>Ga0209382_10003169_pt1 | contig 22991 bp, 19 predicted proteins | sample SoiMetdeltSBSDD5_FD_187599 | JGI IMG/M metagenome (GOLD analysis project Ga0209382, IMG submission 187599) | Bulk soil microbial communities from a Populus tree surrounding site in Tennessee, USA - Soil MetaG P. deltoides SBSDD5 (SPAdes) (version 2) | ecosystem: Environmental > Terrestrial >...
CACGGTGCGCAACGCCAACCTGATCCTGGTGATGAACCACGGCGAGGTCGTGGAGCAGGGCAGTCACGACGAGCTCCTTGCCAGGGGCGGCCTCTACTACCAGCTCTACGAAGCGCAGACCGGCCGGGCCGCGGCGATCGAGGCGCAGTACGCGCAGGAGGCGCTGGCTTCGGGAGGCACCCAGCTGGGCGTCTCGGACATCCTCGCCGAGGTCGCGACGGCCGAGGCGCTGGCACGCTACGAGAAGCAGCACCCCCCTTCGCAACCGGCCGAGCCGGCCGCCGCCGAGGCGCCGGGCAACGGCGCGGAACCTGTGCCCGCCGACGGCCACTCATCGGGCCTGCGTGCGCCGATCGTGCCGCAGCCGGGGCCGTCCGGCGAGCCCGCCCGCAAGGCGGCGCCGGCGGTCAAGCCGGCCGCCCGGCACCACGACCCCGCGCCCGCGCCACCCGCCGCCCCGCGGCCGCAGCAGCCGGCAGGGACTCCGGCAACCAACGGCCCGGAGGTCAGCGAGCGGGTGATCGAGGCGCTCACGGATGCCGTCCGCCAGCGCATCCGGCAGGCGCTCGCCCCGGGCACCTCGCAGGGGACCGTCGCGGAACGCCGTGAGCACGGCAGGATCAACACAGGCGACCCGGTGCCGGACGACGGCGTCGAGGGGAGCAACGGCGCGCCTGATCAGGACGGACCCGGATCGGATGCTCCGGGCTCCTCGCCGTTTTCGGCGGGACATGACGCCGGCGCTTAGAAACCCGCCGTCGAAAAAAGTCGTCCTGCTCGGCATGATGACGCGCATCCCCGTGGCCGGGGTGGTCTGGCAGACCGCGCACTACCTGCTCGGCCTCGAGCGCCTGGGCTACCAGGCGTACTACGTCGAGACGCACGCGCGCACGCCGGCGATGCTGATGGAGCGCGAGGAGGACGACAGCTCGGCCCGCGCGGCCGCCTTCGTCGACGGCGTGATGCGGCGGTTCGGGCTCGGCGACCGGTGGGCCTTCTACGCGCTGCACGACGACAACCGCTGCTTCGGAATGAGCCGCACCCAGCTGCGGCGCCTGTACGGCGACGCCCTCTGCCTGATCAACCTCCACGGCGGCACCGAGCCGCGCCCCGAGCTGTACGAGACGGACCGGCTCGTCTACCTGGAGACGGACCCGGTGCAGCTCCAAACCGAGCTGCACTACGGCCTGCAGTCGTCGTTCGACTTCCTCGACCCGCACTGCGCCTTCTTCACCTACGCCGAGAACCTCGGCAGCCCGGACTGCGGGCTCCCGACACAGGACCGGTTCCCCTTCCATCCCACGAGGCAGCCCGTGGTGATGGACCTCTGGCGCGGGCACGGCGCCCCCGGCACCCACCTGACGACGGTCGGCAACTGGCGCCAGCCGTGGCGGGACATCGAGCTGGACGGCGAGCGCTACAGCTGGAGCAAGCACGAGGAGTTCATGAAGTTCATCGACCTGCCGGCGCGGACCGCGCAGCCTTTCGAGCTGGCGTTGTCGAGCTACGAGCCCGCGGACAAGGAGATGCTCGAGGGCAAGGGGTGGCACGTGCGCCACGCGCTCGACTTCTCCACCGACACCGACGCCTACCGCAACTACATCGCCACCTCACGGGGGGAGTTCACCGTCGCCAAGGACCAGAACGTGCGCCTGCGCACCGGCTGGTTCAGCGATCGCAGCATCACCTACCTGGCCGCGGGCCGCCCGGTGATCAGCCAGGACACCGGCTTCTCGAACGTCTTCCCAACCGGCGAGGGGCTGTTCGGGTTCTCGTCGATGGACGAGATCCTGGCGGCGGTCGATGCGATCAACTCGGACTACCCGCGCCACAGCCGCGCGGCCGAGGAGATCGCCCGGGAGTACTTCGCTCACGACGTCGTGCTGAGCCGGCTGCTGGCCGACGTCGGCGCGGACCTGTGCAGCGGGCGGGGCTACACCGCGACGCGCGCGGACACCGCGCCGTTCCCGCCCACGCTCGACCTGGAGCCGGTGTCACGCCGCCCGACCAGGCTCGCGCCCGAGACCGAGGCCCACATCGCCGCGCGGCCGGTGCCGGAGCGCGCGGTCCAGTCGTGGCCCGGCTGCACGCCCGTCAGCATCGTCATGACCTCGCACGACAACCTGCTCTTCACGCGCATGTGCATCGAGAGCGTGCTCACCTGCACGGAGTACCCGGCATACGAGCTGATCGTCGTCGACAACGGCTCGACCGACGGCACGCCGCAGTACCTCAGGGAGCTGGCGGCGAGCAACTCGCAGGTGAGGCTGGTGCTGAACAGCCGTAACGCCGGGTTCGCACGGGCGTGCAACCAGGGTGCCGTGCTGGCCACCGGCGAGGTGGTCGTGCTGTTGAACGACGACACGCTCGTCACTCCGGGCTGGCTGCCGCGCCTGATCGCGCCGCTGGCCGACCCCGGGATCGGGCTGGCCGGGGCGGTCACGAACCGCATCGGCAACGAGGCCGAGATCCCGGTGTCGTACCGGACCTGGGGCGAGCTGCTGGACTTCACCAGGGAGCGAGCCCGCACCCACGCCGGGCGGATCATCGACATCGGCACGGTCACGATGTTCTGCATGGCCCTGCGCAGGGAGGCTCTGGAGCGGATCGGCCCGCTCGACCAGCGCTTCGAGATCGGCATGCTGGAGGACGACGACTACTCGCGCCGCGCGCGCGAGGCCGGTTACCGGCTCGTGTGCGCGGAGGACGCGTTCGTTCATCACTTCGGTGAGACGTCGTTCGGCAAGCTCGTCTCCACCGGCCGGTACGGCGAGATCCTGGAGGAGAACAAGCGCCGCTTCGAGGAGAAGTGGGGGGAGCCGTGGCGGCCTTACGAGCGCCGCCCCGATCCCGACTACGAGAGCCTGCGCACCCGCATCCGAGAAGTCGTCGCGGACGCGCTCCCCGCGGAGGCCACAGTGCTGGTCGTCAGCAAGGGCGACGTGGAGCTGCTCGAGCTGGGCGGCCGGCGCGCGCGGCACTTCCCCGAGGCCGAGGACGGAACCTGGGCGGGCCACCATCCGGCAGACAGCTCCGAAGCGGTCGCGACGCTCGAGGCGATGCGCGAGTCGGGCGGCGAGTTCATCCTCTTCCCGCGCACGGGCATGTGGTGGCTGCAGCACTACGACGGGCTGCTCGAGCACCTCGAGCGCCGCTACGACACGATCGTCCGGGACGAGGACGTCTGCGTCATCTTCGCGCTCAACGGACGCACCCGGTGACCACTCCACGCTGCACGATCGTGATCCCGGTGCACTCCCGGGCGGGCCTCACGCGCCGCTGCCTGGAGACGATCCTGGCCGACCCGCCCGCGACCTCGTTCGAGGTCCTCGTGGTGGACGACGCGTCGGAGGACGAGACGCCGGGCCTGCTCGCCGGCCAGCCGGCGCACGTGCGCTCCATCAGGAGGGAGCAGCGAGGAGGCTTCGCGACAGCCTGCAACGACGGCGCCGCGGAGGCCGGCGGCGAGCTGCTGGCCTTCCTGAACAACGACACCGAGCCCCGGCCCGGCTGGCTGGACGCGCTCGTGGAGCACGCCGACGCGCATCCCGAGGCGGCGGCGGTCGGAGCGAAGCTCCTCTTCCCCGACGGCACGGTGCAGCACGCAGGCGTCGCGATCTGCCAGGACGGGCGGCCGCGCCACGTCTATGCGGGCTTCCCCGCCGATCACCCGGCGGTGGAGCGACCCCGCGCGTTCCAGGCGGTGACCGCGGCCTGCATGCTGGTGCGGCGCCCGGCCTTCGAGCAGGCCGGCGGCTTCGACCCGGCGTTTCGCAACGCGCTCGAGGACGTCGACCTGTGCCTGCGCCTGCGGGAGACGGGCGCCCAGGTGCACTACTGCCCCACGAGCGTCGTCACCCACCTGGAGTCGGCCTCGCGCGGCCGCGGGTCCCGGGACGTCCAGCACAACTTCGACCTCTTCCAGGAACGCTGGGGCGACCGCGTGGAGCGCGACGACCTCGCGCTCTATATAGAGGACGGCCTGCTGAAGGTCAGGTATCGCGACACGTACCCGATCGGCTTCGAGGTCGCCCCGGAGCTCGCGACCCTGAAACCCGGTGGGGCAGGGCAGGGAGTCATCGAGTCCCAGCAACGCCACATATCCCTATTGCTCCGAGAAGTCGTGCGGCTGACTGCCTACGTGGCCGAGCTGGAGCTGCAGAGCCGTGGGCCCGGGGACGCTCCCCGGAGACTCCCGGGGTTCTCGCCTCCGGGGAGGGTCCCCGGACCAGCGGCAGCGGCCATAGAGAAGGAGATCCTGGAGCTCCAGCAGCAGATCGCAACAACGGGCAACGGATTTCAGGCCAGCCCGATCCTGGCCTACGAGCGCCTCCTGTCCGATATCAGAAGCGTTGTGGAGGAGTCCGTGCCAGAGGATGCGACCGTGCTCGTGGTCAGCCGCGGGGACGACGAGGCGCTGGAGCTGAGCGGCCGCCGGGCCTGGCATTTCCCGCAGGAGGCCGACGGCACCTATGCCGGCAGCTACCCCAAGGACTCCGACGAGGCGGTCGCCCACCTGGAGGAGCTGCATTCGCGCGGCGCGCAGTACCTGCTCGTGCCGAGCACCTCGGCCTGGTGGCTGGACCACTACGACGGGTTCGCGCGCCACCTGAGCGAGCACGCGCGGCGGCTGGCCGAGCGCGAGGAATGCGTTCTCTACGCGCTGGAGGGGGAGTCACGGTGACCGGATTCCTCCAGGGCACGCCCGACTACTTCGGCCTCGTGGACCAGGTCACGTCCATGGTGACGGCCGTGGTGCCCCCTTCCAAGACCGTGCTGGTGGTCAGCAAGGGCGACGACAACCTGCTGCAGCTCGGCTCGCGCACCGGGTGGCACTTCCCGCGCACGGAGGACGGCCGCTATGCGGGCCACTACCCGGCGGACAGCGAGGACGCGGTGCGCCAGCTCGAGCACCTGCGCGAGCGCGGCGCGGGCTACGTCGTCTTCCCGTCCACCTCGCTGTGGTGGCTCGACCACTATCCGGAGCTGGCCCGCCACCTCGACGACCGCTACACGTGCCTGGTGCGCGACGACGACAGCTGCGCGATATACGACCTCACGCAGGCGCGGGCCGAGCCGGCCGCGGCGGGCGACGCATCCGCACCCGCGGCTGCCGGCACCGCGAACGGCGAGGCCGTCCCGCCGCCTCCGCCGGACCGGCGCGAGCTGCAGCTGCGCGCCTTCCTCGACAACCTGCTGCCCGAGCACGCAAAAGTCCTCGTGGCGTCGTCGGGAGCGGACCTCGAGGGCCGGCGGGAGCAGGGCGTGGAGTTCCTGGTCGTCCCCACCGGGGCCCCGGTTGCCTGGGACCACCCGGAGCTGGTCGAGCAGATCGAGCGTGGTCACCGCTGCATCGCGCGGCAGCGCTACCTCTGCTCGGTGTACGACCTGGCCCACCCCGCCACCGCCGGGCGGGAGTCCCCGCCCCCGGCGCAGAAGACAGGTGGCCGGAGCTGGCTGCGCCGCTGGCGCCGCGGAGAGACGGAGCAAGGCTGACGGGCATGCAGAAGACCAAGGTCCTTTACGTGCTGCACAACCATCCCGCGCTGTTCCCGGGCGGCGCGGAGGCATACGCCCTCGAGCTGTACGAGACGCTGCGCGAGTCGCCCGAGTTCGAGCCGCTGCTCGTGGCGCGCATCGGGTCCAACATCGCGTCGGCGCGCGGTGCGCACCCCGGCGCCCCGTTCAGCGCCGTCGGCGGCGACCCGAACCAGTACTTCCTCTACACGCAGACCGACGACTTCGACAGCTTCAAGATGACCTCGCGCGACAAGAACCTCTACACGCAGTACGTCGCGGAATTCATCGAGGCGCACAAGCCCGACATCGTGCACTTCCAGCACACGCTCTTCATCGGGTACGACCTCGTGTCGGCGGTCCGCCGCATGCTTCCCGACGCTCCGCTCTTCTACACGCTGCACGAGTTCATCCCGATCTGCCACCGGGACGGGCAGATGTTCCGCACCAACGGGGAGCTGTGCACCCACGCCTCACCGCGGCGCTGCAACGAGTGCTTCCCGGCGATCCCGCCGCAGGACTTCTTCCTGCGCGAGCGCTTCATCAAGCTGCACCTCGACAACATCGACATGTTCCTGGCGCCGAGCAGGTTCCTGCTGGAGCGGTACGTCGACTGGGGCATCCCCCGCGAGCGCATCCGCTTCGAGGACTACGGGCGCATCGCCACCAACGGCGCCGTACCGGCGATGCCCGCGTCGGAAGACAAGCGGAACCGCGTCGGGTTCTTCGGCCAGCTGAACTACTTCAAGGGCGTGGACGTGCTGCTGGAGGCGATGGCACTCCTGGGCGAAGACGGCGTCGACGCGCACCTCACGATGCACGGCGCCAACCTCCAGCTCCAGCCCCAGCGCTTCCGTGACGAGTTCGACGCCCTCCTGGGCAAGATCCGCCAGCGGGCGAACAACGTGACCCTGGCCGGCGAGTACGTGCACGACGACCTGCCGCGCCTGATGGCAGAGGTGGACTGGGTCGTGGTCCCCTCCCGCTGGTGGGAGAACTCGCCGCTCGTCATCCAGGAGGCATTCCAGTACCAGCGGCCGGTGATCTGCAGCGACATCGGCGGCATGGCGGAGAAGGTCACGGACGGGGTCGACGGCCTCCACTTCCGCGCCGGTGACCCGCGGAGCCTCGCCCGCGTGCTCGAGCGCGCCGCCACGACGCCGGCGCTGTGGGAGTCGCTGCGGGCCGGCATCCCCGGCATCTACGACATGCAGACCCACATCGCGAGCCTCGGGAGCATGTACCGGGAGGAGCTGGAGCGCCGCCAGTCGCGCCCGCGGGAGCTGGCGACGTGACCGGCCCGGTCCTGCGCGCAGTCTGGCTCGGCAGCCGCACGATCCTCGCGGCGGGCCCCGTCGCGGAAGGCGACCGGGCGGCCGCCGGGGACATCACCCTGGAGACGAAAGCCGCGGCTTACGAGCGCGACGGTGCGCCGGGCGCCGTCGTGCTCGCACACCTGCCGCCCGGCGCGGCAGGCGGCGATGCCACCGTGCTGGCGATCGGCGAGGCGCGGGCCGGCGTCCCCGAGCTGGGCCCCGGCGACCAGGCCCTGCAGGCGCTGATCCGCAACGAGCTCAGCGGGCTCGACGCCGCGCAGCGCGCCCGGCTGCTCGAATTCGTCCTCGCCGGGGCGGCGGGCGACCTGCGCGGTCCGGGCGCGATCGCCATGGCGGGCCGGCTGGCGCGGCTGCGCGACGGGCTGCGCGAGCAGCTGCCGCGCACGGTCGCGACCGACGACGATCCTTACGCCGTCGAGCTCGAGGCGATCTATGCGCTCGACGACGAGTCCTTCTGGGTGCGGGGCTGGCTGCACGACGCCGACGACGCGGTCGAGTCGCTGGTCGCCGTGTCTCCCGAGGGTGCGCGCGCCGACCTGCTGAGCGGCGCCTACCGGCACGAGCGGCTGGACATCCAGGAGCGTTTCTCCGCGTTCGGCGGCGCGCCGGACGAGCGGCACGGATTCATGGCCCTCCTGTCGCTGCCCGCGCCGAGTCACCTCCCGGGCGGGTGGATCGTGGAGCTGCGCACGGCGAGCGGCGTGGCACTCGAAGTCGAGGGACCCGAGGTCGAGCGCCGGCTCGAGCGCACGCGGGCGCATCTGCTGCACCACATGTCGGTGGAGCGGCCAAGCAGTGACGAGCTCGTCGCCGGGCACATCCATCCCGCGCTGCAGCGGATCCAGGCACAGCTCGAGGCAGCCGTGAAGGTCGAGACCGTGGTCGACGTCGGAGATCAGGTGCCGCGCACTCCCGAGGTGAGCGTGATCGTGCCGCTCTACAAGCGAATCGACTTCGTCGAGCACCAGCTTGCGCACTTCGCCGTGGACCCCGAGATGGCCGAGGCGGAGATCATCTACGTCCTGGACTCCCCCGAGATCGCGGACAACCTGCTCGACTCGGTCAACGCCCTCAGCGTGCTGCACCGCATCTCGCTGCGGGTGGCCGTGATGGCGAGCAACGCCGGCTTCTCGGGCGCGAACAACGCCGCCGTCTCGGTCGCCCGCGGCCGCCGGATCGTCCTGCTCAACTCCGACGTGATCCCGGACCGGCCCGGCTGGCTGGGGAAGATGTCGGCGTTCTACGACGCGACGCCGGGTATCGGCGCGCTGGGCCCCAAGCTCCTGTACGAGGACGACTCCCTCCAGCACGCGGGCATGTACTTCCACCGGCCGCCGGGCGCGCGCGCATGGGCGAACCACCACTACTTCAAGGGGATGCACCGCACCTTCCCGGCCGCCAACGTCGCGCGTGCCGTGCCGGCGGTGACGGGGGCGTGCATGATGATCGACCGCGACCTCTACGAGGAGGCGGGCGGGCTGTCGCACGCCTACGTCCAGGGCGGCTACGAGGACTCCGACCTGTGCCTGCGCCTGATCGAGATGGGACGGGAGAACTGGTACATGCCGGGCGCCGAGCTGTACCACCTGGAGGCGCAGTCCTTCACCGCCGAACGGCGCAAGCCCGCCGCCGCGTACAACGTGTGGCTGCACACCAAGACGTGGAGCGACCGCATCGAGTCGGTTGCCAGGGACTACGGCGGCCATCCGCTGACCGGCAAGGCCTCGGCGGTCGCCGAGCCCTCGCGATGACCGCACGCGCCGGGGGTGAGCGAGTGACCGTCCCCCTTTGCGAGATCGACAGCGTGCACGTGGCCGAGGCGGACGGGCGCGGCGTTTCCGCGGCGGCGCTCGAGGCACCCGCGCCCGGCGATCGTTCGCCCACGTGGACGCTGCCCGTGTCCGGCTGGGTGATCGGACAGCGGGCACCCGCGCGGCAGGTGCGCGTCGGCCGCGGCGCCGCAAGCTGGGCGCTGCCCGTGCACGACCACCGAGCCGACGTCGCCGACGGCCACCCCGGCCGCGAGTGGGCCCGCCACGCCGGGTTCTCCGGCGCCGTGAACACCCTGCGGCTGCCGCCGCGGTTCGAGCTCGCCGTGACGGCCGAGCTCGAGGACGGCACGGAGTGCAGCCTCGGCACGATCGCCGGCCATCGCGCACCGCTCCACACCTCCTACGAGCCCGACCTCCAGCCGCTCTTCGTGACGACGCTCGGCCGCACCGGCTCCACGTGGCTGATCCACCTGCTCGGCTGCCACCCCGCCGTGACCGCATACCGCCCGTTCTCGTTCGAGCCGCGGGCCGCGACGTACTGGATCGACGTGCTCACGAGCCTCGCCGAGCCCGCCTCCTACACGCAGCAGGTGGAGGGAGAGGTGCACTACCCGCGCCCTTGGTGGCTCGGGTCGGGCACGCGCATGACGTCGGAGCTGCTCCCGGACGAGGAGCTCGCGCGCTGGCTGGGCTCGGAGCACGTGGCGGACCTGGCGTCGTTCGCCCAGCAGCGCATCGACGCCGTGTACCGGCACGTGGCCGCGCTCGACGCCGGCGAGCCGGAGTTCTTCGCCGAGAAGTGCCTGCCGGAGAGCAACGTGCCGCAGCTGCTGCACGAGCTCTATCCGGAGGGGCGTGAGATCTTCCTCGTGCGCGACTTCCGGGACATGCTGTGCTCGATCCGCTCGTTCAACGACAAGCGCGGCAGCGCCGCGTTCGGGCTCGACGGAACGGGCGCGGAGGAGACGTACGTGCTCGAGGGGCTGGCGCCGTCGATCGCAAACCTGCGCGACGAATGGCACGCCCGAGCCGGCAGCGCGACGCTGGTCCGCTACGAGGACCTGATCCTGGATCCGGAGACGACTCTGCGCGGCCTGCTCGACCACGCGGGCCTGGACGCGTCTGCCGAACTTGTCGCCGAGATGCTCACGCGAGCGTCCGAGCCGGTGCCGGGGATGACGGTGCACATGACGGCCGACGGGCAGCGCGCATCGATCGGGCGGTGGCAGCGGGAGCTCGAGCCGCGGCTGCGCGAGATGTGCGACGAGGCCTTCGGTGACGCGCTGGCCGAGTTCGGCTACGAGCCCACGAGGGCGGCAGGGCCGCAGGGATGAAGCTGAGCGAGATCGCGGCGGTCGACGTGGTGGCTCCGGAGGGGGAGGACCTGTGGGGCTTCCACCTCGACGCCCCGCAAGCAGCCGCAACGCACGACGCATATGCGTTCGACGTCCGCGGGTGGGTCCTCGGCCGCCGCGAGCGCGTGACGTCGGTCGAGCTGATGCACGGGTCCCGGCTGCTGTGGCGCGTGCCGGTCGACATCGAGCGCGAGGAGGTCTCGCAGGAGTTTCCGCAGGCCGACGGGGGCGCCGCCGGCTTCTTCACGATCGTCAACTCCCTGAACCTGCCCCCCGAGTTCGAGATCCTCCTGCGGGCGCGGCTCGCGGACGCATCCCGGGTCCCGCTGGCCAGACTGCGCGGCCGCCGGGAGCCTCTGCGGACGGTCTTCGAGCCGCAGATCGACCCGCTGCTCGTGACCACCCTGGGGCGCACGGGGTCGACCATCCTGATGAAGGTGCTCGCGGCTCATCCCGAGGTCGTGGCCTGCTCGCCCTTCCAGCACGAGGCGCGCGTCGCCACGTACTGGATGGGCGTGATGAAGTCCCTCACCGATCCGGTCAGCTACCGGCGGCAGATCAACCCCACCGGGACGATCGACGGCACGTGGTGGATCGGCGACACGCCGCCCCTGCCGCGACGGCCGAAGGACCCTCACCTCGCACGGTGGCTGGACGTCGACGCGGTCCGCGACATCGCGGCGTTCTGCCAGAGCCGGATCGAGGCCGCGTACACCGAGGTGGCCGCCGATGCCGCGGGCACACCGCGTTACTTCGCCGAGAAGTACCGCCCCGACCGCATCTCCGCGATGATGTCCGAGCTGTACCCGCGCGCGAGAGAGATCGTGCTCGTGCGCGACTTCAGGGACATGGTCGCTTCGATGTTCGCCTACAACGTCAAGCGCGGCCGGATGGGATTCCGCCGTGACAAGTTCGACGACGACGCGCAATACGTGATCAGGCAGATCAAGCCCAGCGTCGCGGCGCTCACCGAGGCGTGGAAGGCGCGCAGCGACAGCGCCCACCTGGTCCGCTACGAGGACCTCGTGCTGGACCCGGAGCCGACGATCGCCGCACTCCTCGACCACCTGGGCCTTCCGGCGGACGGCCACGCCGCCGCAATGGCGGCCGCCCTCACGGCGCGCGACCCGGAGACGGAGTGGCACCGCACGACTCCCGATCCCGCGGCATCGATCGGGCGCTGGCAGAGGGACCTCGACGAGGGAGTCCGCCTCGCCTGCGAAGAGGCCCTCGCGCCGGAGCTGCAGGCGTTCGGGTATCCGCTCGAGAAGGCGCCGGTCTGAGATGGTGATCGGCAAGGACTTCGCCTGGGCACACCTGCCCAAGACGGGGGGCGACGCGACGCTCGCGATGTTCAAGATGTTCCCCGACCTGGTCGAGTTCGCCGATCCCCAGGACTCGAACGACAAGCACGCCCACTTTCACTCGCGCGCACAGCAGTTACGGGGGAAGATCCTGGTGATGAACTTCCGGCGACTTCCCGCGTGGGCCCTGAGCCGCGCGCAGCACGTTGCGCGGCGCGGCAAGTGGCCGGAGTACGAGCCGATCCCGATGCCGACCCCGGACGAGCTCGCCGACAGCCCCTTTCCCGACAGCCGCCTCATGGTGCACACCGACGAAGGCTGGTTCTGGCCCGACCACTGGCTGCGGATGGAGTCGCTGGCCGACGACTTCCTCGCCTTCGTCTCGAGCCTGCGGGACGTGAGCGACGCCGAGCGGGAGCGCGTGCAGGCCCTGGGCCCGGTCAACTCCGCGGACTACGACCGCGAGCTCGAGAACTGGTTCACCCCCGAGCAGGTCGGTCGCATGTACCTGAACAACCCCTCCTGGGCGACGCTCGAGCAGGAGCTGTACGGCGACCTCTACGAGCCGGCCGCCGCCGGCGCCGGGAGGGCCTCCTGATGGCGCTGTGGGAGGTCGTGGACCTGATCGAGCCGCAGGAGTCGGAAGAGCACCTGCGCACGTGGTTCATCGAGGTCCCCCGCCGCAGCCCGGAGGACGTGCTGGCGCGCGGCGACCGCTTCACGATCGACATCAAGGGCTGGGTCGTGGGCCGGCACGCGCGGGCGACCGCGGTCGAGCTGGTCTACCACGGCCAGCTCGTGCACACGACCCCCGTGCGCGGCGAGCGGCCCGACCTCACGCCGGCGTTCCCCGACCTCGACCCGCACCTGGACATGCACTTCCACGCGATGCTCGGGATCGTCGGGCTGCGCCCCGAGTTCGAGGTCCAGATTCGCGCGGTGCTCGAGAACGGCATGCGCGTGCCGATGGGCGACATGCGCGTCCGGCACCAGCCGCTGCGCACGGGCTACGACCCCGTGCTGCGGCCCATCGCCGTGACCTGCCTGGGCCGCAGCGGCACCACCTGGCTGATGCGGATGCTGCGCCACCACCCCGAGATCGTCGTGTACGACCGCCACCCCTACGAGCAGGGGTTCGCCAAGTACTGGATGCACATGCTGCGCGTGCTCTCGCAGCCGGCCGACCACATCAACTCGTATCAAGAGGAGAGCTTCTACAACGAGATCTTCCAGCTCGGCTACAACCCGTTCTACGACGTGGTCGTCTCCCAGCAGCAGGAGGCGCGGCAGTGGCTCGGCCGCGAGTACGTCGAGCGGCTCGGGCGTTTCTGCCAGTCGAGCATCGACGACCTGTACTCGACGATCGCCGCGGCACAGGGGCAGGCGCCACCGATCTACTTCGCCGAGAAGCATCAGTGGCCCAACTACGTCCCGGTGCTGATGTGGGAGATCTACCCGAAGGCGAAGGAGATCTTCATGGTGCGCGACTTCCGGGACATGGTGTTCTCGATCCTCGCCTTCGACCGCAAGCGCGGGTACCCGGGCTTCGGCCGCCCCGACGGGGTCACCGACGAGGAGTACGTGCGCGGCGAGCTGCTCAAGATGGCGGTGAATCTCCGGAACAGCTGGTTTACACGCAAGGACCGCGCACACCTGGTGCGCTACGAGGACCTGATCTGCAAGCCGGCCGAGACGGCGCACGGGATCCTCTCGTACCTCGAGCTGGACGCCTCGGAGGAGCACGTCACGCGGCTGCTCGCGGCCGGGGCCGCCGACTCTCCGGAGGTGCGCGAGCATCGCACGCTGGAGCGCGCGGAGGAATCGATCGGGCGCTGGCGCCGGGAAGGCGACGAGCGCTTCCGCGAGTTCTGCAACGAGGTGTTCGAGGAAGTCCTCGGCGACTTCGGGTACTCAGACGTCGAATATGTCGGCCAGTAGCCTGCGGGGCTGACGTGCCCACCATCCTGGTCGGGGGGTCGGTCGCGCAGCGACCGGGCAGCGGAGGGCACACCTGGGTCTTCCTGCAGTACCTGCTGGGGTTTCAGCGCCTCGGCTACGACGTCGTGCTGGTGGACCGGCTCGACGCCGACATGTGCGTCGACGAGGCCGGCCGCCCGTGCGACCCCGAGCGCTCGATCAACGTGCGCTATGTGCGGGAGGTGATGGAGCGCTGCGGGCTCGGCGAGCGCTGGGCCGTGCTGGTCGACGGGGGAGGGCGGTCGCTGGGGATGGACCGCGCGGCACTCGATCGAGCTGCCGGCGATGCGGAGCTGATCCTGAACGTGAACGGGTTCGTCGACGACCCCGAGGTGATGTCCCGTGCGGGGCTGCGCGCCTACCTCGACATCGATCCCGGCTTCGGGCAGATGTGGAGAGCGCTCGGCCTGCACGACATGTTCGCGGGACACGACGCCTACGTGACGATCGGCGAGCGGATCGGCGAGCCCGACTGCACGATCCCGACGTGCGGCCTGGACTGGGTCACCACGCCGCAACCGGTGGTCCTGGCGGAATGGGAGCCCCAGCCGCCCGCCTGGGAGCGTGGCTTCACCTCCGTCGCGAGCTGGCGCGGCCCGTTCGCCCCGATCGAGTACGACGGCGTCACCTATGGGCTGCGCGTGCACGAATTCCGCCGCTTCGTCAAGTTGCCGCGGCGCTCGGACGAGAAATTCGAGGTGGCCCTCGACATCCACGAAGCGGAGACTCCAGACCTCGAGCTGCTCGCCGAAGGCGGCTGGCGGCTCGCGGACCCGGCCGTGGCCGCCGGGGACCCGTGGGCCTACCGGGATTACGTGCAGGGCTCCAAGGCGGAGCTGATGGTGGCGAAGGGCATGTACGTGCAGAGCCGCAGCGGCTGGATGAGCGATCGCAGCATCTGCTACCTGGCCTCGGGGCGGCCGGTGGTGGCACAGGAGACCGGGTTCAGCAGCCTCTACCCGGCCGGGGAGGGCCTGCTCGCGTTCGACGATCTCGACGGCGCCGTGGTATGCGTGGAAGAGGTGGCGGGCGACTACGAGCGCCACAGCCGCGCGGCCCGCGCCCTCGCAGAGGAGCACTTCGATTCGGACAAGGTCCTGCGGCGGCTGCTGTCGGGGCTTGGGATACCCTAAACCCGCCGTGGCCCGAGAACGCACGAAGGTCGACACCGAGCAGCAGCCGCGCAGCCGGCGCCGCCTCAACTGGGGGTGCGGCGAGTGGGCGCAGCCGGGGTGGATCAACTCCGACATCAAGGAGAACGAGGGCGTCGACATCGTGGCCGACATCCGCGACGGCTTGCCGATCGACTCCGACAGCATCGAGTACGCGGTCTCGATCCACTCACTCCCGGAACTCCCGTTCACGGAGCTGGTGCCCGCGCTCGAGGAGCTGCGCCGCGTGCTGAAGCCCGGCGGCGTGCTGCGCCTCGCGCTGCCCGACCTCGACAAGGGCATCGACGCATACCTGCGCAAGGACAGCAGCTACTTCAAGGTGCCGGACAAGGATGCGAAGAGCGTCGGCGCCAAGTTCGCGACGCAGATGATCTGGTACGGCTACTCGCGCAGCCTGTTCACGCACGAGTTCGCCCACGAGCTGCTCGAGAAGGCCGGCTTCAGCCACGTCCACCACTGCTCGTTCCGGCACACCGCCAGCCCTTATCCGGAGATCGTCAACCTCGACAACCGAGAGCAGGAAAGCCTGTTCCTGGAGGCCGTCAAATAGCCAAGGTCCTGTTCTACCGGGACTTCAGACGTTTCACGGGCGGCGACCTCAAGGTCTGGGACTACTTCAACCACGTGCGCTCGTCGCCGGGCCATTCGGCCCACGTGCGCTTCAGCGCGCAGTCGGTTTGGGACTCCACGAACCCGTGGACCGAGGCGCAGGAGTGCGTGCTCGCACCTGAGGAGGAGATCGACTTCGACGTCGTCTTCGTGTCGGGAACGGACTGGCGGCGGGTGATCCCCGAGGAGCAGCGGCCCCGCTACTCGAAGCCGGTCGTCAACCTCATCCAGCACGTCAGGCACGCCTGCGAGGACGACACCCTGGGCCGGCGGATGCTGCTGCGCCACAGCGCGATCCGCATCTGCGTGAGCCCGGAGGTCGAACGGGCGATCGTCGGGACCGGCCAGGTGCGCGGTCCCGTCTTCACGATCCCCGATGCGATCGACGTGGGGTACGTGGAACGGCTGGCCGGCGCCGGGCCGCGCGACATCGACGTGCTCGTGGCGGCGAACAAGCAGCCCGAGCTGGGCGCCTCGCTCGCTCGCAGCCTGCGCGTGGCGGACCGCAGGGTGGAGCTCGTGGACAGCCGCGTCCCGCGCAGCGAGCTGGTCGGCCTGATGGGCCGGGCGCGCGTCACGGTGGCGATCCCGAACCCCAAGGAGGGCTTCTACCTGCCCGCCGTCGAGGGCATGGCCGCCGGCACGGTGGTCGTGTGCCCGGACTGCATCGGCAACCGCTCCTACTGCCTCGACCGCGAGAACTCGTTCCGCCCCGGGTACGCCGAGGAGGCGATCCGGGCGGCCGCGGAGGAGGCCCTCGCGCTCGACGGGACGGCGCTCAGCGACCTGCTGGGGGCAGCCCACCAGACCGCGCGGGCCCACGACCTGGCCGGCGAGCGGCGCGCGTTCCTCGACATCCTCGACCGCGTCGACGAGCTGTGGGCCGCGGCCTACTGAAGCTGCTGCGAGAAAACCGGGAACAAGGTTGATGGATTTGTTCGCTCCTGCGATACCAATCCATCACGGTGGGAGGCGCGGTGTTTCGGGATGTGCGCGCTACCGCGCGGCCGGCTTGCGGAACAGCACGGCGTCCTGCTGGATGTCGAGCGCGCCCGCAGGGGAGAAGTCGAGCAGCTCCAGCCCTGCGCCCAGCACGTCGCGCACGTAGCTCTCGGGGTGGTAGACCGAGCACTCGTTGCTCCCGGCGCGCTCGGCTTCGAGCACCACGAGTTCCCCGGCCTCGAACGCCGGTGCGATCTGCTCGTACATCCCGTGCTCGCGCATGTACTCCACCCGGCTGCGGCCGTGGAAGGTGGGCAATAGGACGCCGCCGGGCCGGGTGACGCGCGTCAGCTCCTCCATCCACGGGATCTGCAGCTCGGCGTCCAGGTGCGTGAATATCGACAGGGCGTAGACCAGGTCGAACGAGTCGTCCTCGAACGGCAGCGGCGGCTCGAGCTCGTTCTCGCGGAACTCGCCGAACGGCAGGTTCTCCGCGCACCACTGCACGAGGTGCGGGTTGTAGTCCGAACCGGACAGCCGGGCGCCGGTGAGGGCGGGCCAGTGCCGGATCACGCGGCCGCACCCGCAGCCGAAGTCGAACAGGGTGCCCAGCCCCGACGGCGGAATGCCGTTGCGGGTGAGCATCTCCGCGATCCAGGTCGCCGCGTAGCGGCCGTAGCGGAAGAACTCCTCGCGCTTGATCCAGCCGGCCACCAGCGCGACCATCTCGGGCGGGGGCAGCGGCAGGCCGTCGTCGCCGGTCTCGGCCTCGGCGCCGTCCCGCGACTGGAGCGCGTACAGGCGGCAGACCTCCTCGTCCACGGGGACCCGGCGGAACTGCGTGCGCAGGAACCGCCTCAGCTCCTCGTGCCGGTCCAGCCACGGATACACGTCCGCGGGGACCAGCAGGTACTGAACCCCGTTTGCCCGGAACCGCTCGATCCGGGTCGCGACATGCGCGCTGGACAGCTCGATGCGCTCCGTGTCGAGCACGACCTTGCGCACCTGCCGGTGCTCGAGGTCCGGGATGTCGTCCGGGCCGTTCACCAGCACCCCCACGGACGACCAGAACGGCAGCGCGAAGCGCACCTCGCGCTCCACCGGCCGGAAGCTGTCGATCGTCCTCTGCTCCCCCACTGCGCCACGTACCTTACGCGGCCACGCCGCGCTCCGCGCGACTGGGATAATCGACGCATGCGTCCGCGCAATGCTGAGTGTGCATGGCCACCGTCCTAGTCGGCGGGGCGGTAGCCAACAAGCTGCACAACGGCGGAGAAGCGTGGGTGCGGCTGAGCTGGATCCGGGGCCTGCAGAAGCTGGGCCTCGACGTCTGGTTCGTCGAGCAGATCGACTCCGCCACCTGCGTCGACGCGTCCGGCGCGCCGGCGGGGTTCGCGGAATCGGAGAACCGGCGCTACTTCGAAGCGGTGATGGCGGAGTTCGGGCTCACCGAGCGCGCGTCTCTGCTGTACGAGGACGGCCGTGAGTCGGCAGGCCCCTCGCTCGCGGAGCTCACCGACGTGGCCGCCGGCGCGGACCTGCTCGTCAACATCAGCGGTCACCTGCAGATCCCCGCGCTGATGGACCGGCTGCGGCGCAAGGCGTACGTCGACCTCGATCCCGGGTTCACGCAGTTCTGGCATGCCGATGGCTGGACCGGCCTGGCGGGGCACGACACCTACTTCACCGTGGGGGAGAACATCGGCCGGCCGGGCTGCGAGATCCCGACGGGCGGCCTCGCATGGCAGGCGGTGCCGCCGCCGGTCGTGCTCGAGGACTGGCCGCCGGCCGCGCGCGACGGCTTTGGCTCGTTCACGACAGTCGGCGCGTGGCGCGGCGCCTTCGGAGTGATCGAGCGCGACGGGCGCACCTACGGCCTGAAGGTGCACGAGTTCCGCAAGATGATCGAGCTGCCCACGAAGGTGCCGTTCCGGTTCGAGATCGCGCTCGACATCTATCCCGGGGACGACCGCGACCGCGAATCGCTCGAATCCAACGGGTGGAACCTGCTGCGGCCCGCGGAGACGGTGCGGGGACCGCTCGAGTTCCGGCGGTTCGTGCAGGGCTCCGGAGCGGAGTTCTCGGTCGCGCAGGGGATCTACGTGGACACCCACAGCGGCTGGTTCAGCGACCGCAGCGTGCGCTACCTGGCCTCGGGCCGGCCCGCTTTGCTCCAGGACACCGGGTTCAGCGACAACTATCCCGCAGGCGAAGGCCTGGTCGCCTTCCGCACGCTGGACGAGGCCGTGGCGGGCGCGCAACGGATTGCAGCCGACTACGACGCGCACCGCGGCGCAGCGCGGGCGCTGGCGGAGGAGCGGTTCGACTCCGACAAGGTGCTGCCCCGCTTCCTCGCTCAGGCCGGGGTCGGCACGTGACCGGCGAGCGGCTGCGCATCCTCGTGAGCGGCATGATCGCCGCCGTCCCGCACCATGGCGGTGCGACCTGGGCGGTGCTCCAGTACGTGCTGGGCCTGCGCGACCTCGGTCACCAGGTGACCTTCGTCGAGCAGGTCGACCCCGGCGCGCTGCGCCCGGAAGGCGCGGCGCTGGAGGAGTCCGTGAACGCCGCCTACATGCGCTCGGTCGCCGGGCGCTTCGGCTTCGCGGACGGATGGGCGCTGCTCGAGGAAGGCACGACCCGCACCACGGGCCTCGGTTACGACGGCCTGCGAGCAGCCGCCCGCGAGGCGGACGTGCTGATCAACATCTCCGGGATCCTGACCGACGACGACCTCATGGGCGCGGCGCGCACCAAGGTCTATCTCGATCTCGACCCTGCCTTCAACCAGCTGTGGCACGCGCAGGGCATCGACATGCACTTCGGCGGCCACGACCGGTTCGTGACGGTGGGCCAGGCCATCGGCACGCCGCACTGCTCCGTGCCGACGTCCGGCATCGACTGGATTCCGACCGTGCCGCCGGTGGTGCTGGAGCACTGGCCGGTCGTGCGGGGCGGCGAGCGAATCACCACGATCGGCAACTGGCGCGGCTATGGCTCGGTCGAGCACGAAGGCGTCAAGTACGGCCAGAAGGCGCACTCGATGCGCGACCTGATGACGCTCGCCGCGCGCACAGACGCGGCGTTCCAGCTCGCGCTCGACATCCATCCGGGCGAGACGCCCGACCTCGAGGCGCTGGACCGCAACGGGTGGCAGATCGTGGACCCGGCGGCGGTGGCGGCGGACCCGGACTCCTACCGGGACTTCATCGCGGGCTCGCAGGCGGAGCTCGGCATCGCCAAGAGCGGCTACGTGCTGTCCCGGTGCGGCTGGTTCAGCGATCGCAGCGCTTGTTATCTCGCTTCCGGCAAGCCGGTGGTCGCGCAGGACACCGGCTTCGGGCGCTTCCTGCCGACCGGCGCGGGCCTACTGGCCTTCACGACCGAGGACGACGCCCTGGCAGCCGTCGAGGAGGTCCGCTCCGACCACGAGCGGCATGCCGCCGCAGCGCGTGCCATCGCCGAGGAGCACCTCGACTCCCGTACCGTGCTGGCGCGCTTCCTGGACAGGGTCGGGGCGGCGGCATGAGCGGCGTGCCCGATGCCGAGCTGCGCGGCCGGCTCGCGGACGCGCTCTCCGCACACGAGAAGAGGCCCGTGGAGGTGGCCGCGCTCGCGCGGCGCCCGTGCGAGTACCGCACCAGCTTTGCGCTCGAAGAGCTCGAGGTGACGCTCGCGGACGGCCGCACACTGGAGCTGATGTTCAAGGACCTCTCGCGCAGCTGCCTCGACTCGCATGCGCTGCTGGTGAAGCCCGACTTCCTGCACGACCCCGCGCGCGAGATCGAGGTCTATCGCGATCTGCTCGACGGCGCCGGCCTCGGTACGCCGGCGTACTTCGGCTCCTCCGTCGATCCGGCGGCCGACCGCTGGTGGCTCTTCATCGAGAACGTGTCCGGGCCCGTCCTCTGGCAGGTCGGCGAGTTCGAGGTCTGGGAGGAGGCGGCCCGCTGGCTGGCGCGGCAGCACGCGGCGCTGGCGCCGGCGGCCGCGCACGCGCCGCCCGCGCTGCTGCGCTACGGGCCCGACCTGTACCGCACCTGGATCGAGCGCGCGCGCGGCTTTGCGGAGCAGGCCGCGACGCCCTGGAGCGACGAGAAGCGCGCCGCGGTGATCGACCTCGCCACACGCTACGAGCCGGTCGCCGAGCGGCTGGCGACGCTGCCCCCGACGATCGTGCACGGCGAGTTCTATCCCTCGAACGTGCTCGTGCAGCGACCCGCGGGAACGATCCGGATCGCGCCGATCGACTGGGAGCTCGCGGGCGTCGGGCCCGGGCTCCTGGACGTGGCAGCGCTCACGATCGGCAAGTGGACGCCGCCCGAACGGGACGCGCTGGCGCGGGCATATCGCGAGGAGGCGGCCGCCGGCCCCGGCGCGGCGATGCTGCCCGCGGACTTCGACACGTCGCTCGACTGCTGCCGCCTGCACCTGGCGGTCCAGGCACTGGGGTGGGAGCCGGAGTGGCGGCCTCCCGCGGAGCATCGCCACGACTGGCTCGCCGAGTCGGTGCGGATCGCGGGCGAGTTGCGGCTCTAGAGTGGTGGCCCGGATGCCGGAGAGCGAACTGCAGACCAGCCCGCGCGTGCTCGAACTGTTGCGCTTCGCCGTCCCGTGGGACGCGGCCGTCGCGATCGTCGGCCAGGAGCTGGACGGCCTCGGCATGCGCCAGGTCACGCCCCTCGTTCCCACCGGGCGCGCGCTGGCCGGCCTGTCGGACGAGGACGCCGTCGAGCGGGTCGACGCGCTGCGCGCGGACGGCTGCGAGTTCCTGATCGTGGGGGCGTCCGCCTTCACGTGGCTGGGCGAACGGCCGCGTCTGGGGGATCGCCTCGAGACGCGCTACCGGCTGGCCGCCCGCGATCCGGACGCGGGCGCCGTCTTCGCCCTGCACGAGCGGCCGGCCCAGCCGGGCGCGGACGGCCTGCCGCTGCCCCCCGCCGACATGATCCGGATGACCTCCGGGCTGTACCGGCATGCGTCCGACGCGGGCGTGCTCTACCGCCGCTACGAGGAGGGCGGCGCGAAGAGCGCGGCCTTCATCCGCGAGTTCCTCGGGCGCGCCGGAGTCGACATGTCCGGTGTCGATGCGCTGCTCGACTTCGGGTGTGGATGCGGGCGTGTCGTGCGGCACTGGGCCGGGCTCCCGGGCGAGGTGCGCGGCAGCGACTACAACCCGAACCTGGTGCGCTGGTGCGCGGACAACCTGCCGTTCGCGCAGTTCGACGTCAACGAGGGCGAGCCGCCCCTGCCCTACGCAGACGACTCCTTCGACTTCCTCTACTCGATCTCGATCTTCACTCATCTCGACGAGCCGCTCCAGCGCCCGTGGATGGACGAGCTCGTCCGGGTCGTGCGACCCGGCGGCCTGATCCTGATCACGGTCTCGGGCGAGGTATTTGCGCGCCGGCTGCCCGGCTGGGAACACCTGCGCGAGCGGTTCGAGACCGGCCGCCTGGTCGTCAGGAGGCCCGAGCGCACGGGATCGAACTCGTGCTCGGTGCTCCATCCGCGCGAGTACCTGGACACGCTCATCGCAGGCCTCGAGCTGGTCGCTCTGGAGCCGGGCGTGCGCCCGGCCGGGTGGCAGGACGCCGTGCTGCTGCGCACGCCGGAGCGGTGATGGCGCAGCGCGTCCTGATCGTCAACGCGGATGACTTCGGCCTCAGCCCGGGCGTGAACGCCGGCGTCGCGCGCGCGCACGAGGAGGGGATCCTCACCAGCGCCAGCCTGATGGTGCGGTTCCCGGCAGCCGCGGAGGCGGCCGAGTACTCGCGCGCCGCCTCCGGCCTGAGCCTCGGCCTCCACGTCGACCTCGGCGAGTGGGTCTACAGGGACAGCGACTGGGAAACGGTCTACGAGGTCGTGTCGCTCGACGACCCGGATGCGGTGGTCGACGAGGTCGGCCGGCAGATCGAGTCCTTCCGCCGGCTCACGGGCCGCGACCCGAGCCACATCGACTCGCACCAGCACGTCCACAACTGGCCGCCGGTCGTCGCCTCGTTCCGCACGCTCGCGCTCGCGCTCGGCGTGCCGCTGCGCCACTACACACCGGGCGTGGCCTATTGCGGCGACCTGTACGGGCAGGCCAGGGACGGGACGCCGATACCGGATGCGATCACGCCGGATGCCCTGATCCGGATAATCGAGGGGCTGCCGCCCGGGACCACCGAGCTCGCCTGCCACCCCGGCCTGGGTGGCGACAGCGGCTCGACGTACGACCGCGAGCGCACCCAGGAGGTCGAGGTCCTGTGCGACCCGCGCGTGCGCGAGGCGCTCGACCGCGTAGGGGTCGCACTACGCTCGTTTGCAGACCTTTCGTCCAGCGAAGCAACGTAACCCGCTAGGGTTCCGCACTTATGGCGCAAGAAGGATTCACATTGTGGCTCACCGGCCTGCCCCGATCGGGCAAGAGCACCGTCGCGGGACTCGTGGCCGGCCGCCTGCGATCCGTGGGCGTCGAGCACATCGAGGTGCTCGACGGCGACATCGTGCGCGACGGCCTGTGCCGCGACCTGGGCTTCTCGCGCGAGGACCGCACGGAGAACATCCGCCGCATCGCGTTCGTCAGCAAGCTCCTGACCCGCAACGGGGTCGCGGTGATCGTGGCCGCGATCTCACCGTACCGCGAGGACCGCGAGCTCGCCCGGGAGGAGATCCAGTCCTTCGTCGAGGTGTGGTGCCACGCGTCGGCGGACGATTGCGCCGCGCGCGACTACAAGGGCCTCTACGAGAAGGCCCGCCGCGGCGAGATCACGAACCTGACGGGCGTCAACGACCCCTACGAGGAGCCCGAGGACGCCGATCTCGTGCTCGACACCGTAGGGGAGCCGCCCGAGGACAGCGCAGAGCGCGTGATGGCGCTCCTGCGCGAGCGCGGGCTGCTGCGCTAGCTCCCGGCTGTCTCAGCTAGCCGGCTTGCTTACCTGCGCCGGGGCGCCAGGAGCGTGACCCGGCCGCGAGCAGTGTTCGCGTCACCGATCTTCAGCTGCAGGTTCGCGCCGAG
>Ga0209382_10003171_pt1 | contig 22979 bp, 21 predicted proteins | sample SoiMetdeltSBSDD5_FD_187599 | JGI IMG/M metagenome (GOLD analysis project Ga0209382, IMG submission 187599) | Bulk soil microbial communities from a Populus tree surrounding site in Tennessee, USA - Soil MetaG P. deltoides SBSDD5 (SPAdes) (version 2) | ecosystem: Environmental > Terrestrial >...
GACGATCGCCATGAGCACGCGCATCGATGCACTCGGCCGCCCCATCGGAGCGAGGCCCTCCGTCTGCCAGCTCTGGGTGCTCGGCGATTTCATCGCTTCTTCTTCCGCGACGTGCGCCGCCCGCGCCTGGCGGCCGGCTTGCGGACGGCTTTGGGCCGTGGCGGCTGGGGCTCGAAGAGCCCCCTGGGTGCGGGTCGCTTCATGATGTCCATAAAGATGCGGCGCGCGAGTCCATAGAGGTTCTTGCTGAACTTGCGAGGCACGACGCTTCGAAACTTCGGGTCGCTGAAACGCGGCCACTGTCTGACGATGCCGTGATTCTCGGAGACCCAGCGCAGGAACTCGACAAGCTCGTCATCGGAGGCCGGCTCGGGCAGCGCTGTCGCACGTGGCCTCATGGCGCCTCCAGGCGGGCGCAGAATCGCTTCGATCGCGCTGATGACCCGCCCGTGATTCATCATGCATATATGGCTGATGTCGCTGCCTCGGACCGTGATGCAGCGACTCGGATCGTTCGTCGCGAGGCACGTCGACCATGCCGGCTGGGTGTCGTCGCCCGCCACGGGTTCGCCGTCGACGATCGGTGTGGAGTCATCCGAATCGAAATCCGCTGGGATCCAGTCCCAGGTGACGTTGTCGGCGGTCCCCAGCGTTGGAGTCTGTTCATCGGCTTCGGTCACGACGCCGCGGATGTTGTAGAACTTCTGCAGCAGGTGTGGATCCATCGGAGCGGTCAGCTGCTGGAACTGCAGCCTCGCATAGTCGAGCTCATGCCGATCGAAGCCGGTCATGGCGGGATAGCGCACGAGACGGCCATTGCTCTGCGGGTTGTAAGCGTCGGCGCGCACGTCCGCGTTGGTCGCGTCGACGCTGGGATAGGAGGGTAGCGGAAACTCCGGCGCCTGGGCCGTCAGCGCAGCGTAGCTCGTGACGTTGCGATAGGTTTCTTCGTCGAGGAGATGCAGCACATACAGCCCCGGCAGCGAGGCGATCGTCTCCATCAGTTCTTGCCTGAAGAGGCCGAGGCTATCGACGTCCGGCTCGCCCTCGAACCAGCGATGCAGCTGTCCCGGGTAGCCGAAAAACGGCGTGGCCACCGTGATGGCGTGGGTCATGGTGGCGACGATGGGATCGTTGCCGCGCAAGATCAGATTGACCACCATGCCGCCGGCGCTGTGCCCCACCAGCGAGAACCGTTCCAAGGGATCCGGGCAGCCGGCCGCGAGCACCTGAGCCCGGAACGATGGCAGGAACGTGCGGACGAAGAATCTGGCCGTCTCGTCCAGCCGCCGCCTCCAGTCCCAGGGGAACACGAACAGATCGACGTGTTGGCTCGCGCACCACACGATGAGTGCGTCGTGAGGCGTGTGGCCGTCGAAGCCGACGGGAGCGTCCGCGACGATGATGCGGCCGCCCTTGTCCCTGAGCGCACCGCCGTTGTCGCGGTACATCCTGAGATCCCGCGCGCCTCCGACCAACGTTGCAGGAATCAACCAGACCGGCTCGTACTCGAACTCCTGCGGGGAGCTGACGCCGTCGACGAACTTCCGCGTCGCGCGCGTGAGCTGGCTTCCGGTCCCGCCAGGAAAGAAAAACAGCGTCTGGCGGGGAGAGGTCGGCGTCGCGGCGGAGTCCCTGTAGCAGTCAGCGATGAACTTCTTGATCGCCGGCCCGAGCAGGCGCAGATGCTCCCGTTCTCGGGTTTCGTCGTAGGTGAGCGTCACCGCTCGGCCGCCTGGATGCGCTCGCGGCGCGTCGCCGCCTCCGCCGCGGGGACGTAGGGCAGGAGCCATTCGGCCGGCCGTCCGCCGGCATCGGTCAGCGTGACGGGGTCGAAATAGCGGATGCGGTCCGCTTCGGACAGGTCGTCCGGCCGTTCGAAATACTGGGGATCGAGCGTGTCGTCGCCGGCCACGTACGTTCGCGGCGCCGACGGCGTTTCGCTCGACCAGATGAAGCAGTGAAAATTGGCCGACGCGATGATCCACCACCGCACGGGGTTCAGGCTGCGCGCGCGCACGATCCGGCGCAGCGTCTTCACGAGGATGCCGAAGCGCGCCACCACCGTCCAGGGTCGCCGGAACATCCGCTCGATGAAATCGACGATCGCCTCGCGGCGATCGGCGAGCGTCGTGTGGCAGATGGTCTCGCCGTCGAGGTCGCGGAGACGGAGATCGGGCGCCAGGTGGCCTCGGCGCAGGTCGTCCCAGAAGGTGGCGGTGCCGGCCAGCGGCGCCACCACGCTCATATAGACGGGCATCGGCATCAGCGGGTTGCGCGCGATCGTCTGAATCTGGCGCGCCATCTCCGCCGCGGTCTGGTGGCAGTAGTCGAACAGGTAGCCGTAGCAAATGGCGATGCCCAGCGATTCGGCGAACGCGATGTCGTCCATGACGTTGAAGCGACGGCTCATGTTCTGCGTCTTGTTGAAGCGACGCAGCATCTCGTGGTCGAGCGATTCGAGGCCGGCGAACAGCACCATGCACTTGAGCCGCGCCAGGGTCCGGATCAGCTCACGGTCGTGCAGCACGTTCTGAGTGACGAGGGCGCTCCAGCCGCGCACCCGGGGATGCGCTCCGAGCAGCTCGGCGACCCTGAGCATGTGGGCGCGGTCGTCGGAAAAATTGTTGTCGAGAAAGTTGATCATCGGATACCAGCGCCGAAAGCTGAGGCGCGGACTGGAGGCGATCGCGTCGTCGATCGCGGCGGCAAGCGTCGCCAGGTCGTAGGGCGCGTGGCCGCCGACCTCGGTCGGGATGACACAGAAGCGGCACTTGAAGCTGCAGCCGCGGGACGCTTCCATGAGGTGGACCAGAGGACTGATGCCGTTCTTGGCGAGCAGTCGGTGGTCGATCGCGTAGGGCGAGATGCGGTCGACCGGCGACCGGTAGATCCGCTTGAGTGATCCTCGCAGATAATCCGCCACGACCTCCCTCACGGTGTCGACGCCGCCGGCGCAGACGACGTCGAAGAACCGGGTGGCGAATTCGGGAAACGACGTGCAGATGCTTCCGCCCGCGACCACGGTGGCGCCGCTGCGGCGGAAAAAGTACGCGAGCTGGCGCATGCGGTCAAAATCGGGCTGAAGTCCCGACAGGAAGACCAGGTCGTATCCCATGCACTGGGCGGGATCGAACGGCCCGTGCCAGTCCTCGTGGTACAGACGCACGTCGAAGTGCTGGGCATCGATCAGGGACGCGACGTGGAGGCCCGCAATCGGCTGCATGAAATATCGCGTCCGCCGCTTGTCGCGGCTGGGCCGCAGGTGGGCGCAGATGACCAGTGCCCTTCGCAAAGCGTCCAAAACTACACCGGAACGCACCGCTCCGAAAGGTGGATTAGAATAAGGCCCTTGGCTCGGGCCGACCAGGGATGGAGGGCGATTTTCGATGAGTGAGTCCGGGACCTCTGCGTCCGGGACCGCGTCTTCCGAGCAGCGGTTTCTCACGATCGCCTTTGTCGACCTCGTCGGGTTTACCGACCTCGCGGAACAGCTCGATCCGGAAGATCTCGGCCTGCTGTTGCGTCGCTTTCAGCGCATGACGCTGACCACCATGGAGCGTTTCGGTGGCTTCGTCGCGCAGGCCTTCGGCGACGGTGTCCTCGTCTACTTCGGCTACCCCGCCGCGCACGAGAACGATGCCGAGCGCGCGGTGCTCGCGGCGCTGGCCTTACTCGACGGCCTCCGTGATCTCGACACCAATTTCCACGGCCGCACGCTGCCCCGGCTGCAGGCGCGCATCGGCATTCACTCGGGCCTGGTGCTGATCGCACAGGAGTTGCTCATCAGCGCGGGGGCCACCCGATCCGGCGTCGTCGGCGAAGCGGTGAACCTCTCGGCTCGGCTGCAGGCCGAGGCGCCGGTCGGCGGCATCGCGATCAGCCAGGAAACCGCCCAGCTGGTGGAGGGGCTGATCGAGTGCCGGCCTCTCGGCCCGAGATCCATCAAGGGCCTGTCGCGCAAGGTCGAGGTCTACCAGGTCGTGCGCGCATTGCCCAACACCACGCGGACCGAGTTGCGCCTGCGCCGCGGCGCCGCGCGCCTCGTTGGCCGGGAGGCGGCGATCGAGCGAATCTCGTCCCGCTGGAAGGTGGCGAGGGACGAGTCTCGTTGCCAGACGGTGGCGATCGTCGCCGATGCCGGACTCGGGAAAACGCGTCTGATGCTCGAGCTATCGGGGCGGCTCGAGCCCGGCGACGCGACACTCTTGCAGGCGCAATGCCGCGAGATCTTCGCCAGCACTCCGCTGTATCCCGTCGCGGCGTTCCTGTGGGGCCGCGTCGGGCTGACGGTGGAGGACGCGGAGTCGGTACGCCACGACAAGATTTCCGGCTATCTCGACGAGCTCGGCCGCAACACCCAGGAGAATCGCGAGCTCGTCGCGAATCTTCTCGGCATGGCGGCTCCCGCCGGCGGCACCGCGGTCGCCGCGACGCCACAGCTCCTCAAGCAACGGCAATACGCGTTCATCGTTTCGATCATCGAGCAGGCGTCGCGCGCACGGCCGGTGATTCTCTGGATCGAGGACGCGCACTGGCTGGATCCGTCGTCGGCCGAGCTGCTCCACGACATCGTCGCGGCCTCGGCGAAGCTGCGCGTGCTCGTCGTGCTCACGATGCGACCCTTTCCCAAGGGGCCGGCGCTTCCCGACCTCGACGAGACCATTCGCCTCGAGCCGCTGGATGCGCACGATTGCGTGGAGCTTGCGCGATCGGTGCCGGGTGCGGGCGCGCTGTCGGACGAGATGCTGTCGAAGGCGGTCGACGCCGCCCAGGGCGTACCGTTCTTCCTCGAACAGCTCATCATCTCGCTGCTCGACGAGCAGTCACGCGGGCCGGCGGCCCATCGTCGTCTCGGCGGCGTGCCGCTCATGCTCGCCGAGCTGATGTCGGAGCGTCTCGACCGACGCCCGGGCGCGCGGCGCGTCGCCCAGGCGGCGGCCTGCATCGGCGGCGCCTTCACGCCGGACTTTCTGCCGGCGCTGCTCGAGGACGATGCGCGCCAGGTTCACGAGCGTTTGGAAGCGCTGGTCGAAGCCGAGATTCTCGCCCCCAAGCGCTTCGGCGCGGAGATCCGCTACGAATTCCGGCACGTCTTGCTGCAGAGGATGGCGCACGAATCGATGATTCAGACCGATCGGCGCGCCATGCACCGTCGCATCGTGGAGGTGCTGCGCGACGCCCAGGGAGGCGAGCCGGTCATCGCGGAGGTGCTCGCCTATCACCTCACCGAAGCCGGCGCGTTCGAGGAGGCGACACGCTGGTGGCTGCACGCGGGTGTGGGAGCCGCCAGACGATCGGCGCACATCGAGGCGGTCGAGCACATCCGCAAAGGGCTCGGCCTGCTGGACAAGGTTCCCGACGCCGCCGCGCGCCGGCAATTCGAGCTCGATCTCCAGGCGTCGTTGATGGGCTCTCTCCTCGCGACGCTGAGCGCGACGTCGCCCGAGCTGGCCGCGTGCTGCGAGCGCGGCCTCCAGCTGTGCGACGAGGGCGCGGCGGCGCACATGTGGTTTCCGTTCGCGTTCGGACGGTTCACGTTCGTGAATTGCCGCGGCCGCACGAGCGAGGCGATCGCGCTCGCGAGGGACTTCATCGCCCGTGCCGAGCAGGGTGGATTCGAATCCGAGCGCGTCATCGGCCATCGCATGTTGGGGCAGGCCCTGCACATCCACGGCGACGCCGCGGAGGCGAAGACGGAGCTCGAACGATCGCTGAGACTCTACGTCCCCGAGCGGGACGCGGCGACGACCCACCTGTACGGGCAGAACACCGAGGTGCACACGAAGTCGCTGCTGAGCCTCACGCATCTGCTCCTGGGAGACGTGGATGCCGCCCTCGAGGCGGGCGTCGACGCTCTGCGGGCGGCCGACGCGGTCCGGCATCCGCATTCGACGGCGATCCCCATGTCCTATGTCGGCGGCTGGGTCTTCGGGCTGTGCGGCGCGATCGAGCCGATGATGGCGATGGCCAAGGACCTTCTCGCCCTTGCCGAACAGCATCGTCTCTATGGCTTTCGTGCGCAGGCGGCGGGCTGCATCGGATGGGCGCTCTGCCAGGCAGGACAGCCGGAGCAGGGAATTCCCATGATCGCCAAGGCGATCGCCGCCTTCGATTCAGTCGAGTTCCGCCTGTCCGAGGCCGGTCATCTGGCCAATCTCGCCGACGCCCAGCGTCGTGTCGGCCGGCTCGCCGAGGCGGCGGAGACGAGCGAGCGTGCCATGCGATTGATGCCGCAAGGCACCCAATGCCTCGAACCGGAAGTGCGTCGGGTGCACGCCCTCGTCGCCGCCGATCGTGCGCCAAAGGGCTCCATGGACGCTGACGTCTTGTTTCGCGCCGCCGTCGAATCGGCCGTGAAGTACCAGGCGCCGATCCTCGAGCGGCGATGCCTGCTCAGTTTTCACGAGTTCCTGACAGCGTCCGGGCGGCGCGATGAGGGCGTGGAATCACGACTGGCCGAGCTGTCGCACTTCGACGATCTCGCTCAGCGTGTTGCACGCGCCATGCAGACGCTCACACGTGCCTGACGCGTCCGCATCTGAGCAGCCGACCGGCGCGGAGGTTCGGTCTCCGGTCGCGGCCTGCTGGCGGGCTGCCCGCGTCTGCGGGCAGTTGTTGCGAGGCCTCGCCCAGTTGCCGTTGTTTCCGTCGCTCTCGAAACAGCAGCGCGGCGTGCGAATTCGGGCGTGGGCTCGCGGAATGCTGCAGCAGCTGGGCGTCCACCTGGACGTCGTCGGCGCTCCAGCTCGGGACGGACCCATGCTGCTCGTGTCGAACCACATTTCGTGGCTCGACATCCTGGCCTTACACGCCGTGTGTCATTGCCGTTTCGTGGCCAAGGCGGACGTCGCGCGTTGGCCAGTCCTGGGAGCCCTGGCTTCGGGCACGGGGACGCTGTACGTCAGGCGGGATTCTCGCCGCGACGTGATGCGCGTGGTGCACCGGATGGCACAGGCGCTACGCGACGGGGACATCCTCGCGGTGTTTCCGGAAGGCACGACCGGCGACGGCACCGCGGTGTTGCCGTTTCACTCCAGCCTGATCCAGGCTGCGGTCGTGGCCGACGCGCCGGTGCAGCCCGTCGCGCTGACCATCGTCGAGAGTCGATCCGGAAGACCGAGCCGGGCCGTGAGCTACATGGGCGACGAATCGCTGGTGGGATCGCTCTGGCGCACGCTTCGCGCGCGGGGCTTGCGTGTCGTCGTGACATTCGCGGCGCCGCAGCGCCACGGCGGGCGTGATCGCCGCGCATGGGCGCACGACTTGCGACGAGAGATTGCGGCGATGCAGCAGTCTAGCGCTGGCGTTTTCGCTTCGTCCGCTTCCTGAGGTTCTGCGGCGGGATCGTCTTCGCCGCGCGCAGCATCAGGTCGCCCTGCACGCGGCGCCCGACGGCCCTGAGCTGCCGATCCGTGAACTTGGCGAGATACTTCTGCAGGCGCGCCTTCCCCGCCTTCGTTCGCGGCGCTTTCGGGAAGGCCTTCTGCATCCTGCGAATGAAGGCCAACGCCTGCTCGGAGGTGATCTCGTACGGTTTCTTGCCCGATTTCTTGGCCATGTCCCGTCCTCTCAGGGAAACGGAATCCCAAGGATGCCCGCGATCGCGGCGATCGTCTCCGGCAAGTCCATGAGGATTGCGTGCGCGGCCAACGGGCTCTGGATCGTGATGACGCGCCCCAGTCCATCGAGGTCGACGTGGCGTGACGTCCACCCCGGCTGAACGCCGTCGCCGGCCGCGAACGTCGCATCGGTGATCGGACTCGGATCGGTCGGCGGCACCCAGTCCCATGTCGTCGTGTTGTGCGTGTTGTCGGCGAGCGTATCGCCTCGAATATTCCAGAACTGATTGGCCTTGGCCCCCAGCGAGGACGCCAGGTGATTCACGACAATCTGTGCGCTCGCGAGCTCCACGCTATCGAAGCCGCTCGAGGTGAAGGACGGATATCGCTGTAGCCCAGCGTTGGTGAGCGGATTGTACGGGTCGGCGACCACGCCGATGGTGAAATCGACGCTGGGATACGCGGCGAGCGGATAATTCGGATCCGCGGTCAACGCCGCCTGGTTCGCCAGAAACGTGGCCTGCGGCAGAAACATCCACGCGTAGCAGCCGGGAAACGAACAGATCGCCTTGATGACGTCCGATCTGAACGCGTTGCCGATTCCGTTGAGGTAGTCCTCACCCTCGAACCACCGGTGGAGCTGACCGGCGTAGCCGTAGAAGGGCGTGGCCACCGTGATGGCCTGGTCGAGCCCTGCCAAGACGGCGTCGCCGCTACGTAGCGTCCAGTTGACGACCATGCCCCCGGCGCTGTGTCCGATCAGCGAAAACCGCTGGAGTGGGTCGGCGTTGTTACAGCCCGCCTGCACCAGGCCCTGGAAGAAAGGCAGGAACCTGGTCACGAAAAAGTCGCTCACCTCGCCGACGCTGCGCCGCCAATCCCACGGGAATACGAAGTAGTCGAGGCGCTTCAGTGTGCACCAGAGCGTGAACACGACGTACGGCGTCACCCCGAAGAGATTGATGAGCCCATCGGCCACGATGATCCTGTTCCATTTGTCCCGATAGGTCGAGCCGACCCGGGTCATCTTCAGGTGGCGCCCATCGCCGAGAAACGTGTTCGCATTGATCCACGCTTCGTCGTAGTCGAAGATCTCGCCGTCCACGCTATACGCCGTCTTCGCGCGCATCAGCCGCGAGCCCATTCCGCCGGGAAAGAGAAAGACCGTTTGCCGCTGCCCGCCGCCTGCGGGCCCGATCAACGTGTTGAGGTTGTACCGGACGATGAAGTCGGCGATCGCCGGTTCGAGCACGCGGAGCTGCTCGCTGATGCGTGTGCTGTCGTAACTCATAGGCGTAGAGTCTATATGGGTTCGCGATGGACTGGTTGACGACGCTGACGACGGCGCTGGGAGCCGCATGGCTGTCGGGTATCAACCTGTATGCCACGGTAGCGACGCTCGGGATCCTGCAGCGGCTGGGACTCGCGCGTCTGCCCGGCGACCTCGGCGTCCTCTCGCACCCATGGATCATCGGGCTGGCCGTCGGCCTCTACCTGATCGAGTTCGTCGCGGACAAGATTCCCGTGGTGGATTCGGTGTGGGACGCGATCCACACGTTCGTGCGCGTCCCGGCCGGCGCGATTCTCGCGGCCTCGGCGTTCGCCGACTTCGATCCGCCGGTGCGCGTCGCGGCCCTGCTCGTGGGCGGCGGCCTCGCGCTCGGCTCGCACGGCGGCAAGGCGGTCACGCGGGTGACCGTCAATTCCGTCGCGCCCGGCGCCGGCGCGGCCGTGAGCGTCGCGGAAGATGCTCTCGCCGTCGGCTCCACGGCCTTGATGACGTTCTTCCCGCTCGTGTTCCTGGGCCTGCTGATCCTCCTGCTGATCGGCACGGCGTGGCTGATCCCGAGGATCGCCCGGGTCCTGCGTCGCGTGCCGGCGCTGCTCCGCGGCTCCTAGGTCTGACGCCGTCTCACGCTGTGGTAGATGAACAGGACGACCAGAGCTCCGACGATCGACGCGATGAAGCCGGCATTCTGATTGGCTCCGTAGAGCCCGAGGAGCCGGCCAAGGAACGTCGCGACGAGCGCGCCTCCCATGCCGAGAAGAGCCGTGATGAAGAAGCCTCCGGGGTCGCGTCCCGGCATGATGAGCTTCGCGAGCGCGCCGACGACGGCACCGATGATGATGATCCAGATGATCTCGAGCATGGCCTTCCTCCCACACGACGCCCGGTGCGCCGCTGCGCCCAGTTGTCACGAAAGCCGACGCGCGCTCAACTGGGACCTTCGGGCTAGGGCCGTTCAGCGCGCCCGCTCTGTCGGCGCGCCAGCACCTCGCGCGTCAGCGCGTGCCGCTGGATCTTGCCCGTCGGCGTGAACGGAAACGCGTCGAAGATCTCGAGCTCCTCGGGCAGCTTGTAGGTGGCCACGCCGTCGCGCAGATACGCCACCATGTCGGCAAGCGTCACGCTCTTGCCCGGGCGCGGGATGACGCAGAGGCAATTGCGCTCGCCCAGCCGCGGATCGGGCACGCCGACGATCGCGGCGTGCAGGACACCGGGATGCGTGTAGAGGATCTCCTCGACCTCCCGGGGAAAGAACTTCTTGCCGCCGCGGTTGATCATCTCCTTGAGCCGCCCGACGATGCGCACGTTGCCCGAGCCGTCCATGACGCCCAGGTCGCCGGTGCGGAACCAGCCGTCCGCGGTGAACAGCTCCGCGTTCGCGTCGGGATTCTTGTAGTAGCCGAGGTGCACCGACGGTCCCTTGGCGGCGATCTCACCCTCGGCGCCGGGGGGCACGTCGCGGCCGTGCGCGTCGATGAGCCGCAGCTGCATGCGCGGCGCCGCGCGGCCGATGGTGCCGGTGACGGCCTCGGGATCGTCCTCCAGGCGCGTGAACGTGTGAAAGCCGGTCTCGAGCATGCCGTAGAGCTCGATCAGGTGGCCCGGCATGTGCGCGCGGTAGGCGCGAATCGTCTCGATGGGGCACGACGCACCGCCGGTGATCACCACGCGCAGCGAGGACAGATCGAAGCGTGTCAGCTCCGGGTCGTTCAGCATCGCGATGATCGACGCCGGCGCGCTCGGGATGAACGTCACGCGCTCGCGCTCGATGAGCTCCAGCGCCGCGCGCCCGCTGAAACGATCCAGCAGCACCGCGCGCGCGCCGGCCATGATCGACTGCAGCAGCGTCAGGTAGCCCCAGTTGAGCCCCAGCGGCAGATAGACGAGGAAGACCTCGCGCTCGCTGACGTTCATCGCGCCGTTGAGAATGTCGGCGGCCGGCAGCGTGGTATCGAACGAATGCGTGACACCCTTCGGGTTGCCGGTCGTGCCCGAGGTGAACGCCATGCGCATGACGTCGCTGCCCGCCATGCGGTGCGGCGTCAGCGGTGGCGGGGACGTCGGTCCATAGAGAGCGTCGTCGAGCGAGGCGGTGTCGCCGCCGGACCGGCCGCCCAGCACGAGCACCGTCTTCAGCCCGCTCAGCTTCGGGCGCAGCGACTGCACCATCTCCACGTAGTCGAAGCCTTTGAACGTCGCCGGACACACGAAGGCCCGGCTTTCCGAGAACCGCACGATGTACTCGACCTCGCGGCTGCGGAAGTCCGGCCCGATCTGGTTGGCGATGGCGCCGATCCGCTCGCAGGCGAAGAACGCGTACGCGAACTCGACCCAGTTGGGCAGCTGGATGGTGACGACGTCGCCGGCGCCGAGGCCCAGGCTCTGCAGCGCCGCCGCGGTGCGATCGACGCGGGTCAGCAGCTCGCCGTACGTGACGCGGTGACGATGGTCCACGATCGCCTCGCGCTCGGGATGCGCGGCGGCGCGGCGCGCGAGGATGTCGTGGAAGGTTTCCGGGCCGGTCATCGGCCGATATAGTACGCAATGTCGCCGGCCACCACAGCCGGTAGCGACTGCGACCGGGCGCGCGTGACAGAGTCCCCCGGCTCCGCTATTGTTGTTGACGCATGACTGACGCCTCGCGCTGCGCGGTCTGCTCCAAGCCCATCCGGCCGGGTGAGCGCCCCCTCACCGGCGAGGATGTCCACGCGGGGTGCGATCGGCGCACCCGTCCCCGACCGGGCGAGATCGCGAAGTGCATCGTCTGCAACGAGCCGATTCGCTCCACGGACGGGACGGCGCGGCTCGACGACGTGCTCGTTCACGGGACCTGCTACGTGCGCGCCCGTCGGCCCCAGCATAAGGCGACGCCCGCGGCCACGAACGGCGTGAGCGCACCGACCGAGACGGGTGGCTTGGTGCCCCGGTTGCTGCGCCGCGTGTTCGGCTCGCGCACCGCCGCACGCTAGCCCCACCTCTCACGACCGCGCGGCGCTCGCATCCGTCGAGCGCGCGACTATAATCGGGCCTCGATCAAGGAGGCCGACCATGAAGAGACGCCGCTTTCTCGAGATTTCGCTGGCTACCCTGGCCGCTCCGACGATCCTTCGGCGCGCCTGGGCGCAGAGTCCCATCAAGATCGGGATGCCGGCGGCGCTCTCGGGCGCATACGCGCAGTACGGCATTCAGGCCAGGCGCGCCGCCGACCTCTTCGCCAAGGACATCAAATCGAAGGGGATCCTCGGCCGACCCGTCGAGTTCATCTTCGAGGACACGGCCGGCGACCCGGCCGCGGCCGTCCGGAAGGCGCAGAAGCTCGTCGAAAAAGACGGCGTGAAATTCCTCACGGGCGTCGCGCTGTCATCGGAGGCGCTCGCCGTCTCGGCGAAGTGCCCCGAGTGGAAAGTGCTCTTCATGTCCACGATCAACGGGGCGGGCGCGCTCACGGCGAAGTCGTTCCATCGGTACTTCTTCCGCGTGAACACCAGCGGCCCGATGGGGGCGCGCGCGATCAGCCTCTACCTTGCGGAGTCACCCATGAAGCGCTTCTTCGCGCTGGGCAGCGACTACGCATGGGGGCGCGACAGCGCGGCGTCGTTCACCCAGCAGATCACCGCGGCCAAGAAAGACATCGTCGGCACCGACTATCCGCCGGTGGGCACCAAGGACTTCGCCAGCTACATCGCCAAGATCAGACAGTCGCGTGCCGACGGCGTCTATCTCGCGCTGCCCGGCCAGGACGCCACCATCTATATGAAGCAGGCGCACCAGTTCGGCCTCAACCGCGAGGTGAAGCCGATCATGGAGATCCTGGAGCTCGAGAACATGAAAGCGGTCGGCGACGCGATGGTCGGCGCCATCGGCAGCTCGCGCTATCCCTTCACCGTCGACACGCCGAAGAACCGTGACTTCGTCAAGCGCTTCCACGAGCTGCACGGCGTCTATCCCGACATGTTCGACGGCGAGACGTACGAGGGCCTCGAGTGGCTGGCCCAGGTGATCACCAAAGCCGGCACCGACGACGTCGAGAAAGTCATCGACGCGTGGGAGGACTCGACGTACGAGGGCCTCGAGGGCCCGTTCCTGATGCGCAAGTGCGATCATCAGGCGGTGCAGCCGGGCTTCGCGGTCGAGTGCGTGAAGGATCCGAAGTATCCGCATCCGATCCCGAAGATCCTGGCGACGTATCCCGGCGACAAGGTGACGCCGAAGTGCCGCACGGAGGAATTCTCCTAGCCCGTGGGCAACGTCCTCGAGCAGCTGCTGAACGCGCTGGCCCTCGCGGGTCTGCTGTTCCTGGTGTCCGCGGGCCTCTCGCTCGTCTTCGGCATCCTGCGCGTGGTCAATTTCGCGCACGGCGTGTTCTACATGCTCGGGGCCTACCTCGGGTTCACGACGGTGGCGCTGACCGGCTGGTTCTGGCCCGCGCTCGTCGTGGTGCCGCCCGTCGTCGGTCTGCTCGGCGCCCTGCTCGAGTCCTCCACGCTGCGCTTCATCTATCGACGGCAACCGATCTACCAGCTGCTGCTCACGTTCGGCCTGGCGCTGATCCTGGAAGAAAGTATCCGCGTGCTCTACGGGCCGACGGCCAAGGGCGTGGAGCCGCCGGCCCTGCTGCAGGGCGCGGTCGATCTCGGCGGCCTGCTCTATCCGCGCTACCGGCTGTTCCTGGTCGTGCTCGGCTGCACCGTCGGCGTCGCGGTGTGGCTGTTTCTCCGCACGACGCGCGCCGGCCTCGTCATCCGCGCGGTGGCGCAGAATCACGAGATGGCGGACTGCCTCGGCGCCGACGTCGCGCGCGTGCGCACGCTGGTGTTCGGCGCCGCGTGCGCGCTGGCAGGGCTCGGAGGCGTGGCCGCCGCGCCGATGACCACCGCCTACCTCGGCATGGGGATCGGCGTGATCGTCGACGCGTTCGTCGTGGTCGTCATCGGCGGCCTCGGTAGCATCGGCGGCTCGATGGCCGGCAGCCTCATCGTCGGGGCCGCCCAGACGTGGGGCGCGTTCTATCTGCCGGAGACGGCGATGGTGATCATGTACGCCGTGATGGGCGCGATCCTCGTCTTCCGGCCGTGGGGCCTGCTCGGCGAGGAGGAATGAGCGGATCGCGCGCGCTGGCGCTGGCGGCGCTCGCCGCCCTCGCTATCGTGCCGTGGGTGCTCGCGCGCCATCAGCTCTCGCTGCTCACGGATCTCATGATCGCCGGGCTGTTCGCGATGTCGCTCGACCTGATCATGGGCTACACCGGCATGGTGTCGTTCGGCCACGCCGCGTACTTCGGCCTCGGCGCCTATGCGAGCGCGCTCATCCTGCTGCACTTCGCTCAGCCGGTCCCCGTCGCGCTGCTCGCGGGCGCCGCGCTGGCGGGCGCGGTGGCGGTGCCGGTCGGCTGGCTGTCGACGCGCGCCACCGGCATCTACTTCGCGATGCTGACGCTGGCCTTCGCGCAGTTTCTCTACACGGTGGCCTACAAGTGGCGTGATCTCACCGGCGGTTCCGACGGCATCGCGGGCGTGCCCAAGACGCAGCTTTTCTGGGGCGGGCCCAGCCTCGCCTCCCCGAACGCGTTCTATTTTCTCGTCGCCGTGTGCCTCGTGCTGTCGCTCGTCCTCTGTCGCGCGCTCGTGCGCTCGCCGTTCGGCCGCGCGCTGCAGGCGATTCGCGAGAACGAACGGCGGTTCACGAGCCTCGGGCGTGACGCGCGACCGTTCAAGCTCGTCGTCTTCGTGATCGCGGCGACGTTCGCGGGGCTGGCCGGCGCGCTCTTCGCGCCGTTCCGGGGATTCGCCTCGCCGGAGGTGATGTTCTGGGTCTTCTCGGGCCAGGGACTGATGATGGTCGTGATGGGTGGCATCGGCACGCTCGTCGGGCCGATATTCGGCGCCATGGTCTTCATCCTCATCCAGGAAGTGCTCTCGAGCTACACCGAGCACTGGATGATCTTCACGGGGCTCGTCTTCGTCCTGATCGTCATTTTCCTTCCAGGCGGCCTCGTCGGGACGGCGAGGCGGATCGTGGCGCGCGGGTGACGGCGACGCCGCTGCTGCAGACGCGTGGGCTCGGCCGGGCGTTCGGCGCGCTGCAGGCCGTGGCGGACGTGACGCTGGCCGTGCAGCCGATGGAGCTGCGCGCCGTCATCGGTCCCAACGGCGCGGGGAAGACCACGCTGTTCCACCTGATCTCCGGGCTGCTGGCGCCGACGTCCGGGAGCGTCATCTTCCAGGGCGACGACGTCACCACGCTCGCCGCGCCGGGGCGCTGCCGACGCGGCATCTCGCGCACGTTTCAGATCACCAGCATCTTTCCGGAGCTCTCCGTGCTGGAAAACGTGCGCGTCGCCGTGCAGCTCAAGACCGGCGACAACTTTCGCCTGCTCGGCGGCCGGGCGGTGCTCGAGGTGACCGAGCAGCGCGCGCGCGACAGCCTGCGGCTGCTCGGTCTGCTGGCGCGGGCCGAGGAGCCGGCCTCTACGCTGCCGCACGGCGATCAGCGGCTGCTCGAGATCGCGATGGCCGTGGCGCAGGAACCCGCGCTCCTGCTGCTCGACGAGCCCACGCAGGGCTTGTCGCCCGAGGATACCGCGGCCACCGTTGCGGTCATCCGCGAGGTCGCGCGCGAGCGAAAGCTGACGATCATCCTCGTCGAGCACGACATGGACGTGGTCTTCGACCTCGCCGATCGGATCAGCGTCCTGCATTTCGGGCGGCTCATCGCCGAGGGCACGTCGGCAGAGGTTCGCGCCAATGCGGACGTTCAGAAGGCCTATCTCGGCGGTCTCGACTGACATGCTGCTCGCGGTCGACGGCCTCAATACGTTCTACGGCAAGAGCCACGTGCTGCGCGACGTCTCGTTCACCGTGCCGGCGGGGCAGATCAGCGTGCTGCTCGGGCGCAACGGCGCGGGCAAGACGACGACGCTGCGCGCGATCATGGGGCTCACGCCGCCGCGCGGCGGCGTCGTGCGCTTCAAAGACCGCGAGATCACGGGGCAGCCGCCGCACCGCGTCTTCCGGCTCGGCGTCGGCTACGTGCCCGAAGGCCGGCAGATCTTTCCGCACCTGGACGTCGGCGAAAATCTCCGTCTCGCGACGCGGCCGGCCGGCGACGGCACGCGCTGGACGCTCGAGAGAATCTTCGAATATTTTCCTGTTCTGCGAGAGCGGTGGCGGCAGCGCGGCCGGAGCCTCTCCGGCGGCGAGCAGCAGATGCTCGCTATCGCGCGGGCCCTCGCCGGCAATCCGGATCTCGTGATGCTCGACGAGCCCTCGCAGGGACTGGCGCCGCGGCTCGTGCGCGAGCTGGAGACGCTGATGGTGCGGCTCAAGGGCGAGGGCGTCACGATCCTGCTCGTCGAGCAGAACGCGCGGATGGCGCTCGCGGTGAGCGACCAGGTGCTCGTGCTGAACAAGGGCACGGTGGTGTTCGCCGGCGCCACCACGGAGTTCCGTCGGCGCGAGGCCGAGCTCAAAGGACGCTACCTGTCGGTCTGAGCGAATGGCGTGGGTGCTCGTCGTGCTGTTCTTGTTGTCTGGCTGCGGCGCCTCGACGCCGCATCGCACCATCGCGCTGGCCTTCGATGGTCACGCGCCGACCAGCCTCGGCCACGATCCGGACGAAGTTCGTATCGCGCAGGTCGTGGCGCAGCTGATCCGTGACCGCCTCGACATGCCGTTCCCGGAAGGTACTACGATCCGCGTCTATGTGAACCAGGCGACGTTCGCCGAGGGGCTGGCCCAGGACGGCGGACACGTCAGCGACGACGCCTGGGATCGCTCACGTGTGGCGGCCGCGCTTGCATCGCCTCACGGACTGTTCGTGCGAGGCGACATCGTCAACGGCATGCGCCTCATGGACAAGGTCGGCCTCATCGCGCACGAGCTGGCCCACGTGAGCCAGATGGAGACGCGCCGGGGCGGGCAAGGCGCGCCGGCCCACTGGATCCGCGAAGGCCACGCCGATTGGGTGAAGTATCAGACCCTCGAGCTGCTCGGTATGCGCACGTACGCGGAGTCGCGCGATGAGGTCAAACGCTCGATCTTGCGCTCGCGCACGGCGATTCGCTTCTTTCCACCGCTCAATGAGCTCGCGCGCGGCGACCGCTGGACCGATGCCGGCATCCGGCTCGGATCCGCCGCGACCTACGGCCAATCGTTCCTCGCCGTCGACTGGCTCGTCGAGCGCTACGGCATCGAGAGGCTCAACGAGTTCAACCGCCGGTTCTCACGCAACGAGGACCCTCGCGCGCATTGGTCGCAGGTGTACCCGATCCGGTATTCGGAATTCCTCACCGAGTTCCGCGCGCGCCTCGAGCAGCTCGGCGGCTAGGCGCTAGACCCAACCTCCTTGACATCGCTAGGGGGCGGTGCTTCCATCGGCGCCACCGTCGGACCGGCTGCCCTCGGTAGGAGGAAGCTATGGCGCACCAGGAAAGCTCGCAGGTCGGAAATCGTCGAGCGTTTCTCAAGGTGATGGCGGGCGCGGCGACCTTGGCCACGGTGACCGGCGGTATTGCGGACATCGTCGCGGCACAGAAGGCTCCGAGCTTCCCCAAGGGCACGAAGCTCAGCATCCTCGAATGGGTCAGCTTCGTCCCGGCCTCCGACGTCGAGTTCAAACGCCTCACGGCCGAGTTCGGCAAGCTGGCCGGCGTCGAGATGACCTTCGACCTGATCAACATGAACGACCTGAATCCGCGGATCGCATCGGCCATCGAGACAAAATCCGGCCCCGACATCATCATGATGATCAACAACTGGCCGCACCTCTACGCCGACGGCCTCGCCGACGTCGACGACGTGGCCGAGGAGATCGCCAAGCGGGACGGCGCCTTCTACGACATCAGCCGAAAGATCAACGTGGTCGACGGCCGATGGAAGGCCGTCCCCTTCACCATGGGCAGCGGCGTCTGGAACTACCGCGAGGACTGGTTCAAGGAGGTCGGTGCGAACAAATTCCCCGACACCTGGGACGAGCTCCGCAAGGTCGGCACCGCGCTCAAGAAGAAGAATCTGCCGATCGGTCAGGCCTTCGGGCACAGCCTGGGCGACCCCAACAGCTGGGCGTATGCGGTGACGTGGGGCTTCGGCGCTACCGAGATCGACGACAAGGGCAAGGTCGTCATCAACAGCAAGGAGACGATCGAGGCCATCAAGTTCACGGTCGCCTTCTGGAAGGACTGCCTCGACGAGGGCGGTCTCGCGTGGGACGACTCAAGCAACAACCGCGCGTTCCTGGCTGGTCAGATCTCGGCCACCATCAACGGCGCCAGCATCTACTTCGTCGCCAAGCGGCAATTCCCCGAGATCGCCAAGACGATGAACCACGCGCACATGCCGAAGGGACCGGCTGGCCGCTTCTACTACCAGGGAGGCCAGGCGCACGCGGTCATGAAGTATTCGAAGAACCAGCAGGTGGCCAAGGAGTTTCTGCGCTGGCTCATGGATCGCCCGCAGTTCGACAAATACATGGCGGTCAACGACGGCTATGTCGGGGGCCCGACGCCGTACTGGGAGAAGCACCCGTTGTGGGAGAAGGACTCCAAGCTCGCCCCCTTCAAGGATGCGCCCAAGTTCGGCCGCTGGACCGGCTACCCCGGCCCGCCGACCCGCAAGGCGAGCGAGGCGCTCGTGAAGTACATCCTCGTCGACATGTACGCGCAGGCCATCAAGGGCATGAAGCCGGAAGACGCGGCGCGGTGGGCCGAGGGGGAGATGAAGAAGGCGTACGCGTAGAAGAGGCGCGGCGGAAGACACGCATCATGGCTGATCAGCGTATCGAGCCTCTCCTGGCGGAAAGCGCGAGGCCGGGCGCCACCGCGATCCCGATGCCGATCGCGGTGGCGACGCAGAAGGCGCGCCGCCCGAACCGGTGGAGCGGGCTCCTGGAGCGCGAGCCCGTGTTGGCCGCGGTGCTCCTCGCGCCCACGCTCGTGATCCTCACGCTGTTCATCGCGTACCCGTTCGTGCTCGGCATCTGGCTCGCGGTGAGCGACAAGGTGGTCGGCCGTCCCGGCAGCTTCGTCGGGCTGCACAACTTCCAGGTCAACCTGAACGATCAGATCTTTCTCCGCGCGTTCCAGAACACCTTCGTCTACACGTTCATCGCGACGATTCTGAAGCTGGCGCTCGGGATGCTGGCCGCGCTGCTCCTCAACAACCACTTCAAGTTCAAGCGCGTCATCCGCGCGTCAATGCTGCTGCCGTGGATCGTGCCCACGGTACTGAGCACGCTCGCGTGGCAGTGGATGTTCGACGCGACGTTCAGCGTCTTCAACTGGGTGCTCATGAATACCGGCATCATCTCCCGGCGAATCCTGTGGCTCGGCGACGGGACGCTGGCGATGGGCTGCTTGATCGCCGTCAACGTCTGGCGCGGCATGCCGTTCTTCGCGATCACGCTCCTCGCCGGGCTGCAGACCGTCAATCCGGATCTCCACGAGGCGGCGGAGATCGACGGCGCCAACGCGTGGCAACGGTTCTGGCGCGTCACGCTGCCGCTCATCAAGCCCATCATGCTCGTGGTCGTCCTCTTCTCGATGATAGCCACGTTCGCCGACTTCCAGCTCATCTACGTGCTGACCCGCGGCGGACCGTACAGCAGCACCCACGTCTTCGGCACGTACGCCTACGAGATCGCGATGCGCGCGGCCAAGCTCGGTCAGGGCGCTTCCATCTCGCTCTTCCTGTTCCCGTTTCTGCTGATGGTCATCGTGTTTCAGCTCTGGTACATCCGGCGGAGCGACTGAGATGGCGGTTCGATACGGCGGTCCGATCAAGCGCGCGGCCACCTTCTACGTCCCGCTCGCGCTGATGGTCGGCGTCACGCTGTTCCCGTTTTACTGGATGGTCATCACGTCGATCCGGCCGGACCCCGAGCTGTACAACGTGAGGTCGAACCCGTTCTTCACGCTCCACCCGACCCTCAAGCACTTCGAGTATCTCTTCGACTTGACGTTGTTCCCGCGCTGGGCGTTGAACACGCTGTTCATCGCGACCGTGTCGACCGCGATCTCGCTCTTCTGTGGCCTGCTCGCGGGCTACGCGCTGGCGCGCCTGCAGTTCCGCTTGGCTCCGCCGCTCGGGACGATGATCTTCATCACGTACCTGGTGCCGCCGACGCTGCTCTTCATCCCGCTCGGCGACGTGGTGAAGACGTTCGGTATCGGTGACACCCCGTGGGCGTTGATCCTCACGTACCCGACGTTCCTGATCCCGTTCTGCACCTGGCTCCTGATGGGATACTTCAAGACCATTCCGCGCGAGATCGAGGAATGCGCGCGCATCGACGGCGCGAGCCGGATCCGCGCCATGGTCAGCATCACCTTCCCACTCGCGGTGCCCGGCATCCTCTCGGCCGGGATCTTCGCGTTCACCCTGTCGTGGAACGAGTTCCTTTACGCCCTCGTCTTCCTATCGTCCCCCCAGCAGAAGACGATCCCCATCGGCGTGTTCACGGAGCTCGTGCGGGGGGACGTGTTCTACTGGGGCCCGCTCATGGCCGGCGCGCTGCTCGGCTCGATTCCCGTCGCGCTCGTCTACTCGTTCTTCGTCGAGCACTACGTCACGGCGCTCACGGGCGCGGTGAAAGGCTAGAGGCCCCGAGGCTGCCCCGCCGTACGATCGTACGCCGCAGCGTGCCCTCGCCGATCAGCTCGTGTGTGTTGCGGGCTTGCACGCGAAACAACAGCTTGCGGCCGTCCACCTCGAGCAGCTCGGATGACACCGTGAACGACTCGCCGACGGTCGTCGCACGCCGGTGACGGACACAGATCTCGAAGCCGACTGTCGTGTGATCTGGCGGCAGGAACCGTTGTGTCGAGTCCTGCGCCGCCAGCTCCATCTCGAGGATCATCCAGGCGGCCATCAGCACGCCGGGCCCGCCGGCGTGGGTCGTCGCCATTGCCGGCGTCACCACCGCGCGCCGTTCGCCACGGAGGCCGGGCACGATTCCTGTGAATGACGTCCCGCTCACGTCGCGGTCAGTCAACCGCGCTCGAGGCGTACGAAGTTCTGGTTGTACGCGGTGCCCGTCCCGGCGGTGTAGCGCGGCTCGATCAACACGTTGAGCCCGCGCTCGTGCTTGGCCCACTCGCCCTTCGGCACGAAGATGCTGTCGGTGCGCAGGCCGTCGTCGCACTGGAGCCGAACGGACAGCGCGCCGCGCGGCGACACGAGCCTCGCGACGTCGCCATGGCCGAGGCCACGAGCGCGCGCGACCGCCGAATGCACGCGCGCGGTGAGGGGAGAGCCCTGTTGGCGCTCCTCGGGAATCTGGGAGTTGATCGCGCGGTCCGAGGCCAGCGCGATCAGATGCAGCGGAAAGTCCGACGATGGCAGCACGGGATCGTCGTCGAACGCCGACGGAAAGACGAACCGCCCGCTCGGTGTCTTGAACTTCCCGTCCGCCCACGGCACGCGCGGCGTGCCCTCGGGCCAGAGCCGGCCCCCGGCGGCGCTCAGCGACGCGTGCGAGATGCCCTGGTGACGGAACGTCGAGGTGAGCTGATCGACCCAGTGTGCCGCGCTGCCGGCCATGTCCGCGCCGAAGCCGAGGCGATCCGCGAGCGCCTGGAGGATCGTCAGATCGCTGCGTGATTCTCCCTGCGGCGGGACCACCGGCTGCATGAGCTGCATCCAGTGGTGCCCGTAGCTCGGAAGGAAATCTTCCTCCTCGAGCATCGTCGTCGACGGCAGGAAGACGTCGGCGCAATCCGCCGTATCGGTGAGGAACTGATCGACGCAGACCCGGAAGTGCAGCTTCGCCAGCTCGCGGCGCGTACCGAGCGTGTCCGGCATCTGGTTGACCAGGTTGCTGCCCATGAACATCGCCGTGGTGATCGGGGGATCGGTGGTGGCCTGCAGCGCCTCTGCGAGCCTGGTCACCGGGACGGTGCGCACCGGCACCGTGCGGCGATCGAGCGCCACCGGCTTGTGCATGATGGCCCACGGCCAATTACCGAAGTTCACGCCGCCGCCGGGCACGCCGATGTTGCCGGTCAGCATGCCGAGCGCCGCGATCAGGCGATAGGTCTGGGCGCCGCGCGTGTACTGCTGCAGCCCGATGCCCTGCAGGATCGTCGCAGGCCGTGTGCTCGCATAGTCGCGCGCGAGCGTGACGATGGTCCCGCGCGGCAGATCGGTCCGGCGCACGATCTCGTCCATCGACATCGCGTTCACGATCGCCAGGTAGTCCTCGAAGTGCTCGCTGATCGCGGCGATGCGCGCGCGGTCGACGTCGAACTCCGCGAGGATCACCCTGGCCATCCCGATGGCGAGGTGACCGTCGCTGCCGGGCCGCGGCTGCACGTGCCCGTCGCAGTAGCGGACGGTCTTCGTCAGCGCGGGATCGATCACGATCGCGCGCGCGCCGCGCGCCCGCGCCTCCTTGAGCACCGGCATCATGTGGATGTTCGTCACCGCGGGATTGCGTCCCCAGATCAGGAACAGGCGCGTGTGCTCCGCGAGATCGAGCGGATCGTGGATCTCGCAGGCGCCGAACGACTGCGTCGTGCCGTAGTCGGCTTCGCCGCCGCAGAAGCGTCCGACGGCCTGGGTCACGCCTCCGTAGAGGTTGAAGAAGCGCTCACCCATGATCTTGAGCCCGGCAAAGGAGCCGTTGCCCTTGTGGTAGAGCACGGACAGTGTGCCGTGCTGCGCCTTCGCGCGCGTCAGCGTCTCGGCGATCAGGTCGAGCGCATCGTCCCAGGCCAGACGCTGCCAGCGCCCGCTGATCTTGCGGAACGGATGCAGCTGGCGATCCGGGTGGTAGAAGCGGTCGCGCAGGTAGTGGTTGACCTTGTTGCACAGCGCGCCGCGCGTGATGGGATGCTGGGGATCGCCGCCGATCCGCACGATCCGGCCGTCCGCGACCTCGGCGACGATGCCGCACGCGTCGAAGCAATCGAGCGAGCATGCCGTGCGCCGGGTCTGCGTCGTGACCATCGCGGCCATGCTACACGCGGCGCCCTTGACGGCGCGGGTATGTTGTAATTAACCATACGTTTAGTTAACAGATGACGAACACGCCGGGGAGGAATGGGATGACATCCGCCGCCGGGATCAGTGCCGCCCGGGTTCGCCGCCGGGACGCCGCGGCCACGCGCGAGGCGTTGCTGGCCGCCGGGGCCGAGC
>Ga0209382_10003172_pt1 | contig 22975 bp, 23 predicted proteins | sample SoiMetdeltSBSDD5_FD_187599 | JGI IMG/M metagenome (GOLD analysis project Ga0209382, IMG submission 187599) | Bulk soil microbial communities from a Populus tree surrounding site in Tennessee, USA - Soil MetaG P. deltoides SBSDD5 (SPAdes) (version 2) | ecosystem: Environmental > Terrestrial >...
ATCCCGCGGACAGACCAACCCGGTCGCCGAGATGAGACTCCGCGGGAACGCTCGTAGCAAGCACCGGGAGGGTGTTCCGCGGACGCCGGGGCAGTACCGGCCGCCTCCACTCCAGCGCCTCACACGACTCGGTCAGTCGGCCGGGTCGAGGCGCGCCGCCAGGCGCTCCATCCCGCGCTCGCGCGCCGCCTGGGCCGCCCCGGCCAGGTCCGTGGGCCGGTCCTCAGGCCGCTCGAGGTCGACCATCCGGAGCGTGGCGATGTCCTTGAAGCGCAGCAGCTCGTCGCCCTGCTCCATGAGCGCCCGCCGCACGCTCGGGCGCGACTCGCGCACGGCGCCGTCGAGCGCGGCCTCGAGGGAGCCGTGGCGGCGCAGCAGGTCGGCCGCGCCCTTCTCGCCGATGCCCTTGGCGCCCGGGATGCCGTCGGAGGGATCGCCCCGCAGCGCGATGAAATCGGGCACCAGCTCCGGTGAAACCCCGTAGCGGCGCTTGACCTCGGCGGGATCGATCAGCTCCGCCCCGCGGGCGCCCGTGCGGATGTAGAGGATCGTGACGTTCTTGCCGGCGCATTGGAACATGTCGCGGTCGCCCGTCATCACGAGGCAGGAGCCGCCGGCCTCGACCTCCTGCGCGGCGTAGGAGCCGAGCAGGTCGTCCGCCTCGAGCGTCTCGCTCACCGCCACCGTCCAGCCGAAGGCCTCGAAGAAGGCCTGCGAGTCGGCGAACTGCGGGGCGAGCGTGTCCGGCACCTCGGGCCGGTCGGCGTGGTAGCCGCCGAACAGCTCGAGCCGGTAGTCGGCCGCGTCGGGGCCGAAGCACAGCACGACCGCCCGCGGCGAGTGCTGCTCGATCTCCCGCAACACCAGGTTCGCGGTGCCGAGAAGGGCGTTCACGGGCTGGTCGTCCGCGCCCGTGATCGAGTCGGGCAGGGCGTAGAAGGCCCGAAAGAGCATGGAGGGGGCGTCGACGACGAGCAGTGGACCGGTCATGCGAGCGCGCGACGCTACGCGCTTCGGCCGATCGCTTCAAGGTCCTGCCCCGCGGGTACCACCTGCGAGTGAGCGAGCGACCCGCCGAGCCGAACGACGCCTCACCATTCCTTCCAGAGAAGCGCTCGCTCGCGGCGCTTCGCGACGCCGCCGGCGGCTGTCGCGGCTGCCACCTCTGGCGCGGGACCACCGGGACGGTGTTCGGCGAGGGTCTCGTGCGCTCGCGCGTGATGCTCGTCGGAGAGCAGCCGGGCGACCGTGAGGATCTTGCCGGCCGGCCGTTCGTGGGCCCGGCAGGACGCGAGCTCGACAAGGCGCTCGTGGCGGCGGGGATCGCCCGCGACGAGGCCTACCTCACCAATGTGGTCAAGCATTTCAAGTTCGAGCAGCGCGGCAAGCGGCGCATCCATCAGACGCCCAAGCGCTTCGAGGTCGACGCCTGCCGCCCCTGGCTCGACGAGGAGCTCCGCGTGGTGGCACCCGAGGCGCTCGTGATCCTCGGCGCCACGGCCGCGAAGGCCCTGCTCGGAACGGGCTTCCGCGTGACCCGCCACCGGGGCGAGCTGCTCGACAGCGAGCTCGCCGGAATCGTCACGGCCACGATCCACCCCTCGGCGATCCTGCGGGCACCCGACGATGCCGCGCGGAGTGAGCAGCGCGAGGCGCTGGTGGCGGACCTCGCCGTGGTGGCCCGCGCGCTCGCGGGGTAACCGCCGCGCCGGGCCAGGGTACTTGTTGACCTATGGTCAATAACGAAGGGAAGCCCATCATGGCAGCCGCCGACGCCCCCCGCCGCAAGCAGTTCCTCCTGGCGCGCGCCGAGTCGCGTGTGCTCACCTGCATCGCCGAGCGGCTTCCGGCCTGGATCAAGCCCGATCACATGACGGCACTCGGCGTGCTCGCCGCGTTCGGGATCGCGGGTGCATACCTGCTCTCGAACGGCGACAAGACCTGGCTCTGGGCCGCGAGTGCTCTTCTCGTCGTCCACTGGCTCGGCGACTCGCTCGACGGCACGCTCGCCCGCGTGCGCAAGATCGAGCGCCCCAAGTACGGCTACTACCTCGACCACCTCGTCGACGCCCTGGCCACCGCGGTGATCGGCCTTGGGCTCGGCCTGTCGCCCTACATGCTGCTTGCCGTCGGGCTCGTGATCGTGGTCGCCTACTTGATCCTCTCGATCAACACCTATCTCGAGACCCACGCCTTCGGCGTGTTCGCGCTCGGCTACGGCGGCGTCGGCCCGACCGAGGTGCGCCTGGTGCTGATCGGGCTGAACACGCTGCTTGCCCTCGGCGTGGGCCTCGGCTTCAGCGTCGGGGACCTCGGCCTCACGGTGCTCGACCTCATCGGCCTCGGGATCGCCGGCGTGATGATCACCGCGCTGGTCGCCCGTGCGGCGCGCAACCTGCGCCGGCTGGCCGAGCTCGAGCCGGCCGCCTAGAGGTCCGTCCGCAGGGCGCGAGACCGCTCCGCGACCGGCTGAAGGAAGTCGGGGAGCGGTCTCACCAGCCCCCGGCCGGTCTCCCGCTCCCAGATCTGCTCCATCTGGGCGAGGTGCTCGTCCATCACCTCGTCGATCAGCTGGAAGTCCGCCGACTTGACGGAGGCGAGCGTGCGCTCGTGGATGTCGATCGTCCAGTCGGGCACCAGCGGCGCGTGCATCGCCATGTCGCGGGCGATCTCGAGCGCGCGCAGGAGCTGGCGCATAAACACGACGATCGTCGAGTTGCGGGTGCCGCGGGCCATCGAGAGATGGAACTTGAGCTCGAGCTGGAGGAAAAGGTCCTCGTGAGCGAGGAAGTCGTCGCTCGAGGCAAGCTCGCGCTGGCGCTCGATCGTGGCTGCCATCGCAGCAAAGTCGTCGTCCGAGGCGTGCACGGCCGCCAGCTGCGCCACGCGCGGCTCGATCAGCCGGCGCGCCTCGAGCACGCCGGCCACCTCGCTGAAGCGGATCTCCTGGCGGGAGCGCACGAGCTCCCGCGGCACGACCTCGGCGGCCACGAAGATGCCGCCGGCCTGTCCGCGCCGGACCTCGAGCACGCCGGCCTCGCTCAGCGTCTTGATTGCCTCGCGCAGGGTCGGGCGGCTGATCCGCATCTGGGCGGCCAGCTCGCGCTCCGACGGCAGCCGGTCGCCGGTGTGAAGGTCGCCCGCCTTGATCTTCTCCGCGATCTGCTCCACGGCCTCCTCGAACGTGCGTCGCGTGGTGACCGGCTCGAACGCGCGCCCCAGACCGCGGCGGGAGTAGGCCTCGTTGGTGAGCAGAGAGGTGTTCACGCCCTCGCCCACTCCAGGCGCTCGAGTGCCTGGCGCTCGGCCACCTCGAGCGGCGTGACTCCCTCGCGGTCGGCGGTCTCGAGCGCCAGCTCGAGCCGCTCCATCGCCCGGGCGATCGCCTCACGCTCTCCCGGGCCCCGCTCGCCGTACCACTCGCGCCCCACGTGGATGAGGCCGCCGCAGTTGGCGAGGAAGTCGGGCACGTAGAGGATCCCGCGCCTCATCAGCGCGTCCGCGATCTCACGGCCCGTGAGCGGGTTGTTGGCGGCGCCGGCAATTACCCGGCAGTCGAGCCGGCTGGCGACGGATTCGTCGATCATGGCGCCGCCGGCGCACGGCGCCAGCACGTCGAGCGACTGCCCCAGGACCGCCTCCGCCGACGCGGCGATCTCCACGCCGTAGCCGTCGGCGAGACGCTCGCAGCGCTCAGCGTCGAGGTCGCTCCCGACCACCCGGGCGCCGGCGGTCACCAGCTGCTGCGCCAGCGCCCCGCCGACCTTGCCCAGCCCGATCACGCCTACGCTGCGGCCGCCGAGGTCGGTGGAGCCCGTGGCCGCGCGAAGCCCGCGCAGCATCGCCTGGAAGACCGTCTCCGCCGTAATCGGCGAGGGATCGCCGCCGCCCCCGTTCTCGCGCGAGCGGCCGACGGCGAAGCGCGTGAACCTCGACAGGTAGTCCATGTCGGCGGTGGTGGTACCGATGTCCTCCGCCGTGATGTAGGCGCCGTCGAGGCTGTCGATCACCCGCGCCGCGGCCTCGAGCCGCGCCTCGCGCGACTCGGTCTGGCCGTCGTCGATCATCACCGACTTGCCGCCGCCCAGGTCGAGACCGGCGGCCGACGCCTTGAGGGTCATCGTGCGGGCGAGGCCCATCACGTCCTCGAGTGCTTCGCGGAGCCCTCCCGGGTACCACTTAAGGCGCATGCCACCCAGCGACGGCCCGAGCACGGTCGAGTGAACCGCCACGATCAGCCTCAGCCCGGTCGCGGGGTCCTGGCGGACCACGATCTGCTCGTGGTCGTCGTCGGCCAGGGCGATGTTCCGCGGAGCGGACTGCTGGGTAGCAATGGTCATGATGCTTGACCATATACCCGACCTCAGACTCCTTCAAGCGGTGCGGTGTGTGGAATCCGTGTACCGTGAATGGTAAGTTGTCTTTGCCAAAGACCGGTCGGGTCCAGAGGGAGAGCTCAATGACGTCAACTGCCGCAGGCCAGCGCGCCGTACGCTCGAGTCACGGAGGCCAGCGCTTCCGTCGCGAGGGCGGCGAGGATGCGGGCCGCCGGCATGACATCTCGCTCGACGACAAGTACGTGCGCGAGCAGGGCCGGGTGCTCATCACCGGCCTCCAAGGGCTCGTGCGCCTCCCGCTCGACCAGCACCGGGCCGACCGAGCGCGCGGCCTCCACACCGGCACCATGATCTCGGGCTATCAGGGCTCGCCGCTCGGCGGGCTCGACATGGAGCTCCGCCGCAACCGCAAGCTCGCGGAGGAGCACCACGTGAAGCACGTACCCGGCCTCAACGAGGAGCTCGGCGCCACCTCGGCCTGGGGCAGCCAGCTCGCGTCAGATCTCCCCGGATCGCGCTACGACGGCGTGCTCGCCATGTGGTATGGCAAGGCGCCCGGCCTCGACCGGGCGGGGGACTCGCTGCGGCACGGCAACTTCGTGGGCGTCTCACGCACCGGCGGCGCGCTCGCCATGGTGGGGGACGACCCGAGCTGCAAGTCGTCCACGATCCCGAGCGCGTCCGAGCCGATGTTCGCGAGCCTGCACATGCCGGTGTTCTTCCCGGGCAGCGTGCAGGAGGTGCTCGACCTCGGGCTGCACGCCTTCGCCTGCTCGCGCGCCTCGGGGCTCTGGATCGGGTTCAAGATCGTCACGAACGTGGCCGACGCGATCAGCACGGCCGCGGTCGCGCCGGACCGCGTCTCGCCCGTGATGCCCACCGTGGAGTGGGAGGGCCGGCCTTACCAGCACGTGCCGAACGCGAGCCTTCTGGCTCCCGACTCGCTCGAGATGGAGCGCACCCTCTTCGGCCCGCGGACGGAGCTCGCGCTCGCCTACGCGCGCGAGAACGGCGTCAACCGGATCGAGGGCGCTCGCGACGCCTGGCTTGGCGTGGTCGTGCCCGGCAAGGCCTACTACGACCTCATGCACGCGCTGCGCTCGCTCGGGATCGACAGCCGCGCGCTCGACCGCGCGGGGATCCGCATTCTCAAGCTCGGCATGGTCTCGCCGCTCGAGCCGCAGATCGCGCGCGAGTTCGCCCAGGGCCTCGACGAGATCCTCGTCGCCGAGGAGAAGGGGCCGTTCGTCGAGACGCTGCTCAAGGAAGTCCTGTACGGCATGCCGGACGCGCCTCGCGTGCTCGGGAAGCGCGACGAGCAGGGCAGGCCGCTGCTGCCGATGGAGCTCGACCTGGACGCCGACCAGATCGCCCGCGCCGTGGCCGGCCGGCTGGAGGCGCGGGGGGTGCGGATCGACTCGGTCGAGGCCCACCTGCGCACGCTCGACGCGATCGCCGCGCGAAGCGCCGCGCCGGCCACCGCTCAGCGCACGCCCTTCTTCTGCTCAGGCTGTCCCCACAACTCGTCCGTCAAGGCGCCCGAGGGCACGCTCGTGGGAGGCGGCATCGGCTGCCACACCATGGTGCTCCTCAACCCCGAGGGCAAGGGCGAGATCACGGGCATTACGCAGATGGGCGGCGAGGGCGCGCAGTGGATCGGCATGGCGCCCTTCACCGAGGACCGTCACCTGGTGCAGAACCTCGGCGACGGCACCTTCCACCACTCGGGCTCGCTGGCCGTGCGCGCCGCCGTGGCCTCCGGGGTGAACATCACCTACAAGATCCTCTACAACGAGCACGTCGCCATGACCGGCGGCCAGGCCATCGAGGGCCAGCTGAACGTGCCCGACCTCACGCGCTGGCTCGAGCTCGAGGGGGTCAAGCGCATCATCATCACGGCCGAGGACACCTCGCGCTACAAGGGCGTTGCCCTCTCCGCCATCGCGGAGGTGCGCGACCGCGACCAGCTGCTCTCGTCCCAGCAGGAGCTCGCCACCGTCGACGGCGTGACCGTCCTGATCCACGACCAGGAGTGCGCGGCTGAGTTGCGCCGTCAGCGCAAGCGCGGCAAGGCGCCCGAGCCGGCCGAGCGGGTATGGATCAACGAGCGCGTCTGCGAGGGCTGCGGCGACTGCGGCGAGAAGTCGAGCTGCCTGTCGGTGCTCCCGGTGGACACGGAGTTCGGCCGTAAGACGCAGATCCACCAGGCCTCCTGCAACAAGGACTTCTCCTGTCTCGAGGGTGACTGCCCGTCGTTCATCACCGTGGAGCCCGGCGAGAAGGCGAAGCACGAGACCCCGGCGCTCGACGTTGAGCTGCCCGAGCCGGAGCGGCTCGTCGGCGCTGACGACTTCTGCGTGCGCATGATGGGGATCGGCGGCACCGGCGTCGTGACCGTGAACCAGGTGCTCGGCATGGCCGCGCTGATGGACGGCATGCACGTGTCGGGGCTCGACCAGACCGGCCTCTCGCAGAAGGGGGGTCCGGTGATCTCGGACCTGCGCATCATGCGCGAGCCGCTTGCCGCGGCGGCAAAGACGCCGGCGGGGTCGGTCGACCTCTATCTCGGCTTCGACCTGCTTGGCGCCTCGAGCGACAAGAACCTCGTTACCGCTGCGCCCGAGCGCACCGTTGCCGTGGTTTCCACGAGCGCGGTGCCCACCGGTCGCATGGTCGTGGACACCGGCGAGCGATTCCCGGAGTTGGCGGGCCAGCTCGACCGCATCGAAGCGGTCACGCGCCCGGACCACAACCTCTACCTCGACGCCCAGCGGCTCTCGGAGCGCCTGTTCGGCGACCACATGATGACCAACACGCTCGCGCTCGGCGCGGCCTTCCAGCGCGGCATGGTGCCGGTCTCGAGCGAGGCGCTCGAGGCCGCGATCCGCTTGAACGGCGCCGCCGTCGAGAAGAACCTCGCCGCCTTCGCGTGGGGCCGTGCGGTCGTGGCGGCGCCGGACGCCGTCGAGGAGGCAACGCGGCCGCCCGAGGCGATCGAGGCGGTGCGTGAGCTGAGCGGCGCCGAGCGGGAGCTCGTGACCCTGGCCGTGAACGGTGATCACGGTGAGCTCCGGCGCCTCGTGGAGGTACGCATTCCGGAGCTCGTGGCCTACCAGGACCAGGCATACGCGCACCGCTACGCCGAGCTCGTGCGTCGGGTGCACGTGGCGGAGCAGGAGCGCACGCCGGGCCACTCGGAGCTGGCCGAGGCCGTTGCGCGCCACCTCTTCAAGCTGATGGCCTACAAGGACGAGTACGAGGTCGCACGCCTGCACCTCGACGCCGTCGAGCAGGCCCGGCTGCGCGCCGAGTTCGGCGAGGACGCCAAGGTCTTCTTCATGCTCCACCCGCCGCTCCTGCGCGCCATGGGGCTGGACCGCAAGCTCAAGCTCGGCCGCTGGTTCCTGCCCGGCTTCCGCTCGCTGTACCGGGCGCGGCGCCTGCGCGGCACCAAGCTCGACCCGTTCGGCCGGGCCGAGGTGCGCAAGGTGGAGCGCGAGCTCGTCGAGGAGTACGAGGCCACGGTCGCCGAGGCGCTCTCACTGCTCACGCCCGCCACCCACGGCACCGCCCTCGAGCTGCTCGAGCTGCCCGACCTGGTGCGCGGCTACGAGGACATCAAGATGCGCAACGTGGTGCTCTACCGCAAGCGGATGGAGTCCACGCTCAAGCGCCTGCGCGCCGGCAAGCCGGCACCGATCGTGCTGCCTATGGCCTGAGGCTTCTAGCCTCGGATCGATGGACACATTCACCATCGGCGGGGACCTCGAGGTCCGCCGCCTCGGCTTCGGCGCCATGCGCATCACCGGCAAGGGCATCTGGGGCCCGCCGGAGGACCCGGAGGGGGCGCAGCGCCTGCTCCGGCGCGTGGTTGAGCTGGGGGTCAACCTGATCGACACCGCCGACTCGTACGGGCCGGAGGTGAGTGAGAACCTGATCGCGGAGGCGCTCCATCCCTATCCCGACGGGCTCGTGATCGCCACCAAGGGCGGCCTGAGGCGCACTGGGCCGGGCGAGTGGCCGCGCGACGCCCGGCCGGAGCGGCTCAAGGAGTGCTGCGAGGCGTCGCTCCGCCGACTGCGCGTTGATCGCATCGACCTCTACCAGCTTCACGCTCCCGACCCGGAGGTGCCCTACGAGGACTCGGTGGGCGCCCTGAAGGAGCTCAAGGACGAGGGCAAGATCCGTCACGTGGGGGTCTCGAACGTGTCGGTCGAGCAGCTCGCGCAGGCGCGGGAGATCGTCGAGGTGGTCACGGTGCAGAACCGCTTCAACGTCAGCGACCGCTCGGCGGAGGACGAGCTCGACGCGTGCACGGAGGACGGGATCGGGTTTATCCCCTGGTTCCCGCTCGCGATCGGCGACCTCGCGCGTGACGGCGGACCGCTCGCCGAGGTGGCCCAAGCACACGACGCCACGCCCGGCCAAGTGGCGCTGGCCTGGCTGCTGGCGCGCTCTCCGGTCATGCTGCCGATCCCCGGCACCTCTCAGGTCGAGCACCTCGAGCAGAACGTCGGCGCCGGCGAGCTCGACCTGTCGGGCGAAGAGCTCGACGAGATTGCGGCCGCCGTGGGCGGGTAGCAAATCCACATGGCGTTCGACCTCCGACCGACCAGCCTCGACCACGTGGCCCTCTGGGTGTCGGAGCGCGAGGCGCTCGCGGCCTTCCTCTGTGATCACCTCGGAATGCACGTCATGGAGCGAACCGACGCGTTCACCCTGCTCGGGGTGGACGCCAAGCTCGGCAAGGTCACATTGTTCGACGCGGAGGGCCCGCGCGAGCGCGGGGCGCTGGGACGGATCGTGCTGCGCGTGGGCAACCTCCAGGCCGCGCTCGAGCAGCTCCCCGAGGCGCCGGCCCAGAGCGACGGAGTCACGGCCGAGTTCGACCTGCCCGGCGACGTGCCATTCGGACTCGTAGAGGCCGAGGGGTCCGACTACGACCTCGATCATGTGATCCTCGCAATGGCGGATCCCGAGGCGGCCCTGTCCCACTTCGAGCAGCTGGGGTTCGAGCGCCGCGACGGCGGGGTTGCGGTAGCCGATCGCCACGTGCGGATCGAGCACGGCTCACGGGACGACGGCGGCCGGCCACTCCTCAACCACCTCGCGCTGCTGGTCGACGACGCCCATGCGATCCAGCGGAGCGCCGATACCCAAGGCCTCGAGATCGACGACGTGAAGGATGCCGCGAACACGTTCGCGGTCTTCGTGCGCGGCCCCGAGGAGGTGCAGATCGAGTACGTCGAGCACAAGCCGGGCTTCGCGCTCACCTGACCTTGCCTGATCTTGTCGTCGCCGGGGCCGGAATGGCCGGGCTCGTGGCGGCGGCCGAGGCCCGCAAGCTGGGCGCCGGGCCGCTCCTGGTCGAGCGACTCGGGCGCCCCGGCGGGTCGATGCGGCTCTCGAGCGGCGTGATCTGGCGGCATACAGACTTCGAGCGCTTCCGGCGGGAGTGCCCCGGCGGCGACGAGGTGCTCCAGCGCCTCGTGTTCGACCGTCTCGACGAGGACCTGCGCTGGCTCGAGGCGCTCGGCGCTCCGGTCCAGGCGCGCGAGACGGGCAACCCGCTCACCACCGGCGTGCGCTTCGATCCGGCCGGCCTCACCCGAGCGCTGGCCGGCGCGGCCGGCCCGATCCGACTCGGCACGCGGCTCGTCGAGCCGCCCCGGCGCGGGCTGCCCCTCGTACTCGCCACGGGCGGCTTCGGCGCGTCCCGCGAGCTCCTTAGCCGGCATGTCGGTCCGGAGGCTGTGCACGCCCTCCTGCGCGCGGCGCCCGGCAGCGGCGGCGACGGGCTGCGCCTCGGCCTGGCCGCGGGCGCGCGGTCGAGCGCCGGCCTCGGCGAGGTCTACGCCCGCGCCATGCCGGCGCCGCCAGCCCGGGTCACTGCGCCGGACCTGGTCCGGCTGGCCCAGCTCTACGCGCGCCACGCGGAGGTCACGAACGAGCGCGGCGAGAGCTTCAGGGCCGCCACCTGGTCGGAGATCGACGTGGCCCAGTGGATGCTCCGCCAGCCACGCGCCCGCGCGCGCTTCCGCGTCCCGCTGCGCGCCCTCGGCGAGCGGCTGGGCGACCGGAGCGTGGGGGAGATGGTGGCGGCGGCGGAGGCCGCCGGCGCCCTCGTCCGGCGAAACGGCGAGCATGTGGACGTGGAGACGGTCGCCGGCGTCACGACCACCCTCGGCGGCCTGCGCATCGACCGGCACGGGCGCGCCGCGCCCGGAGTGTTCGCCTGCGGAGCCGACGCGGGCGGCATCGCGACCGGCGGCTACGCGAGCGGCCTGGCGGCCGCGCTCGTGCTCGGCCGTGTGGCCGCGCGCTCGGCGCTCGGCGTGACTCCGTGAGCGAGCGTCCACATCGCTTCGGCGAGGGGGAGACGTTCTCGGTGGGCATCGAGGAGGAGCTGCTGCTGGTCGAGCCGCCCGGTTATCGCCTGGCCCACGTGGGCGACCGGGTGCTGGAGCGGGTCGGGCTGCCGCGCGAGCGCGTGGACCACGAGGCGTTCCTGGCCGAGCTCGAGGTGCGCTCCGAGCCCTGCTCGTCGGTGTCCGAGGCGATCGGGCAGCTCTCGGAGGGCCGCGCCGCCGCGCGCGCGGCGGGTGCCACGCTGATGGGCGCCGGGCTCCATCCGGCCGCCGAGCTGTTCGACGTCCGGCTGGTGCAGTCCGAGCGCTACGAGCGCCTCGAGCGCCGGATGCGCGATCTGATCAAGCGCACGCCGGAGTGTGCGCTCCACGTGCACGTGGGCATGCCGGACCCCGAGACCGCCACCCACGCGATGAACGGCCTGCGCGCCGCGCTGCCGCTGCTGCACGGCCTGGCCGCGAACTCGCCGTACTGGTTCGGCCGCGACTCGGGCCTCGCCAGCTCGCGGGCGGCGATGATCCGGGCCTACCCGGGTCGCGGGATCCCGCCCTTCCTGCGCTCGTGGGACCACTATCTGGAGCAGCTCGACGCGGTGCGCGCCGGCGGCGGCCCCACCGACAGCACGATGGTCTGGTGGGACGCTCGGCCCCAGCCGCGGCTCGGCACTGTCGAGCTGCGCGAGCTCGACGTCCAGTCGGACCTGGGCGCGGCCGGCGCGCTCGCCGGGCTCGCTCGGGCGATCGTGCGCCAGGCAGCCGAGGAGCCGCCCCGGGAGCCGGTGCCGGAGCAGGCTCTCCACTGGTCGAGCTTCCGCGCGGCTCGCGACGGACTCGAGGCCGAGATCCACCACGACGGGCGCGTCGTGCCGCTGCGCGACGTGGCGCGGGAGCTGCTCGACAAGCTGGATGGCGACGACCCGCTCGAGGGCATCGAGCGGATCGTGGCCTGGGGGACGGGGGCCGACCGGCAGCGCGCCGCGCACGGGCGCGGCGGCATGCCGGGGGTCCTGCGGCACCTGGTGGAGGAGACGGCTCGCGCCGTCCCCTGAACGAAGGCAGATCGCGCGCACCCGGCCGAGCCGGGTGCTTGCGCACTACGCCGCGCTACGCGGCGTCGCGCAGCGCAGCTACGACGTCGTCCTGCGCCAGCCGGCGCAGGGCACGGTCCTCGAGCTGGCGGACGCGCTCGCTCGAGAGGCCCAGCTTGCGGCCGGTCTCCCGCAGCGCGTGCGGCTGCTCGCGCGCGAGGCCGAAGCGCAGCGTGATGATGTCGCGCTCGACCTCCGGGAGGGTGTCAACCGCCTCCCGCAGGCGCTCGTCCTCGATGCCGGCAACGACCTCGTCCTCGACGGCCGGGCCCTCGCCCGCGATCAGGTCGCCGAGGGCGGTCTCGCCGTCCTCGCCGACGCCCTGGTCGAGGCTCGTCGGGCCGCGATCGGCGCGGCGGATGTCGGCCACCTCGTCGATCGGCAGGTCCACGAACTCGGAGATCTCCTCCTCCGTCGGCTGGCGCCCGAGCTGGACGGCGAGCTTGCGCTCGGCGTCCTGGATCTTGCGCGCCCGCGCCACGATGTGGACCGGGAGGCGGACGGTGCGGCCCGAGTTGGCGAGCCCGCGCCCGATCGCCTGGCGGATCCAGAGCGTGCCGTAGGTGGAGAACTTGAAGCCCTTGCGCCAGTCGAACTTCTCGACAGCGCGGATCAGGCCGAGCATGCCCTCCTGGATGAGGTCACCGAGGGGGAGGCCCTGGCCCTGGTACTTACGCGCGACCGAGATCACGAGACGCAGGTTCGCGTTGATCATCCGCTCCTTGGCAGCGAGGTCGCCGCGCTCTATGCGCTTGGCGAGCTCCACCTCCTCCTCGGCGGTGAGAAGGGGGTGCCGTCGCGCCTCGTTGAAGAAGAGCTGGAGGGAATCCTCGAGCTCGACGGGAGCGATGTGGCGGGTCTCCGGCGTTTCCGCCGGACGGATCAGCGTGTCAGTGGTCGTCATTACTCCTTCGGTTTGATAGTTCGAAGTTCGTCGAAAGTATATACACAATGGACTCTCTGGGGTTACCCAGCGGCCAAAGAGGTTGTCCTACCGGAGTCAACGTGGCGCGAAACAACCTTGTTGCGGTTGCCGCGTATCCGTGCATACCCTTCGGGGCGATGCAGGTCAGCGCTCCCGACCGCGACCAGCTCCGCACGTTGGCCGAGCTGAAGCTCGACCGGCCGCTCGTCCTCAGCCTCTACCTGGACCTCGATCCCTCACGCTTCGGCACGCCGCCGGCGCGCGCGACCGCCGTCAGGTCCCTGCTCGACCAGGCCGAACGGTGCGTTCGCGAGCGCAACGGCCTCTCGCACGCGGACCGCGCCTCGCTCCAGGCGACCGTCGAGCGGGTGGCCACGTTCCTCGAGCGCGAGCTGCCCACCGAGGGCGCGCATGGCGTCGCCCTGTTCGCGAGCGAGAGCGCTGGGCTGTTCGAGCCGATCAAGCTGCCGCGCCCGGTACGCAACCGTGTGGCGATCGGACACTCGCCGCTCGTGGGCCCGCTCGCAAGGCTGGAGCGACGCGAGCGCTGGTGCGTGGCGCTCGTGAGCCGGCGCGACGCACGCATCTTCCGGGGCTCGCCCGACGGCCTGCGCGAGATCGAGCAGATCCACGACACCGTGTTCGGCCAGCACGACAAGGGCGGCTGGTCCCAGGCGCGCTTCGCCCGTGGCATCGAGAAGGAGAAGGACGACCACCTGCGCCACGTCGGCGAGTCGCTCCTGCGCCACTTCAAGCGGCGCCCGTTCCAGCGGCTGATCGTGGGCGGCCCGCGCGAGGTGGCGGCCGACTTCGAGTCGAAGCTTCACGGCTACCTCCGGGACCGCCTGGCCGGCCGCATCGAGGTCGACGTCGACCACTCGACGCCGCAGCAGGTCCTCGCCGCCGCCCAGCCCCGGATCGACGAGCTGGAGCGCGCCCGCGAGTCCGAGGCGCTCGAGCGGATCGGGGAGCGCGGGGTGGCGGGCATCGAGAGGGTGCTCGAGGCCCTGAACGAGCGTCGCGTGGAGACGCTGATCCTCGACGAGCAGTTCGCGGGCGTTCCGGGCGTGCAGTGCAGCGAGTGCGGCTGGCTCGGCCTCGAGGGGGAGACCTGCCCGGCTGACGGCTCGCCGACGGTCGAGTTCGAGGACCTCACGGACGGGGCGATCGAGCTGGCGCTCCAGCAGTCCGCCGAGCTGCTGGCCGTGCGCTACGACCGCGACGCCATCGCGGCGCGCGGCGAGGCGGGCGCGCTGCTGCGCTTCTAGGCGGCCGGTGCGCTCGCCGCGGGCTCGCGTCCGCAGGCGGCGCGCAGCGCATCGCGCAGGGCGCGCTGGTGCCTGAGCGGCAGGGCGGCGATTTCGGGCGGCGGCTGGCTCATCTGCCGGAAGACGGTGGCGCGCACCTGCTCGCCGGCGGGCGTCAGCCGCAGCAGCTTGACGCGCCGGTCGTGGTCGGCGGTGCGGCGCTCGATCAAGCCGCGCGCCTCGAGCCGGTCGACGATGCCGGTCACGTTCGAGTTGTCGCAGAACAGCAGCGCCGCCAGGGAGCTCATCGGGATCCCGTCGCCGGACTCGATCAGGCGCAGCGCATGGAGCTGCATGGGGGCCAGGCCCATGTCCTGCGCGAGTGCCATGAAGCGCGGCTTGTTGGCCTGCATGATGTGCCAGATGAGCTGCCAGGCCTCGGCAGCCGGATCGTCCGTGCGCTCCATGGTCGAGGCCGATAATAATCGAATCTTTAGATAGTTGACAAGGTCAAGTATCGTGGTAGCGTGCCGGGCATGGCAGAGCGCGATACGGCGATCGAGGCGGTCGGCCTCGTCCGTGAGTTCAAGAAGGGCCCGCGCGCCGTCGACGGGATCGACCTGACGGTCGCCGCGGGCGAGGTGTACGGCTTCCTCGGGCCCAACGGCGCCGGCAAGTCGACGACGGTGCACATGCTCACCACCCTGCTGCCGCCCACCGACGGCGTGGCGCGGGTGGCCGGGCACGACGTGGTGAAGGAGGGGGCGGCCGTGCGCGGGGCAATCGGCGCGGCGCTGCAGGAGGCGGCGCTCGACCCCTTCCTCACGGCCCGGGAGCACATGAAGCTTCAGACCGCCATGCACGGGATGCGCGGCGCCGAGGGGCGCGAGCGCACCGACGAGCTGCTCGAGCGGGTCGGCCTCGTGAACGCGGCCGACCGGCGCGTCGGCGGCTTCTCAGGCGGCATGAAGCGCCGGCTCGACCTCGCCCTCGCGCTCGTGCACGGGCCGCGGATCCTCTTCCTCGACGAGCCCACCACGGGCCTCGACCCCCAGAGCCGCAAGGCCCTCTGGGCGGAGGTCCGGCGCCTCACGGCCGACGACGGGGTCACGGTCTTCCTCACCACGCAGTACCTCGAGGAGGCCGATGTGCTGGCCGACCGGGTTGGAATTATCGACAACGGCCGCATCGTGGCTGAGGGCACGCCGGAGGCGCTCAAGGACGAGATCGGGCGCCCGAGCGTGGAGGCCACGCCCTGCGCCGCCGGCGAGCTCGAGCGCACCAACGCGGTCCTCGGGCGCTTCGGCGAGGACGTGCCCGGCTCCCCCAAGGCGGCCGCCGTCCGGCTCGAGGCGGGCGCGCAGCTCGCTGACGTGGTGCGCGCGCTCGACGCGGAGGGGATCGAGATCCAGGACCTCCAGCTGCACGCGCCCTCCCTCGACGACGTGTTCCTCGCCAAGACAGGCCGCTCGCTCGAGGGCGCCGCGGAGGCCGAGGCCACCGAATCCGAGGACCGGGCCGAGCGCGACCCGGACGCGCTGGCGGCGTGAGCCGTTCGTCACTTGCACTCCAGGTGGGCGTGCTCGCCCGCCGCTCGGTGGTGCGCACGCTGCGCCAGCCGGCCATGGTCATTCCCGCCGTGCTGTTCCCGCTGATCCTGCTCTCGATCAACAGCGGTGGCCTCGACAGCGCGACCCGGATCCCGGGATTCCCGACCGACTCCTACTTCCAGTTCGCCCTGGCGCTCGCGTTCGTCCAGGGCGCGCTGTTCTCGTCGAACAGCGCCGGCACGAACGTGGCGAGCGACATCGAGAGCGGCTTTCTCAACCGACTCGCACTCACTCCGCTGCGCCGACTGGCGCTGATGCTCGGGATGCTCGGCGGGATCCTCGCGCTCGGGCTCATCCAGGCTATGACGTTCCTGGGGGTGGGGTGGGTGTTCGGCGCCGAGTTCGAGGCCGGGATCCCCGGCGCCCTGACAATCGTGGCGCTGTCGCTCCTGATCTCGCTGGGCTTCGGCTGCATCGGCGCGTTCGTGGCGCTCAGGGCCGGCAACGGCGAGGCCGTCCAGGGCGCTTTCCCGCTGCTCTTCGCCGCGCTCTTCCTGTCCTCGATGTCGCTGCCGCGCAACCTGATCGAGAACGACTGGTTCCAGACGGTGGCCACCTGGAACCCGGTCTCCTACATGCTCGAGGGCATCCGCTCGCTCATGATCGAGGGCTGGGACCCCGAGGCCCTCGCGCTCGGGTTCGCCTGCGCGGGCGGAATCGCGCTTCTCTCCCTCCTCGCCGCATCGTCGGCGCTTCGCACCCGGATGGTGCGCACATGAGCCGCGGCAGCTTTACGTCGGTGGCGCGCGCCGTGGGCTGGCGCAACATCCACAACTGGGTGAGCAACCCGGCCCTGTTCGTGCCGTCGCTGCTGTTCCCGCTCTTCTTCTTCATGGCGTTCGCGGGGGGGCTCTCGCGCGTGGACAGCGTGCCCGGCTTCGACTACGACGCCGGCTACACGACCTTCGTCTACGGCTTCGTGCTGCTACAGACGAGCGCATTCGGCGGCGTGTTCACATCGTTCGGCATCGCGCGCGACTTCGAATCGGGCTTCTCCCGGCGCCTGCTGCTCTCGGCGGAGAACCGTGGCGGGATCATCGGCGGCTACTGGCTCGCCGGGCTCACCCGGGCGCTGATGTCGATCACCGTGATCACCGCGATCGCCCTGCTCACGGGGCTTCACATCGACGGGGGCGTGGTGGACCTCGCAGGGCTGTACGTGCTCGTGCTGGTGGTGAACGCGTTCGCCATGCTGGCCGGCACCGGGGTCGCGATGCGGCTGCGCACCATGCAGGCCGGCCCGGCCATCCAGGTGCCGTTCTTCCTGCTGCTCTTCATGGCCCCGGTATGGGTCCCGTACGACCTGCTCACGGGCTGGGTCGACACCGCCGCGGCGTTCAACCCCTTCACGCTCGTGCTCGAGGCCAACCGCGGCTTCCTCGCGGGCGATCCGACCAAGGTGCTGCCCGCCTTCCTTGTCGTGCTGGCGCTCGTGTCCGTGAGCCTGCTCTGGGCGCGCGGCGGCTTGAAGAGCGCCGAGCGTGCGGCCTGAGCCGAGCCGGTCGCGCGGTACGCTGCCCGCATGGCAGACGAGGTGCATGAGGTCGTGGAGGGCGCCGGCTACGCGGTGGCGAACGTCGACTCGCTGGCCGACGGCCCGGGCTTTCGCAAGGTGCGCAGGGCACTCGGGGTCACCGCGTTCGGCGTCAACGCGATCGAGATCCCGCCCGGCTACGAGACCGGGCGTCACTACCACGAGAAGCAGGAGGAGCTCTACTTCGTGCACCGCGGCCGCGTGGAGATGACCTTCGACGACGGGGAGTCGCACGTGCTCGGCCCCGGCGGGGTCGCGCGCGTGGACGCCGCCACGATCCGCCAGGTCAAGAACGTGGGGGACGAGCCGGCGGTCTACCTCGTCACGGGCGGGAAGGACGGCTACGTGGGGCGCGACGGCAAGCTTGCCGAGGGCGAGACCAGCCGCTTCGGCGCGGCGGGCCGCCCCGGCTGAGCCTTCCCGTGCGGGGCCGGCGGCCCTGGCGGTCGCGGTCGCGCTCGTCGCCGTGCTGGCGGCGCCCCTGCCATCGGCGGGACGGCCGCTGCCGGACGCTCAGCGCTGCCCCGTTTTCCCGCGCGAGAACCACTGGAACCTGCGCGTCGACCACCTGCCCGTGCACCCGAGCGGACGCGATCGTGCGCTCGATCGGCGCGGGCGAGACGATGCACGCGGACTTCGGCTCGGGGCTCTATCAGGGCAGGCCGATCGGCATTCCGTTCACAACGGTTCGGCGCTCCCAGCCGAGGGTGCCGGTGAGCTTCGAGTACGCGAGCGAGTCCGACGGCCGACGCTACCCGCTGCCACGGGGCGTGCCGATCGAGGGCGGGCGCGCATCGGACGGCGACCGCCACGTGATCGTGGTGGATCGCTCGCGCTGCCGGCTCTTCGAGCTGTTCGCGGCCCACCCGCGCGCCGGCGGCAGGCGCTGGGAAGCCGGCTCGGGCGCGATCTGGGACCTACGCTCGAACCGGCTGCGCCCGCGCGGCTGGACCTCCGCCGACGCCGCGGGACTGCCGATCCTGCCCGGCCTGGCACGCTACGACGAGGTACGGCGCGGCCGCATCGACCACGCCCTGCGCTTCACCGCCGAACGCACCCGGCGCGCCTTCGTGTACCCCGCGCGCCACTTCGCCTCCGAGCTCGACGATGCCGACCTGCCGGCCATGGGTCAGCGGCTGCGGCTGCGCGCGAGCTTCGACATCTCGGGCTTCCCGCGCCAATCGCGGGTGGTGCTGTCGGCGCTCAAGCGCTACGGCATGATCCTGGCCGACAACGGGTCGTCCTGGTACGTGAGCGGCGCGCCGAATCGCGGCTGGGACAATGACGACCTGCACTCCCTCGGGCGCGTGCCGGGGCGCGCGTTCGAGGTGGTCGACACGAGCCGTTTGCCGCGTCCGTAGGCGGGTACCCCGCCCTCATGTGGGGATTGACAACCGTCGTGGCAGCCGCGGCTCTCGCGATCGCCGCGATGTCGTTCGCTTTCGCGGGCGGCGCCGTTATCGTGGCCGTCCCGCTGGGACTCCTGGCGGTGGGCCTCGCGTTCATAGTCGAGGTCAAGCGCAAGCGCACGCAGTCGCAGCTGATCCACAGCCACCGCGAGGACGCGAAGACCGACAAGGTCGACTTCACCGCGCGGGACCGCCAGACGCTCTCGACCGACTGAACCCGGGTGCCGCCGGTCCGGATCGGCTGCTCGGGCTGGAACTACGACGACTGGCGCGGCGGCCTCTATCCCGAGGGCCTCGGCAAGGGGCGCTGGCTCGAGCGCTACGCCGAGGTGTTCGACACCGTGGAGGTCAACTCGACCTTCTACCGCCTGGCCTCCCGTGACGCCGTCCGCCGCTGGGTGGATCAGACGCCGGAGGGCTTCGTATTCGCGGCCAAGGCGAGCCGCTACCTCACCCACGTCCGCCGCCTGAAGGAGATCGAGACCGGGATCGCTCGCTACTACGAGCGCATCGAGCCGCTCGTGGAGGCCGGCAAGCTCGGGCCGGTCGTCTGGCAGCTGCCGGCCAGCTTCCGAGCCGATCAGAAGCTGCTCCGGGCGGTGCTGCCGCTGCTGCCGCACGGACGGCACTGCTTCGAGTTCCGCCACGAGAGCTGGTTCCGCCCCGAGATCTACGAGCTGCTGCGCGCACACGGTGCGGCGCTCGTGATCGGCGACCACCCGAAGTGGCCCTTCCAGGCGCGCGAGCTCACGGCCGACTGGACGCTCGTGCGCCTGCATCACGGTCACCGCGGTCGGCGGGGGAACTACTCGGAGACCGAGCTCGACGAGTGGGCGAGGCGCATCGCGCGGATGCGCCGCCGAGCCGAGGTGCTCGTCTACTTCAACAACGACTGGGAGGGGTTCGCGGTCGCAAACGCCCGCTCACTGGCGAGGCGTGTATCGCCCGGTCGCGGGTAGGGGCAGACGATGGCCGACACCTCACAAGACACGCTCACCCAGTACCTCCGGGACGTACATTCGATCGAGGAGCAGGCCCTCGTCCAGCTCCGGCGCGCGCCGGCCATCGCCGGCGACGAGTCGCTCGGCGACGTGTTCCGCGACCACCTGAGAGAGACCCAGTCCCAGGAGCGCCGGGTGCGCGAGCGCCTGGCGGGGCGGGGAGCGGAACCCTCACGGCTGAAGGACGTGGCCGGCCAGGCGGGCGGTTACGGGATGCTCCTGTTCGCCCGCTCCCAGCCGGACACGCCCGGCAAGCTCACCGCGCACGCCTTCTCCTACGAGCACCTCGAGCTGGCGGCGTACGAACTGCTTGCGGCCGCCGCCGAGCGGGAGGGCGACGAGCAGACGGTCGCGCTCGCGCGCGCGATCGGCGAGGAGGAGAGCGCGATGGGCGCGCGCCTGGCCGAGAACTTCGACCGCGCGGTCGACGCGTCCCTGCGTGGGGTGTCGGCCAGCGAGCTGCCCGATCAGCTCGTGAGTTACCTCGCCGACGCGCACGCGATCGAGTCGCAGGCGCTCCAGCTGCTCGAACACCCGCCGGTCGACGGCGACTCGGAGCTTGCCGCCGTGTTTCGCGGGCATCTCGAGGAGACCCGCGGGCACGAGGAGGCGCTGCGTGCCCGGCTCGAGGCGCACGACGCGCGCCCGTCGCGCTTCAAGGACACCCTGCTCCGGATCGGCGGGCTGAACCTCGGGGGCTTCTTCGGGGTCCAGCCCGGCACGAGGGCGAAGCTGGCCGGCTTCGCGTTCGCGTTCGAGCACCTCGAGATCGCCGCCTACGAGCTGCTCGCCCGCGTGGCCTCGCTGGCGGGCGACCGTGAGACGGAGGCGGTTGCGCGGCGCATCGCCGGCGAGGAGCGCGCCGCGGCCGCGGCCATCCGCGAGTGCTTCGAGCCGAGTATCGAGAAGGTGCTCTCGAGCTAGCGAACCGTCACTTGCCCTCGCGGTCGAACGCCAGGCCCGCGATCGCGTCGAGGAGCACGCCCGGTCCGCGTGAGGCCAGCTTCGCCAGCGCCTCGGGACCGCCGGGGCCAACCACGGGATCGTCGTCCTCGATTCCCTTCACGACCTTCGTCGCCCAGGCGGCGGGATCGTTGTGGCCCCAGCCGGACGCGTCCTTCACGAACGGCTCGTAGGCGGCCTCGGTCTCGTCCATCATGTCCGTTGCCACGCCCGGCGTGACCAGATGCGTGACACCCACACCGGTTCCTTTCAGCTCGCGCCGCAGCGACTCGCTGAAAGCGACTATCCCCGCCTTGCTGGCCGCGTACGGCGCCGAGCCCGGGAAGTGCACGTAGCCGGCGATGCTCGCGTTGTTCACGATCTTGCCGCGCCCGCGCCGCAGCATCGCGGGCAGCACGAGCTGGGTCAGGTGAATGGTCGCGACGAGGTTGACCTGGAACAGCTCGTAGATCACGTCCAGGCGCTGGTCCTCGAGGCGACCGCCCTCGAACACGCCCGCGTTGTTCACGAGTACCCCGACGCGCGAAAGATCCTCGCCAAGCCCGCTCGCCGAGGCCTCGATCGACTCGTGTGTGGAGAGGTCCACCAGCACCGGCCGCACCTCGAGGGCATGCGAGGTCTGAGGTGGCTCGAAGCGGTCAAGGGCACGGACGCCCGCGAGCACGCGGACGTCGCGGGTCGCAAGTTCCTGCACCAGGGCGCTCCCGATTCCCCCGCTGGCTCCGGTCACGAGCACCGTCTCTCCGGAGAGGTTCATCCGCCGCGGCTACCCGAAGGGTGTGGGAGGAAACCGCTGCTGGCGCATCGAGACGGGAGCGGGCGGCGGCGCTTCCCCCGCTCGACTCGTAGAGCTCCATCGCGTTAGATGAGGGGCAACGCCGCCGCCCTCATGCCTCCTTCCCAAGACCGTGGCCGTCAACCGCGAGCGCCTCAAACATCCGGGCGGAGGGGGATACCATGGGGACCGGTATGGGGGTCGATCCCACCACCCGCGACGCACCTCCGCAGGAGCCGTCCGGGCGCCTGCTCGCCGAGGTCTCGAACGCGATAGTGGTGATCTACAAGGATTGCTACGGGAAGGGTCCCACCAAGGCGCGCACGACCTTCGACGAGGACATGCTCGTGTGCGTGCTCGAGGGAGGCTTTCAGGCCAGCGAGCGGACGCTCCGCGACGCGGGCCGAAGCGAGGTCGTGACGGAGAACCGCGAGGCCTTCCAGGAAGTGCTGCGAGAGCGGTTCATCTCGACGGTCGAGGAGCTGACCGGCCGCAAGGTCAGAGCGGCCTTGAGCGGTGTGGATCCCGAGACCGAGGTGAGCGCCGAGATCTTCCTGCTCGAGCCGACGGCAGAGCTAGGCCACGAGCATGAGCCGGTCCATGCCTAGGCCGAGCAGACCAATCAGACGATCGCCTCGAGCGGGCGGGTGTTCAGGACGTCCGCGGCTGTGGCCCAGCCTCGCCGCGCCGTGGCCACGGAGAGCGCCATGTTCCCAAGGCCGCCCACCGAATGGGCGTCGGTCGAGCACACGATGTGCAGCCCGGCCCGAATGGCGTCGCGGACGTGCTCGCCGCTGAGGTCGAGGCGGCTCGGTAGGCCGTTGACCTCCACGCTCACTCCGTTGTCGAGCGCGACCCCGAACACGCGCTCGAGGTCAAGATCGTTCTCCGGGCGACGGCCGATGAGCCGGCCCTTGGGGTGGCTCAGGCAGCTGACGTGGGGGTTGCGTAGTGCCTCCTCGACGCGTTTCGTGAGCTCGTGCCGAGGCATCCGCTGCCCGGCATGCACGCTCGCCTGGACCCAGTCGAGCTCGGCCAGCACGTCGTCGGGCAAGTCGAGCCGGCCATCGGGCAGGATGTCGCACTCGATCCCGCGGAGAAGGCGGAAGGGCGCCAGCCGCTCGTTCGCGGCCGCGATCTCATCGCCCTGACGGCGGACGTCGTCGGCGCCCAGGCCGCGCACGGCGCCCACGGCGGGCGTGTGATCGCAGATCGCCAGGTACTCGTGGCCGCGCTCGCGGGCGGCGGCTCCCATCTCGAGCACGCTGTCCCTGCCGTCCGACCACGTCGTGTGGCAGTGGAGGTCGCCGCGAATCTCCTTCTCCGTGACGAGCGCCGGGGGGTCCCCGCGAAATGGCTGCTCGCGTAGCTCCGGCGGGCACCAGGGGATGCCGAGGGCGCCGTACAGGGTCGTCTCGTCGGGGGCGGCCGGGAGCGGCCCGAGCCCGTCGACGTAGGCGGCCGACCCCGTGGCGCGCACCAGCTCGGTGCCGAACCGGTCGGGCTCGGCGACCACGAGGCGCAGCGGAACGCCCTCGACGGTGACGCCCAGGGTGCCGCGCTCATCCTCCTCGACGATCGCGACGACCTGGGGCAGCGCGCCGAAGCGGGTCACGACCTCGCGCGGATCATTCGCGGCGCAGACCACGGCGAGCAGCTCGCACGAGTCGCGCAGGCGCCGCGGGTCGCCGGCCGGCTCGCCGCCGAGGGAGGCCGCG
>Ga0209382_10003173_pt1 | contig 22972 bp, 26 predicted proteins | sample SoiMetdeltSBSDD5_FD_187599 | JGI IMG/M metagenome (GOLD analysis project Ga0209382, IMG submission 187599) | Bulk soil microbial communities from a Populus tree surrounding site in Tennessee, USA - Soil MetaG P. deltoides SBSDD5 (SPAdes) (version 2) | ecosystem: Environmental > Terrestrial >...
CTTTCCGGCCTTGAGCAACCGCCCTCCTTTTCGGCGACGTTCTTCCATTTGTTTTCGGGTGAGATGGTTCGGTGTCCAGGTCATGTCTCAGATTGTAAGGCAATTTAGGTTACCCTGAATAGCCTCTCGAACTCATCAAGGGCTGTTTCCTTTTGGTTTATTTGATTTATATAAACCGGCTCGTAGGGATATTTGGTGGTTTGCAGCACGCCGCCTATAAGATTTCTTTCAGTAGAGAATCTTTCTACACTGGCTTGCTGTGTGCTTATAGAAATGCAAAGCCCCTCATCATTTTGGGTTATGAAATTTGCGAAAGCTTGCTCAGTTTCCTTAGGTGTCAACTCAATAAATGAGTCGTAACTGCCTACGAGAACAGGTAGTCTCTTTAAGCCCGTTTTCTTCACCAACTCTGAATATTGAGGAATTAAATCTTTTTCGTAAGTTGCTCTATCAATGTTATACAAGTTGGTAAGGAAGGCGACTGACTGAAGAGCATTAGCTCTTTTTAAGAAAGGGTCAACCATTCCCCAATAACCGACCTGGCCCTTATAAAGTTGCCGAACATTTTTCAGAAGCTGTTTGATAACAGGGTCGCCTATCGATTTGGAGTCAAAGTGGTTAAGCAATTCTAAAGGTGAGTAATGTAACAGAAAAACGGTATGCAATGATCCGCCGTAGGAGTCGAGCAATCCCTGGTAGTAAACACCTTCGCCTGCTTCTGGTAGCGGCGTAAATGCTTCCGAACTCTTGTTGGCTTTTTGAAGTTCGACAATGAATTTCTCAAAGGCATGACGACTCAGGCGAGACAGAAGACTTTTAAGAAGGTTTTTATCCATTGACTTTCTATCACAAATCCCTTCGCCAGCATATGAGGAGCTATAGAAGTTGAGAAAATAATTTTGATATTGCGTCAACGGATGGCTTCGCGCAACGGATCAACGGATAACATGCGCCCCATCCGTTGATCCGCTGCTTATCCGTTGACACCTGTGACACCTGACCAAAACGCAAACTTGTATCTGAGTTCCCTTAGTTCCCGCATTTCCCTCAGTTCCTAGCTTTTTCAGCTCCCAAACTTCACATCCGCCGGCATGCCGGGTTTCAGTTTGCCGTCTGAATTTGAGACATTCAAGCGAATCGCAAAGACCGTGGTCTTGCGCCCGGAGGCGGTCTGCACATTGCGCGGGGTAAACTCTGCCTGGTCGGCGATGTGCGCGACCGTGGCGCTGAAGGATTCGCCGGGGAAGGAGTCCACCGAAACTTGCGCGGTCTGCTCCAGCCGGATGGCGCCGTAGCGATCTTCGGGGACGTAGACGGTGATCGTCAGATCATTCAACTGCCCGATGACGAGCAGCGTTGCCCCCGGGCTGGCAACCTCTCCGGGGTCAATGACCCGCGAAAGCACGACTCCCTCCACGGGCGTGGTCAACGTCAGCTTGCCGATTTGCACTTCGAGTACGCTCACCGCCGCTTGCGCCGCGTCCACCTGCGCCTGCGCGGCATCGAGTTGCTCCAGGCGCGCGCCGGCTTGCAGTAGATCGTATTGCGCTTGCGCGTTGTCGAGCGTGGCGCTGGTGATGTCCAACTGCTGCTTGAGCGTTTGGCCGGTGGTCGTCGCTTGCGCGGCTTCCGGCAGCGCGTCATACGTAGATTGCGCCGCATCCGCGGCAGCGCCGGCTCGATCCACTGCGCTCTGCGCGACGGCCAATTGCTCCTTGGATGGCCCGGCTTTGAGCAACGCGAGATTGGCCTGCGCGGCTCGCAGGCCTGCCTCGGCCTGCGCGTGCTGTGCGTTGAGGAGCGCGGCGTCAAATTGGATGAGGATATCGCCCGCTTTGACGCTTTCGCCTTCCTTGACGTTGACGGTGCTGACGCGCCCGCCAAGTTCCGGGCTGATGTTGATCTGCGTGGTCTCAATTGTGCCGGAGGCCGAGACCGCGCCGTTATCCGCGGCCGCGCGGCCACTGCCGAAATACCACCACGCCGCCGCGGCGAGCAGGATGATGACGAGGATGATGGGCGCGATTTTACGAGGGTTGGGGTGCATGAGTTCCTCCAAGGATGAAGGATGAGGGATGAAGGATGAAGGCGGAAAATTTCATCCTTCATCTCTCATCCTTCATCCTTTAATCGAGTCTCTTTCTAAACCGTAGCGCTGCTCCCCCCATGATCACGACCGCGAAGATGGAGAGCGCGATGATTTCCGGCCATAAAACTTCGGCGCCCACGCCTTTGAGAACAATCGCGCGGACGATGATGAGAAAGTAACGCAGCGGAATGGCGTAACTGGCCCATTGCAAAATCTTGGGCATCGCCGCGAGGGGAAAGAAAAAGCCGGACAGGAAGATCGAGGGCAGATTAAAAAAGATGCCGGTGATCATTGCTTCCTGCTGCGTGTTCGCCACCGTGGAGATGAAGAGTCCTAAGCCGAGCGTCGTCACCAGGAAGAGCGCGGCGAGCAGGAGCAGCAGCCCAATGTCGCCGTTGATGGGCACGTGGAAGAGTAGGACACCCGCGATCAGAATCTCCAGCGTGTCTATGAAAGCGATGATGACGTACGGCGTGAGCTTGCCGACCATCAATTCCCAGGCGCGGATGGGGGTGACGATGAGTTGCTCGATGGTTCCGCGCTCGCGTTCGCGGACGATGGCGGTGGCGGTGAGGACGACGGTGAGGAATTGCAGGATGAGGCCGATGAGCGCGGGGATCATGTAATACGCGCTGACGAGATCGGGGTTGTACCAGACTTGCGTGCGAACTTCGATGGATGGTTGCGCGGCTCCGGCTTGCCCGCGCAGCGCCAGCCGTTCGAGCGTGAGGCGCGTGGCTTTGGCCTGACCGATGAGCGTGGCGGAAGCCAGCGCGGTGCCGGCCACGGTGGGATCAGAGCCGTCAATAATGAAAGCGACTTGCGCCACGTGGCCGGAGGCGATCAGGTCGCCGTAACCGTGCGGGATGAGGATGCCCGCCCGGGCCGAGCCTTCGTCAATCAACGTGCGGAGTTCGGATTCCGAGTTAACGTCAAACTCAATGCGGAAGTAATCGGCGGCGCGGTACGCGTCCAGCAGCGCGCGCGAGGCCGGGGACTTGTCCTGATCGAACACGGCTAATGGGACGTTGCGGACATCGTTGGTCGCCGCGTAGCCCAACAGGAACAACTGCACGATCGGCATGGCGAAGGTCAACGCCAACGTGCGCGGGTCGCGGGTGATCTGGATGAATTCCTTGCGGATGAGCGAGAACAGGCGCGAGTTGAACATCCGGCCTCCGACTGACTTGATACGGAATACGGAATACGCAATACGGGGCGCCACCAGATATTCCGTATTGCGTATTCCGTAAATTGATTTACAACTGCTCGAATGACTTAGTGGAGCATCTTCGTCTTGCTATCCCCTTGATGCAGCGAGGCGATTTGCCGCAACACGGCCAGGATGGACAACCCAATACTCACCGCTTCCCGCGGCTGGAGGTCCGGCGTGGTGCCTTCTTTTTCCACAGACTGAACGTAGAGGTAAGCCGCCGTCAGGCCGAAGGCCGTGCCGACGAGGCCGCCCACGAGGAACGCTTTAACACGCCAATCCAGGTTTCGCATGTTCACTCCATAAAATTGAAAGCAGAGCGAATTTTGGCGAGGGTCTGCTGAACCGAGCCGCTGACGGAGCGGACCGAATACACGCCGTCAATGACGCGGGCGGCGTACTTGATCGTATGTGCCGCGACCAGCGCCATGAAGTCCTGCGCTTGCTTGAAGAGGGGCGGAAGTTCGCGCAGCGCGTAAATCACGCCGACACATAAGCCGGCCACTAAAGCCAGGAGGACGAGGCCCCACAGCGCCGCTGGAATAATCAGGAACATCAGTGAGACATCGGCGAGCGGGGAGCGGGCCGGGGCGCTGGTAGAGGTGATGGTCAACGTCATGAGTGTCAGCATCAGGATGACAGCCAAACTTACCGGCAGGATAATTTGCCATAAGACTTCGCGGCGGATTTTGGCTTGGGTGTACGGGTTGCGTACTTTGGTGGTCGAAGGTTGTTCAAGCATGAACTTATTCTAGCACAAAAGATTTACCAGGCCGCTAGGACAAGTTGTTTCTGGACAACTCTTTTTTCGCGTGGTATTCTCAAAGAGTTGATTGAAGACAAAGTTCCTACAGTTCCCTGAGTTCCTTCACTTCCTTATAAACAGGGAACTGAAGGAACTCAGGGAATTCATTTTAGGAGGATTGAAATGACTGACTTCCCCGGCAAAGGCAAAGTGGCGGTCGTGAAGACGACGCCGGAGACGGTTCTGCAAGATTACGCGCGCGTGATGGAGCTGGCCGGTTTGCGGCAGGCGCTGCCCCCCGGCCCGACGACGGCGCTTAAGATCAACATCTCCTGGCAGACCTGGTATCCGGCGTGTTCCTCGGCGCCCTGGCAGATCGAGGGCGCGGCGCTCGCATTGCGCAAAGCCGGCTACACGGATTTAGTCGGCGCGCACAATGATACGGTGGTGGTCAACGCCAAAGATGGCGAGTTCAACAACAAGCATCGCTTCGTCACCGATAAGCTCGGCATCCCGTGCATTTATCTATACGACGAAAATTTTGAGTGGTTCGAGTACAAGCCCAAGCGCCCGTTTCTCGTCCTCGACAAGGTCTACCCCAAAGGCGTGTTCATCCCCAAAGCGCTCGTCGGCAAAAACATCGTTCACTTACCCACCATTAAAACGCATGTCTTCACGACGATCACCGGCGCGATGAAGAACGCCTTTGGCGGGCTGCTGCACCGCAACCGGCACTGGACGCACGGTGTGATTCACGACACGCTGGTGGATTTGCTGATGATCCAGCAGGATATTCATCCGGGTGTGTTTGCGGTGATGGATGGGACGTTCGCGGGCGACGGTCCCGGCCCGCGCGCGATGCGCTGGCACGAGAAGGATTTGATCCTGGCCTCCGCCGATCAGGTGGCGATTGACGCGATCTCCGCCAAATTGCAGGGTTTCGATCCCATGTCCCTCCGCTTCATCCGTAAGGCGCACGAACAAGGGTTGGGGATCGGCGATCCCAAAGAAATCGAAGTCGTCGGGTATGACATCAATCAAGAACCGGCCTGGAACTTCATCCAGACGGACACCTTCGCCAGCAAAGGCCAGAAACTGATTTATCACGGCCCGCTCAAGCCGCTGGAAAAACCGCTGCTCCAATCGCCGCTCGTGCCGTGGTCGTTCTTCGCCAGTAACTTCTATCACAACGTGTACTGGTATCCGTTTGTCGGGCGGCCCAGAGTGGAAGAAGCGTTGAAGACGAAATGGGGACAGCTCTTCAAGAAGTATGGTGATGGCAAGGTGGTGATGCCGGGCATGGAGCCGAAGACAGTCGCCGTCGCGCTGGGCGGGCTGGCCACGTTCGTCCTGGCGCTCTTGGCGCTGGTCTTTCTCCGTCGCAGCTAATCGGTTAAAACCTGAATAGCTCACCACAAAGACACGAAGACACGAAGAACTTGAAATTTTTTTCTTTGTGACTTTGTGTCTTCGTGGTTAATCTTTTCTGATGAAGCGCTCCCCTCGTCTCTCCCGCCGTGCTTTTCTATACACCGCCTTCGGCTTGGGTGGTGGGCTGGTCTTGTCCGGGCCGCTCGGCTGGCTGTATGCGACGCGCGTCGAACCGGATTGGCTGCAAGTCGAGCGCGTGCGCGTCTTGCTGCCGCGCCTCCCCAAATCTTTCCACGGTTTGACGATTGCCCAATTTAGCGATCTGCATTTAGGTCCGTTTGTTTCCGCGAAGGAAGTGCGCGCGGCGGTGGACGCAACGCTTCACCTTGCCCCGGACGTGATCGTGGTGACGGGCGACTTCGTCAGCCGGTTATCCCACGGTGAGGCTGAGATCGTCGTCGAGGAACTTTCGCGCCTCGCCGCGCCCGAGGGCGTTTTTGCGATCTTGGGCAATCATGATTGGTGGACGAATTCCGGGGTTGTGTCTGAAGCGGTGCAACGCGCGGGGCTGACGCTGCTGCGCAATGCGAATGTGGGCTTGAGCCGGGAGGGGGAAACGTTATACCTGGCGGGTGTGGATGATGTCTGGGAAGAGCATGCCGATTTGCCCCTGGCCCTCACCGGCGTTCCGGAGGACGCGCCCACGATTCTGCTGGCGCACGAACCGGATTATGCGGATACGGTGACCGAAGAGCCGCGCGTGATTTTGCAACTCTCCGGCCATTCGCATGGGGGTCAGGTACAGATTCCTTTTCATGGCCCCCTCGCGTTGCCCTATCTTGGACAAAAGTATCCGGTGGGTTTGCGGCAGGTCGGCGATTTGTGGCTTTACACCAATCGCGGCATCGGGGTCGTCTCGCCGCCGGTGCGGTTTAACTGTCGGCCCGAGGTCACGCTGTTTACGTTGCTGGCTGTGTGACAAGACCTGTGAGGTCCGCTTACGCGAGACCTCACAGGTCTATGAACTAATTACACCGCGGGCGGCGGCGGGGGCGGCAGCTCGTCTTTATCGTTCTTGGATTTCCCCTCGCGGGTCAGGATATAAATCAAAACCAATCCGATCCCAAAGAACGTCGGGATCAACCCACCGAGCATCCACGGACCTAACCCAAAGGGAAAGTCCGTCCGGTTGCCGGGCAGGAAGCCGATGGGATACAAGCCGATGCACAAGGCCAAGCCGACGGCTGTAATCGCAATCCCCCACCGCAGCGTATCCTTGCCATTGCCGTACGGCCCGGGGCGCACCAGTCCTTTTTCGGCCAGGGCCATCGTTTCCTTGTAGCGCAGATATCGCATCAGCGCCAGGAAACCGAACAGCGAGAGAAAGAAAACGATACTCATCGCACATGGAAAAAAATCGTTCATGAGAATGCCTCCTATGGCTTTAGGGATTGAGAATTTCGAGCGTAATATTGCCGCTGCTGGTTTTAGCGGTCAGGCTAACGCCGCCGCCGTTAATCGTTCCATGCTGCTTGTCTTCGTCCGGGTCGCCGTTGATCGTCATGGGAAACTCTGACCGGATTTTGCCAAAGTCGGTTTTTAGGTCGAAGGTCAACGCGGTGTCCTGGGGCAGGGTGAGCCGGATGCTGCCAAAGTCCGTTTCGAGCAGGTGCGGCCCGTCGCCCAGCGAGCCGGAGAATTTGATCGCGCCGTTGCTGCTCTGTAGATCAAGCTGGCTGATGTTTTTTCCGTTGGTCACCTCCACATCTCCGAAATCCGTATCGGCTTTCACGGAGCCGTTGGGATTATCCAGGCTGATGCTGCCGGCGCTGCTATGCAGATCGTAAGCGTCCGCCATCACGCGCAGGAGGGTGATGGTCCCAAAGTCGGTCTTAGCGGTGAGCTCGTCATTGACCGTCAAATCCGTCAGCTTCACTCCGCCGCTGTCGGTCTCCACCCACAACGTACCGGCCTGGCCGTCTTCAAACTGGATGTCGCCGAAATTGCTGCTCAGATTCACTTCCCCCTCCGCGGAGACGTCGGTCAATTTGACTCCGCCACTGCTCGTATCCGCCTCAATACTCTCGCCGACGCTGCGCTCAATAGTGATCTCACCGAACTCGGAATGCAAACTCAACGTCCCGCTATTCACGTCGGTGGCGTGGATGGCTCCGGCGCTGGATTGCAAGTCGGCGTCGCCGTCCGTGCCGGAGAGTTTCACTTCGCCAAAGTCCGTGTGGGCGTTCACGGCTGTTTCGCTCGGCACGCGAATGGTTAATTCGACCGAGTCCGACGGGCCGCCGTCCATTAGGTGCACCTCCGGCGGCTGCTCCACTTGGATCGTGAACACATTTCCTTTCTGCGTGGCTGTAACTTTCAAGGTGGCCAGCGCCTCGTCGGCGTCGGCTTGATTGGCGCCCCAGGCCGTCTTGTGCGCCGAAATATCAATCGTATCCCCGGCACCACCGGTCACCGTGATTTTGCCGTTCGAGTTCTCAACGTTCAAGGTGGCCGAACCGTCAACGGTGAAGTGCTGTTCTTCATCGGCCTCGGCGGAAACCGTATTTAACTGGAACATCCGTAGCGGCCAGCGCACACCCGTCGTTTGGATTCGGGCAATCCCGCCCCACGAGACGGCGACGATGGCGGCGCACAAGCCGAGTTCGGCCAAGAGCAAGATTGGGATAATGATCCATTTCAATTTCATAGCTTAACCTCCTGAGTTGAGGAATCTGATGGGGTCTAAACCTTATTCCATTGTCATTAGATACGCGATCAAATCGGCCAAGTCTTGTCGGGCAAGCATCTGACCGAAATTTCCTGGCATGATGTCACCCTGATACCCTGGCACAACATAGGCCTTTGGATTGATAATGGATTCGTATAGGTAAGCCTCCGCCGAATAACCCAGTTTGCGATTCGCCGCGCGAGCCGCCAACGGCGGCTCACCGGGAAAGGGTGGGGCTATCGGTGAATTCAGATGACAGGTGTAGCAAGGCTGTCCCGCCGTGAAGATTTGTTCGCCGCGCGCGGCCTGGCCGAGTGGCAGGGCCTCCACCTCCGCGCGGATTTCATCCACCGACAACTCTGGAGCCGCACCCCAATTGCGAGCCGTCCAGTAAACCGCATCGGCGGCGCAGGCGAATAGCAGGCAGAAGCCCAGCAGCGCGCAGCCGCCTAATACAAAGGGAAGCAGGCGGCGCTTAGGGGATACAGGGGGGGAGGCGTTTGTGGTCATAAGTTCTGGCGGCCATTCTGGCTGGACGCGGAATTTGTTCTCTATAATGCTTTGACTGGGTTGAGGGGAAAAAGTTTCAACCCCCTCCCCCGTCCCCTCCCCCATCTCGGCGACAAGCTAATTGTCTCTTCCTGAGCCTTTTGGCCGAGATGGGGGAGGGGTGGCCGAAGGTCGAAGACCCCGCAAAGCGGGGCCGGGGAGGGGCTGAAACTTTCCTCCATTTTCCCGGTCTAATTAACCGGGTGGAAGGATTCTTTGGAGCAAACGCAGGAAGCCGAACTGGTGAAACGCGCGCAGGCCGGGGACGCGGAGGCCTTCGCTGCTCTCGTCACCGAGCACCAGCGCTTTGTCTACAACCTGGCGTTGCGGGCGATGAGCAACGCGCACGAGGCGGAGGACGTGGCGCAAGAGGCCTTCGTCCGCGCCTGGTTGGCGTTGCCCAATTTCCGGCGGCAGGCGCAGTTTCGGACGTGGCTGTATCGGATCGTTACCAATTTGTGTTGCAATCGTCTACCGCGCCTGCGGCGTGATCTGTCGGCGCTGAGTGAAGAAGACGTGGACGAGTACGCTGCTCCGGTTGACGAGCGCGCCGACCCGGCTTACGATATAGAGGCTGACGAGCGGCGGGCCTTTCTCCATCAACGCATGGCGGCGCTGCCGGAAAGTTATCGGCTCCTCGTCAGTTTGCGTTATCAAGAGGAACTGTCTTACGACGAGATCGCCGATGTCCTGGGATTGCCCTTGGGGACGGTGAAAACCGGATTGTTCCGCGCCCGCGCGCAATTGCGGGAGGCGCTGCGCGAGTTTGAGACAGAATGAACCTGAAACCGTTGACTGAACCCGAAGCCCTGGCCACCGTAGACGCTGCGCTGCGGACGTATCCGCTCGCGCCTGCGCCCGCCGCCTTTACCCCGAAGGTGATGAGCCGGATTCGCGCGCTGACGCCCGCGCCGCCTTTCCGTTTAGCCTGGATTGATTACGCTGTGAGTCTCTTCGCCGCCGGAATGGTCGGGTTGCTGCTTCTGTTATGGCAGTCCATTCCACCCCAGATGGCGGTGCATGCTCAACTCCAAATCCTCTATCTCTTCTTGCACTTCAACTTTGCAATCCTGGGGCCTGCGCTTTTGGTTGGAGGCGTCTTGGCTATTGTCGTCTTGCTAATAGCCGTCGCCCTCTTCACGCGTGGCCGCCCAGCGTTCGTCCGGTAAGTCTGATGTCTACTCTAAAAAACAAAACGGCCGTCGTCACGGGCGCAGGCCGAGGCGTCGGTCAAGCGATTGCGCTGGCGCTGGGCCGCGCCGGAGCGCGCGTGGTCGTTGTGGATGTTAACCCGGATGCCGCGCAGCGCACCGCCGCTGCGATCACGGCGGCCGGTGGCCTCGCTGCTGTCCAAACGGCGGATGTCTCAAATAAGATGGCGGTTCAGACGATGTTATATGCCGTGCTCGAACAGTGGGAACGGATAGATATTCTAGTAAACGCGGCGCACGTGACGCCGGGCAGTTCGGCGCTCAAGCTGGATGAGTGGGAATGGAACCGGGTGGTGGACGTGAACCTGAAAGGCGTTTTCCTCGTCTCGCAGACGGCCGCGCGGGCGATGAAAGAGAGTGGCGGCGGAATCATCTTCAATGTGCTGCGCCCGATGGAGACTTCACCGCACGCCGCCGTCCTCGCCGCCCGCGAAGGGCTTGTCGGACTCACCGCGGCCCTGGCCGTCGAGTGGGCGGAGTTCGGCGTGCGGGTGGAATTAGTCGCCGCCATGGAGCCGGATGAGACGGCAGAAGAAGTTGTCAGACAATGCGACATTATTCTATGAACCAGCCTCTAAGTTGCTTAGATCATTGCTGGGATGTAAATTAGATATAGACTGAAGTCTCATGTCGCATCACCTCAACTATTCAGCTATCTCTTGGGAAGATTTCGAAGATATTTGCTTGGCTCTATGGTTTGATGAGGGATACACTCGCATTGAGCCAATGGGTCGTCGACACGAAGGTGGACGAGACGCGATATTTCGCGATATGTCTTCGGGCGAGTTCATAATTTTCCAGTATAAACGGTGGGCGGAAAAATATGATGCAAGTCAGCTAAAGTCAATGATTAAGGTTGCTGCCCAGAAAATTGCTGAATATAAACCCAACAAATTTATATTGAATAGTTCCCATGAGCCAAATGCTACAGTCAAAGACTGGATTCCCGATCTAGTCACTGAGGTGGGATTCGAGATTGAGTATTGGGATAGGTCATGGAGTGATCTGAGGTTAGACAACCAACGCCAAGACTTACGCCGCCATTACTTTGGAGTTGACCTTGCATACCACACTTGGAACAGCTTGATTTCACATTGCACTAAACAAGTGAAGCGTACAATCCAGAGCCTTTCGAGTAAATTCAATGAAGAAATGTATGTGACACGAGATATCGAATCCAAGCTTTTCGACTTTGAAAAATCGGACAAGATCGGATTAGCAATCGTTGATAATACGGGACGAGGTAAGACAAACCTGATATGCTCAACTGCCTTGCAGCTCATCCAAGCCAACAAGGCTGTAATAATTGTGAGGGGTGATGCAACTCTGGTAGATGATAACGCATTAGAACAGCTAGTCAGCGACGCACTTGGTTACGATAAGGCAAATTACCAGCTTCATCTACAGGATGTCGCCCGGTTGTTGCAAGACCAAGGAGAAATCTGCTTTATCTTCCTAGATGGTCTTTCGGAGGCAACCGACATTGCGCGGGTCAATCGATCCGTAAGAAATCTACTTGTAAGACTCGCAGAATTAAAGAATTATAGACTGTGCCTTACATGCCGAGATAGTGCTTGGCCTCACATCAGCTATGATTTGCCTATGCATTTGTTTCAAAAAGCCCAAAGCAAATATGAACATCATATTGATGATTTCTCTGATGCTGAACTGGATATAGCCTTGCAGCTTTACCCCAAGAAGTACAAAGTGGACTTTGCTCCAGATTCTGAGGCCCGGCACCAATTGAAACATCCTTTATTGCTAAGACTTTTCTGTGAAGCCTTTCAAGGCCAAACACTTGGCAGAATCAGCAGCATACCCATATCACCAACTTTCGATAAGTATTTAGAGGTAAAGATAGACACAGTAATTGCGCGTTTAGAATTTGGGCTTAGTCGAGTTGCTATACTCCAATTGCTTAGAGATATGGCTGGCGGAATGTGGCGATTAGGAGACACTTATTCACTGTCAGAACAACAATGGCGAACTCTATTACCGCCAAATATTTCCTACAGTGATGGTGAATCTGTATTGCAAGTTCTTCAGGCAGAAGGGATTGTTCGAATCAAGGAAGAACCATTCACACTAGAGCGGACTCTGCGCATTGTTTTTGATGAGTTGAGGGATTATTTAATATTGCATTACTTACTGGCTCAGTTATTTGCAACTCGAATTGAGAGTACAAACGACCTGCCAAATCACTTGCTCTCGTTTATCGCCACAGCACCTCGCAACGCTGATACTTTCAAGTTGCTATCTTTGGTTGGCCTACTACTACCTGCTGTAAGTGCCCGTCACAAGTTTTTGCGAGCACTCCTGCATTGGGATTTTCATACGTTTTGCTTATGTCTAACATATATTACGCCAAGCGGCACATTCCACAAATGTAAGTACCAATCACTGAAGAGCTGGGCAGAGGAAGTCCGTGGTTGGTATCAGGAAATTGCTAATACGACTTTTGATGAAACATATTCCCTTTTTGATCCTTGGAAATTATCATCTAACAAAACAACTTCCATCGGTATTGATGTTTTAGTCAGCCCTAAGTGCAGAGAAATATCTTACAACTATTGGCCTCATGATCCGTTGCACAAAGCTTCAAAGGAAGTAAAAGTAACTCAAGTATCTCAATATCCAACTTTTGATCTTTGGATAGGTACAAAAACAGAAAAGATGAGATTGCACGACCCCGATAATGGATTAGCAATACCTGTTTTTCCTAATGGCCCAAACGGGATAACTAAGCGCATTATAAACTCTACGTTTCCCCCTCAATATGCTGGAGAGTCAATAAACATTCCGGAACGCCGAGCGTTATATGATATCTGGTATGAAGCTTCTTACCTTATTGAGAATCGTCGGCTGCCATTGGAGCCCGAAGGCTTAGTGAATGAACTAAACCGATCCTATCAAGCAGCCCCGGTATCGCAGTCTGATTTTGATGATCAACAGTTGGTTAATCATTTGGTGGACGTTCTTGCCAACTCGATAATGGCCTATAGCATGATCGTTGATAAGTATTTTCCAAAACTGAAGAATGTCTTAAGTGTGAGTGTGCTTATGCCATGCAAACTGGGAATGGTAACTAACCGTGTATCAGTTAAATATGCGCTGATACCCATCTCTGAAGAAATTAGCGATTCGATATCGCACGACTCTCGTGTGGTTGAAGCGGAAACTGATGTGGGTGACCCTAAGTGGAGATGGGAAGTATCAGATGAAGCCGAAGATACCATTCCATTAGATGCTTATACAAAACGGAAATTGGATCAATTTGGCAAGATGAGATCACCAGTCTTCGCTATTGATAGAATTGAGCCTATCGAATGGTTTTTCAGTAAAACCCCAGTATATGATTTGACAAAACGCTGGTTATTGTCGGATTTGCGCTTAGTATTTGGTTTCTAGTCTGTGCCATCTAACTAAAGATATTTTATTCCTTTACGGCTCAGAGCCAATCACTTCTAGTCTTGCAGTTGCTATACGCCATAAGTAACTTTCAAAAACACCCTGATCAACTCCCCGTTAGTCCAAAAATCATGCGCATTGATAAAATTGGATATATCCGCTATGTTCATATTGGTGAGGGACGCTATAAAGAAACCGAAGCTGCCATTCGAGTGCTGTTAGCCGAAGCTTATGAGTAAAGGAGTACGCCATGAAAACCCATCCGATCAAATCATCTGAAATTACGCCCAAGCACCTCTATCTTTCCCGGCGCGATTTTTTGAAAGCCGCCGGAGTGATTGCCGGAGGTGCGGCGCTGGCGGCGTGTGGGCCGCAGCCTGCGACCGGCACGCCCAAAGGCAACCCCACCCAACCAACAGCGGGTGGAAAAACCGATGAGCTGGGCAATCCCCTCAACTCTTTTCAAGACATCACCCACTACAACAACTACTACGAGTTCAGCACGCAGAAAGAAGCCGTCGCGCCGCTGGCGGAAGATTTCAAGACCTCGCCGTGGGAGGTGGATGTCTACGGGCTGGTGAGTCAGCCAAAAAAATATACGGTGGAAGACTTGATCAGTAAATTCCAGCCGGAGGAACACATCTACCGTCTGCGGTGTGTCGAGGCCTGGAGTATGGTGATTCCGTGGGTCGGCTTCCCCCTGTCCAAGCTGCTTCAAGAAGTTCAACCCACTTCCGACGCCAAATACGTCCGCTTTGAGACGGTGTTCAATCCTGATGAGATGCGGGGACAGAATGAGCCTTTTTATCCGTGGCCCTATCAGGAAGGCTTGCGCCTGGATGAGGCGATGCACGACCTGACGTTGCTGGCGACCGGACTCTATGGCGGCGAACTGCCGGCCCAAAATGGTGGCGGCCTTCGCTTGGTTGTGCCCTGGAAGTATGGTTTCAAATCCATTAAGGCCATCGTTAAGCTGGAACTGGTGGCGCAACAGCCGACTACCTTGTGGAGCACCGTCGGCCCCAACGAATACGGCTTTTACGCCAACGTCAACCCGGAAGTAGATCATCCGCGTTGGAGCCAGCGCACCGAACGCCGCATTGGAGAATTTGGCCGCCGCGATACGCTGATGTTCAATGGGTATGCGGATCAAGTGGCGCATCTCTATGAGGGGATGGACCTGCGACAAAGCTATTGAGCTTTACCGGAAGAGGGTTTTTATCACGAATGGCACGAATGGGCCGAATTGCTTCGCACGAATAAAAACAAAAGAAAAAATTCGTGGCATTCGCGCGGTTTTTGCGGTTCGTGCTATTCGTGATTAAAAGGATTGGTGCAAGTCCAGAGTAAGATGAAGACGAGACACTTTACTCTTCTACAAATCATCGTCCACCTCAGCGGTTGGGCGCCGCTCGGGTTACTGGTGTATAAGTTCTTCACAAATAAACTGACGGCCAATCCCATTCAGGCGCTCGAACAGCAGACCGGCCTGCAGGCGCTGATATTCTTGTTGTGTTCACTCGCCTGTACGCCGCTCAGTTCCATTGTAGGTTGGAAAGAGCTGACCCAGCGGCGCAAAGCGCTTGGCAATTATGGTTTCATGTATGCCTTCCTTCACGTCAGCACCTTCCTTGGGCTGGATTATGGTTTCAATCTGAAAGCCATTTGGGGGGATGTCGGCACCAAGTGGTATATCTTCATCGGCGCGACGGCTTTCCTGCTGTTGATACCGTTGGCGTTTACGTCCTTCGACTATTGGATGAAGCGCCTTGGGAAAAACTGGAAGCGCCTGCACAAATTGGTCTACCTGATCTCGCCGCTGGTGACGCTTCATTTTTTGCTCGCCGTCAAAGGCAACCTGTTGCGCTTTCAGGGTGACATTCTCCAACCGATAGTCTATGGCTCGATTGCCCTCGTTCTTTTGATCGTGCGGATTAAGCCAATCAAAAATGCGCTAATTAACCTACGCCACCGCACCCGAGCGTGGCTTTCACAAGGCGAATCGCAACCGGTAGAACAAGGGTAAGGGCGCATTGTTGGCCTATAAGCTCATCTGTAATTTGCTCCCTCCGTTACATAGGTGTAAATTGGTTGCAGAATCTGAGTGATACAGAACGCTGGCTGGCTGATTGTCTCGTGAGGGAGACCCATGGTAGGTTGGCAGGTTGTGAATACTTACAACACCAAAATACTATCACTCATAGTATCGCTGTTTCTTCTATGCTCGCCGTTGGCGTTATATGTGGGAGGTTCACTTTATAACACCTATCTTTTGAGCGTTATCCAGCAGCGAGTCGCCGCGATCCCACCCTATCCAGGCGCAGAGCAAGTTGAAATCACATTTGCTGACGAGAAAGACGAAGACACGATTCAAGAGTGGACCTGGAGAATCAAATATCAAGCCGGCGATCAGAGAAATGACTTGATGAATTATTACCGGAATGTCCTTCCAACTCTGGGGTGGACGTACGAGACGTATGGCGAGGAAGGTTATAATAAACTCGATAATTATTGGCAAAATGGTTTAACACTTACAATTTTCTATTCTTCAAGATTTGAAGACGATAACTCGCTAGTAACGGTTCTGGTGAGTTATGAATATAGTACTCGGTTCGACTTGTGGCGGTATAGAGCATGGGACAATTAAGACCTTTCTGGAATCGCATACCGCGTTGGCAACTTGGCTGGTTTCTGGGCAACCTGGTTTATAGTGTTCTGGCAATTCTTGGATGGCGTTCCGATATTCTGAATTTGCTGGTCATGTTTCCGTCGGTGGTTGTGATTGGGCCTTTATATGCTATGTCGAATCAGATGATGCTCGGGGAGGTTTCCAATTTTCATTTGTTCCTACACAACATCGTCCTGGCTTGGCTCCACTTGCTTTTTTCGCATTTTGCCTGGTGCCTTCTCTGTGCCGTGCTGGTGGCTTGGAAAAAAGAAATCATGGGCATGATCATCGCCGTGCTGTTAATGCTTATTCTCAGCCTGGTGTTTTACCTCTGGGTACTTTCCCATTTCACAATTAGCGCCTGGTGAGGCAAAAGGATGCCGCCCAGCCCATCGTTGCAGCCGACTATTGCACGGTGGCTAAACTTTACCATTAGCCTACCCTGCCCGAGGCATAGACCGACGAACGCTTGAAGACCTCACCGGTCTATCACTTAACCCCGCTTTCAAATTTTCTCAACTTAGCATATAGTCAGGGCAAAACTTGGATGAGTTCCTCACCATCGAAGTCCGCATAGATAACGCCTTCACTGTATGCATTTAGCCTTAGCGTAAGGCGTCTGGAACAGAGTTTCGCTGGTGAGCGAAAGGAGGCCCTATGGATACACCTATTATTGAGCAGGTCATTGAGCAACTGAAGTCTCTGCCTCAAGAATTGCAATGGCGGGTGCTTGAGTTCACACGCGCATTGGCTGTATCTACGCCCCATGGCATCCCCGGAAGACAACTCCTACGCTTTGCCGGTGCAATCCCGCTGGATGATGTTAAGCTAATGCGCGAGGCCATCGAACAAGGTTGTGAGCAAGTAGATACATTAGGAAATTGAGGGCCTCAAGAGCATCACTTGGTAAGAGTAAGCGCAGAACACCATGGATACCATCGAAGTCCGCATTGACGAATCCCTCCGCTTGGCGGGTGCGCTGCTCGCGGCCAGTGAATGGCCGGACCTGGAGCAAAAGGCGAAGCCGTATAAGCCGCACCGCGTGGCCGAGGCGGCCCGCAAATACTTCGCGCCGCAGCGAGCACATCCGGCGGTGCGGGGCGCGCGGATCCTGGTGGGTCAGGGGGAGGGGCTGCGCTCATTCTTCGGACATGTGTTCAACGCCGAGGAGGCGAGTGAGTTTAGCGCGCACATCGCCGACTTCAAATCCAAAGCTGACCCGGAGCCTTTTTGGATCGAGACTCAGAGTGATTGGCACGAAGCCGAGAGTCAGGCTCGCCAGGTTTTGGAAAAATCAGGACTGTGGCAATTCCTGCGCGACCTCTTCGGTCCAGCGCCGCGCAATCTCGTCTTTGTCCCCAACCTGTTGTTTCCCGGCCAACAGACTGTCACCGTCAGTTCGGCGAACGACCTCGTCGTTTACGCGCCGCCGCCGAAGGCCTGGGGCACATCGCCGCCCTGGGGTTACGCCGAGCGCCCGGACGAGGTGCTGGCGACGGCGAGTGAAGCCTTCGCGCGCTTTCTTTTTGCAAACAAGCTCCCGACCGATCAACCGTCTTTCAAGTCGCTCGAGGAAACTTTTGGACTGGCGGCGGCCGTGCTCTTTCTGCGGGAGGCCGAAGGCGAGGCTGCCAGCGAGCAATTAATGATGATGGAAAAGAAGACGCGCCGACTGGGCAGTTTGCCGGCTGCGGTCAGTGCGCTCGAATTAATCCTCAACGATCGGCGTCACGGAAAGTATGGCGACCTGACCGATTATCTGCCGCTAATGGTCCGGCCTGTATGAGCAGGTGGCAGGTAGCAAGTGGCAAGTGACTTGCTACCTGCCACTTGCCACTTGCTACCTGCTACTCTGCTATGGAAAAAATCCTCGGCTACCGCGTGAAGCTTTTGGATCGCCTGAAGGATCAGCCTGCGGAATTGGAGGCGACGATCAACGCCATCCCCGAACCTGAGTGGCAACTCCGGCAGGACGCCACGGGCAGAACGATTCATCAGATCGTCGCGCACATTCGGGACGTGGAGGTTTTGGCTTTCGTCCCCCGCTTTCAACTTTTCCTCACCGAAGCGCAGCCCTTTTTTGAACCCTTTAGCTCACATACCTGGTCAGCGGCGGATTATCAACCGGCTGAACCGATGGCGAAGATGCTGGCGGAGTTTGCCCAGGCCCGCGCGAAGGTTTGGGAATTGATGCAGCCGTTGACCCCGCAAGATTGGTCGCGCACGGCGCTGCATCCGCCTTCCGGCCGGCGCACGGCCCAATGGTGGGCTGAGCGGATTTACGTTCATGCCCAAGATCATTTGAACGAGATTCGACGCGCGGGATAGAAACACGACGACGTGTGTCCATGACGCACTTTCTGACGGACAACCAGTTCCGCACGTTGACGGCGATGTGCGAGGCGCTGACCCCGCCGTTGGAACAGTCCCCCGACCCGCACGGGTTTTGGCGTCGAACCGCTTCCGACCTCGATGTTCCCCGACAAGTGACCAAGGTGGTGCGCGACCTGCACCAGGATCAACATCCCCTCTTCAAGCTCCTCTTGGATTTACTCCAGCAGCCTTTGACGGCGGGGCTGCTCACCGGCCACTTCCGGGCGTTTGCGGATTTGCCACTCGCCGCGCGCGAGAAGGTATTGCAAGCCTGGTCGGTTTCTTGGATCGGCGGACTGCGCCAGGCTTTTCAAAGCGTTAAGCGCTTGGCGCTGTTTTTTTTCTATGCCTCGGTGGATGCCTCCGGCGTTAATCCCAATTGGGCCGCGATCAATTATCCGGGGCCGTTCAATCCACCCTCGTCGCAGCCGAAGACTCTCAAACCGCTGACAATAAACGCGGACACCGTTTTGGATTGTGATGTGGTTGTGGTCGGTTCCGGGGCCGGGGGAGGCGTCGTCGCCGCCGAGTTGGCGCACGCGGGCCGGCACGTCCTCATTTTAGAAAAGGGCGGCTATTACAGCGAGAGCGATTTCAATGGGCGTGAGTCGGATGGCTTCCACAATCTTTACGAGCTGCAAGGGACGCTGACTTCCAGCGACCAGGGCGTGGTGGTAGTGGCTGGGTCGGCGCTTGGTGGCGGCACGCTGGTTAACTGGAGCGCGGCTTTCCGCACGCCGCTGTTTGTTTTGGAGGAGTGGGAACGCGAGCACGGTTTACTCGGCTTTACCGGCCCGGAGTATCAGCGTTCGCTGGAAGCGGTGGTGCAGCGCTTGCATGTGGATGAAGACGAGTCGCACCTTAACCCGGCGAACGCGGCGCTGAGGCGTGGCTGCGAGGCGTTGGGGTATCACGTCGCGCCCATCCCGCGTAATGTTCATGGCTGCGGCGATTGCGGCGCGTGCGGCTTCGGCTGTCCGTATGGCGCGAAGCAAAGCGGATTGAAAACTTATCTGCAAGACGCCGCTGATCACGGCGCGCAAATTGTCGTCAATTGTGCGGTGGATAAGGTAAACGTCGAAGCCGGGCAAGCGACCGGGGTCGAGGCGACCTGCCAGGGCGCAGAAGGTCAACGGTACACGCTCAAAGTCCGTGCCAAGTTCGTCGTTGCCGCCGCAGGTTCCCTCCATTCGCCGGCGCTCCTCCTGCGGTCGGGCCTCGTCAATTCCAACCTCGGCGCGAATCTGCATTTGCACATCACCGGCGCGGCGTGGGCCTCGTATGCGGAAAAAATCGAAACGTGGCGCGGGGTAATGATGGCGGCGTATTCGGATGAGTTCGGGAACCTGGATGGACGCGGTTATGGTTTCAAGATCGAGACGCCGCCGCTGCATCCGGGATTCATTGCGCAGGGGATTCAGTGGTTGAGTGGACGACAGCACCGCGAGGTGATGCTGAACGCGGCGCACAATGGCGCGTTGATTGTGTTGGTGCGCGACCGCGATGCCGGACGGGTGCGGCTTGACCGGCGTGGTCAGCCGGTGATTGATTACCGCATTTCAAATTACGATGCGCGGCACATGCAGCGCGGCTTGCAGGAAGCGCTGCGCATCCAGGCGGCGGCCGGCGCGTTGTCGGTGAGCACCGTGCATTCCGGGTTGGCACCGCTCGATGTGCCGGCCGCCGGGGAGCGTGGTCTCGAAGCGTATCTGGCGCAGGTGGAGCGGCGCGGGCTGCGCGTGAATGAGTGCACGTTGTATTCCGCGCATCAAATGGGGACGTGCCGCATGGGCGGCCGGCGGTCGCAGTCGGTCGTGGACCCGAACGGCGAGAGTTGGGACGTGCGCCACTTGTTCCTGGCCGATGCTTCAACGTTCCCCACGCCTTCCGGCGTCAACCCAATGCTGACGATTATGGCCGTCGCGCACCGCGTGGCGCAGCATGTGAAAACAAGATTGTGACGAAAGACGAACGACGAAAGACGAAGGCGAAAGATTTCCTTCGTCCTTCGTCTTTGGTCCTTCGCCCTTCATCTTTCGCCCTTCGTCTTTTTGAAGTATTATCCACTCCAGCATGCCCGATGTAAGTTTCCGCGATGTTCAGAAGGGTTTACGTGAACTGGGTCTGACCGACACCAGCCGCGTGATGGCGCATGCTTCGCTCTCGGCGTTTGGGCCGGTGCGCGGTGGCGCGGAGACGGTGGTGGGCGCACTGACGGCGCTGTGCCCGTTAGTGGTGATGCCGGCTTTCACGTATCAGTGTATGGTTTGGCCGCTCGTCGGGCCGCCGGACAACGCCGCCACGTATGGCGACCATGCCGAAGAGAACGCCAACGCCGAAATCTTCCGCATGGATCTGCCGGTGCATCCAAGCATCGGGATCGTGGCGGAGACGCTGCGCCAAATGCGCGGCGCGCTTCGCTCGACGCATCCCATCCAGTCTTTCGTCGCTGTAGGCGCGGAGGCAGAGGCGGTTCTGGCGGGGCAGAGTTTAACTGAACCGCTTGCTCCGATTGCGTATTTGGAAAAAAACGGGGGGGATGTGCTACTGCTCGGCGTTAATCATACGGCGAACACATCCATCCATTTGGCTGAGCAGCGGGCTGGCCGCAAGAAATTTATTCGTTGGGCGCTCACCCGCCAGAGTATTGTAGAATGCCTGGCTCTGCCCGGCTGCTCCGAGGGCTTCGAGGCCATCGCTGCTCATGTTCAAGCCCCTATGGCGCGCTCGACTCACATCGGCGCGGCCCACGTTCAACGTCTTCCCCTCGTTGACCTTCTCCGCACTGCCGAAGAACTGATCCGCTCCGATCCAGCCGCCCTGCTGTGCAACCGGCCGGACTGCGAACGCTGCAATGCCGTTCGAGCCTCGCTTGCCCCCGTGCTAGCTGGATAAACACGACGGAGGACGGAAGACGGATGACGGAGGCAGGAACTTTGACAATCATCCGCCCTTCGTCTTTCGTCCGTCCACCGTCTTCCGTCCTCCGTCCCTCTCAGTTAATCAAAATCTCATCTCTTACTCAGCCCGCACTGAGGAAAAGCCGGTATTGATTGAAGGATAAATTTGTTTACCCGACTTTCTAGAGGAGTGTCCTATGTCCGAACAGCGTTTCTCAGCCTGGCAAGTCATCGGTCTGGTCGTAGCGATTCTGGGTTTATGCGCCGCCGCGTTGGGTGGGGGAGCCGTCGTGGGCTATCAGTGGGGACGCGCGGATGGAAGAGCTCAGGCCTTGGCTTCTATCCAACGGGCCGACCAACCCGGTCAAGCTTTTCCCTGGCCGCTGCCTGAGGGTAAACCGCGGATCGAGGCGAGCAATTTTCCTTATCTCGGCGTTAAGTTTGAGATGATCACGCCGGAACTCGCCAAAGCTGAAACGCTGGCGGCGGACACGGGCGCCATCCTGCGGGCCGTGATGCCGGAGAGCCCGGCAGAAAAAGCGGGGCTTAAGGTCGGGGACATCATCCAACAAGTGGATGGGGAACCGGTGGACTCATCGACCACGCTGCACGACCGGATTGCGAATCACACAGTGGGGGACGAGGTGGCGTTGACGGTTTTGCGTGAGAAAGAGACTTTAAACCTGAAGGTCACTTTGGTCGCGTCTTCTGACCTTCCGTCTTTCTTCCCGCCGGATGAATTTCCTGCCCGGCCCGGCTTCAAATTCGATTTTCGCTGCGAGCCTGGTCCCTGCCCATTTTTCCCTGAACCGCATCGCGTTCCGCGGAGATATTCAACGTACTGATGAACAGACGAAGGACGAAAGACGAACGACGAAGGATTAAAAACTTTCGTCCTTGGTCATTCGTCCTTCGTCTCTTACAGGCTCACTCCACCCTCCAGCACTGCATCGCCGAGCACGGCGTGTACCGCCACGGATTTTTGAATGGCGACTGGTAAGCGCCGGGCGCCGAGGGATCAATGAGGATCTGGATCACATTGGTAGAATTCTTGCGGACTTCTTTTGTGAAGGTCAGCCGTGCTCCGAGTTGATTTAACAGATCACGCATGACGGTCTGGCCTTCCGGCCTGGCATAAAACCACTTGCCCTCATAATCCGACCATCCATTCTCCTCGATGCCGTTATAAAAGATATACGCCGGCGCCCCCGAAGGATTGGGATAATACGTGAGGCGATCAAAAGCCGTGAGCGTCCCAGACGCATTCCGGATGTAGCGCACAAGTTCGTAGCCCGCGCCGACGGCCGGTGGCGTTGCCAACGGTTCCTCAGAGAAGTCTTCAAGCATTCCTAAGCCTAACGCTTCCAGAAAGCGGTGATCATTGACTGTTACGGCCTTCACCAGGCCGGGGCCGCTAATAACGATTTGGGCTACTGGCCCTTTCGCCAGCGCGGGTTGAATGGCGAAGGCCAGTAAAAGGCTGAACGCACAAGACAGGCCGCATAGACGTAAGAGTTTCATGGGATTTACCTCCTTCCACTCAGACCCTAAAGGTCTCAGAGACCTTTAGGGTCTATCTTTGTCTATACTTGTCAGGGTCCAAGACATCGCTAACAGTTTTATCTCAAAAAAGGCTCAAGACATCGCTAACAGTTTTTGAGAGCTGCTCCACACGTTGAATTTGAGTCATGCTTTCTCCCCCAATAGGAGGAAGCAT
>Ga0209382_10003174_pt1 | contig 22967 bp, 18 predicted proteins | sample SoiMetdeltSBSDD5_FD_187599 | JGI IMG/M metagenome (GOLD analysis project Ga0209382, IMG submission 187599) | Bulk soil microbial communities from a Populus tree surrounding site in Tennessee, USA - Soil MetaG P. deltoides SBSDD5 (SPAdes) (version 2) | ecosystem: Environmental > Terrestrial >...
CAGCTGATGGCGCCGCCGATGTTGCCGAGCAGGGTGGCGAGCGCCGAGCCCGCCAGCACCTGCGCGAACGGATTGGAGCCGGCGATCAGGCTGCCCAGCTGCGCGCCGAAGATCTCCCCGATCTGCGCCGCCGTCAGGTCGTCCGCCTCGGGCGCGTTCGGATCGTATACCTGGTGCGACGGCTGCCACTCGCCCGTCGGCTCGCCGTTGGCGTCGCGGTCCCGCTCCCACGTGACGATGACAGGCTGGCCGGTGGCTCTGAGCGTCGTGCCGTACGAATAGCTGACGACCTCGCCAGCCGGGCTGTATGTGGTGTGCTCCCAGACTACGACCTCGCCGAACCGATCTGGCGGCGGGACCCTCACCTCCGTCCGCGAGCCATTCACGAGGTCCAGTGTTGCGCTGATGCCATCGATGGCGTTACGAGTGACGGCCAGTGACTCGGGATTGGTGAAATCAACATTATCGACGAGAGCCTGCAACGCCGCCGCATCCAGGCCCCACAGGGCGGAACTCTCCATCGCCTGAGCGATCAGTGAGCCGCCGAACCAAACAGAGCTATCCCAATTACCATCACCGTTGATATCGGTCTCAATATTGGTCGAGGCGCCATCGTCCCCAAGTAAATAGGTTTGCGTCGAGAGTACCGTGCTCCGGTCCGCTGTATATTCTGTCCAAATAAGCGTCTTACCATCCGCGCTGATCGACACCTCCCAGAACGGCGATTCAGTGGGCGAGTACTCTGACTGTATAGCCCATTCTTCATCCCGCGCCCCTCCCCTCCGCTCAGGTAAAGGCAAAGTATAATTCAACACGTCCTGTTGTGCAGAAGTAAGCGCCGGTAGATTCTCTGGTCGTATTCCTTGCAAATCAACGTATTGCCGTCCAATTATCCCAAACTCAGCCAGTGCTTGGTTCAGCAAAGCATAGAAGAGCGGACTGTGAAAGTCCTTTATTCCTTGCGTGGGCCACCTAAAATGACCAATTTCATGAATAAGAATATTAATTCCCGGCTTCGGGACATCAAAATTCACAAAAATCGCAGCAGAAACGTTGGGACCCTCTTCCTGCTGGAAACCCTGAGTTCGGGGACGCGACATCTTAATCAGATTATCTGCGGTAAATGTGTCGCTGTTTCTGTTGTCAGAGACAAGAATAGTGCCTCCCCCGGTGCGGTTGCTCAGAAAAAGATAGGCCAAGGCTGCGGGGTTGCTATAGTATTCATTTATGAGCGCCTGAACCCTGGTGGGATCAATCGAGTTTGGATCAACTGCCAGTACATATTGTCCCACTATTCCCCTCCCCTGCCTGCCTCTAGAGCCCTGGGTGATGCTTTATGGATCGGTTCTGCCGTTGGCGTTCACTGTCGAAGCCAAATCCCCATGAAGAGACAACGAGATAGAAACAAATATTTATCGTCGGAGCCGGACAGCACTCGACAACTTTGATCATCAATAATCAGCTGGTCTGGGGGGGAAAACCGCCATCGGAGCAAACCTTCATCTCCATGCCCGTCTTCACCAACCCATCCCCTATTTACCAATTGATCACGACGAAAGCACAGCTCCGAAAAAACGATAGTCCCCAGCTTTGAAGGACCCTGCTTCCAGCATCCATACAAGCCGTACTGAATCAGCTTTTTAACCGATACTCTCCCTTCACAGCCCTTACCACTTTCATGTATCCGTGTGCACAGGCGTATCCATGCTCCCATGTAGAGACAGCGGCTCAGCGCAAGTTGAGATCCCCGTAGATCAACATCGCAAGTCTGGCCGTCAATAACAATGAGACCCTCCGCCGTTATCCTCCAGTCCGATAACTGTTCGAAGCCGAGCTCGGAGGAGAGCGTGTAATGGTATACTATTTTATCGGGGCGGAAGCATGCAATTGAAAGCATGATAATATTGCTCCCAGCACTTTGTAGTGTTTCTTGCTTCCAGCAGCCAATCAATTGACCTTCATCCATTGACTGGGCTTTGAGGGACAGCGGGCGCAGTGTGAATGCGAATAGGCAAGTTGACAAAACTATGAGGACCATCGGGGCGACGCGCGCTGGCCTGATCCAGCGATACTTGCGCTCGATGGAGTTCCGAACGGAGTTGCCGGGTATTGGCCCATCTGAAGATGCGCTGCTCACATCACCCTCACCACGCCTTTGCCCCCCTCCACGGTCCGGAACCGCATCTCCCGGTCCGGGAACACCTTCCCCTTGAGGTCCGTTAGCATCTCGTCGGTGCCGCCGAAGGGGGCCACCACCTCCACGATCCAGAGCTTGTCCCCGCAATTCCAGTCCTGCGGGCGCATGCGGGCGCTGCCGGAGACGAGGCGCGCCTCCACCTCGTCGTCGACCAAGGCCCACAGGACCACGCCGATCGGCCGGTCCTTGGCGTAGAACATGCGGAACTGCTGCAGGATGATGGGCGGCATCACCATCCATTCCAGGTCGCCGAGGAAGAAGGCCTGCTTGTGCTGCGGCGACTGCGTGAGCAGCCACACCACCTCGCCCAGCACGGCGGAGACGGTGCGCGCCGCCCCCGCCGGGGCCAGGTCCTTGAAGATCGAGCCCGCCGCATCGCGGGGTAGCTCCGGCTTGCCGCCGTCTCCTGGAGGGTGACCGTTGCCCTTGCCGGGCTTGCCAGCACTCGGTGAGCCGGGAGGGGATGCCGGACTCGTCGATGCCGGGCCGCTCGATGTCGGGTTACGCGCTGGCGCGCTAACCCGACCTACCGCGCCAACCGGACCTACAGGCGTCTCATCTGCCATGACGCACGCACCCTTCGGTTGAACGCACCTCGATGCGCTCAACCTAGGCTCCCCCCATCCCGCACGCCAGCTCCGCCCCGTGCCTGCGTTACGCGCATTGTTTGAGTGCTGCACCGGGCGCGGCAGCCAACGCTAGGGTCAGCTCCGGGAGACTGTCAACGCGCACGCACGATCCGCGCGCTCAACAAAGCGCGATTCCGACGTCTACTGAGGCAAAGTTGCACGGGAGGCTTTCGCCCTGGTGCACGACGGGCAGCTGCGAGGGCGACCTGCTCTGCCCTCGAGCTTCGGTCTTGGAAACGGCGCGGGAACGCGGCACAACCCAATCTCACCATCTCACCACCTCACCACTCACGATCTCACGCCCATGTCAGACACACCAGCTTCGACAGAGACCGGCGCCGGCGCCCCGGCCCGCTCCGGCATCCCCGCCGTCGATCGCTATCTGGAGGCCGGCTACGCGACGGTGCCGGGCATGTCCTCGCGCTTCGCCGCCGCCATCTGCGGCGGCCTGATGCGCATCCAGGGCGAGCTGGGCGTCACCGGCCCGGTCGCCGAGATCGGCGCCTTCGAGGGGCGCTTCTTCATTGCGCTGGCCCACGCGCTGGGCCCCGGCGAAGTGGCGCTCGGCATCGACCTGTTCGACTGGCCCAACCCGGAGGTGATCGACCGCTTCGAGGCCAACTGCGCGAGGCACGGCCTGCCTCCCGAGCGGCGCATCGCCTGGAAGGCCGACAGCGGCACCATGCCTCCCGAGGCGCTGCTGGCGAAGCTCGGGGGACGGCGCCCCCGCTTCGTCCACGTCGACGGCGAGCACTCGCGCGCCGCGCTCTCCAGGGACCTGGAGCTGGCGACGGCCGTGCTGGCGCCCGCAGGGCTGATCGTTCTCGACGACATGCTGCATCCGGGCTACCCGACCCTGATGGTGGCCGTGCACGAGTACCTCGGGCGCCATCCCGAGATGTGCGTGCTCTGCATCATCGACCGCGAGAGCGTGGTGGCCGCCACCAAGTTCGTGCTCTGCCGCACCGGCTGGTTCGAGCGCTACGAGGCGCGCCTGCTCGTCGACTACAAGGACAACATCTGGCCGCTCGGCGCCGATTTCGAGCCCCACTGGTGCCTGGTGCTGTCCCTCGACACGCGGCTCGCGGCGATCGCCTGACCGAAGTTGGGCAACGCTCCGGTCCGGGACCTCGTGAGGCAAGTCGAAACCCGTCTCCTGAGGTCCCGGACAGCTTCGCCCCGGATCAAGTTCCGGGGCTCAGCTTCCGGGATGACGGGTCGCGGGGGGGCAGGGGCTGCGGCGCTTGGCCCCGTGCGGCGGCCTTTCAATGCGCCCGCGCGCACCCACGTTACATGCACGGCTCGGCGGGGTCGGCCTTCGCAAACGGAGGTGCGCGATGGGCCACAGAGTCGATACCAGGGGCGGTGCGCGCCGATCCGCGGCCCGTCTGGAAACCGCTGCAGACACCCGGGAGCCGCCGCGCTCGAGCTACGGCTCGGTGCCGGGAGCCGAGTTTCCCGCTTTCGTCTACGTGTCGGTGCTGGCCGCCTTCGCCTGGATCCTGCTGGCGTCATGGGTGGCATTCGCCCGCGGCGCCGACGCGGACCTTGCGCTTGCAGTGGCGATCGTGCTGGGAATCGTTTTCTTTGCGTTGCCGATCATCGTCCGCCGGGTTGCCGTCGCCCATTCCCGCCCCGAGCGGGAGCCCGCGCAGGACTTTCTGTCCGCGCCGGTCGAGATAGCGACAGGCCCGCTGCCGGGCGCCAGCGCCTGGCTGCAGGTGCTGCTCATTCCGCTGGCGCTGGCGCTGGCTGCCACCTTGATAGGCGCGGTCTCCGTCCTGGTGCACGGATAGGGCACACCCCTCACGCCTGCGAGGCGCAGCTTCCAACAGGACGGCGGAGCCCTGGCGCGTGCCCGCGCAAACCGCTGGAAGGGCCTCTCGCAAAGACTTGATGGCCGCGCTCCTATTGTAGTGGAAGCCACCGCGCCGGCCGTGCTAGGGGATCAACGCATCATCGAACTCTTGGGTGAGGAAGAGCGCCGATGACCGCGCACCAAGCCTCCGGCAACAAAGTCCGTTCCGAGACGGATACCTTCGGCACCATCGAGGTTCCGGCGGACCGGTATTGGGGAGCTCAGGCCCAGCGTTCGCTCGGCAACTTCAAGATCGGCTGGGAGCGGCAGCCGCAGCCGATCGTGCGCGCGCTCGGCATCGTCAAGCGCGCGGCGGCCGAGACCAACATGGAGCTCGGCCGGCTCGACGCCGCGGTCGGCAGGGCCATCGTCGCCGCCGCGCAGGAGGTGATCGACGGCAAGCTCGACGACCACTTCCCGCTGGTCGTGTGGCAGACGGGCTCCGGCACCCAGTCCAACATGAACGCCAACGAGGTGATCTCGAACCGCGCCATCGAGATGCTGGGCGGGGCGATGGGCTCCAAGAAGCCCGTGCATCCCAACGACCACGTCAACATGAGCCAGTCGTCGAACGACACCTATCCGACGGCCATGCACATCGCCGCGGCGGAGGAGATCCACCGCCGTCTGCTCCCCGCGCTGCACCACCTGCACCGGGCGCTGGACGCCAAGGCCAGGGCGTGGAGCCACATCATCAAGATCGGCCGCACCCACACCCAGGATGCCACCCCGCTCACCCTGGGGCAGGAGTTCTCCGGCTACGCCACGCAGGTCGAGAACGGCATTAAGCGCATTGCGTCCACGCTGCCCGACCTCATGCAACTCGCCCAGGGCGGCACCGCCGTCGGCACCGGCCTCAACGCCCCCAGGGGCTTCGCCGAGAAGGTGGCGGCGCGCATCGCCGCCATCACCGGCCTCCCCTTCACCAGCGCGCCCAACAAGTTCGAGGCGCTGGCCGCCCACGACGCCATGGTGATGAGCCATGGCGCCATCAACACGGTGGCCGCCTCGCTGTTCAAGATCGCCAACGACATCCGCTTCCTGGGCTCCGGCCCGCGCTCGGGGCTCGGCGAGCTCGCGCTGCCGGAGAACGAGCCGGGCTCCTCGATCATGCCGGGCAAGGTGAACCCGACGCAGAGCGAGGCCCTCACGCAGGTCTGCGTGCAAGTCTTCGGCAACCATTCTGCGATTACTTTCGCCGGCAGCCAGGGCCATTTCGAGCTCAACGTGTTCAACCCGGTGATGGCCTACAATTTCCTGCAGTCGGTGCGGCTGATCGCCGATTCCAGCGTGAGCTTTGCGGACAACTGCGTTGCCGGCATCACCCCGCGCGAGGACAACATCAAGGTCGCGCTCGATCGCTCCCTGATGCTGGTAACCGCGCTCGCGCCGAAAATCGGCTATGACAACGCCGCCAAGATCGCTAAGACCGCGCACAAGAACGGCACCACGCTGAGGCAAGAGGCCGTCGGCGGCGGCTATGTTTCGGCGGAGGACTTCGACAGGCTCGTCGATCCGAGGAAGATGATCGGACCGGAGACGTAGGAAGATGATCGGACCGGAGGCGTGATGGGAGACGTCGTCAACCTCAACCGCTACCGCAAGCAGAGGCAGCAGGCCGAGCGCGAGCGCCGGGCAAACGAGAAGCGCGCGCGTTTCGGCATCCCCAAGAGCGAGCGGGCCAAGACCGGCGCCGAGCGCACGCTTGACGCCCGCCGGCTCGACGGGGCGCGGCGCGACGATTGCGGGCCCGACGGGCGCGATTGAGGACAGCACAACTCGAGGGCCTTGCGTCGTGCGTCGACCCGAAGGCAGCCCCGCTGACGCGCGCTGCGCACGCGAGCCTTCCGGACGACCCGTCAAGCGCTCGTTTACCATAGGCGGCCACCGCACCTCCATCTCGCTGGAAGCGCCGTTCTGGGAGGCGCTCAAGGACGCGGCCTCGCGCGAGGGCGTGCCGGTCTCCCGCCTGGTTGCCCGCATCGACAAGGACCGCGGCGGCTGCGGCCTCTCGAGCGCGGTGCGCGTGTGGCTCTTCGCCCGCCGCCGCGACGGCACCGCGTAACGAGGCAGGGCGTGCTGACCGCGCCCCACGAGCGCCGCCCGGATCCCCGCTGCCTCCCGCTTGCTCGGCATTGAGGTACGCGAGGCTCGTGGGGGAGCTGCAGAACGATCCTGCGCGAGATGGCAGTGCCCAGCGCCGGAGACCGCCGCGTCATAGAGCTCCGCCACCCCTTCGAACCGGCTGCGTCGGCGTACCGCTGAGTGGCCTCGCGCCGGCGATGGTCGCTGTCCTTGTCGCCAGCGACGTTCCCCCCTCTGCATCGGAACAGCTGCGGTGCGTCGCGAAGCGTCCAGCAATGTTGCCGCTTCAGGACAAGACCGCCGCGCCCGTCCAAGACGCGGAAACAACATGGCCAGGCTCGGAGACTGCCAGCGTCGGCATTTGAACCTTTCGGCCAGCCGGGACGACAAAAAAGGTCGGCGACGCGGACGCCCGCTCGCTCGCGGGACGAACGAGGGACCATTTGCTGCAGGCTGGGAGGTGGACGATGGCGCGCTACCGCAGGCACCCGCTCTCAATCCTTCTGGTACTGGTCTTCGCCGGTCTTATCAGCCTTGCAGCAGACACAGCGCGGGCCGAGATCAGGCCCGTATTCGACGAGCTCAGACTCTTCAACTCCCCGGCAACGCTGCCGACCATCGAGGTGGAGGCCGAAGGTCAGTCCTGGACCAACGTCAGCACCGAGACGCTTCATGTCACCACCAACTACTACGTCTCGCTCAAATGGGGCGACATCGTCACCATCACCGCCATCTACTCCAATTCTGCCATAACCGAGAGCCGGCACCCGGGCGGCGGCAAGCGACGCTGGGGCGAGTTCCATTTCGCCATCCCGCGCAGCCAGTGGGGTGCGCTGACCCACTTCGCTATCGATGCCTGCAACCAGAAGAAGGCCTCGGGGGCGCGAACGGACGAGACCCACACCGCCTACGTCCAGGTTCCCTTCAAGCTCTTCGTGCGCGCCGAGCGGGTCGGCAACCAGTCGAGCAGGACCGTGGACGGCAATGTGCAGGCCAGGGTCCTGTGCAAGCCGGCGCCGAAGGTGGTCGAGATCAGCCACCTCGATGTGAAGGTCGACGACTCGACCGACAAGTGCCCCAAGACAGCAGTCGTGTACGTGGGCTTCCGGACCAACCGCGGCGACAGGATCGATTTCACGCTTGAGCATATGAACCAGGGGCTGCACACCAGCGAGCATTTCGCCCAGCCCTACCTGATCGGCGGGCAATACGTCGCGACCAAGCTGATCGAGGGCCTCGTCGTCGACAGCAGCACCGAATTCGTTCGAGTGCGGCTCAGGGACGGTTCGGACCAAAGGTCGTGGGTCCCGGGGGTCGCCGGGGTGAGGCCCATCCTCTGCCTGCGCGCGTTCAAGGTCACCTCGGTCCGACTGAAGTACGACGTCGAGAAGAAGCTGACCTGCCCGAAGCGGGTCGAGGAAACGGCAACCTTCAAGGCCACGGCGCCGGCCCGGGCCCCGTTCGAGATCAAGACCGAGGCGGGTCTGATCGTGCATTCGGGGACGGCGGACTTCAAGCTCGATGGCATGGAATATGTGGCCGTGGTCAGGCGCCCCAACCTCATGATGAACGCCTTCGATTCCGACATGATGGCCCTCATCAAGAGCCAGCCCGGCATCAACTCGGGCTGGGTAAGGCTGAAGGTCGAGTGCCTCGAGGTGCTCTCGGGAACGTTGGACATGCGAAAACTGGCAGCCGCCCTCTGCGAAGGCGAGGCGGCCCTGAGCATCCGCACCGACATGCCGGGCAACGTCCCCTACCAGCTCGACTGCACCGGCGGCAGGTCGTGGAGCGGTACGGTGGAGGCCCAGAAGACCGGCCCCGATACCTATGTCGGCGTCGACACGAAGCGTTTCGAGGTGACCAACAACGAGCACGTCAATTGCGCCCTCAAGACGCGCGCGCCGATGCCGGTGAGGGTGCTCGCGCTGAAGGGCAACACGTACGAGTGTCACAAACGGTCAGACATTGGAGGTTCCTCCGACCGCGTACCCGACAAGCGGCCGGATCCCACGCGGCCGAACCCTCCCGGCCGCGTCACGGTCGTTCCTCCGCCGACGGTGCCTGGCGGTCCTGAAGGTCCCGGCAAGGTCCTTGACACCCCCTCGCGCATCTCGTGCACCGGCGGCGTGGTGCGGAACAGGAGGTGTTTCTGTCCGAGCACGCACAAGGCCGTAGAGGCTGGCGAGAACGCCTGGCGCTGCATCGGGGCCGCAACCGCCGATGCGCCGCGGAAGAAGAGGGCTCAGACCGAACGCGGCCGCAAGGCCGGACCCACAACGGCGGTGAGTGGGCACCGCAAGCGCGCACCGGCGCGGAGGACGGCGAGATGATCGTCGAGTAGAGGCGGCGGCGATTGCGCCGCCCGCGGCCAACTGAGCGCGGCGGGAGGGACAGCCCGAGCTTTTCCGCGAACTGCGTGGGCGAGCGGTAGCAGTTTGGGCGCAACGGCGCGCGCATCCACAAAGCGTCTGTTCAGCTAGTGCGGCACCTCGATCACGTCGCGCGACGTGATGTGAATGAAGTCGAGGAGGTCGTTCAGCATGATGTCCTCGAAACTGAGCATGGTATCGGGAGCGTAGCGGCCGCCGCCGTTGCCCGCCGCCGCGGCAAAGCCCTCGAACCACTTCTTTATGCGGCGCTCCTGGGCATGATACGAATGCAGGAGGCTGCGCTCGTTCCGGCTGACGTAAGCATTGGTCGCCGCCGCGGACAACACCATGACGATCAGCAGCGCCGTCGAGATCCAGTCGACCGACATCGCGGTCGCAAACTCGATCTGTCCCATGACCGCCGGCGGCAGCTCGGCTTCGAACACCCTCACCGCCTTGAGGACGGCGAGAATGATCGACGCGACGTAGAGCACGGTCATCAGCCATTCGCGGCTCTTCTGCCCGGCATTGATGCGCCCCTGCGCAGTAATGAAGAACCCCAGCTGCCCCAGCGTCCGCTTCTTCAGGTAGAAGCCGATCTCCGCGGAGCTCGGCGGATTGCCGCGCAGGCCCACCTTCCGGCATTCCTCGTGCAGCTCGTTCCAGCTGTGCAACACCCGCTGGTAGATCGGGGCCTCGCGCTTGTCGGGAGGCCGGCTGGCGTCGCTCCCCCCGTCCTTGGGCGGGGCCGCGCCGTCCCTGGTCCAGTAGCGCGCGGCGATCTCCTTCTTCTTCGCCTGGTAGGCAGCAGCCACGTCGCCCGTTCTCTCCAGCGGGAAGACGATCGCGAGGTGGATCCACGCGCGCAGGGTCTCGACGAATGCGCGCGTGATCACGAACTTGTTGTTGACGATGCGGGCCAAGAGGAAGAACCCCAGGGCATACAAGGCCGCGATCAGGTCGAAACAGGTGGCGAATTTCTTCAGCCAGCCGACGTCGCGGTAGACGATGATGCTGAGGCAAATGATGACAACGCCGACGCTCAGCACGCCGATGCAGCGCGCCACGCAGCTGTGGTAGCGGCTCTGCAGGCGTGCCGCCTCGTTGTCCGCCTTCTTCCTGTCCGCGTCGCAGGCCTGGTACCACGGCGGCTCGAGCGCCAGGCCGATCATGTCTTTCAATGCCTGTGTCGGCCTGACCTCCTCCATCGGATCGCGCTCGGCATGGCGCTGGTTCGCGCGCCGCCGTCTCTGCCCGCGCCAGTGCCGGTCGAGCCACGCAGAGACTTCGCCCACGACGAGCACCCCGATCGCGGACAGGATCAAGAGCCCGGGCCAGGACGTGGCCCAGGCCTCGAGGCCTGCAATCATGTCGGGCAACGCACCCTCCCCGAATGAAAATCTCAAACCACTGAGCCCGGCGAGCCGGGCCGAGAAAAGGCCGGATACCCCCTGCGGCGCGCCCACTAGGCGTCACGACGATGGTGCCGTCAAGGCGCCGCGCACGCCACCGCGATCTTGTCGCGCAGGAGTTGCAACAGTACCCTGGGGCCTTGCGCTGAGCCTATGCAGGTTTCGGGGAGAGACGGGGTCAGACCCCTCGCGCCCAATGGTCGTCGCTCTCCGCGACGGCAGAGGTGAGGGGTCTGACCCCGTGTGACGGAGGGAACGCTAGTGCCGCTGCCCAAGCACATCTTCGCTCCGCCCTTCAACATCGTGCGCTGCAGCCATGCGGTGCTGCGCGTGCGCGACCTCGAGGCGAGCCGGCGCTTCTACGAGGGCGCCATCGGTCTCCATGTGGAGGACGCGGGCAAGGACGCGCTCTACCTGCGCGGCATGGAGGAGCGCAATCACCATTCGCTCGTCCTGAAGCGGGGCACCGAGCCCCTCGCCGAGCGGCTCGGCTACAAGGTGGCGAGCGAGGAGGACCTCGACCGCGCCCTGGCCTTCTTCAAGCAGCGTCAGCTGCCGGCCGAGCTCGTGGAGGTGCCCTGGCAGGGCCGCACGCTGCACGCTGCCGACACCGAGGGCAATCCGCTCGAGCTCTACGCGAGCATGCACCAGGCCGAGCGCATCCTGCAGCACTACGGCCGCTACACCGGCTGCCATCCCCAGCGCATCGACCACTTCAACCTGTTCGCCCGCAACGTGCAGTCCTCCGTGGAGTTCTACGCCTCCCTCGGCTTCCGCATCACCGAGTACACCGAGAGCGAGGAGGCGGAGCCCAGGATCGCCGCCGCCTGGATGCACCGCAAGGGCACGGTGCACGACGTGGCCTTCACCAGCGGGTGCGGGCCCCGGCTGCACCACTTCGCCTACTGGGTGCCGGGCGTGCTCAACGTGGTGCACCTGTGCGACGTGCTCGCCACCACCGGCTGGCTCGCAAGCATGGAGCGCGGGCCGGGGCGGCACGGTCTCGCCAACGCCTTCTTCCTCTACGTGCGCGACCCCGACGGCCACCGCATCGAGCTCTACGCCTCGGACTACCTCACCGTCGATCCGGACTTCGCCCCTATCCGCTGGTCGCTGCGCGACCCGCGCCGGCAGAGCCTGTGGGGGACGCCCGCGCCGAAGAGCTGGTTCGAGGAAGGCACCTCCTTCCCCGGTACGCCGGTGGAGGCCCCGGTGCACCAATTCAACCCGGTGATGGCGGATTGATCCACCCGTCATCCCGGAAGTCGAGCCCCGCAGGGGCGAGACTGTCCGGGACCTCGCCGAACGAATCGAGGTCCCGCTGCCTCACGAGGTCCCGGAGAGCTTCGGGCTGCGCCCTCAGCTTCCGGGATGACGGGTATGGAGTCCCCTTGATGGCAGCCGGTTCTCGATGCGACAATCCGAGCGCCAACTGAGGGAGGACATTGCTCATGCGGGTCGTGGCGCTGGAGGAGCATTTCACCGTCCCGCATCTCGCCAAGCGCATCGACCGCGAGGCGGTCAGCCGGCGCGGCTTTCGCCCGCGCAAGGCTGCCCCCGGCGGCCCGAGCCTCGCCGACCTGCTGCCCGAGATCGGGCCGACGCGCCTGGCCTCGATGGATGCGGCCGGCATCGGCGTGGAGGTGCTGTCCAACACGGGCCCGGGCCCCGATCTCGTCCCCGGCGCCGACGGCATCGGCATGGCGCGCGAGATGAACGACCACCTGGCCGCCGCGATCGCGCTCCACCCCGACCGCTTCGCCGGCTTTGCCGTGCTGCCGATGCAGAGCCCCGAGGCCTGCCCAGCGGAGCTCGAGCGCGCTGTCAAGCAGCTGCGCTTCGTCGGCGCGCTCGTCAACGGCACCACCGAGGGCCGCTTCCTCGACCATCCGAGCTACGACGGCCTCCTCGCTGCAGCCGAGAGCCTGGACGTGCCGATCTACATCCACCCGCATCTGGCGCCCGAGCCGGTGCGGCAGGCCTACTACTCGGGCTTGCCCGCAGGAGCGGCTCGCGTGATCGAGCAGGCCGGCTGGGGCTGGCATTCGGAGACCGCGATCCACATCCTGCGCATGGTGGTGGCGGGCGTGCTCGACCGGCACCCGCGCCTGAAGCTCATCATCGGCCACATGGGCGAGATGCTGCCCGTCATGCTCGACCGCATCGACAGTGTCTTTTCGCTCGACATCGAGCACCTGCAGCGACCCATCAGCCGGGCCATTCTCGATCAGGTCTGGATCACGACCAGCGGCATCTTCTCGCAGCCGCCGCTGCTGGTAGCACTCCTCACCTTCGGCATCGACCGCATCATGTTCTCGGTCGACTACCCCTACGCCCCCCACGCCAACGGCCGCGCCTTCCTCGACCGCATCGCGCTCTCGCCCGCCGACATGGCCAAGCTGACCCACGCCAACGCCGATGCGCTCCTGAAGCTGAAATGAAGCACCCGTCATCCCGGAAGCCTCGCCCCGGCCCGCAGGGCCGAGGGCGAGGCTATCCGGGACCTCGTCGAACGAGTCGCGGCCCTGCCTCCCGAGGTCCCGGCTCGGAGCGCTGCCCGCCTTCGGCGCGCATCGCTCCGTCCGGGATGACGGGTGCTAATTCACCCCGACAGTCCGGCTCATGACGGCGCCGATCTCGGCGTGGATCACGAGGTCGGCCAGCTCGTCCTGGTCGGTGGGGTCGCGGTTGACGATGACGAGGCGCGCGCCGTTGCGCTTGGCCGCGATCGGAAATCCGGCGGCAGGGTAGACCACCAGCGAGCTGCCGAGCACGATGAAGAGGTCGGCCGCGAGCGTCGCCGCCTGCGCCCGCGCCATTGCCTCCTCGGGCATCGCCTGGCCGAACGAGATGGTGGCCGTCTTGATGTGGCCGCCACAGGCGGTGCACACCGGCAGCCGCTCGCCGTCGGCGAAGACCTCCTGCACCCAGTCCAGCTCGTAACGCCGGCGGCAGTCGAGGCACGCCGCGTAGGTGGTATTGCCGTGCAGCTCGATCACCTTCTCCTCGGGCACGCCCGAGGCCTGGTGCAGGCCGTCGATGTTCTGGGTGACGATGGCGCTCATCCGCCCCTCATCCACGAGCCGGGCCAGCGCGCGGTGGCCGGCATTGGGCGTGGCGCCAGCGAGCGTCGGATGGGTCGCGAACTTGCGCCGCCACGACTCGCGCCGCGCCTCCGCCGAGGCGAGGAAGTCGCCGAACTCGATCGGTTTGTACCTGGTCCAGATGCCCCCGGGCGACCGGAAGTCGGGAATGCCGGATTCGGTCGAGATGCCGGCGCCGGTGAAGGCAACGACGTTGCCCGCGCCGGCGATCATGCGCTTCAGCAGATCGGTGTCAGACCCTCCGCCCCGGCGCAGGCCGGGGCTGACACCATCACGGGCCCGCTCGCCACCATCTGAAACCGCCATCGCCGTTCGCCCTCCGGATCAGACCGGCCGGCGCTCGAGCAGCTCGATGGACACATCGTCGGGACCGGCGATGAAGGCGATCCTGACGCCCGGCCGGATGTTCGTGGGCTCGAGCGTGAACTTGACGCCCTTGGCTTTCAGCTCGGCGCACACGGCATCGATGCTCTCGACCTCCAGGCCGAAATGATCGAGCCCGCGATGCCGGTGTGCGGGGGCAGCCGCCACTTTGGAATCCTGGCTGACATCGAGAACGAAGATGTTGGCTCCGCCGAGGCGAAGGTCGACGCGCGGCTTGCCTTGCTGGGTGGTCCGGATCACCTCGGCGCCGAGCATCCGCTCGTACCAGGCGGCCGTCCCTTCCGGATCGCCGGTGAGCACGTGGATATGGTCGAACTGGAATTTGCTCATTTGCTCGTCCTCCTCGATGGTGTCAGACCCTCCGGGTCTGACACCTTGCCGAACATCGTCTCCATCTCGCGGCGGACCTTCACCGCCGTGGCGCCGGCGTCGATGACGACGTCCGACCACCTGAGCGGTTGCCCCTCGACGATGTCGCGGACGAGCTTTACGCCGCTGGCGAGGCCGAGCGGCAGGTAGCCCTCCGCCAGCGATACGTCTGCCGGCACCTGGCGGCCCCATACGGTGAAGCCGCCCTCGCCATCGAGCACCTCGCCTTTCCTCAAGCCGCGCTTGGCGGTGGCGGCCACGTCCGAGTTGAAGCAGATGGGCGCGCCGGTGGGCTCCCGGCGCAGCGCCACGGAGGCGACGGAGACGCCGAGCTCCAGCCCGATCATGTGGGTCGGGCGATAGAGCGCGGCGTACTTGCCGCTCATGTCCTGCAGGCAGTTGTACTCGACGAAGCACTGGCCTGCGTAGGGGCTGTCGCTCTCGACCACCACGTAGGTGCCCATGGCCAGATGGTGCGGCACGTCCTTGCCGTCACGATAGAGTGAGGAGACGACCTCGGTCACGCCCTTCTTCTCCAGCGTGCCGCCCTCGTCCCTGGGTTTGCACACCTGCGCCAGCTCGAAGCGGGTGGCGGGCGGGAAGCCCAGGCCTGCCGACTGCGGCACGAGGCCGGTGGCGTTGCACACCGCCGTCATCTCGATGCCCGACTTGGTGCCGTCGAGGAACGAGTTGAACATCTTGGGGTTGATGTGGCTGCGGTCCTGGATCGGCAGGTACTGAGTGAGAATGTCCCATACCGTGTCGGGCGTGGACTGATGGTAGCTCGGGTGGTAGCGCGTGCCTTTGCCGGCGGCGACCACCTTGAACCCGCAGGTGCGCGCCCAGTCCACCTGCTCGCAGATGAGCGCCGGCTGGTCGCCCCAGGCCAGCGAATAGAGCACGCCCGCCTCGCGCGCCCGCCGCGCCAGCAGCGGCCCGGCCAGGGCATCGGCCTCCACGTTGACCATGACGACGTGCTTGCCGTTGCGCGCCGCGGCCAGCGCCAGCTCGATGCCGGTGGCCGGGTCGCCGGTGGCCTCGATCACCACGTCGATCTCGGGGCTCCCGATCACGGCCAGCGCATCGTCGGTGACGAAGGTGCCGCCGCTCTTCACGGCGTCGGCGATCGAGCGCGCGGCAAACCGCTCCGCGGGCCAGCCGACGCCCGAGAGCCGCTCGCGGGCGCGCGCCGGCATCAGGTCGGCGAGACCGGCGAGATGCATGCCCGGCGTCAGGCGCACCTGGGAGAGGAACATGGTGCCGAACTTGCCGGCGCCGATCTGGCCGATGCGGATGGGCTGGCCCGCCGCGGCGAGCTTCTGCAGCAGGCGCGAGAGAGACATGAGGCTTCCTGTGGTGTCAGACCCTCTGGGTCTGACACCATAGCACCCGTCATCCCGGAATCCGAGCCGCAGGCGAGGATATCCGGGACCTCGTGAGGGCAAGCTGAACCTCACGAGGTCCCGGATCGGAGCGCTGCCCGCCTGCGGCGTGCATCGCTCCGTCCGGGATGACGGGTGGATGGCACCTACGCCAGGTAGCTCGCGATGAATCTCCGGTAGATCGCCGTGAGCGTAGCGAGGTCGGCGAGGGGGACGCGCTCGTCCACCTGGTGCGCGGTGGCGTTGATGAGGCCCAGCTCGATCACCGGGCAGTGCCTGCGGATGAAGGAGGCATCCGACGCGCCGCCGGATGTGGAGAGCGCCGGCGTGCGCCCCGTGACTGCCTCGGCCGCGCTGCGTGCCGCCTCGGCGAGCGGCCCAGGCTCGGTCACAAACGCGTCGTGCCTGCCGGAGAACGCGAGCGTGAAACGCGCCGCCGTGGCCCGCGCCACCTCCTCGCAATGGCCGCGTACCCAGGTCTCGATGCCCTGGCGGCTGTGCAGGTCGTTGTAGCGGACGGAAAAGGCGACGCGCGCCCAGGCCGGGATCACGTTGGAGGTCCGGTTCGGCACCTCGACCACGGTGGCCTCGACGCTGGAGGGCTGGAAGCGCGGCGTGCCGGCATCGAGCGGCGCGGACGACAGCCGGTCGATCATGCGCGCGAGCTTCGGCACCGGGTTGTCGGCGAGGTGGCCGTAGGCGGCGTGGCCCTGCTTGCCGTGCACGGTGAGGTCGACCGTCACCGAGCCGCGCCGGCCGATCTTGATCTCGTCGCCCACCGCACTGGAGCTGGTCGGCTCGCCCACCAGGCAGGCGTCGGCCACCTCGCCGCGCGCGGCCATCCAGTCCACCACCTTGTCGGTGCCGTTGATGCCAGGCCCCTCCTCGTCGCCCGTGATCAGGAACGAGATGGAGCCGCGCCTGGGCTCGCCGCCCCGCGCTGCGGCGAAGTCGAGCGCAGTCGCCACGAAGCAGGCGATCGCGCCCTTCATGTCGACGGCGCCGCGCCCGTAGAGCACGCCGTCGGCGATCTCTGCCGCGAACGGCGGGTGCGACCAGCCCGCCTCGTCGCCGACGGGCACCACATCGGTGTGGCCGGCGAAGACGAGGTGCGGCCTGCCGGTGCCCAGGCGCGCGTAGAGGTTCTCCACGTCCGGAGTGCCCGGCTCGCGCATGGTGAGGCGGTGGCAGGCGAAGCCCGCCGGTTGCAGCAAGCCCTGGAGCACCGAGAGGGCGCCGCCCTCCTGCGGGGTCACGCTGCGGCAGCGAATGAGCGCCTGCGCAAGCTCGACGGGGTCGCAAGGCGGGCTCGGCATGCGCGCAACCCCTCTCTATGGCACCACGGGGGCGGCGTTGGGCTCAGCGGCTGTGGCCGGCTCCAGCGCCGGCGCGCCCGGTGTACGCGCCCGCAATGGATTGTCGCGGATCAGCGACTCGATGATCATGATCTTCTGCCAGATCTTCTGCGACAGCCCGGTGGCGATGCGCTCGACGTCGCTCACCGCATCGGTGACGACGGGATCGGGGAAGCTCTGGGCGAACATCACGGCGATCTTGGAGGCCAGCGCCATCATCTCCGAGCAGTAGTCCAGATAGCGCGACAGCTCGTAGGGCTTCAGCGTGCGCGCCGGCGAGGACGGCGTGTTGCCGCCGACGACGACGCCGGCGCTCGGGTCCTTGGTGAGCTGGTGCATGTCGATGACATGCACGATGGCGCGCAGCTCGTGCAGCGCGCGGAGGGCGCGCCGGCGCTTCAGGCGCTGCTCGATGGTGATCAGGAACAGGAGAACGGCACCCAGCAGCACGGCCAGGTTGGCCAGCGCCTCGATGCCCTGGAACACGGTATAGAGGTTGTCCGCCGAGGTGGAAGTGCGCGAGAAGTCCACCTGGGAGAGGACCCAGGCGAAAAGGGCGACGCCCGCCGCCGACAGCGCCAGAAGAAGAAGGCGTAAGAAAAGGTGACGCCGGCCGATGCGGCGCGCCCGCACCATGTCCTCGCGGGCGAGCATGAGCAGCTCGCCGCACACCGCAGCGAGACCGGCGCCCGGGAAGCGCTCCGAGATGCGCTTCTGCAGCATGGCAATGGTCTCGATGACCTTATACGGGTCGAGCGTACGGTTGGGACGTGTGCGCTCCAAGGCGATCTCTCCAAATCGATGCTGCTGCCCGCAATGCGTTGCACCCCGCGTCGTTGTCCTGGTGCATCGGGGGCAGGGGCAACCTTCCCAATCTGCCTACGCCCCGAGAATGTCAATCGCGCAACAGCTCGTTGATGCTGGTCTTGGAGCGCGTCTGCTCGTCCACTGTCTTGACGATCACGGCGCAATAGAGGCCGGGGCCCGGCTCGCCCCCCGGCAGCGGCTTGCCCGGCAGGTTGCCGGGCACCACCACGGAGTAGGGTGGGACCTTGCCCGTCAGTATCTTGCCAGCGGCGCGGTCGACGATCTTGGTGGAGGCGCCGATGAAGGTGCCCATGGCCAGCACCGAGCCCTCGCCGACCACGACGCCCTCCACCACCTCGGAGCGCGCGCCGATGAAGCAGTTGTCCTCGATGATGGTGGGATTGGCCTGCAGCGGCTCCAGCACGCCGCCGATGCCGACGCCGCCGGAGAGGTGCACGTTCTTGCCGATCTGCGCGCAGGAGCCCACGGTTGCCCAGGCGTCGACCATGGTGCCGCTGTCGACGTAAGCGCCGAGGTTGACAAACGAGGGCATCAGCACGACGCCGGGCGCCACATAGGCCGCGCGGCGGACGATGGCGCCGGGAACCGCCCGGTACCCCGCGTCCCTGAAGCTCTGCGCCGTCATGCCCGCGAACTTGGAGGGCACCTTGTCCCACCAGCTGGCGCCTCCCGGGGCGCCGTCGATGGTGGCCATGTCGTTGAGGCGGAAGGACAGGAGAACCGCCTTCTTGAGCCACTGGTGGACGATCCAGTCGCCGCCGTGCTTCTCGGCCACCCGGGCCTTGCCCTGGTCGAGCAGATCGAGGGCGGCTTCGACGGCGGCACGCACGTCGCCGCCGGTGGCTGGGCCGATGCCGTCGCGCTTCTCCCACGCGGCATCGATGATCGTCTCGAGCTTTGTATCCTGCATGCTGGGATTTCTGGCTTGGCGATCCCGGTCATGTCAATCGACAACGCATCAGGCGTGCATCTGCGGTTCCCCTCCCCGTGCGGAAAGGACCAGGGGAAACCCGCCGTCGACCCTTCGGGACCTTGCTAACCCCTGAACTCGATCTGCAACGCATCGGGGAGATGCACCGGCAGGCGGCGCGGCAGCACCAGGATGGCGTCGAGCCCGCGGTCGTGGTCGCGGTAGCGGGGATTGCGGCTCACCCAGAAGTCGGCGGCCCGCGCCATGCGGCGCGCCTGGTACGGCGTGAGCGCCGCCTCCGCCTGGGCCCGCGTGGCGCGGCGCTTGACCTCGACGAAGGCGAGCCGCCTGCCCCGCACCGCGATGAGGTCGATCTCGCCATAGGGCGTGCGGCAGCGCCTCTGCAGGATGCGGTAGCCCCTGGCGATCAGGGCCGCCGCGGCCACCAGCTCGGAGAACCGCCCACGGCGGTAGCGGGCAACACGATCGGCACTGGGTGGCACGGCGTCCCCCTGTCGGTATCTCGAGTTGCAGACGTGCCATTCTGCCTGATCGCCGCAAAGCCCTGCCATCGGACACGCGATCGCTGAAGCCCGACACCTGCAACCTGAAGCCTATTTCGCAGCCGGAGGGGGCTCTGCCTTGATGTCGGCGGCCTTGATGATGGGCCACCAGCGCTCGACCTCGGCTTTCTGGCGGGCTGCGAGGGCCTCGGGTGCCTGCTCCTCGCGGGAGGGAAGCTCGAAGCCCAGCTCGGCGAGCCGCTTGCGCACCCCCGCATCAGCGAGCGCGCCGACCACCGCCCCGTTGACCTTGGAAACGGCGTCCTTCGGTGTCCCCTTGGGCGCCCACAAGGCGTACCAGATGGAGACGTGCAGGCCCGGCAGCCCGGCCTCGTCGACCGTCGGGATGTCCGGCGCGGCGCCCATGCGCTCCTTAGAAGTTACCGCATAGGCCTTGAGGTTGCCCGCCTTGACCTGCGGCAGCGCGTTGGCCGCGATGTCGATCATGAAGTCGATCTGCCCCGCCACCAGGTCCTGAATCGCCGGGGCGCCGCCCTTGTAGGACACGAACGGATGGGTGGTGCCGGTCTCCTTCTTGAAGGACACGCCGGCGATGTGCAGCGCCGTCCCCGCCCCCGTGATCCCCTGGGTGGCCTTGTCGCCGTTCGCCTTCAGCCAGGCGATCAGGCCCTTCAGGTCGTTCGCCGGCAGGGAATTCTTTGAGACGATCAGCAGCGGATTGGTGCCGACGAGGGAAACCGGCTCGAAGTCGTCCACCACGTTGTACTTGAGCGGGTAGACGGCGGCATTCACGACATGCGTCACCCAGCTGCCGAGGATCAGGGTATGGCCGTCGGGCTCGGCGCGCGCCACGCGTCCGGCGCCGATGCTGCCCGAGGCGCCTGCCACGTTCTCGACGACGATGGGCTGGCCCAGCGTGCCCCGCATATGCTCGCCCAGAATGCGCACCAGGGTGTCGCTCGGCCCGCCGGCGGGGAACGGCACCACCACCGTGACGGGACGCGATGGATAGGTCTGAGCGGCAGTCTCGAGACTGAGCCCGGCGACGCTCAATGCCACCAGCAGCATCATACGCATTCTCACGATGTTCCCTCCCGCCTTCTGCTCGTTTCGTTCGATCCGCCCGCGCGGCAGTCCAGCGGTCGCTTACGATATGCGTAAGTCTACGTAAGCGCGTAAGAGAGCATCACGGGCGCTGCCACGCCCTTTGCAAGCTGAAGGGTGCGGCAGGGAGGTCCTCCCCAGCGGGGCTGGGGAGTGCAAGGCGCCGGACGCCACACCTTGCCAGATTGCACAGGGCTAGATCTTCGCCCTCTCCGCGGCGCGGGCCTCGTCCAGGGCGGCCAGCACCCTGGGCGGGGACATGGGCAGATCGGTGAAGCGGATGCCCGTCGCCTGCTCCACGGCATTGGCGATGGCGGCCATGGGCGGGACGATGGGCGTCTCGCCGACGCCGCGCACGCCGTAGGGATGGCGCGGGTTCGGCACCTCGACGATCACCGTGTCGATCATCGGCAGATCCGAGGCCACCGGCACGCGGTAATCGAGGAAGCCCGGGTTCTGCAACCTTCCGTCGTCCCCGTAGATGTACTCCTCGTTGAGGGCCCAGCCGATGCCCTGGGCTACGCCGCCCTGGTACTGGCCCTCCACATAGGCGGGGTGGATGGCGCGGCCCGCATCCTGGATCGCGGTGTAGCGCAGGACCGTCACCCTGCCGGTCTCCGGGTCCACCTCCACGTCGGCGATGTGGGTGGCGAAGCTGGGCGCCGCCCCGTGCGCATTGATGCGGGCATAGCCGGCGATGGGCCCGCCGGTCTTGCCCGCGATGCCGGCGATGTCCTCGAGCGTCATGGGCGCGTGGCCGCCGGCGTTGGGCCCCGCCGGGCGCACCGCGCCACCGGTATACTCCACCGCGTCCTCGGGCAGCTCCCACAGCTTGGCGGCGCGCCGGCACGCCTCCTTCTTGACCTCGCGTGCGGCCTCCACCGTGGCCATGCCGCTCGAGAAGGTGGCGCGGCTGCCGCCGGTCAGGAAGTTGTAGCCGAGCTGGCCGGTGTCGCCGATCTGGATGCGGATCTTGTCGAGGTCCACGCCCAGCTCCTCGGCCGCCATCATGACGAGCGCGGCGCGCGAGCCGCCGATGTCGGGCGTGCCCGCCGTCAGCGACAGGGTGCCGTCCTCGTTGAGCGACATCGACACCGACGTCTCCCCGCCGATGTTGAACCAGAAGCCCGAGGCGACGCCGCGGCCCTGGTTCCTGCCGAGCGGCGTCTTCCAGTGCGCATGCGCTTTCGCGGCCTCCAGGGTCTCGACGAGTCCCACCGGGCCGAACTTCGGGCCATAGGCGGCCCTGGTGCCCTCCTTGGCGGCGTTCTTCAGGCGCAGCTCGATGGGGTCGAGTCCGAGACGGGTGGCGAGCTCGTCGATGACGCTCTCGACCGCGAACTCCGAGATCGGCGCGCCGGGCGCGCGATAGGCCGCCACCTTTGGCCGGTTGGTCACCACGTCCCAGCCCGTGACGGAGACGTTGGCCAGGTCGTAGGGGGCGAAGGCGCACATGGCGCCGGGCTGCACCGGCGACCCCGCGAACGCACCCGCCTGATACCGGAGCTCAGCCTCGGCGGCGACGATGCGGCCGTCCTTGCGGGCGCCGATCTTCACCCGCATGTGGGCGCCCGAGGTGGGCCCGCTGGCGCGGAACACCTCCTCGCGGGTCATCGTCATCTTCACGGGCCGGCGCGCCTTCCTGGCGAGCGCCAGCGCGATCGGCTCCAGGTAAACCACGGTCTTGCCGCCGAAGCCGCCGCCGATCTCCGACGACGTGACCCGGATCTTGGAGATGTCCCAGCCGAGCACGCGCGCGCAGTGCGCACGCACGATCCACTGGCCCTGCGTGGTGCCCCACAGCTCGGCCTGGCCGTCCTCCGAGACGCTGGCGACGCAGGCGTGCGGCTCGATGTAGCCCTGGTGCACCGGCTTGGTCGTGAACTCGCGCTCGACGATGACGTCGGCCTGCTTGAAGCCGGCGGCAACGTCGCCCTGCCCGACATAGACGCGCTTGGCCACGTTGGAGGGCGTGTTGGGGGCGGGCTCGACGCCCGCGGTGATCATGTCCTCGTGCAGGATCGGGGCGCCGGGCTGCATCGCCTCCACCACGTCGATGACGTGCGGCAGCACCTCGTAGTCCACCTTGATGAGCTTCAGCGCCTGCTTGGCGATGGCGGCGGTCGTAGCCGCCACGGCGGCCACCGGATGGCCCTCGTAGAGGGCCTTCTCGCGCGCCATCAGGTTGCGCACGACATCGCGGTAGTTGATCATCATCTCGCCCGCCGGGATGAACTCGGAGGGCTGGTCCTTGAAGTCGTCGCGGGTGACGATCGCCTTGACGCCCGGCAGCCTGGCCGCCGCGCTGACATCGATCGACGCGATGCGGGCGTGCGGATGCGGGCTGCGCAGCACCCTGCCCACCAGCTGGCCCTGCATGGCGAGGTCGGCGCCGAACCTGGCGCGCCCCGTCACCTTGTCGACGCCGTCGGGGCGTAGTGCGCGCGTGCCGAC
>Ga0209382_10003176_pt1 | contig 22962 bp, 22 predicted proteins | sample SoiMetdeltSBSDD5_FD_187599 | JGI IMG/M metagenome (GOLD analysis project Ga0209382, IMG submission 187599) | Bulk soil microbial communities from a Populus tree surrounding site in Tennessee, USA - Soil MetaG P. deltoides SBSDD5 (SPAdes) (version 2) | ecosystem: Environmental > Terrestrial >...
AGTCGGAGCTGTTCCGCGACCGCGCCGGTGAACGAGCCCTTCTTGTGGCCGAACAGCTCCGACTCGAGCAGCCCTTCCGGGATCGCGCCGCAATTCACCGCTACGAAGGGCGCTTCCGTGCGCGGGCTTGCCCGGTGGATGGCCCGCGCGAGAAGCTCCTTGCCCGTACCGCTCGCGCCGAAGATGCAGACGCTCGCATCCGAGGCGGCGACGCGCCGCGCCTGCGAAAGGAGGTCCTCCATGCTCGAGGAGCGCGTGATCAGTTCCGCGCGCCAGGATTCGAGCGTCCCCGAAGCCGGCGGGCTCGAGAGCCGCATTGCTTCCGCCACCGTATCCAGAAGGACTTTCGGTTCAAAGGGCTTGGTCAGGAAGCTGAAGACGCCGCGCCGCGTGGCGGTGACGGCTTCCGGGATCGTGCCGTGGGCGGTGAGGATCAGCACCGGAAGCGAGGGCGAATCGCGGTGGATGGCGTCGAAAAGCGCCATGCCGTCCATGCCCTGCATGCGAAGGTCGGTCACCACGACCTGGGGGCGTGAAACCGCAAGGGCGGCAAGCGCCGCCTCGCCGGACTCGACCGCGGTCACGGCGTAGCCCGTGGCGGAAAGCCGCATCGCGATCAGCTGCAGGAGGTCCTTGTCGTCGTCGACCAGGAGCACCCGGGGGTTCTCGTTCGGCATCACTTACCTCTTCTCTCCTCGGAGGCCCAAATTGTTGCGGCGCATCTTTACGCAGCGTCGGCCAGCGTACGCGCCGAACGGCGCGGCAGGGTTACACGAAAATGACCGCCGGCGCCTCCCGCGACGACCGCGATCTGGCCGCCGTGCGCCTCGACCAGCTCCCGCGCGATCGCAAGTCCAAGGCCGCTGCCCTTTACGCGCACCGCGCTGCCGCCGGCCTTGGTCCTTCCGCGGAAGAACAGGTTGAAGATCGACTCGCGCTCCTCGGCCGGCACCCCGGGTCCCGTGTCGAGCACCTCGATGATCGCCTCGCCGGCAACCGCGCGCGCCGACACGGTGATGGTGCCGCCGGTCGGGGTGAACTTCACCGCGTTCGAGATCAGGTTGTCGACGATCGAGCGCAGCTTCTCCGGGTCGGCTTCCACCGTCGCGGACTCCGCGTCGATCACCAGGCGTAGCCCCTTCGCCTGGGCGGCGAGCTGGTGCGCGTGCGTCGCCTCTTCCACCAGCATGGCGAGCTGCACGGTCTTCACTTCGAGAGAAGCCGCCGCATGCAGCGCGCGCTGATAGTCGAGCAGCTCCTCGATCAGGCGCTGCAGCTTGATGCTGTTGTCCTTCATGATCGCCACCACGCTGCGCTGGGGCGGCGCGAGCGGTCCGGCGACCTGGTCGTTCAGCAGCTCGGCGCCCTCGCGCAGGGCGGTGAGCGGTGTCTTGAGCTCGTGCGACACGTGGCGCAGGAAGCGGTTTTTCTGCGTCTCGAACTCGTCGAGACGCCGGCGTAGCCAGTCCAGCCTTCTTCCGAGATAGCGCAAATCCTCGGGCCCGCGCACCGCGATCGGGCGCGAGAAATCGGCGCCGCCGAGCTGGCGGATCGCGGCGTCGATCTCGCCGATCGGGCGCGCGATGTAGCGCGTCAGCGCGAGCGCGATCGCGAGCGCGACCGCGGTGCTGAAGATGAGGAGCAGGATGATGTTCCGCTGCACGTTCTCGGCGCTGACGCGCAGGCGCTCGACCTCGCGGTCGACCACGCGGTTGTTGATCGCGAGCACGTCGCGCGCGCTGTCGATCAGCGCATCGACGCGCCCCGCGACCGCCTTCGAGTCGAGGCGCGGCCGCGCGGGGTCGGTGAGCAGCTCGTACAGCGTCTGCTCGTGCTCGATGGTGACGCCGAGCGCGTGCGACTGCGCGTCGTCGAGCGGCAGCTGGCCGATCTCGGCGGCAAGCTGCTTGAAGCTGCGGTGCACGCGCGCGTAGTCGGCGGCGAGCTCCGGATCCTTGAGCAGCGCCATCTGCTGCGCGACGCGCTCGATCGCCGCGATGCGGTCGACGAGCGAGCGGCTTGCGCGCGCGGCCTGCGACGCGTTGAACACGGCGGTGCGACTCTTGCTCGCGAGGCGCTCGGTGTTCCACGCGGAGTACGCGAGCGCGCCCACCAGCGGCAGGATCACGAGCGTGAAGCCTGCAAGCAACAGCGCGAGGAACGAACGCGGGTAAAAAATCACTATGTGAGTTTTCCACGACATTGGACCAGCGCCAATGTCACGCGTTCACGACGCTCCGCTGATCCTGTCGTCGTTTTTCCACGACGACCGTGTCGTGGGAAGGCACATCCTCTGTCACTACCGCATTGGGTCCGATGGTCGCGCCGCGCCCTATGCGCACCGCGCCGATCACCCTTGCACCCGCGCCGATGCTGACATTGTCCTCGATCAGCGGCGCGCCGAGCAGGCTGACCTGGTTCATGATCGTCACCCGGCTGCCAAGCCGGGCGCCGGCCTCGATCACGATGCCGAAGGGATAGGGCATCAGCACCGGGGAGCCGAGCCGGCAGGAAATGTCGCAATTCATGAAGAACTGGACGAGCGGAACCTTGTGCCGCACAGCCCACTGCAAAACACGCGCCGCCACCGGGTTCTCGCCCACCAGCGCGCGCGGGTAACGGCGCTCGACACGGCATTCGAGCCAGCGCAGGATCGCGCGCTCGAGCTCCACCACGATCGCCGCGAGGCCGCGCTCGCTATGGACCGCGACCACGTCCTCGCTCTTCGGCTCGGCATGCGGGTCGAACACCACGCGCAGGCCCGCGCCGCGCGGGGCGTGCGCCCCGGCCTCGAAGAACGTCAGCCCAAGCGGCGCGAGGTCCGCCGCCACCTGGCGCAGGACCTCGCTGCGCACGCCGCTCTCGCGGCCCATGAACGCGATTGCGAGATGCGCGGGCTGTGCGAGGCTGCGCGCCGCCACCGCGAGCCGCGCGACCACGTCGCCGGGCTCGGGCATCACCGCGCGGCGCAGCGCGCGGCGCAACTCGCCGAGGTGCGCGCGCACGCCCGCCCACTCGCCGTGCTTTGCGGCCTGCGCGACCAGGCGGACGTTGGCGCCCGAGCGCCAGAAACGCGCGATGCGCTCGATCGCGCCGCGCGGATCTTCCCGCCACAGCGAGTTGAGGCACGCCGCCCGCTCGGGGGCGAGCTGGCCATTCTCCACCGCGTCGACCAGCGCGTGGGCGAAATGCGTTTCGGGCGCGCCCTCGAGCAGCTCGTCCGCGCGGAGGTAGCAGCGCAGCCCGCGGCAGTAGTCGCTGCACACGCGAATGCTCACGAAGCGCGGCCGCCCGATCTCGTCGCTCCAGGCGAGCACGAAGCGCCATGCGCGGCTGTCTTCAGGGGCGAGCTGCACGAGCTGGAGGTCGAGGTCGTGGCAGAAGCGCGCCACGCTGCGCGGCATCGCGGCGAGCGCAGCCGCCGGCACGACGAGCTGCAGCTCGTACGGGGCGCGCTCCGGGTAGTCCTGGATGTCGCCGAGCAGCCGCCAGCGCACCTGCTCGCCGCTCAAGCGGTCGAACAGCGCCTGGGCGACGTAGCCGCGATCGTCCATCAAACGGGGCTCAGGACAGTGCCGACCACGCGCGCCTGGCAGCACTCGAGCAGGTCGCGCAGGCGCTCCAGCGCGGCCGCCTCGCTTCCCTGCTTCACCACCACCAGCGCGCCGCCGGCGAACGCCGCGGAAAGCTGCAGGTCCGGCCCGCACGCCGCCGCCGGCGTGTCGACCAGCACCACCTGGTAGCGCTTCGCCGCGGCGGCGAGGAGGTCCTGCATGCGCTGCCGGCTGAGGAGCTCGAGCGGATCGGCGCCCGAGCGGCCGGCCACCAGCACCGAGAGGTTCTCGGCGCAATGCGCGAGCTGGCTCGCGCGGCCTTCGAGGAAGTCGGCGAGGCCGGCGCGGTTGCGCAGGCCGAAGGCGCGGTGCAGCGCCGGCGAGCGGAAATCGGCGTCGATCAGGAGCGTCGGCGCGCCGCTCGCGGCGAATGCGCGCGCGAGCTCCGCCGCGACGCGGGTGCGGCCCTCGCCCGCCTGCGCGCTGACCACGGCGAGCACCGGGCGGCCGCGGCCGAACCAGTGTGCCCGCAGCTGCTGCGCAAGCGCGTGCGCCGCGAGCGGCCGGGCCGCGACGATCGGGAGACCCAGCGTATCGATCAACTCATTCTCGGAGCGCACCGCGCGGGGGTTGCGCCGGCGCAGGAGCAGCAGGCCCAGGACGGCGCCGGCTACCAGGGCGGCGAGAACATTGGTTGCGAGGCCCGATGACTCGGGAACCACCAGGGGCGGATCGACCAGCACCGGACTGCGGTGACTGTCGATAAACCGCTGGACCAGCGCGAGCGCAGCCTGCGGGTCCGGGGCGCTGTAGTGCGCCCTCCGCATCCCCTCCGGCGTCAGCACGCCACCGGTGGCGACATAGCGCTGCGGCGAAAGGAGCGCCGCGGTGAATGCCGATGCCAGCGCGAGCGTCAGGACGAGCGCGAGCAACCGCCACCGGGACAGGACCATGGGACCCCCACTTGCAATGCGCGTGCCAGGAAGGCGCCCGTTATGAATCAAGGAGTTCTTTCGTCCTCATGGGCCATGACTGTCGCCCGGCGGCGACAGTCCGTTTGTAGTTAGGGCGCGGCAGACAGTGCCGGAGGCCGCGGCGTAGACTCGGCGCCCTTCACACGAACAAAAGGAAGAAACGACGCATGATTTCGCGTTGGATTCGCGCAACCGGGCTGCTTGCAATGGCGCCCGTTGCGGCATTCGCGTTCGAAACCGTCGACACGCTGCGCTACCCGTCGTCGGGGGCCTTTCCCGCGTATCCCGCCGATCCGGCCGGACTATGGAGCATCTTCGCTTACGCCGGCGTGATGCACGACGACAACCCGTTCCGCCGGGAGTTCGTCGAAGAGTCGGACACGGTCCTGCGCTACGGCGCTGGCGGCAGGCTCATCAGCCACGTGGTCGGCCGCCAGCGCGTGCTGCTGGAAGGCTTCGGCGAGTACTGGGACTACGACCACTTCAGCGACATCGACCACTTCGGCTATGGCCTGCGCGGCGAGTGGCTGTGGGAGATCGGCAACAACGCCGACGGCGTCGCCGGCTACTCGCGGCGGCACCGCCACGCGGACCTGGGCGAATTCCGCGTCGAGCGCCGGTCAATGATCACCACCGACCGCTGGATCGTGGACGGCGGCTACCGCTTCCATCCCGACTGGCGCTGGTTCGCGGGGGTGGATTATACGACCGAGGAGCGCGATGGCGAGTTGGCCGGCGATCCGAGACTCGAGCGCACGACTTTCGCGACCAGCCTCACCTATCGCACGCCGCTCGCCAACTTGATCGGCGCAGCGCTCAGAGTCTCCAACGGCAATGCGCGCGCGGTGACCGCCGTCGGGGTTGTCACGCCGACCGATTACCAAGAGCGCGAGATCGCGGGCACGCTGGTCTACAACCTCGGCGCGCAACTGCGCCTCAGCGGCCGCCTCGGCCAGACGGAACGCGAATACGAGACGACACCGCAGTTCGATTTCAGCGGCACCACCTACCGCGCGGCGGTCGACTGGCTGCCCACGGGGCGGCTGACCTTCAACCTCGAGGGCTATCGCGAGCCCGACTCGAGCCTCGACTTCGACGCGACGCACGTGATCCGCCAAGGCGCGTCAGTCGGCGCGGCATTTGCCGCGACGTTCAAGCTGGTATTCACCACACGCTTTATCAACGAGCAGCGCCAGTACCAGGGCGACCCCGGCACCGCGCTGCTCGGCCTGCCGAAGCGCGACGATACGTTGCGCACCTGGCGCTTCGCGGCTGGCTGGGAGCCGCAGCGGCATTGGCAGCTGAGCCTCGGTGTCGATATCGGCGAGCGCACCTCGAACCGCGTGGGGCAGAACTACGAGTACACGCAGTACATGGCCAACCTGCGCTGGAGCTACTAAGGTCTGAAGAAGTCGCCCCCGCGAACGCGGGGGTCCAGTTTTCTTAGGGGGCGCCGGCGCGCCCGTAGACGTCGTCGAAGCGCACGATGTCGTCCTCGCCGAGGTAGGCGCCGGACTGCACTTCGATCAGCTCGAGCGGCAGCTTGCCGGGGTTCTCGAGGCGGTGGCGCGTGCCGGGCGGGATGTAGGTCGATTCGTTCTCGGTCAGAAGGAAGGTCTCGTCGCCGCGCGTCACGCGCGCGGTGCCGCGCACCACGATCCAGTGCTCGGCGCGGTGGTAGTGCATCTGCAGCGAGAGCGCGGCGCCGGGTTCGACCACGATGCGCTTTACCTGGAACCGCTCGCCCGACTCGATGCCGTCGTAGCTGCCCCAAGGGCGCTGGACCTTGCGGTGCGCGAGGCACTCCGCGCGCCCGGCGGCCTTGAGGCTCGCCACCATCGCGCCGATCGCCTGCGCCTTGTCCTTGCGCGCCACCATCACCGCGTCGGGCGTCTCCACCACCACGACATCGTCGAGCCCGATGCAGGCGAGCAGGCGGTGCTGCGAGATGAGGAGCGCGTTTCGCGTATCCGCGGTATGCACGTCGCCGTGGATCACGTTGCCGTTCGCGTCCTTGGCCTCCAGGCCCCAGAGCGCGTCCCAGGCGCCGACGTCGGACCAGCCGGCCTCCAGGCGCACCACCATCGCGTCGCTCACCCGCTCCATCACCGCGTAGTCGATCGAATCCGCCGGGCACTCCGCGAACGCCGCCGGATCGACGCGCAGGAACGCGCCGTCGCGCTTGCCCTGGCGGTAGGCGCGCTCGCAGGCCTTGAGGATCTCGGGGCGGAAGCTGCCGATGACGTCGATCCAGACCGAGGCGCGCACCGCGAAGATGCCGGCGTTCCACAGGTACTGGCCGGATTCGAAGTATTCCCTCGCCTTGGCGGCGTCGGGCTTTTCAACGAACTGCTCGACATACTGGGCGTTCGCGCGGATATATCCGTAGCCGGTCTCCGCCGTGGCGGGCGGCACGCCGAAAGCCACGATGCCGCCGCGCGCGGCGAGCGCCACGCCGCGCTCCATCGCGCGCTGGAAGGCTTCGCGCTGGGCGATGAAATGGTCCGAGGGCATCGCGACGATCACCGGGTCGTCCGCGGTCACCGCGTGCACCGCCGCGAGTGTGAGCGCAGGGGCAGTGCCGCGCCCCTTCGACTCGAGAATGATCGATTTGGGCCGCACGCCGGCGCGGCGCAGCTGCTGCTGCACGAGGAAGCGATGGCTCTCGTTGCACACGACGAGCGGCTCGCCCGCGCAGCGCAGCGCCGTCTCCTGCAGCAGCGTGCGCTCGCCGTTGACGGCGTGCAGCGGCTTCGGATGATGTTCGCGCGAGAGCGGCCACAGGCGGGTGCCGGACCCTCCGCACAGGATTACGGGTTGGTGCACTTATCTAAACGCGGGCTGCGCGCCGCCGTTCGCCAAAGAGCCTCTGATAGCTCCAGTCTGCAAGGAAGCGAGCGGTGTAGTCCGCCTTGGCGCACTCCCCCATCTGGCGCATCTTCTCCGGAAAGGCTTCCGCCCAGGCCAGGCGGCGCGCCAGGTCGCGCGCCGACCCGGGCTCGAACAGCAGCCCATTGCGCCCCGGCTCGACGATCTCGGCCAGGCGGCCGATGCGGCTCGCGATCGCCGGCAGCGCGTTGGCGAACGCCTCGACCAGCGGCCGCGGCAGCGCTTCGTAGGAAAGGCTGGGCAGCACCAGGTAGGCCGCGGCGCGCATGCGCTCCTGCACTTCCGCCGGGCCGACCCGGCCGAGCACGCGGACGCGGGGATGCGCGGCGAGGCGCGCCTCGTCGACGCCGGTGCCGATCACTTCGATGCGCGTGCCGGGGAAGAGGTCGAGCGCCTCGGCGAGCGTGCCGATGCCGTTTTCCGCCGCCAGGCGCCCGACGAACAACCCGCCGGAGCGTCTCATTCCGGCGACCAGCGCTTGCGCGTGCGGTACTCGATCTTGGGCGCGCGGCGCGGCGCGGCGGGCGTCGCCTCCTCGCGCTGCGGCAACACGGCTACGCGAATCTTTTCCTTGGTCCGTTCGGCCCTCTCGGGCTTCTTGTGCTGCTCCTCTTCCTGCTCGCGCGCGGCGCGGCCGCGGAGACGGCCCGATGCGTAGAGGTAACCCGCCGCGGTTGCTGCTGCCGACATTTCTCAGTTCTCCTTCATCCAAATCGAACGTTTTTCGAGAAGCTTCCAGTACGCCGCGACCACCGGATCGCCGCGATCGACTCCGCGATGGAGGATCACGCCGAGCAGGTAGACGAGCGTCAGCGCGCCGATCACCTCGAGCCGCCACGACCACGCGGGGTACGCGGCGAGCGCGAACTCGTGCGCGCGGCTCATCGCGCGGCGCAGCAGCGCCACGGTCTTCACGCGGCGCTGGATCATCAGGTAGTGCAGCACATCGTCGAGCGGGCTCGCGTCCGCGTGCGCGTTGCCCCAGTCGAAGACGAAGAGCTGCGAGCCGAAGGTGCGGATGTTCCAGGGCGCGAAGTCGCCCTGCGCCAGCACGTAGGGCCCGGTCCAGTAGAGCAGGGCCCTCTCGCAGTCTTCATAGGCCTCTTGCAGAAGAGATTCATCTCGGGGTAGCGAGCGTTGGATCCACTGGCATTTGCCGGCGTGCTCGAGATCGGTGACCCGGAAGCGCGCCTTGCCGAGATTGGCGAGGAAGCGAGCGTGATCGGTGGTGAAGGCCCGCGTCTCGCCGGTGCCGGGCTGGACGCCGATCACCAGGTAGAAGCGGCCCGCTGCGTCCGTGCCCTCCTCGATCAGGCGCGGTACCTGGCCCTCGAGCGTGCGCACGCCCGAGAGCTCGCGCAGCCAGACCGCCTCGCGCGCGAGCCGTTTCGCGGCTTCGGCATCGCGGGCGGTTTTCACCAGGTGCAAATCGAACGACATCTAGCGCCGCACTTGCAGGATCTGCAATCCACGCGCGAACTCCTCGCGGTCGAGCTTGCCGTCCCGGCTGCGATCGGCGCGCTCGAAGTTCGCCGAGAGCCCGGGCACCGCGCCGGCTTCCGACTTGTCGATGAATCCGTCCTTGTTGCGGTCGGCGCGCTCGAAGTCGGGCTCGTCTCCGGCGCGCGCGGGCGCGGTGGCGCCGCCGGTCGCGGGCGCGGTGGCGCCGCCGGTCGCGGGCGCCGTAGCGCCGCTCGCGGCGGGCGCCTCCTTCGACGCGTCGGCGTTCTTCACGGTCTGGGCGGTGACGATCGGCAGCGCTGAAATCAGCGCCACGAAGCACGCTCCGAGGAACAGCAGGAACACGCTTCGCTGTTGGCGAAGTCTGGGATTCATAGGAGCACCGGTCGAGCGGAAGGTGGCAATTTTGTAGGTGACGACTTCTCGCAAGCCCCGTGCCACCTGAGTGAATTCCCGCTGCGACAAGTAGTTAGCTCATTGAGGGGCGCGCGGATGCGCGGCGTGCGTCGTGCAGCCGGGACCCGCCGCCGCGCGTGCCGGATCAAGCGCTTGTTCTTACTGAGTTTTTTTCGTCCGCACGGCGCGACGTCGACGAGTCACTAACCGTGTAACCGCTTCTACCATCGCGGCCGGGTCGGCGCGATTGCGGCCGGCGATGTCGAATGCCGCGCCGTGCGCGACGGAAGAAAACAGCACCGGCGTTCCGATCGTCAGCGCGGCGGCGCCGTTCGGCGCGAGCACCTTCGCCGGGATATGACCCTGGTCGTGGAGCATCACGACGTAGGCGTCGTAGCCGGTGCGCTGGATCAGCGTGTCGGCGCCGACCGGTCCATCCGCAAGAATTTGCTCGCCGCGCGCCGCCTCGATGGCGGGGCTCACCGCCGTCGTCTCTTCGTTCCCGAACAGCCCGCCCTCGCCGGCGTGCGGATTGACACCGCTCACCGCGATTCTCGGCTCGCGGTAGCCGAGCTTCTTCAAGGCCGCATCCACCGCACGAATCGTCCGCAGCACGCGATCCTTGGTGATCATCCGCAATGCGGCGGAAACACCGGAATGCAGCGTCGCGTGCGCGATGCGCACCTCGCGACCCGCATGGCGGAAGCAAAGCATCAGGATCGCGTCCTCCGGCGGCAGCCCGAGCGTGCGCGCGACGAGCGAGGGATAGCCATCGAATTCGATGCCCGCGGCGCGGATCGCGGTCTCGCTGTGCGGCGCCGCGACCACCGCGGCGAACTCGCCCTGCGCCGCGCCGTGAATCGCGCGCTGCGCCGCGGCCACCGCCGCACGGCCATGCGCGGGATCGATCTCGCCGATGCGAAATTCGGCGGGACCAAGCTCGACCATCTCAAGTTTTTTGCGGGGTAAACCACATGCGCGCGCATGCGCGGCGAGCGCTGCGCCGCTGCCGATCAGCACCGGGTGGCAGAGCGCGCGCACCCTGGGATCGAGCGCCGCCTTGAGCGCGACCTCCGGGCCGATGCCGCCCGGATCGCCGATCGCGATCGCTATTTTTTGCTTTTTTTCAATAACGCATCGAGGCGCGGATACACCCGCCGCGCGTTGCCCTCGAATATTTTCTTTCGATCGGCATCGGAAATACCCAGCTTGTCGATATAGCGCTTGGTGTCGTCGAAGTTGTGGCCGGTCTCGGGATCGACGCCCTTCACGGCGCCGAGCATCTCGGAGGCGAAGAGGATGTTGTCGACCGGGATCACCTTCGCCATCAGCTCGATGCCCGGCAGGTGGTAGACGCAGGTGTCGAAGAACACGTTGTTGAGGAGGTGGTCCTTGAGCAGCGGCTTCTTCATCTCCTGCGCCAGGCCCCGGTATCTCCCCCAGTGGAACGGCACCGCGCCGCCGCCGTGCGGGATCACGAAGCGCAGCGTCGGGAAATCCTTGAACAGGTTGCCCTGGATGAGCTGCATGAAGGCGGTCGTGTCGCCGTTGATGTAATGGGCGCCGGTGTAGTGGAACGCGGGGTTGCAGGACGAGGTGACGTGGATCATCGCGGTCATCTCGAGCTCGCAGAGCTTCTCGTACAGCGGGTACCACCACTTGTCGGTGAGCGGCGGATCGGTCCAGTAGCCGCCGGCGGGATCGGGATTCAGGTTCACGCCGACGAAGCCGAGGCCCGCGAGGCGCTGGAGCTCCGGAATGCAGTTCTTGGGCGACACGCCCGGGTGCTGCGGCATCTGCCCCACCGGCGCGAAGTTGTCCGGCAGGAGCCGGCAGATCCGGCTGATGAGGTCGTTCGACATGCGCGACCACTCGATCCCGGTCGCTTCGGTGCCGACGTGGTGCGCCATGCCCGCGGCGCGCGGTGAGAAGATCGTCAGATCCGAGCCGCGCTCCTTCTGCAGCTTCATCTGGGGTTCGACGCTGCGGACGAGGTCTTGATCGGAAATATTCAATTCGCTCGTCGCCGGCTTCCGCATCGGGTCGGCAAGGCCGGCCAGCTGTTTATCCCGGAATGCGAGCAGCGGCGGCGGCTCGGTCGTGTAGTGCCCGTGGATGTCGATGACCATGGAGGCGGAATGCTAGCATTGAAGAAAAAGCGGAACGCGCATGAGCAAACCCGGTCGATACGGCATCGAAGGCGCATTCGCTTCGAGCTGGCTCACGCCCGGATACTGGAAGACGCTCGCCAACCTGCGCGCGGCCGATCCCGAGGTGACGCTCGACGGTCCGGTCCTGCGCTTTGCGCGCTATCCGTTCGAGCCGGCCTCGATCTTTCCAGGCGGAACCGTGGCGCCGGCGCAAATCAGCGAAGTCAACCTGGGCTACCCTTGTCATGTGAGGCTCGCAAGCGGCGATATCCTATTTGTCCCGTCGTCCGGAAAAGCCGCGCTCGTCGCCTTCCTCAATCGGCACGATATCCCGGTGGAGCGCCGCAGATCAGTGTGGAGCGCGCTGCTCGATCCGTTTCTCGACACCTGGGAGGAGCAGGAATCCATCGACCGGCAGTTCGACTGGTTCGCGGCCCTTGGACTGGAGCGCGATGCCGTCGATCGCTGGCGCCGCGAGGTGGCGGTCGCGATGGTGGCCTACAACTTCGGCACCCGGCTGTGGGAATGGGCCCATCTCGACTTGTACGACGCCCTGCTCGCCCAGCGCGCGCGTCTCAACCGCGCGGCCTTCGCCGACTTCTACGCGCGCGCGATACGCCTGGCGGCCCTCGATCCCGTTTCGCCTGGCTGGACACCGTCGGGGAATACGGTAGCGAGCGCCCTGTTCTCCGTGTTGTTGGCCTGGTATCCAAAAAAACAACAGGAGCGCAGCCGGGAAATCGAAGGGCTGAAGCAGACGCTCGCCGGCGAGCTCACCGCCGCCTATTCGGCGCCCCATCGGCGCTATCACACCGTCGCGCACATCGAGAAGTGCCTCGATGAGCTGGCGGGTGCCTGGAGCTACGCGGTCGCGCTCGAGGAGGTGCGCTGGGCGCTCCTGTTCCACGATGCGGTCTACGATCCGCGGCGGCAGGACAACGAGGCGCGATCGGCCGATTGGGCCTGCAGCGTGATGGACCAGCTCGAGCGCCCCGAAGACGAGCAGGCGCGCATCCGCGCGATGATCATGGGCACCGCGCACGCCGCCGAGCCGCGCACGCCCGATGAGGCGCTGCTGCTCGACATCGACCTCGCGATCCTCGGCGCCGACGAGGCGCAGTTCGACGAATACGACCGCGCCGTGCGCGAAGAGTACGCGTGGGTTCCGGAGCCCGAGTATCGCCACGGGCGCGCGAAGGTGCTCGAGTCCTTGCTCGGCCGCGAGCGCGTGTACCACACCGCCCCCTATAGACGGCTCGAGCTGCCTGCGCGCAGGAATCTCGAGCGCGCGCTGGCTCGAATCCAATGAGCGATACGCAAGTCACCGCCACTTCCCGCCTGCACGCGCTGAAGCGCGAGGGCCGCAAGATCGTCGGCGTGGTGTGCTGGGACTACCAGATCGCGCAGATCGCCGACCGCGCCGGCGTCGACCTTGTTTCGGTCGGCGACAGCGTCGGCGTCAATCTCTGGGCCCAGCAGCCGCACGAGATTACGATCGAGGAGATGCTCACCGTCAGCAGGGCAGTACGCCGCGGCGTGAAGCGCGCGGCAGTCAGCGTCGATCTCCCAGCACACGAGCAGAACGTCGAGGCGGCGCTCAAGCTCCAGGAATGCGGCGCCGAGATGGTCAAGCTCCTCGGCTCCGCCGACCTGGTGCGCAGCGTGGTGCGCGCGGGCGTTCCGGTGTTCGCCGAGTTCCACGGCGGGAAGGACGACGCGGCGATGCTCGTCGACCACGCCAGGCGCTTGGAGGACGCGGGCGCCTCGCTGCTCGACTTCCGGCATTCCGGGCCGATCGCCGGCGAGGCGGTGGCGCGCGCGGTGAAGATCCCGGTGATCGGCGGGCTCGGCGGCGGCCCGTGGCTCGACGGGCGCATGCGCATGGCGCACGCCGCGATCGGCTATGCCGCTTCCAACCTCGACTCGAAGATCGAAACCTACGCCAACGTGGCGCAGGTCGCGCTCGACGCGCTGAAGGCCTACTCGGAAGACGTACGCGCGGCCAAGCAGATCAAGGGACAGCGTGCCTAAGGCCACGATCCACGGCATCGCGACGCGCTACGAAGTCTTCGGCGAAGGCCCGCCGCTCCTCATGTACGCGCCCGGCGGCTTCGACGCCACGATCGAAAAATGGCGCGCGGCGGGCGTCTACGAGCGCATCAAGCTGCTCGAGCACCTGCCGCAGAAATACCGCTGCATCGCCTTCGACCGGCGCGAGTGCGGCCAGTCGGGCGGACGCGTCGAGCAGATCACCTGGCGCGACTACGCCGACCAGGGCAAGGCGCTGCTCGAGCACCTCGGCATCCGGCGCGCGCACCTCATCGGCGGCTGCATGGGCTGCTCGTGCGTGATGGCGTTCGCGGTCGCGTATCCCGAGGCGACGCAGAGCATGATCCTCTGGTGGCCGGTCGGCGGCGTCAAATACCGCATCAAGTCGCGCGCGCGCTTCACCGATCACGTCGCGTTCGTGCGCGAGCACGGCCTGCAGGCGGCCGCGGCGCTGGTGCAGCGCGAGGGTAAGGCGTTCAACGCGGATGCGCGCGGCGGCCCGTGGGCCTCGCCGATCCGCAGCGATGCGGCGTTCGCGGCCTCCTTCCCGGCGATCAATCGCGGCGTCTATACCAGCATCGTCAAGGGCATGCGCGACGCCCTGTTCGACCGCGATACCTCGCCGGGCGCCTCGCCCGAGGACCTTTTCAAACTCGATATCCCCGCCCTCGTCGTCCCCGGCCGGGACGAGTCGCACGCCACCTCCGCCGCGCGCTACCTGGAGGAGTGCCTTCCCGAGGCAGAATACTGGGACGCGCCGCCGGAAGCACAGACCGAGCAAAGCGCACTGCCCCGGCTGCTGCAGTTCCTCGAAAAGACGACGAAAGGGAACACGCACTGAAGAAAACGCTTGCCGTGCTCTTCGAGGTCAGGCTCGGCTTCAAGTCTTAACGGCGCGGTTCGCGGCGCGATGACGGTCGATCCAGTAGCCCCAGGCCACCAGTAGCCAGATCGCCTGCGCGGCCCACGCCACCTCCACCACCCTGGACGGCGGCGGGCCGAACAGGTTCGCAAAGTAAGTCAGGACCAGGAACGCCACCAGCGCGATGAACGCCCAGCGCCCGGTGCGATCCAGCGGCCGCGTCGTGCGCGCATAAAGCCACACGCAGCCCGCGAACAGCAGTCCCTCCACCGCCAGCGTTGCGAGGCGCGAATGCCACAGGCCGAGCCCATAGCGCTCGGCGCCGGTCAGGGTCAACGGCAGGTCCGGGCGATGGGCCACGAAGTCGAGCAGCCAGTGGCTCAGCACGACTGCGAACAGGAGGAAAGCGGGAAACAGGCGACGCTTGAGAATGAAGTACAGCGTTCCCAATGCCGCTCCACACGCTGCCATTCCCACCAGGCTGTGCGAATACGGATAGCGCGTGAAGTCGAGCGGCGTGACCGCGGTAATCCCCGGCCGGATGGAAAACGACTCGTAACCAAGCAGGACGAGCGTCGGCCACACCAGGTCGGCGAGCTGCGCCGCGAGGAACAGCGTGCCGAGCGAAACCTCGGGCGCTGCGCGCTTCGCGGCCAAGGCGACCGCGAAGTGCCCGATGAACACTACTCGTTACAGCTCGCGCACCTGCACCTTGCGCCACTTGATCGCGCCGCCCGGGTCGTTTTTCGGCGGCCGGTTGCCGAATTGCAGTCCGATGGGGCCTTGCGCGAACTTGGTGTCCTGGATGTCGACCGTCTTTTGGCCGTTCAGCACCACGGTGAGCTGGGAGCCCTTGGCGGTGATCTCGTAGGTGTTCCACTTGCCGCCGGCTTTGGGCATCGGCACGACTTTCGCGAGATCGACGATCGCGCCGGTGCCGTACGTCGGGTCGGCGCGCTGATCAAAAATATTCACTTCGTAGGAATTCTTGGTGGTGATCTCCTTTGGATTGGTGAGGCGTATCCAGATGCCGCTGTTGGTGGTGTGGTCCGCCCAGAACTCCGCGCGGAGTTGAAAATCCTTGTAGGACTTCTTCGAGACCAGGTAGCCGCCCTTCCCGCGGTCGGCGACGATGGCGCCGCCCTCGGCGCGCCAATTGGCATCGCCGACGCGGTCGAAATTCTCTAGCCCCTTCTCGCCGTCGATCAGGGTCGTCCAACCGCTGCCGGGCATCCACGCAGGCATCGACGAGCAGGCGGCGAGCAGCAGGGTCATTGCGATTGTCGTTAGGCGTTTCATGGGCATTGCCTCCTCTATTGCCAGGCTCGGTTGTCGACGGTGTTCTCGTACGTGGCGCCGGGCACGGTCATGTTCCACTTCACGGTCCAGTTGTAGGTGTCCTCCCAGCGCTCGCGCGTATAGGGCTGCGGCGCGGCGTGCAGCAGGCGCCAGCTCTGCAGCTCCTCGGGCTTGAGCAGCCCGCCGGTCTCGCGCGCGAGGTAGTGCGCGTACTTGCCGGGGTTCTTCTCGATCGCCTCGACCGCGCGCGCCTGGGCGCTGAACATCTTCTTCAGCGTCGGGCCGTCGAGCGCGTCGCCCGCCGCCTCGGCGCGCGTCGAGTGCGACTCGATCAGGATGCGCAGGCCCCACTTCTGCGCCACGCTGATCCAGGGCTCCATCAGGCTCGCCGCGGCCACGCGGCCGTCGCGCACCGCCTCCAGGCGCTTCAGCATCGAGCCGACGTTGGTGCGCTTCACGTGCTTCGGCTCGAGGAAGCCCTCGATCATCTTGAGCGTGGTGAAATCCGAGCCGTTGTTCGGCGTGACCGCGATCGGCTTGTCCTTCAGCATCTCGGGCTCGTAGATCCTGGATTCGCGCGACACCACGATCGCGAACTTGGACATCGAGGCGCCGAGCGCCACGATCTTGCGGCCGCGCAGGCTCTGGCTCTCGGCCTCCACCGCGCGCTTCATGATGCCCCACTCGCACATGCGGTACTGATCGATGCCGCCGTCGTTGTAGACCGAGTCGAGCGGCCGGTCGAACACCGAGTCGAACTTCACGTAGTGCGACGTAGTCACCTGCGCCATGCCCGGCGTGGTGACGAACTCGAGGTCGAGCCCCTCGTCTTTGAAATAGCCTTCGTCCCGCGCCACTAGCACCGGCAGGTCGTGCACCGCGTTCATCACCGCGACCTGCGGTCTTGCTTTTGCTTCCACGCTCATTTCTAAAGCTCCTTGATCTGAACCTTTCGCCACTTGATTGCCCCGCCGGGCGCTTTCGGCAGGTTGCCGAACTGCAGCGCGAACGGCCCGGCCGGATACTCGACGTTATCGATCTCCGCGGTCTTGGTGCCGTTCAGCACCACCGTGAGCTTCGAGCCCTTGGCGGTGATCTCGTAGAGATTCCACTGGCCGCCGGCCTTGACTCGCTGCAGAACTTTCCCGCGGTGCACGATGCCGCCGGTCGCGAAGGTCTGGTCCGGGCGCTGGTCGAAGATGTTCGCCTCGTAGCACAGCTTGTCGGTGAGGTTCTTCGCGTCGGAGCAGCGCATGTAGACCCCGCTGTTCGCGTTGTGGTCCGCCCAGAACTCCACGCGTAGCGCGAAATCCTTGTAGGAATTCTTGCTTAGCAGGAAGCCGCCTTTGCCCTTGTCGGCGACGATCGCGCCGCCTTGGGCGCGCCAGTTGGCGTCGCCCACGCGCTCGAAGTTCTCCAGCCCCTTCTCGCCGTCGATCAGCGTGGTCCAGCCGCTACCCGGCATCCACGCCGGCATCGACGGCATCTCGGAACAGCCCGCCACGGTGAAGCCAAAAGCGAGCGCAAGCAGCGTTCCGCGTTTCATGGCCCCTCCCTCCTCTATCGAGTCCAAAGTGTATTTCAAACGAAACCGGGCCGAAATGCCGGGGCAACCCGCGGGGCGTGCAATGCCGCAATGCAACCAAGCGACCACAACCTGTCCGCCGGTGCGATACTTTCCCCAGGGGAAGCGGATGAACAGCTCGAAGCCTGGAGTCCGGACGAGTTCGACCACTTCACGGATCTGGGCTTGCTGCGCGACCTCCCCAGGGACGATGGCCGTTACGACTAGAGTCCTGCTGGTCGAGGCGGACCCGGCCCTGGCCGAGCTCTTGGACGAATGGCTCGCCGGGGCGGGCTGTACGACGGTCGAGGAGCGCCCGGACCTCGTCCTGGTCGACCTGCCGTTCCTGCGCGAGCGCAGGCAGGAGCTCCTCAGGCAGCTGGCCGACGCGCACCCCGGCGTACCGGTTGTCGCCATGCCCAAGCCGCTGACGCGCGACGCCTTCATGGCCGCGCTGCGCCGAACGCTGGATGAAGTTCAGTAGCTGGAACCGACGCACCGTCGCCTGGATCGGCGGCCTGTTCATCGCAGCAATCGTCGCGCTCGCCGGCTTTGACATCGTCGCCAACTACCACGCCAGCGTCGCCAATACCGGACGCGAGCTCGATGCCCACGGGCGCCTGATCGCCGAGCAGACCGCGCGCACGCTGCAGGCGGTGGACGTGGTGCTGCGCCACCTTGCCCAGCAGCACCGTCAGGGCGTGTTCGACGGGATGAAGCCCCGGGATCTGCACAACTACCTGCGGGAGCAGGCCGTGGGCCTCGTGCAGGTCGAGGGCCTCGGCATCATCCTCCCGGATGGCAACCCGCGCGCCATCTCGCTCGCGCATCCGCCGCCGTTCCCGATCAACGTCGCGAACATGGAGATCTTCCAGGCGCTGAGGGCCGGGCACCGGGGGCTCTTCATCGGCGACGCGGTCAAAGGTCCCGACGAGCGTTGGGTGCTGCCGCTGGGCCGGCGCATCGACACCCCGGCGGGCGGCTTCGCCGGCGCTGCCGCGGCGCGCGGGCGCATCGAATATTTCGAGCAGTTCTACCGCAACGTCCAGCTCGATCCGGCAACCTCGGTATCCCTGATGCGGCAGAACGGCGTGCTGCTCGTGCGCCATCCGCGCGTCGAGGCGGCGCTCGGCAAGCGCCTGCCGCTCTTCGACGAGATGCTCAGGATCAGCGGACCGATGCGCAACGTGAGCCCGGTCGACGGCGTCGAGCGCTTCGCCGTGCTGAAGCTCGTGCCCGACTACCCGCTCGCCGTGGTAGTGACGCGCGACGTCGCGTCCGCGCTCGCGCCTTGGCGCGCGCAGTCGATCGGCACCGCGCTGCGCACGCTCGCGCTGAGCGCGCTTGCCGCGGCGCTGCTCGCGATCCTCCTGTGGCAGCTCGCGCGCCTGCAGACCACGCAGGAGCGCTACGCGCTCGCCGTCGCCGGCTCCGACGACGGCGTGTGGGACTACGACTTCGTCAACCAGCGCGTATTCGCCTCCGCGCGTGCGCGCGAGATCTCCGGCCTGCCCCCCGGGCCCGAGATCCAGTCGATTGACGAATGGAACGCGCAGCTCAAGATCCATCCCGAGGATGCGCCGCGCCGGCGCGCCGCCCAGGAAGCGCACCTGCGCGGCGACACCCCGACCTACGAAGGCGAGTGGCGCATGCTGCATCCCGACGGCGAGTACCGCTGGATCAGGATCCACGGGCTTTGCCTGCGCGACGCATCGGGCAAGCCTTACCGCATGGCGGGCTCGACCAGCGACATCGATGTCAGGAAGCGCGCGGAGGAAGCCTTGCGCGTGAGCGAGGAGCAGTACCGCGCGATCTTCAACAGCGCGGCCGACGCGCTCATCCTGCGCGACGCCGACGCGCGCATCATCGACGTCAACCCGGCCTTCGTCGAGATGTCGGGCTACAGCCGCGAGGAAGTGCTCGGCAAGACGCGCTGGATCTTCACCCCGCCGGAGATGGCGCAGACCGCGGAAGCGCTGCACGCGCGCGCGATCGGTGGCGAGCTGACGCAGTTCGAGGTACCCGGGCGGCGCAAGGACGGCTCGCGCCTGGACATCGAGTTCCGCCTGGTGCCGACCCTGCACCAGGGCAAGGCCCACTACCTCGCCATCGCGCGCGACATCACGGCCCGCAAGCGCGCCGAGGAGGCGCTGCGCCTGAGCGAGGAGCGCTACGCGCTCGCGGTCGCCGGCTCGGACGACGGCGTGTGGGACTTCGATTTCGCCAACCGCAAGGTGTTCGCTTCCGCGCGCGCGCGCGAGCTGTGCGGCCTGCCGCCCGGGCCCGAGGTGCAGCCGATGGACGAGTGGTTCGCCGGGCTGCCGATCCATCCCGACGACGCGGCGCGGCGCGTCGAGGCGATGGAAGCGCACATGGCCGGCAAGACCCCCGCCTACGAGGGCGAGTTCCGCATGCGCCATGCCGACGGCAAGTACCGCTGGGTGCGCATCCACGGCCTGTGCATCCGCGACGCCGCGGGCAACCCGCATCGCATGGCGGGCTCGATCGGCGACATCGACGAGCTGAAAGCGAGCGAGGAGCAGTACCGCTCGATCTTCAACGCCGCCGCCGACGCGCTCGTGCTGCGCGACGCCGAAGCCTGCGTGGTCGACGTCAACCCGGCGTTCCTCCAGATCAGCGGCTTCACGCGCGAGGAAGTGGTCGGCAAGAAGCGCTGGATCTTCGCCGGCCCCGAGCAATCCGCGCTCGCGGCCGAGATGCACCGGCGGGTGATCGCGGGCGAATCGGTGCAGGCGGAGATTCAGGCGCAGCGCAAGGACGGCAGCCCGATCGAAGTCGAGATGCGCGCGGTGCCGATCCGCTACCGCGGCCAGCCGCACGCGCTCGGCATGGCGCGCGACATCACCGCGCAGAAGCGCGCCGCCGCCGAGCGCACCCGCCTCGAGGGCCAGCTGCTGCAGGCGAAGAAGCTCGAGGCGATCGGCACGCTCGCGGGCGGCATCGCGCACGACTTCAACAACATCCTCGCCGCGATCCTGGGCTACGGCGACATGGCGCAGCGCAAGGCGACCGATGGCACGCCGCTGCGGCGCCACATCGACGCAGTGGTGGCGGCGGGCCTGCGCGCGAAATCGCTCGTCGAGCGCATCCTCGCCTTCAGCCGCAGCGGGGTCGGCGAGCGCACGCCGGTCCATGTCGAATCCGTGGTCGCCGAAGCGCTCGACCTGTTCGGGGCGTCGCTGCCGCAGCACGTGCAGCTCGAGCGCCGGCTTTCGGCGGGCGACGCGACCGTGATGGGCGACGCGACCCAGATCCACCAGGTGGTGATGAACCTGTGCGCCAACGCGGTGCAGGCGATGAAATCCAAGGGCCGCCTGACCGTGTCGCTCGACGTGGTCGAGCGCGGCGAGACCATGGCGGCCACCAGCCGGCTCGCCGCCGGCCGCTACCTCCGCCTGGTCGTGCGCGACACGGGCAGCGGCATCGCGCCGCATCTTCTCGAGCGCATCTTCGATCCGTTCTTCACTACGCGCGAGGTCGGCGTGGGTACCGGCCTCGGGCTCTCGCTGGTGCACGGCATCGTCACCGAGCTCGGCGGCGGCATCGACGTGGACAGCAAGCCCGGCGACGGCACCGCGTTTACCGTTTACCTGCCGTGGAGTAGCGCGCAAGCTTTGCCCGCCACGGGCGCAGAGGACGTTCCCCTGGGAGAAGGCGAAACCGTCCTGCTGGTGGACGATGAAGACGCGCTCGTGCGCCTGGGCGAAGAGATGCTGGCCGAGCTCGGCTACGAGCCGGTCGGTTTCACCAGTAGCGTCGAAGCGCTGAAAGCGTTCCGCGAGTCGCCGGAGCGCTTCCAGGCCGTGCTGTCGGACGAGGCGATGGCCGACATGACCGGGGCCGAGCTCGCCAAGGCGATCCGCGCCATCCGCCCCGACATCCCGGTCGTGCTGATGAGCGGCTACGCGAGCCCGCTGTTCACCGCGCGGGCGCGCAACATCGGCGTGGTCGAAGTCCTCACCAAGCCGCTCGTCGCCCGCGACATCGCGCGCAGCCTTGCCGCCGCTTTGAGGGAGAATAAGGAGAGAATCCAATGAGCGATTCTTCTTCGACTGCCTATCATGTCCTCGCCCTGGACGACGACGCCGCGGTGCGCGACATGGTGTCCGAGTACCTCAGGCAGAACGACTTCCGCGTCACCGCGTGCGCGACCGGCGCCGAGCTCGCCTCTGCCATGTCGCGCGAGCTGGTCGACCTCGTGATCCTCGACCTGCGGCTGCGCGGCGAGGACGGCATGCAGATCGCGCGCAAGCTGCGCGAGGAATCGGCGATCCCGATCCTGATGCTCACCGGGCGCGCCGAGGAGGCCGACCGGGTGATGGGCCTCGAGCTCGGCGCCGACGACTACCTCACCAAGCCGTTCAGCCCGCGCGAGCTGCTCGCGCGCATCCGCGCGCTCCTGCGCCGCGCCAAGGCGCAGGCCACGGTCGCCGACGCCGTGGCCAAGGTGCGCGCCTACCGCTTCGGCGGCTGGGAGCTGAACATCGGCCTGCGCAAGCTGAAGAGCCCCAAGGGTGAGATGGTCGACCTGACCAATGGCGAATTCCGCATCCTGGCCGCGTTCCTCTCGGCGCCGCAGCGCATCCTGACGCGCGACCAGCTCCTCGACCTCTCGCGCGTGCACAACGCCGAGGTCTACGACCGCGCCATCGACATCCAGATCCTGCGCCTGCGGCGCAAGATCGAGCCCGACCCGGCGCACCCGCAGTTCATCAAGACCGAGCGCGGCGCGGGATATGTCTTCAGCGTGGCGGTCGACGTAGTCCGTTAGTTTCAACCGTAATTTTCCAGACAACGCAGCGCAACAGGCGCGGCGCCCAATCGCGCCATGCGCACCCTCGCTTTGGTTCTCGTCCTCCTCCTCGAGGGATGCGCATTCAGCCAGCTGCGTGAGGAGCTCAGCGAGTTCTACGCCGACCCCGCGGCGCTGACCGGAGAGGTCTTCGCGCGCGGCGCAGCGCAGATCGCGCGCCTTGACGCCCCCGGCTTCACGTTCGACTACGGCCGCATGGGGCTGTGGCAGCCCGTGAGCTTCGTGAAAGAGAAGCGCGGGGGCATTTACTTTCTCGAGGCGTACGACCCGGCGAAGATCCCGGTGCTTTTCGTCCATGGCGCGGGCAGCACGCCCCAGGACTGGCGCTATTTCATCGAGCGCCTCGACCGCTCGCGCTACCAGGCCTGGGCCTACTACTACCCGACCGGCCTGCCGATGGACGTCAGCGCCGACTGGCTGAACCGCATCGTGACCGCGCTGCACGCGCGCTACGGCTTCCAGCAGCTCTTCGTCGCAGGCCATAGCATGGGCGGCCTGGTGGCGCGGCGCTTCGTCTCCCTCAACGCGCAACCGTACGTAAAGCTCCTCTTCACCTTCGCCACCCCGTGGGATGGCGTGCCGTTCGCCCGGCTGGGCGCGAGCCTCGGCGTGTATGCGATCCCGAGCTGGCGCGACCTCGTCCCGGGCAGCGCGTTCTTGCGGGCGCTACAGTCAGAGGCACTGCCCGCGGGGGTCAAGCACCATCTCTTCTTCGGCTATCGCGAGGATGCCGGCCCGTACGATAGCGACGGCGTGATTACGGTGTCGAGCCAGCGCGAGAGCCGCATCGAGGCCGCCGCGGCCCAGGTGCATGGCTTCAAGACCGACCACTCCGGCATCCTCGACGACGCCGCGGTGTTCGCCCGCTTCGCCGGCCTGCTCGCCGGTTTCAACTGATACGCGCGCGAAATCGGTAGACAACCTGGCGCC
>Ga0209382_10003179_pt1 | contig 22944 bp, 18 predicted proteins | sample SoiMetdeltSBSDD5_FD_187599 | JGI IMG/M metagenome (GOLD analysis project Ga0209382, IMG submission 187599) | Bulk soil microbial communities from a Populus tree surrounding site in Tennessee, USA - Soil MetaG P. deltoides SBSDD5 (SPAdes) (version 2) | ecosystem: Environmental > Terrestrial >...
GGATGGCACCCATCGTCCACAGCGGACACACCACAACGGACGCCGGGACCGCGTTCAAGCAGGCTGGAAACCTGTTGATGTTGCGCGCCCGAAGGGACTCGAACCCCTAACCTTCTGATCCGTAGTCCGATCCCGTGAAGATCGCTACTTTCCGTAGCGGCGTACCTGTTCCGTCCGGTACGCCGTTGTTTTTGTGTTCGGGAGTATCGGCAGGTCCGCGCGCTGACTCTCTACAGTGGATGTTGTTCGCGGGGAGGCACGTTACCGGCGTGCTGCTTCGGTACGGGAAATCCAGCCAGATAGCCGGCGTACGAGCACCATCGGAGCACCCGGAGGTCGGCAGTCACGTACGGCAACAGCCGGCATGGCCACGCCTGTGCTATGTGGACGGTGATGTGCTGCGGCACCGGGTACACGCGGGCGCTTTGAGGTTCACAGCCCGGGAAGATGGGCCGCGTCGTCTGCGGCCCGGGCGATTCGCACGGTTTCCAGGCGGATCGCGGCGGCCTGCTTCGATACGGAGAAGCGCGCGGCCAGGTCGGCCGCGAGGGTGTCGGCGGCCGGCGAACCCACGACGATGTCGGTGAGGGAGTTAGCGGTCATGCGCTGGAACGCGACTCGCTTGAAGACAGCGCGAGGCATGAGCAGGGCGGCCATGCCACGGTTGGCTTGAATCTCGCGCCAGTCCTTCGTGATTGTTGCCGGGCCGACGTCACGATTCAGACAGCGCATCAGTCCGCCTGCGGCGACCGGGTTGACCGGCGGCGGGTCAAACAGCCGCATCTGGTTGAGGTCTGGTTCGTAGAGGTAGCGGTGCAGGAGCACGTGGGTCGCCTCGTGGGCTAACGTTGCGCGCCATCGCCCGTATAGTCCGGGTGCTGCGGCGGAATTGTCGACCGCCGCGCTGGTCAGTTCGGCGTTGATCGACACGGCTGGTGGTTTGCCCGGGCGGAACTGGGTCAGTCCGAGTACGTCGTCGGGCAGGTCGGCGTACTGGTCGAGGTCTGCCTTGAGGTGGATCTCGATGAACTTCTCGAGGTCCGTGACCGGGGCGGCGGGCGTGGGACGTAGGTTGGCGCGGGACAACTCGTCGTCGGCGATCTGCTCGATCTCGTCCTCGGCGTAGAAGATGCGCGGCTCGCCGTCGGCGCTGGTGTACCACTTCATGATTGCCTACTTGTCCGGGCTCTCGTCCCGGTCCCGGATGATCTGGTCCGCCTTCTCGAGCAGCTCCTTAAGGTGCCGCTCGCCGAGGCCGGCGCCGGAGACCTTGCGGAACAGCACGCCGGCCGTTGGGTTGGCCTTGAGGTACTCCTCGGCTCCCTCTCCGACGCGTCCGGCGGCTGCCAGAAGACGTTCGAGGTCGAGTTCGGAAAGCTCGGTACAGATCTGTACCAGGACCGCTTCGGACGGCACCCGCCGGTCGTGCTCGATGTCATTGAGGTAGGACGGCGCCCGGTCAAGTCGTCGGGCCAGTTCGCGCAGGGGCATCTCCGCGCGCAGACGGGCTTCCCGGATCTGCGCGCCGAGCGTCTTGTTAGATCTTGAAGCTGCCATGTTCGCTCGTAAGCGTACAGCACACCGCCTGAGGCGCAACGATGCGCTGCACAGGGGTTCCGCCGGCGCCGCAAGCCTGACAGTACAGCCGACTCGGCCGTGTTAGTCTGTACGCGCGTTCGCGAACACGCGTGTACGCGGACACTATCACCGAGGCGAGGGAGCCTCGGCAGGACCCTTCGGAAGGAGCGAGCCATGACCGCCGAGGCGACGACCGCGAAGCCGGACCGCCACCAGATCCAGATCACCATCGACGGGCAGCTGTTCACCGTCGAGGACCGGCACTACACGGCGGCGGAGCTGCTGGCGCTCGCCGGGCTCCCCGCGGCCGGCTACGACCTGACCCGGGTGGGCAAGCACGGCAAGGTGGAGACGTTCCGGGACCAGGAGAAGGTGAACGTCAAGGACGGCGACGTGTTCGTCAGCGTCAACCGACAGGGCACCGTGGCATGACCGCGCAGATCCTCACCGCCACGGGCGTCGACGCGTTCGTGGCCGCGCTCGAGGAGTTCGCCGCCGAGCCCGTCGTCGCGTCGACCCTGGTGACGTACACCGTGATCCCGGTGACGGGCGCATGGGCGGGCCGCCCGGTGCGGACCGGGGTGAGCGTGGACGAGGTCGCGCCGTGGCCGACCACGCCGCCGCACTGGATCCACCTGCCGGCGGAGGTGAGGTTCGCCTCGACGAACGCCGGCGGGTCCCCGATGCCGGGGTGGGTGTCCCACTCGCGGGACATCAAGGGCTGGGGCACGGCCCGGTCGCCGGTGGCGGCGTGGCTGGCCCACGTGCGCGGAGTCCTGGGTGGTGCCGTGTGAGCAGGGTGTCCGTGGCGATGACCGGCGACCTCGACGTGCGGGCACGCCGCCACCTGCTCCGGCGCGACGGGCAGGAGGACGTGTGCCTGGCCACGTACGTGCCGTCGACCGGCGACCAGCGCAGCACCGCGGTGCTGACGGACCTCGTGCTGCCGCTCGACGGCGAGCGGCGCGTGCACGGTAATGCCTCGTTCGCCGGGCGGTACGTGGTCCGGGCGGCCAGCCAGGCCGCCGCCCACGGGCTGGGTATCGCGCTGCTGCACTCGCACCCGCAGGGCGCGGGATGGCAGGAGATGAGCGGCATCGACCGCGAGACCGAGTTCTCCTACGCCCAGGTCGCGGAGACGATCACCGGGTACCCGCTCGTCGGCCTGACGGTTGCGGGGGACGCCGCTTGGTCGGCGAGGTCCTGGGATTGCGAGCGTGGCCACCGCGACGCGGAGAGCGTCCGCGTCGCGGGAACCACGCTGCGGGTGTGCTGGAACGACAGGCTGCGGTCGCCGCCGGCGTCCACGGCGGCGCAGGTCCGTACCGTCTCGGCGTGGGGCGCGACGGTCCAGGCCGACCTGGCCCGGCTGCGCATCCTCGTCGTCGGTACCGGCACCGTAGGGCTCGACGTCGCGATCCGCCTCGTTCAGGCGGGCGTGCAGGACGTTTCGGTGATGGACTTCGACACCGTCGAGGAGGTCAACCGCGACCGCCTGCTCACCGTCACCCGGCTGGATGCGGCTCTGTTCCGCAGCAAGGTCCACGTCGCGTTGCGGGCCATGCGGGCAGCGTCCACCGCCGCCGTGCCCATGCTGACCCGCTTCGAGTGGAGCGTCTGTGAACCGCAGGGGCAGCTCGCGGCGCTGGACTACGACGTGATCTTCAGCTGTGTGGACCGGCCATGGCCCCGGGCGGTGCTCAACCAGCTCGCCTACAGCGACCTCATCCCGGTCATCGACGGCGGGCTCGCGGTCGAGCCGTTCCCCGCGGGCGGGATGCGCAACGCCACCTGGCGGGCACACGTGATCACGCCGGGCCGGCCGTGCCTGCAGTGCAACGGCCAGATCGACGGCGCCCAGGTCGCCCGTGACCGCGCCGGCCTGTTCGACGACGCCACCTACATCAGGACCGCCGGGCTCGGAGTGCCGTCCCGGGAGAACGTGTCCCTGCTGGCGCCCTCGGTCACCGCGTCCATGCTCGGCCAGTTCGTCAGCCTCATCGTGGCGCCCGGCGGGCTCGGCGTACCGGACCCGCTGCGGTTCTCCCTGTCGACCCACACCCTCGAACACCTGCCCGCCCAGACGCACGCCGGCTGCGCCTACGAGCAGGCGACCGGGTCAGGCGACCGCCGCCCAGCCCTCACCAAGCAACACCCCGCAGCCGAATCCGCCCGCGCCACGCGCGAGGCCATGGCCCGGAAGGTGCGCGTCCGTGTACGGCGTGCCGCGCAGGACACGATCGAGATGGCTGCTGCGACCTTCCGGCGGATGTGGGTCGGTTCCTGACCCGCTCGGCCGGGTAGCCGAGCTCGCGACGCTACGGATATCTGTCAATACAATGGGTGTCCACGTGCGGAGGGGGCATGGCCAAGGGCACATCCTCGGGCCTGCTGGACGAGCAGCGGGCCCAGTCGGTCTTCAAGCACGGAATCCTCAGCGGGTACGTGATGCCGTTCGCCGAGATGACCCGCTCGAAGGCGCCGGACTGGCGGGTGGTGGTGTTGGACGGGTTCGCCGGCCGGGGCCGCTACCCCGACGGCGGTCCTGCCTCGGCGGAGCTGATCCTCCAGACGTCGATGCACACCCCCAGGCGGTCATCGAGTCGGTACTGGTGGAGAAGAAGCCGTCCGACCTCAACCGGCCGGCGGAAGTGGTCGCCGAGTACCGCGCCCGAGGCGCCCGGCCTGCAGGACGACGACCTCGAAGGTGGTCGCGCGGGAGCACGCAGCTACGCAAGGCTATCGGCTGGTCGCTGTGCGTGGCAGCATGATGTCTTGACCATGCCACATCGCCACCGTTCGCGGAGTTGAGCATGCCGAGCGACTCGGACCCCTCGAAGTGGGACTGCCCGCCGCACACCAAGGCGAAGCACGACATGCTCGCCTCCTACCTGGACGGCTGGTTTCCGATCCTGTCGCGGTGGAACGGCCGGGTGCTCTACTTCGATGGCTTCGCCGGCCGGGGCCGGTACAACGACGGCTCGGAGGGCTCACCCCTAGTAGCGCTGAGGCGACTGGTCGAGCACCGGTCGTTCCCGCAGATGCGTCACCGGGAGTTCGTCTTCTACCTGGTGGAGGCCGACGCCGACAACGCCGCCTCGCTGCAGCAGGAGATCGACGTCTTCAAAGCAGAGAAGGCACCGTGGCCGGCCACGATCACCACCCGCGTGGTCAACGACAGATTCGACGCGACCGCCAACGCGATCCTCGACCAGCTGCGCGAGCAGAAACGCAATCTGGCCCCGACGTTCGCTTTCATCGACCCGTTCGGCTACAGCGGCATCCCGATGGACCTGATGGCCGACCTGCTCGCCTATCCGAAGACAGAAGTGTTCGTCAACTTCATGGTCGGCCACGTGCAGCGTTTCATCACCCGCGACGGCCAGGAGAAACCGATGCGCGAGCTGTTCGGCATGGACGTCAGCAACGTGCTCGACGGCTACAACGAACAAGGCGACCGGGTCGAACACCTACGCGCGGTCTACGCCCGGCAGCTACAGCAGCGGGCGGGGTTCGACCACGTGCAGTCCTTCGCAATGATCAACGCCACCGGGAACATCGGCTACTACCTACTTCACGGCACTCGCCACCCCAAGGGCGTCGAGCTGATGAAGGATGCCATGTGGCGCATCGACCCAGGCGGCGGCTACACCTTCTCCGATCGGCTCGCCGACGAGAACGTGCTGTTCACCCTCGATCCCGACCTGGCACCCCTCCGGGCGGAGCTACTCCGTCACTTCGCCGGCCGCCGCGATGTCCCCGTCGACGACATCGAGTGGCACGCGGTGCTGAACACCCCGTACCGCAAGGCTCACGTGCGTCCCGTGCTGCGTCCACTGGAGAAGGAGAGGGTCATTCAGGTCAACCGGCCACCGGGCAAGAAGCAGTACGCCGAAGGCGTCACGGTCGACTTTCCCTAGACCAGAACCAGGGTCTGCGGCATGTCGTCCCAGGTGCGTCCATCAAGCTCGCGCCCACCTGCCTTCTGTGTGCGGCCACCCCACTGCTTGAAGAAGAACGGCACACCCGCGGCCAAGCACTGATCGCGCAGATCTACCACCCATCCCGGATCCATCGGCCGGGCATCGGCACCGCTCTCCCCACCGGCGATAACCCAACCGATGCCGCCGAGCGACAGGCCGGGCATCGGGCCCAGCAGCGGCTCGCACGACAGGAACCGCACCGCTGCCGGCACCGCCCGAAGGTCGTCCACTCGGTCCAGCACCGTGGCGTCCTCGACTGACACGCCCATCCACACGTTGTCCGGCCACGGCAGAGAGTCAGCCAGCCGGCGCAGCCTGCGGGCCCGCTTGGTCAGCACCTGGTAGGTGTGCTGCGGCGTGGTCGCCATCACCTCGAAGACCTGACGAATGAACGCGACCGGTACCCGGGCATGGAACAGGTCGGACATCGAGTTCACGAACACCAGCCGCGACCGTCTCCAGGTCGCCGGTAGATCAAGGGCATCCGGGTGAAACGCCAGGCCGAAGCCAGGGCCGCTGGTCCGCGGGTCACCGTCAGTCTGGTAACGAGGCTGCCCCATCGCCTTGAGACGCTTCGCCAGCGTCAACGCGTAGCAGTTGTCGCAACCACGCGACACTTTGTCACACCCGGTCGTGGGATTCCAGGTGGCCTCGGTCCACTCGATGGCACTTCGGTCGCCCATGAGTCCTCCACGCGGCCAGCGTAACCGCTATCGAACGGATGTTCTAGCCGTCGTCATGCCGGGTTCCGGCAATATCCTCTCCTGCGTCGGCTGGCGGAGAGTTGTGCCTCGCCGCGGCCCTGATCTGGGTGTATCTGCCTCGAGAGCCCGCCGCTATCGGCCCCTCGTCCCCGAGGCGGGAGTCGACGGCAGACGGGGGCACTCCGCGATTTCGTCGCGCATGCGAAGCTGGGCAGCGAGCGGCTGTGCCGCACAGGTTCCTGTCGCAGGCGGCCGAGGCCCGGAACAGGGGCGGACGACGAGCACGCGGTGGTGGCGGTCAGCGCACCTACTGCACGGGCGAGGCAGTCGTTCCCGGCGGGCTGGTCCAGTCTGCTTCGTCGTACCACGCGACCATGATCGCCTCGCGGCTGGTCAGGTCGTCGATGAGCTGCAGCCGGGCGGCGCTAGTGGGCCGCCGAGGGTAGAGCAGGACCCCGCTGACCGAGTCCCACCCGCCGCCGCGTGCTGCGGCCGAGTCGTCGTTGCCGACGGCGGCGTCCATGTCGTCGAGGTACCGGTCGAGGTACGCCTGTAGTTGCCGGATGTGCGCACGCAGGTTGGGCCGCACCCGGTGCCCGGCCAGGGCATCCCAGTCGGTGCTCTTGATCTCGATGACCACGGCGTAGCGCTCATCGTCGAGGTCGGGCACCACGTGCAGGTCGACGCGGCCCCGGCCGACGCGGCTGAGCTTGACGTGATGCTCCGGACGGGCCGTGGCGCCGGCCAGCCCGAGGAGGAACGCGGTCTGGACTTGCTGGTGGAAGCGCTGTCCGCGGCGCAGCGGCGCGGTCGAAGGACGCCACACGGGTTGGCCGGTTGTCGAGGACGTCGCGGTGGACGCGGCCATCGATGACGACAGTGAGCTCGGTGAGATCCGGCACGTCGGCCCCGTCGCCGTAGATGAGGCGGTGGAAGACCAGGCAGCCGGGGTTGGCGGCGGCGAGCCGCTCCAACTGCCGGTAGCGGCGCCCAGCCGGCGACCAGCCCCGGTTGACGTGCCGGGCCTGGGCGAACACGTTAGCGTCCAGGCCGCCCCCGCTGGCGTGGGCGATCAGATGGCCACGTTCGTAGCCGGCCCCTGCAAGTGCCGAAGACAACGGGAACCCGGCCTGCCGCGACCTGTCCCGCGGCGTCGCCGGGTTGCGGGCGTGCGTCCACGCCGCCACCGTGCGGGACGCCCGTTCCATATCGGCACTGTGGTCGAACAGGAAACCGACGCCCTGCGCGCTGAACGTCACCAGGTCGGCGGCCGGGAACGTCGCCGAGTATCCGGCGGCAGCCGCGTCCACCAGGCAGGCAGCCATGTCCTCCCTGGCCGAGCCCGCACGCGGGCCGATGGGATCGGTGTCGGACGGCGGCACTCCCTGGGCGGCATGGACGGCCGCGCGATCACCAGGCCAGGGCGGCGACTGCTCCATAGGTTGAAGCTACCGGGCCGCGGACGCGCGTCTCGGGACCGCCGACCGACCCCGGGGCCCGTCGCTGATCTGACGCCACGAACGGCTCGAGCAGTGGGGCAGACGCCGTCTCGGCGTCTGCCTTGCCTCTATCGGTTGCGTCAGGCTGTGCGCCGTCATCGCACGGCCACGGGCGTGGTCGACACTGCCGACGAGTAGCGCCAACCTGACCTGCAATTGGCACGGTCGGAAGCCGTCTTCTGAGTATTCCGAGCCGACGCCGCCACTACCACCAACCGGGCCGGCTGAACCGAGTCGAGACGGCCCTATTCGCCTTCACCGCACGGACTGCCAAGTCACAGGAACAACGCCGTCGCCGGTTACGTCCACTGGCTCAACCGGCCGAGGCCCAGCCCAACACAGTTCATCCGTCAAATCCAAGATCCGCTATCGGGTCGGCCCACCCGCGCGGTTCGCGCTGAGCACTTACTGTGGCCGTAGAATGCGTTGAACATCAGGTCGAGGGGGATTTAGCGATTGGCCGCGCGGTGAAGGGTTTGCCGGGTGACGGACACGTCCTGTCGCTCCATGGCCAGACCCACCGGGGAGAGTTCAGTCACCGCCGGTGGACCGTTGCCGGGCTCGGTTCCGACGACATTGTGAACCTCCTGGTGACGGGCCATGAAACCCACCACGCGGCACTGAACTCGGGCACTGCGTGGGGTGCGTTGTTGCAGGCAAATGCAATCGCAGCCCACCTATTGCCCGAGGAGCCGCGTTATGTGGAGGCTTTGACGGCGCTGGTCGGGCGCTGTCGACGCACTCACGAGGCGTACGCAACACATTGCAGCCTTGTCAGCATCCTCAATGCCGACGAGGAATCGTCCGTGAGCAGTTTGCTCGCTGGGTTTCCGGCGTATCGTACGCATCTGAACGACGCGGTCGCGGTCGGTCCGGTCGGTCCGTTGAGTTTGATCTGGCGACAGATCGCTGCCGAGTCCGCGCTGCTCGTCTGCATGCAGCCCCGCATACTGCCGTTGTCGGCACCACTGAGGCAGTTTCGGCCATCGCAACTACGAGACGCGGACAGCCCTGACAGCCGCTACACGCTGCTGCGCCGCCTGGGACCGCGTCTGTGGACCGAAGTCGACAGGACCTGCGATCGCGTCATCGGCCAGCCGTGGTCCGAGATGAAGCGCGCCGATCCGCGTGATCCCGATACGGCTTCCGAACTACTGGAGTCACTTCGGCTTGGGCTTCGCCAGCTGTGTGTGCACGCCGCAACGGTCCTCCTCGATTCGGAGGGCAGGCCCACCATGAGCATCGAGGAGGTTCAACAGGCGACCGACAGCGTCATCGAAGCGCTGTCGGAGGCACTCGGCACCATCAAGAACCCGATGGTCGCTGATCCCAGCCACCGACTGGGCCTTGCCAGCTTGTACGATCTGGAGCGCATCGAACTTCATCCTCCCCTGGTAGCCCGGGTCCGGCCGACCGCCGCGGTGGACCCGACCTGCTTCGTCAGCAACGACGCCCCTGACCGGCACATCTTCGTCGTGGGGCGGCGCGCAGATGTGTTGCGCCAGCAGTTCCGGCTTGTGGGAGATCCTTGGCAGCCGAACGAAACCGTCTGTGCGGTGCAGGTATCCCGGATTGGCCCAGACGGAAATCGGATCGTTGATCTCTATCCGATGATGTGTCCAGATGAGCTGACCCGCCTTCTCGAGGTGCCCACCGATCGCGGTGTCCTCGCCAGCGTCGCGGTATCGGGCTGCCGCGACACCGCCTGGCGTGACTTGTGGCTCCCGGCCCTCAATCGTGCGACCCGCCTGACGATGCTGTTGGACCTGCCGTTCCTCCCGTCGATTGACGCGCTCGTGGACGCGGACTTGGGATTCCGGTACGTGCTGGCTCGCATCCCGTTCGCGGGCGGCGCGCAGTATGTGTTTGGCTGCAGCATCAGGGACGAACCGCCATTGCTGGGTCTCTGCAGCCTCTCCGCCGGCCAGGCGTTCGCCGAATACGCCTCGCGGCGTTCCGGTGGGCAAGCCATCGAAACCCTAGAGGCACTTGGCGCCGACCGCAGCCACCTTCCACTGATCGTTGCGCATCTCGTCCTGGACGAGTCGTACCTTGAGACCATGCCCTGAACGATTCCCCCACGGCGGCGTCGGTCATATTTTGTCGGTGCTCATGGCGTCGTGGCCCGTGAACTCGATGGTGACCCTGCCGTTGCAGACAGGTTCGCCCAGTTGGGCCTGCTCGATCGCGTAGACGAACTCGGCGTAGTCGTCGGGGTTGACGGTGTCGGCGAGATGGGGCGGGAGCGGGGCCGCGGGGTGGCGGCGGCGAAGTTCGAAGTGCAGGCCGGTGTCGTCACGGTGGACCGACCGGACGGTGACGACGGTGGGCAGGACGTCGGTCACCCAGGTGGTGCTCAGATTGAGGCCCAACGCATGCACGAGTGCGACCGCGGTGATGGCGTTGACCAGCCGCACGCGGTTGTCGGGATTGGACGCGTCGAGCCACCAGTGCCGGCCGTGGATCTCGAAGTAGTCGCGCGGTCGGTGCTGGTCTTCGCTCCAGGACAGGCCAGGCGCGAAGACGACGGCGGCGATGAACTCGTCGGGATCAATCTCGTTGACGGCGCGGCCGATGGCCTCCAGCTCAGGTCGGTGCAGCAGGTGCGTGTCGACGGCCGCTTCCTCGAGGATGGGTTCCAGTGGATCAGTCGACATTGGTCAATCCCAGGGCGTCGAAGCTGACGAACGACTCGGTGGCGAGCAGGTGGCTGATCACCACCGTGGCAGCGTCGTGGGCCTGGCCGGCCAGCTCCGTGTCGCTGCGCAGCCGCGACCCGAGACACCCGCGCAGGTACTCGACCATCAGCCGCACGGTGACATCGTCGGCGAGGACCAGCCACCACGCGAATCCGCTGCCAGCCGTGAACAGCAGGGCTGTCCGCTGGCTCCCGGCGTCGTCGACGGTCGTCTCCACGGCGGTCACCTGCCTGCCATCGCGGGCCCAGGCCGGGACGAACCGGTCGGGTTCCACGTCGACGAGCACGAACATCGGGCCGAACGAGCTAAGCGGCGCCAGCCAGCGTCGCGTCCAGCCGGCGTCTGCCAGGCAGCTTGCGCTCACGCAACTGACCAGCGGGCCGCGGCCGCCCCAGCCCTCGGAGAGCGCGCCCAGCACCTCCGGCTGCGGCACCACCGCGTGGCCGACGACCATGCCGGGTTCACCGTCATCGACGATCGCCCGCACCGCCACCACCGGTCCGGTCGATGCGCGGAGCTGCCCTGGCAGCGTGCCGCCCGGCCAACGGTAGAGGGTGGCCAACCGGCTCGCCGGGCGGGCATCGACGATCATCGCCGGCCGGTCATCGATCACCGGCCGGTTCGCCATCAACTCGATCAGTCGTCCGGCATCGAGGGAAGGGAGCAGGGCGCCGCGGTGACGGTCGCCGTCATGAAGGTCGTGCCGTACCTGCTGCAGGACCGAGCTGGCGACCGCGGCGTCGTCCCGCCGTTGCTGGTCAGTCATTGCCGCGCGCAGGCCGATGGGGCCATGGCGTGCGGAGACCAGCGCCAGCAGCGTCGCCGTTGCCTCCTGGTGGCCGTTGATGCCCAGTGTCCGGGCGCCGGCGGTGGCGAGCGCCGCGCGTAGCTGCTCGTACGCCGACGCCTCCCAGAAGTCCCACCCCTCGTCGTTGGCGGGGTCGGTCGACTCGTGCAGGCCGCCGCCGGGTCCGTCGCTGGCCAGCGCCGCCGGCCCGAACTGCGCGACCACGGCACGGTCGGCCGTCGCGGCCGCGGCGGCGAGCGGGTGCGCGCCGTGGCGGATGAACCAGTTCCACCGGCCGTCCGGTCGGTCGAGGTCGCGAACCGAGGCGAGCCGGAACCCGTCAATCTCGGCCGCGGTGATCGTCTCCAGCACCGGGGTCTGCATGCACAGTCTCGCCAGCGCGCTGGCCAGCACCATGCGGCGGGTGACGCCGTCGACTCCGGCGGTCAGCCGCAGGGTCGCCTCGTGCAGCGGTACGTAGTCCGGATATGCGGCCAGGACCCGATCCAGCGCCCCGTGCCGGGCGGAGGCGATCTGCACGCTCGCGAACGTGGCCAGCGACTCGTGGGTGAGCCGGCACGCGTCCAGCAACGGGCCGAACTGGTTGCCGGCGTCACCGGGCAGTCGGGCGTAGACGTGCAGTGCACTGCCCCACGCCGTTACGTCGTTTAGCGCCGCATGGTGCACCTCGTGCAGGTAGACCATGTGGTCGGTGGGCTGGTCGACGCCCCGCAGGCGCAGGCTGTACGCGTGTGGGGTGTAGCGGCCGCTGCTGCCGGGCCCGTCGAAGCACAGTCGGGCGAGGTGGTCACCCATTGCCTCACCCATCGCCGGCCGCCGCCTGGCGGTGCAGGTGGGCACGTACACGGTCGCGCAGCTCGGCGAACCGTCTCGGCTGCTCGGCCTCGACGGCGTCGAGGATCGCGGTGGCCTCTTCCCAGAGTCGCCGGGCCTCGGCCCGATCCTGGCCGCGTGCGGAGAGGATGCGACCGAGGTTGAACAGCGTTCCCGCCAGCTGCGGCCGGTAGGAGTCCGGTCGGGCCTGCGCCAATGTCCGGCGTAGCGCGAGGGCGTCTCGGCTCAGGCGCTCCGCCTCGACGAGGCGGCCCGTTGCCGCCGCCAGGGTCGAGAGGTTGTCGGTGATGTCGGCGTGCAATGAGCGGAACCTGGTCGGCCGCGCGTCGTGCAGCGGGCTGACCAGTTGGTGGGCCTCGGTCGCCGCGTCCCTGGCGGGCTTGGTCCGGCCGGCCCGCGCCAGCCGGATCGACTGGTTATGCAGCGCCTGGGCCAGGGCCGCGGTGTAACGGTCTTCGGCCGGCAGGGCGTGGTATGCCGTGACCGCCTGCGCGCCGGCGCCGAGGGCTTCGGCGCTGGCCGCGGGGTCGAGGTCGAGGGCGAGGGCCAGGGTGGCGTGCGCCTCGGCCAGCTCGGCGCGTAACTCGACGTCGGTTCCGGCCAGGGCGGTGAGTTCGTCGACTGCGGTGCGGGCGGCGTGGGCCGCGTCGGTGGGACGCTCGCCGAGATAGGCGAGGCGGGTGGCGAGCAGCCGGGCCAGGCGCGCGGTCGCTACGTCGTGGACGCCGGCGCGGCGACGGGCGATGAGCGCCCGTTCCGTGGCGGCCACGGCAAACCCCGCCAGCGCTTGGCTGCGCTGGGGCAGGGCGGCGACGACCCGGTCGAGGTCGGCCGCCGGCACTCGATCCAGTGCGGCGGACATCGGCGCCACGAGCAGCTGCGGCCGGGGAAGCACCGGCAGGGCTGTCATCGCCAGAGGGAGCAGGCGTGCCGGGGCGGCGGCGAGGAACCCGGTGACGGCGCTGCTCAGGTCGCCGTCACCACCGAGGCATCGACCGAGTCTGATCAACGCCGTGGTGGCCTGCGGGTCGCTGACGTGATCGAGGATGTCGGCGAGTGGGTAGCCGCAGCCGAGGAACTCGGCGATGAGCTCGTCGGCGAGTGGTTCGGGTTGCAAAGGGTTGAGCGGGGCGGTTCCGGGCAGCACGGTGCGCACCAGGTCGCGACAGGCGTCGCGGTGGTTCACCGGCCCAGCCCGGAACGTGCGCAGGCCGGCGAGGAGCCCGTCTGCTTGCTGCTCAGTGCTCGCGCCGAACAACGTCACCGCCGCCATGATCTCGGTCATGTTACGGCGGTGCAGTGCCGGCAACCCGAAGGTGACCGCCGTGCGTTGCCAGCGGTCCCGCTCCAGTTGCAGGATCCGCCGCCACGGCGTCTCGGGGCGATCGTCCGGCGGCGACAGGTGCGCTAGCGCAGCCGCCTGGAGCTCCAGCAGCGTGGCCGGTGGGGGCGGTCCGGCCGCAGCGGGCGGGACGGGGAGACCCAGCCGGCGGGCGAACACCGCGCACGCCGCATGAAAGTCTCCCCCGGCGGGCCTTAACGGCTCGAGGGCCAGCGGCCTGATCCGGTCCACCAGCAACGCCACCCGGTCGTCGCGATCGTCGCCCAGCCGATCGAGCCACTCGCCTGCGGATCGGGCCAGCAACAGCAGCCGCGCGGGCGCGTCCGGCGCGGCGGCAAGTGACCGTAGCGCCGCCTCGACGTGCGCCCGGCGGGCCTCGGCGTCGTCGATGACGACCAGGCACGGCGTCCCGATCTCGCCCAGGCGGTCCAGCGCCTGCGCCGGCGCTGACACCGACAGCAGGCCAGCCTGCCAGCCCATCGCCCGGAGCCGGGCGCACAGGCGCAGGCCGAGCCGGGTCTTGCCGCTGCCGAGCGCTCCGGTTGCCAGCCGGACCGGCGGGTCGGTGTGATGCAGGCACCAGTCGACCAGCTCGTCCAGTTCGGCTCGTGGCCGGAACGGGAACACCTGATGCTCAGGGCGAAGCAGCGCGGCCGCGCCGGTGGGCGCCGGCGGCGGCGGGTCGGAAAGGGTGGCCAGGACCAGGTCCGGAGCGAGCCGCTCCACCTCGCCGACCAGCCGCAGCAGGTCCGCATCGGCGGAGCTGGCTCGCATCCGCAGCGCGATCCGCTGGGTCAGGGCGGCGATGTCGTCGGGCAACGCAGATGCCTTGGGCATCGTCGCCCCGTCAAGCAGCACGGGCAGGACCGTCCTGTCGTGCCCGAGCGCGAAGCTGATCTCTCGCCGGACCCAGTCCTGGTCGTTCCACAGCAGGCCGAGATCCTCCTGCACCCATGGCCGGTCGATGAGCGCGATGAGCAGGCTGCACTCCTCGAGCCGGCGCATGATCTCGGTAGGGATGTCCACGGCCGGCAGGTTGGACCGGCCCGCCTGGAACACGTTTTCGGGTCCGAACCGGCGGGCGAGTTCGCGGTCGACGAGCATCGGCGCGTACGACCGGTGGATGTTGCGGTAGCTGATGAAGATCCCAGGCATGGCGGCCGTATCAACTCCGCTGCTCGGACAACGCCCGCAGATCCACGTACGACTCGGTGTGCAGCAGGTCGAGCAGCACCAGCCGCAGCGTTGGCAGGACGCTTGTCCAGTCACCGCCGGTCATTCGCAGGTCGATCCCGGGCAGCTCCGCAACCTGCTGGACGATCAGCTCGATGCCTACATCGTCGGCGACCGCGAGCCAGACCCCGACCACCCCCGAGACCTTCAACGCCGCCGCCCGCCGCGCCCCCGTCGGCGTCGCACCGAGATCCAGGTAGAGGCCGTGGACGGTGCGGCCCGAGCCGAACTCCTCGGACAGTGAGCCGATCGGGACGTCGATCAGCCAGACGATGGGAACGGCCTGGTCCAGAACCGGCAACCAGTCGGTGCGCCACTGCGCGTCGGCGAGGCAGCTGGCCGCCACGCAGCAGGTCAGGTCTCTGCGACCAGCCCACGCCATGGCCAGTTCGGCCACGTCCGCCGGCGCACCCAGGCGGACCAGCCAGACCGCATTGGTGCCGGTGCCGGTGCCGTCGTCGGCAACGGTCCGGATCACCACCACCGGGTCGTCGAGCTCAGCTAGCACTGCGCGATCGTCGTCAGGAAGGTCGTACCCGGCGCGCAACCGCGCTGGCAGCCGGGCGCTGAGCACCAGATTGGGGCGCCCGTCGACCCGGGTCGTGGCGTCCGCCACCCGGACCACCTCGGCCAGGTCGACATCCTTCCGGACGGTGAGCAGCCGGGCGGGGCGGCGCAGGGCCGCCAGCCACAGCCGCGCGTGGCGCAGCACATAGGCGAACACCCGCCCGTCGGCGAGGTCCGGATCCGGGTTGACGCGCACGTCGATGTCGGGGACGACCGGCCTGACCAGCGCCACCAACTCCGCCGCCGCGGACACGTGATCATTGCTGCCGACCACGGTCGCGCCCACGCCCGCCAGCCGGGCGGCCAGAGCGGTGAAGACGGTGTCCTCCCAGCGTGCCCACGCCTCATCGAAGCTGTCGTCGAGTACCACACCATCGCCGGCCGCGGCCAGCGGTCGCGACCCGAACTCGCCGGCCACGGCGCCGTCTGCGACCGTCACCAGCGCGGCCGGAAATCCGACCGGATCGCGAAGGAGGTGGTTCAGTCGCTCGTCGGGTGTGTCGATCCCGCGGATCGCGCTGGCCGTGACCGCCGCCGGCCAGGCCGCGATCAGCTGCTCCAGCAGCGTCGTCTGCATACACACCCGCGCCAACGCCGTCACCGCCAAGCCACGTCGCTGTAGGCCCGGGACCGCCGCCAGGTATCGATCCAGCCGCTGCACTATGGGGGCGTACTCCGGGTAGAGTGCCAGCGCGGCGGCCGGTGACCCGACGCTCGCGGTCACCGCGATACAGCTCAGGTATGTCGCGAACGACTCGTGTGTCATTCTGCATCGGTCCAGCAACTGGTCGAACAGCCGTCGCCACGTCGGTAGCTGCGCGACCACGAGCAGGCCCGCTCCCCAGGCGGTGCTCATCGTCAGGAGGACGTGCTGGACCTCGTGATGGTGGACCAGCCGGTCGGCGAGCTCGTCGCCGCCGCGAAGATGCAGGTCGTAACCCGCAGGCGTGTACGCGCCGCGGCTGGCCGTCTCCAGCGTCGGCGTGAAGAACAACGCCGCGAGATGATCCGGCTGCACGCCGGCCGCCATCGACCCACTCCCTTTCGCCTGTGTCAGCATGCTAGCGATCCGTGCTGTTCGCAGATGCCGCCCATAGGTCGGGTAGGTGAGGACCCGAGCCGGCTGGAGGAGCGCGAGCCGATGAACGAGGTGGACGAGCTGTGGGACGTGTTTCTCTGCTACAAGTGGGAGGACGCGCAAGCGGCGGAGGCTCTGCGGCTCGCGCTGACCGCGGCGGGTCTGCGCGTCTTCCAGGACGTCATCGCGGGGGAGACGTGGGCCCCGCTGTCCGCGTCGATCAGGCGCGCGCTCGACCGGTCCCGCACCCTGGTCGCGTTGATCACTCCGAGCTTCCCGTCCAGTCCACACTGCCGGGAGGAGCTGCATCTGACGCTGTCTGCCGCCTACCAGCTCGATGACGGCGACACCTCGCGGGTGATGGCGGTGGTCCGGGACGTCTCACCCGACGATGTGCGGCCCCGCCAGCTCACCACCTTGCGGCTGCCGCACAGCAACCTGCCGCCGGACGATCTGGCGTCGACGGTCGCCGGGGTCGTGGCGCGGCATCAGCGGCCGTTCGGCGCCGCGCCGGCGCCGCCGGACCCGAACTGGTACCCGGACGAGCTGGCTGGGGACCGGTTCTTCCGTGGCCGCTACGCCGAGCTGTGGGAGCTGCATGAGGGCCTGCTCGCCCGCACGAAGAACCGGGACCGCGGACATCCCGTGGTCGTGGTCGGCGGACCGGGCGGCCTCGGCAAGACAGCGCTGTGCCTTCAGTACGCCCGGCTGTTCCAGCGGGACCACCCGGGTGGTGTCTTCGTGCTCCGGCTAGGCGGCAGCGGCGACCGGGCCGGGCTCGGCGACACAGTCGTCGAGACCCGGTACCGGGAGCAGCTGGCACTGATCGCGGCCACACTCGGCGCACCGGGGCCGCACGACCTCCGGCCGGCACTCGAAACGATCGGCGAGCCGTACCTGTGGATCGTCGACGACGTGCCATCAGCCACCAGTCCCCAGCTGATCAGCCGGCTGGTCGCGCCGACCCAGCTCGGCAAGACCCTGATCACCACGCGTGGCCGGTTCGACCGGTTGGCATCGCTGGGACACGATCTCGCCCCTCTCGATGCCGACACCGGCGGCCGGGTGCTGACCGCCTACCGGCCCGCCGACCCCGCCGACCGCGGCGCCGTGCGCGACATCGTGCGCCTGCTCGGCGGACTCCCCCTCGGGTTGACGGTGGCCGCCGGCCTGACCACGGTCCCTGACTTCGCCGGGTACCGGGCGCTGCTCGCGGAGTTGTCGGCGACCGAACCCGACCGCCTGGAGGCCGTGGCCGCGGGCTTGCACGATCACCTGCCGGCCGGCTGCGCACCGCCGTTCGCCAACGCCCTGCTACGAAGCTTCGACACCCTGCACGACGCCGCCAGGCTGGCGCTCGGCGCGGCCAGCGTGCTCGCGCCGACGGTCATTCCGCATGATCTGCTCGCCGTGATCGCGCGCCGCGTGGCCGGGCTGAGCGTCGCGCAGGTGGACGACGGTCTGCAGCGCGCCGCCGAGCGCGGATTGATCGATCGAACCAGCGTCACGGGCTGGACGATGCACGCTCTTGTCGCCCGCGCGGTGCGGATCCGGGTCGAGCCGGCGACCGCGCGGGCACGCTTCCGGGACGCCGCGATGGTCGAGCTCACCGCCGCGGTGGAACAAACCCGAGACGCGTACCGGCATCCGCAGGTCCTGTACCACCTGCCGCACGTGCGTGCCGTGGTCGGCCTGCTCCCCGGCGGCGACCGCTGGCCGATCGGGGACGACGAACGCCACCTACTCAACGAGACCGGGCGGACGCAGATCGAGGCAGGCCAGACCGGGACCGCGCTGGCAGACTTCGCTGCGCTGCATGCGGCATGTCAGGGCCTGACCGAGGTGGACGCCGTCACCCATTACGCGGTGCTGACCGGCCTGGCGGCGGCCCACGGGGTGGAGGGTCAGTACTCCACCGCACTGCGGTTGACGCGCCAAGCGGTCGATGGTCTCACTGGCGTCCTGGGACGCCGCCACCAGGACAGCCTGACCGCACTGAACAACCTCGCGGTGGCGTACCTGAACCTGCGCGACTACGAGCAGGCCCACGCCGTCTTCCGGGAGGTCTATCTCCGCCGGCGCGACCACCCGCGCATGGGCCGGACGCACCGGGACACGCTCGTGGCGTTGAACAACCTCGCGATCGCCCGGGGGCACCTCGGCGGGTCAGCCGCCGACCGGGACCGGCATCGCCGGGTGGCACACCGGTACTGGCTCGGTTCGCAGGCCCGCTGGCGTAAGATCGCCAAACCCGACGACCAGTACGCGCTGGACGTGCTCAACGGGCTGGCGCTCAGCTACCGGGCACTCGGGATGCTGGACGAGGCCTTGGCGACGATCGACGACCTACACCGGCGACGCACGGCGCTGCTCGGCCCCGACCACCCCGACACGCTGGGCGCACTGGAGAACAAGCTGATCATCCTGGGAGAAACCGATGAACGAACCCGCTGAGACCTTCCAGTCGATCCTGCTGGGGCGGCTGCAGGGTCAAGGGCCCGGGCATTACCAGACCGGCACCACGATGCGGAACCTGATCCGTAGCGAACTTGAGGGCGCGACCGCCGTCGACGCCGCCCCGGCGGACCTGCCCGACGGCGTCACCCCGGACGGCGTGCGCCTCGACGGAGATCACGTCGACGCCGAGATCGATCTCCAGCAACTGGCCATGGCCCTGCAACAGCACCGTGTCGACGCGTTCGGCAGTGATGACCCACGGACCATGATGGCCACAAGCTACCTGGCCTACTCGCTGGCGGTGGCCGACCACCTCGACGGGCAGCTGGAGTGGGCACACACGCTGGCCGAGGACGCCTACGAGGGCATCGCGGACGCCGCTGACGACCACGCCGAGCACCTCGGAGTGCACGACCTCCAGATCGCACGCCTCATCCGGGACTGGATCGCGCGGCGGCTGGACGAGGGCGACACCTGAGCCGGTCAGTCCGGCGGCTGAACGGGCTGGCCGGACACGGTGGGACGCAGGCTGGCCAGGTCCGCCAGCACCTCGTCCGCCTTGACCGACCCTAGGGCGGCCAGCGTCCGCCAGGCCTGCCGCCACCACCGCTGCGCCCGGGCATGGTCGCCGGTCGCCGCAGCCACGGCGCCGAGGCCGCGCCGGGCAAGTGCCTCCTCGAACCGGCTGCCGCACCTCCTGCTCGCTGCCACGCCTGCGCGATACGCCCGGTCAGCGACCTTGTAGCGGCCCGACAGCAGCAGAACACGGCCCAGCGCGTTCTGCGCCCGCGCGGCGTTCATGTCCAGACCCAGCTCAGCGCAGATCTCTATCGACTCGGTGAGATGCCGCTCCGCGTCATCGAACCGGTGTGTCTCGATTTCGACCAGGGCGATGCCGCGCAGCGTGATGGCGACGTACCGGCGCGAACCGGAATCCCAGGACGCGGCCTGACGGTAGAAGTCCAGGGCCCGCCGGTTGAGGTCAAGGGACCGGTCGAACTCCCCGCGGCGGCGGTGGACCACCGCCTGGTGGGCCAGCGCGTTGCTGACGCCGTGCGGGTCGTCGACCTCGGCGAAGATCTGCTCGGCGATCCGGTAATGCACCAGCGCGGCAGCGTCGTCACCGCGTTCGTGCAGCGCTAGGCCGAGGTTGTTGCGCGTCATCGCCTCGCCCCGTCGCTCACCGGCCCGAATCGCCGCGGCGAGCGCGCACTCGTGGCTGTGCACCCACTCGTGCGTGCGCTTGCTAAGGAAGAAGTAGCTCTTCAGCTGGAAGGCGAGCCGCCACCGCAACCCGTCCAGGTCGGGCTCGTCCTGCCGGCACAGCGCCGCCATGGTGGCGCACTCGGTGTCGAGCCAGCGCAATGCCGCGTCGTAGGTACGCAGCGGCGCGGCGATGCGGGCCGCGCCCGGCAGCTGCAGCCGGTAGCGCAGCGGCTCGATCAGCTCGTCCGCCCGGCGCGCGGTGTGCAGGTAGTAGTGAAGCAGCCGCTGTCGGGCGGTGCGGCCCTGCGCCTCGTACTCGTCCCGGTGTACGAGTTCGCGGGCGTACAGCCGGATCAGATCATGCAGCTCGAACCGGCCCTCGGTCGCCTCCTGGACCAGGTGCGCCCGCGCGAGCGAACGCAGGCGCGCGGCCGCGTCCCGCGCCGTGGTGGCGGTCAGCGCGGCAACGACGTAGCGGTCGAACGTGGTGCCCGGAAACAGCCCGAGCCGGCGGAACGCCGCCGCGACGTCGCACGGCAGCTGCACGTACGACCAGAAGAACACACTTCGTAGGTCCGAGCGGACATCCTCACTTGCGAGTTGGTCCAGACGGTCATGCTCATCGGACAGCTCCGCCACAAGCGTCTCCAGCGCCGCGGCGGGCCGGGACCTCGCGATCTCCGCCACGATGCGCAGCGCCAACGGCAGCCCGCCGCACAACCGGATCAGCGCGGCCACCGCCGCCGCGTCCTCCTCGACGACAACGCCCACAACCCTGCGCAGCAGACCTACCGACTCCTCGACGGTCAACGGGTCCAGGCGGACGACCCGGGCGCCGTGGTGGATCACCAGCCCGGGCACGTCGAGGCGACTGGTGACCAGCACCGAGCATGACGTCGACCCGGGCAGCAGAAGACGCACCTGCTCGGCGGAGCGGACATTGTCCAGCACGACGAGCACCCGCTTGCCGGCCAGGACGGTCCGCAGCACCCCCGACCGGCCGACGACATCCTCAGGCATCGCAGCCGGATCCACGCCCAGGGCGCGCAACCAGCCCGGCAGTACCTCCTCAGCGGCGACCGGCCGGTCCGGTCCCCACCCGCGCAGATCGGCGTAGAGGACACCGTCGGGGAACCTGCCGGCCGCGCGGTGTGCCCAGGTCACCGCGAGCGCGGTCTTACCCACGCCCGGCTGGCCGACCACGACCGCCATCGGCACGGCCCGACTGTCGCCCGCCAGCAGCGCCCGGTCCAGCGCGCTGAGTTCCGCCTCGCGCGCGGCGAACCCGCCGGTACCCGGCGGAAGCTGCTGCGGAACCGACCAGCCCGCACAACCCGACGTCGTCGCCCCGCGGCGCACCGGTGCCGTACGCGGGGATGCTCCTCGGCGACGCCGTCCCACCTCGAGGCACACCAGGTCATACAACCCGTCCCAGTCCCGCACGCCGGTACGGGCAGCCGGGATACCGGAAAGGACCGCACGCATCGCCGGCCACGTCGAACGCGCATCCGGTATGGCCCGGCCGCTCTTCGCGTCGTACCAGACACTCTTGCTCACACCACTGACCAGCTCGGCCGCCCGGTCACCGCCCAACTCCGCGACCGCCCTCGCCAGACCTGTCCGGAACCGCTGCTGACTCACCGAAGAGGAGCCGACCGACCGCACCGCTGCCGCACCTCCGACCCTCACGGCCGTCCGGCGCCGGACAAGTTCGCCGGACGAGGGCGTGCCGTACATGAAGTTAAGGCGCCTACCAACCTGCTGTCCGCCGCCGCGCGGTGGCGGACAAAGGTCGCCGGTCCCACCCAGGCCGTGCACGCTACCCCCATGTCCACGGTCTCACAGATGCCCATGCCCGGATGCTCCACGTCGCCAGCCACTCCGCGCGCCGGCCACGCTGACAGGCGACCTGTTGCGGTCGTACTGACCGCCCTCAATGTGGAATATGATGCGGTACGTTCGCATCTCTCTCAGTCAAATATCTATCGCCACCCCGCAGGCACCCTCTTCGAGATCGGCTGCCTGCCGGGCGTCCCAGCACCGGTGGCGATAACCATCACGGGTGAGGGCAACCTCAGCGCGGCCGTGCTGGCCGAGCGAGCCATCGCGACCTTCCGGCCGAGGATGGTGCTGTTCGTCGGCGTTGCCGGCGCGCTCGCACACGACGTCCAACTTGGCGACCTGGTCGTCGCCACGAAGATCTACGCCTACCACGGCGGCAAACACGCCGACCGCGGCGTCCTTCATCGCCCAGCCGTGTGGCAGCCAAGCCACGCGCTCACTCAACTCGCCCGACACGTCGCCCGGACCGTCGGCTGGACCGCCGACCCCGCCGCGCAGGCCACAACCCGACCGCCGCACGTGCACTTCAGGCCGGTGGCCGCCGGCGAAGTGGTCCTCGACTCCCGCACCACGTCCCTTGCCCGCCAGCTCTACCGGCACTGCAACGACGCCGCCGCCATCGAAATGGAAAGCGCAGGCATAGCCTGCGCCGTCCAACACAACCCCTCCGTTCCAGCCCTCACCATACGAGGTATCAGCGACCTGGCGGACGGTCTGAAGCGCCATGCCGACCGGGCTGGAATCCAAGCAGTCGCGTCGGCACGTGCCGCTGCGTTCGGGTTTGCGCTCATTGTCGCCCAGGCACGCCGCGTGTCAGACGCTCGATCCACCCGGCCGCGTGCTGGCTCGCTGGCACGCGACCACAACGAAGCACGCGACGCCGCGAGCTGATGCCTTCACCGGACCAACAACCCCTGAGGTCGCGGCTTCAGTGGAAGTGTCCACAAGGTCCCCTGCTGGATCCAGCCCGGACGGTGGGGCTGTCAAGTTTCGGTGTAACTATTTGGGTTGGTTAGCGGCGGCCGGCGGTGAGGCGGCCGTCGAAGGTGATGTCGAAGGCGTTCAACGCGGCTTTCCAGCGGTTGGTCCAGCGTTGTCGGCCGCGGCCGGTGGG
>Ga0209382_10003180_pt1 | contig 22941 bp, 21 predicted proteins | sample SoiMetdeltSBSDD5_FD_187599 | JGI IMG/M metagenome (GOLD analysis project Ga0209382, IMG submission 187599) | Bulk soil microbial communities from a Populus tree surrounding site in Tennessee, USA - Soil MetaG P. deltoides SBSDD5 (SPAdes) (version 2) | ecosystem: Environmental > Terrestrial >...
GCGGTCGCGCTGTGCGGGCACCACAAGCGGTCGAGCTCGTGCGAGTCGCGGCGGATCGTGCCACGGATCTCGATGTCGTCGACGCTCGATGCGCCGATCTGGCCTTGCAGCTCTTCGAAGTCCGGATGCAGCGCGCGCAGCCGTTCCATGTTGGAAGGATTGCCGACGTCCATGGCGTTCGCGAGCGTGGTCACGCTGGGCCGCGGCGCCCAGTCGCCGGTGCGCAGGTACTCCGTGATCGACTGGTTCGCGTTGGTCGCGAGCACGATCTCGCCGATCGGCACGCCGATGTGTCGCGCCCAGATGCAGGCGAGCGCATTGCCGAGATTGCCGGTCGGCACGATGAAGTTGGCGCGCCGGCCGCTCTCGCGCCACAGCTCCAGGCCCGCCTTCGCGAAGTACACCATCTGCGGCAACAGCCGGCCGACGTTGATGCTGTTGGCGGACGACAACTGATGCGTTTCGGCGAGCGCGGGATCGGCGAACGCTTCCTTGACGATGCGCTGGCAGTCGTCGAACGTGCCGCGCACGGCAAATGTCCGCACATTGCCGCCCCAGCACGCGAGTTGCTGCGCCTGCCGATCGGACACGCGGCCCTTGGGATACAGCACCGCGACCTCGACCCACGGCTTGCCATGAAATGCCGCCGCGACTGCACTGCCCGTGTCGCCCGACGTCGCGACCAGTACCGTCAGCTTGCGTCGTTGGCCGCGCCGGATGCGCTCGAGGCAAGCCGCGAGGAAGCGCGCACCGAAATCCTTGAAGGCGCTCGTGGGCCCGTGAAACAGCTCCAGCACTGACAGCGGAGCCGGGGCATTCGGCAAGCTCAGCAGCGGCGCCGGAAAATCGAACGCTTCGCTGCAGATCGCGGGCAGCTCGTCCGCCAGCGGATCGCCGGACGCGAACGGCTCCAGCAGCCGCACGCCGATCTGCGGCAGCTCCTGGTCGTTCTCGAACATCCGCGCCGTGAAGTGCGGGAATTCCTGCGGAACGTACAACCCGCCGTCCGGCGCGATGCCGCGCGCAATGGCTTCGCCGAGCGTCACGGCGTGGTCGGCTTTACGGGTGCTGATGTAGTGCATGGAGGCTCGGGCCCGAAGTCAGTCGGTCATTCGAGAATGCGCGCGCCGGCCGGATCCAGGGTCGAGATCCAGGCATCGCTCGCCAGACTGTGCGCGGCGAACCCGGCGACCATCGCATCGCGAATGCGTTCGGCGTGCTGTTGCTCGCACCATGCAAAAACGGTCGGCCCGGCGCCCGAGATCGAGCACCCGAGCGCGCCGCCGGCCATGGCGCCCTCCTTGACTGCTTTGAAACCTGGGATCAGCACCTGGCGCTGCGGCTCGATGATCACGTCTTCGAGTGACTCCCGTATCAGCTGCAAGTCGCCGGTGAAACATCCGGTGAGGAATCCGGCGAGGTTCGCAGATTGCCAGATCACGTCGGACAGATCGATGGAGCGGTTGAGGATCTGCCGTGCCTCGCGCGTCGACAGCATCATGTGCGGATGCACGAGCACGCAGCGCACGGTGGACGGCACCGGGATCTGTTTGACGTTGGGATTGTCGATGCCGACCGTCAGCACCAGCCCGCCGTACAGGGACGGAGCGATGTTGTCGACGTGGACCGAGCCGCTGGCGACGGCCTCGCCCTTCATCGCGAACTTGAGCAGCTCGAGCTTGCCGAGCGGCTCGGGCAACAGCGCGTTCGCCGCCACCACCGCTGCGACGGCAGAGGCTGCCGATCCGCCCAGGCCGGAGCCCAGCGGGATGCCCTTGTCGATCGTCAACTCGATGCCGAAGTCCAGCTTCAGGTCGCGGACCATGCACAGCACGCCCATGCCGGCCGTATTGCGCTCCGGCTCGCGGGGCAGATCCACGGCGGTGCCGGTGATGGCGCTGATGCGTACACCCTGCTGCGAAGTCCGGCGCGCGCTGACGCAATCGCCGATCGCCTGGAAGCTGTGACCGAGCACGTCGAACCCGACCGCGACATTGCCGACGCTGGCGGGCGCGAACGCTGTGGCTGTCTGCCGCATGCTCAGAGCTTCACGCCGAGGTAGGCGCAGACGCGTAGCAGGTCGCCGAACACGCCGCCGGCGGTCACCTCGGGGCCGGCGCCAGGACCCTGCACGACCAGCGGGTTCTGATTGTAGCGCTGCGTCAGAAAACGCACGACGTTGTCCGTGAGGTTGATGTTGGCGAACGTGTGCGTCCGCTCCAGCTCCACGAGGCCGACGGACGCCTTGCCGGTGGCGGCATCGAGCGAGCCGATATAGCGCAGGACGCGATCGCGGCTGCGCGCTGCCTGCAGGCGCTCCGCCATCGACGTATCGAACGCCGGCAAACGTTCGAGGAATTCCTCGGACGTGCAGCTGGCGAGGGAGCGCGGCACCAGGCTTTCGAGCTGCACGTCGGACAGCTCCAGCCGCAGCCCCATCTCGCGTCCGAGGATGATCAGCTTGCGCGCGAAGTCCGTGCCCGAGAGGTCGTCGCGCGGATCCGGCTCGGTATAACCGCGTGACTTGGCGGCACGGACCACCGAAGAGAACGGCTCCGAGCCGTCCCAGACGTTGAACAGGTAGGCAAGGGTGCCGGACAGCATGCCCTCGATGCGGTGGATCGCATCGCCGGTGTCACGCAGGTCGCGCAAGGTCTGGATGACAGGCAAGCCTGCGCCGACAGTCGCCTCGTAGAGGTAATGCGCATTGCCCGCGCGTCGTGCCTCGTGCAGGCGCGCATAGAATTCCAAATCTGCACTGTTCGCCTTCTTGTTCGGCGTCACGATGTGGATGCCGCTGGCGAGCCAGCCCGGGTAGCGATCGGCCACGTCCGAGCTCGACGAGCAGTCGATGATGATCGCGTGCGGCAGGTACTCCGCATGAATGTGCTGCGCAAAGCGCGTGAGATCGGCCGGCTCGCTGCGGGTGCTGAATGCATCGCGCCAGCGCGGCAGTTGCACTTCGGGATCTGCAAGGTGCATGCGCTTCGAGCTCATGATGCCGCGCACACGCAGGTCGAGCTTCAGGTCGCGCGACAGGCGTTCGACCTGCGTCGCAAGCTGGTCGAGCAGCACGCTGCCGACGACGCCCGGACCGATGAGGCCGACTGAGACCGTGTGCGGCGACAGATAAAAGCTCGAATGCACCGAGCGCAGCGCCCGGGCCGAGAACTTGCTGTCGATCACCGCAGAAATGTTGCGCTCCGAGGCGCCCTGCGCGATCGCGCGGACACTGACGGCAGCATTGCCGAGCGCGCCGAAAACTTTCGCGGCCACGCCATGCGAGCCCGCCATGCCGTCGCCAACGACCGCCAGGATGCTGCAGCCGGGATCGACCTGCACTTGCTGGATCTGTCCCTCGCGCAGCTCGCGATCGAAGGCCTGCCGCACGACTGCTTCGGCGCGCGCGGCTTCCGCTTCGGGGATCGCGAAGCAGATCGAATGCTCGGAGCTGCCCTGGGAAATCAGGATCACCGAGATGCCGTGATCGCGCAGCGCACCGAACAGGCGGTGCGCCGTGCCGGGCACGCCGATCATGCCGGCGCCTTCCAGGTTCACGAGCGCAACGCGATCGATGCAGGTGATGCCCTTGACCGCGATCGCCGACGTCGGCTTGGCACAGATCAGCGTGCCGGGATTCTCCGGAGCGAAGGTGTTGCGGATCCAGATCGGGATGCCCTTGGTCACCGCCGGCGCCATCGTTTGCGGATGGATCACCTTCGCGCCGAAGTAAGCGAGCTCCATGGCCTCGTTGTAGGACAGGGAGTCGATGACCTTGGCATCCGGCACCAGCCGCGGGTCGGCGCTGAGCACGCCATCGACGTCAGTCCATATGTGGATCTCTTCCGCGCCAAGCAGCGCGCCGAAGATCGAACCGGAGAAGTCGCTGCCGTTGCGGCCCAGCGTCGTCTGCAGACCCCTGGCGTCGCGCGCAATGAACCCGGTGATAATTAAAGTAATGGGTGTGGCAGGCGTCGACGAATCGCGCGGAACGACGCGATCGGCGTTCGTCTGGGATTCGTCCCAGCGTACGCTCGGTCCGAGCGGTCCCCATTCCACCGACACGATGTCGCGCGCATCGACCCAGTGCACGGTGCCCGGACGGCGGCCGCGATGCCGCAGATAGGCACTGAATAGCTGGGTCGACCAGATTTCGCCGTAACCCGCGATGAGATCGCGTACCGGCTGACCGGCGGAGCGGATCAGCTCGACCGTGTGCAGGATGCTCGCGATGTCCCGACAGTCCTGCGCGAGCCTGGTGAGGAATTCGGTACGAGCATTGCCGACGAGCAGCGTGTCGGCAATCGCCTCGTGACGATGGCGCAGCTCTTCGATGCGCTCGGCCAGCGGCCCTTCCTGGCGCTCGGCGGTCGCGACGAGATTGAGCAGCGCGTCGGTGACCCCGCGGCAGGCGGACAGCACGACGCCGAGCCGCGGATGCGGATCCTGCTCGAGGATGCGGGCGACGCGCTCCATGCATACCGCATCGGCGACGCTCGAGCCGCCGAACTTATGTACGCGCCAGTCCACTTGCCAGGGTCTCTTGTTGCTCTCTCAATGCCGACCGCGCAGCCGCTGCCGTCCGGCGCATGACCACCGGAACCGGATGGATGCAGACACTCGGAGACGCCGGCGCTGGGAGGGCGACACTCTACTTGAGGAACCGACGAGTGACTAGGCGCCGGAACCTGCAGGAGACCTTGGTCTTATCCCGACGTATCCAACCGGCCGAACGCGAGCAACGCCCCCGCCTCCTCTTCCCCTGCCGCGTGCGGAAATCCAGGGCGCGCGAAGCAGATCGTCTCGCCCGGATCCGGCTGGGCGGTCGCCGCCGCGTGCTCGTTGAAGTACATCACCCGGGCGGGTCCGACTTGGATCAGGTCACGGTGCCGCAGCGCGCGCCGCAGGATGCGGCGCGAGTTGACGACCAGGCCGTTGGTGCTGCCGAGGTCGAGGAGCAGATCCTGGCCGTTGTCGTGCACGATCAGCGCGTGGTAGCGACTGACGAACACGGAGTCGATGGAGACGTCGGCGTCCTCGCCGCGCCCGACCAGAATGCGGCCGCCGTCCAGCGTGACCTCACGGTCGGGCAGACCCTGCATCGTGATGACCAGCTTGGCCCGCGGCGCCGGCGCTGCCGGCGGCACGGTGACATCTGGCGACGCAACCAGCAGTGCCGGCCGCTTGTATTGCCAGCCGAGCTCCTCGGTCGCATGGTCGAGCGCCGAGGTCGTCACCAGAGGAGCGCCCTCCGATGCAGCCCAGGCGAGCGCACGGGCGCACAGCTTGTTGATGCGAGCAGGTACGCCGCCGCTGCACGCGTGAATGTGTGACATAAGCGTGTACGGCATCAGGGCGTCGGGATTCGCTGCACCGGCCGCGCGCAGCCGATGCGCGACGTACGCAGCAGTCTGGTCTTCAGTCAGCGGTCCGAGCGAGAAGCGCGGCGCCTTCGCCGACACGAGCTCGGCCATACGCGGCGATTCCAGCACCAGGTTCAAGGAAGGCTGCCCCAGCAGCAGCACCTTCAGCACGCGCACCCCGTCGACTTCCGCGGCGGCGAGCGTGCGCAGCTCTTCGAGCACCGACGGATGCATCGCCTGCGGATTCTCGACGACCAGCAGGCAGATCCGCCCCATGCTCGCCTGGTGCGACATGAAGCGCTCTAGGCAGCGGCGGCGGTCCGTCTTGTCGGTCTCTTCGAGCGCGAAGCCGAATTGCCGCAGGATCTCCTGCAGGAAATCGCGCGCCGGCATGTTCTCGCGCTGGATCGCAGCGGCGACGATGCGTTCGTCGAGATCGTTCAGCAGCCGGCGGATCAGCAGGCTCTTGCCGCAGCCATGGTCGGCCGTGACGACGCCGAGCCGCGCGTTGGTCCACAGGGAATGGCCCATGAACTCCAACGCCCGCAGGTGCTGATCGCTCGGGAAAAAGAACGCCTCATCGTCCGTCGCGGCGAACGGTGCGGTGGCGAGTCCGAACCCCACGGACTCGTCTAAGGATCGCGCATTTTCAATCATTTAAGAGCGTTAACAGTTCTACGCAACTCGTTGACTTTCATACGTTTGACCCCTTCAGTTCGAGTCATTCGCGAGTTGCTTGTTCGGACAATAGTCCGACTTTTGCGGTAGCACAAGGCGAACTATGGGGTTGCGCCCGCGGCAAGTTGGTGGGTCGGGTGGGAATCGAACCCACGACCAATGGATTAAAAGTCCAGTGCTCTACCGACTGAGCTACCGACCCACGAGGTTTGGAGGCGTCCCGAGCGGGGGCGCGCATGATACCGAAACAGCTCCGCCCGTTCACTGAATGTATCGAGTCGGATCCGGCACGCCCGCGGCCTTGAAGCCTTCGCGCCGCAGCCGACAGGCGTCGCACCGGCCGCACGCGCGGCCCTGCGCGTCCGCTTGGTAGCAGGAGACAGTCAGCGAAAAATCAACGCCGAGCTCGATGCCGCGGCGGATGATCTGCGCCTTCGTCAGATCGATGAGCGGCGTTGCGACCTCGAACTTCAGCGTGCCCTCCACTGCGGCCTTGGTCGCGAGATTGGCGACGCGCTCGAACGCCGTGACGAATGCCGGACGACAGTCGGGATAGCCCGAGTAATCGACAGCATTCACGCCGATGAAGATGCGTGGCGCATTCAAGACCTCGGCCCAGCCCAGCGCACACGCCAACATGACAGTGTTGCGGGCGGGCACGTAGGTAACGGGAATGCCGATCTGCGGCGACTCTGGAACTGCGATCGACGCGTCCGTGAGTGCCGAGCCGCCGATGCCGCCGAGATCGATGCGCAGCGTGCGATGCTCGACCGCGCCGAGCACGCTGGCGACACGAGCCGCGGCATCCAGCTCCGCGCGATGACGCTGCCCGTAGTCGACGCTCAGCGCATAGCAGCTGCAACCCTGCTCGCGTGCAATGGCGAGAGTCGTGGCGGAATCGAGGCCGCCGGAGAGCAAGACGACTGCGCGGTTCATCATCGTCCCGGGGTGTCGCCCCACAGCACCTTGTGCAACTGGATCTGCAGCCGAACCGGCAGCCGCTCGTCGAGAACCCACTGCGCCAAGTCGCGAGCCTCGACCTGTCCATAGCTCGGGCTGAACAGCACGGTGCAGCGGTCCGTGAGGCGCTTCGCGTTCACCAGGTCTCGCGACCACTCGAAGTCCGCGCGATTGCAGATGACGAATTTGATCTGCTCCTCCGCGCGCAGCAGATCGAGGTTCTCCAGCCGATTGCGCGCTTCCTCGGCGCTGCCCGGTGTCTTGACGTCGACGACGCGAATCACGCGAGGATCGACCTTGCTGATGTCGATCGCGCCGCTCGTCTCGAGCGACACGCGATGGCCGGCATCGCATAGCCGGCGCAGCAGGTCGAAGCAGCCCTTCTGCGCGAGCGGCTCGCCGCCTGTCACGCACACGTGCCGGGTCTGGAAAGATGCGACCTTGCCGAGGACATCATCGAGGCTGAGCCACTCGCCGCCGTAGAACGCGTACTGCGTGTCGCAGTACTGGCAGCGCAAGGGACAGCCGGTGAGTCGGACGAAGACGGTAGGCCAGCCGACGCTGTCCGCTTCGCCCTGGATCGAAAGGAAGATCTCGGTGATCTTGACCCGTGCAGCCGCTGCCTGCTCAGCAGGCGGCGCCGCCGATGACGGCGCAGCACCCACTGCTCACCTTCCTTCCCCATCCATCTTCGCGAGACGCTGGCTCGCGAGACGGGCTGCGGTGGTGTCGCCGAAGCGCTGCACGACCTGGTTCAGCGACGAGCGCGCTTCCGACCAGTTCTTCAGCTCGTAGTTGCAGAAACCGATCTTGAGCAGCGCGTCCGGCGTTTTGCGCGAATCCGGATACTTCTCGAGCACCGTGCGGAAGTCGCGCAACGCATCGGGATACTGCTTCGTGACGTAGTGAGCCTCGCCCAGCCAGTACTGCGCGTTGTCCGCCAGCGCGCTGGTCGGGAACTTCGTCAGGAACTGCTTGAAGCCGCTGATGGCCTCGGGGTACTTGCCGTCCTTCAGCAAGTCGAAGGCGGCCTGGTAGTTCGCCCGGTCATCGCCTTGGGGTACGGGCAGTTCGGAGCTGCCGGCGCTGCTCACAGCGGCCCGAGCACCACCGCCTTCGAGTGCAGCAAGCCGGCGATCGACGTCGCCGTACATGTCGCGTTGCTGGGTCTGCTGCTGCTGCACCTGGTGCTGCAGCTCATCCAGCACGCCACGGAGCATGCGCGCTTCGGTCTGTACCGCCTCGAGTCGCTGCGACAGGTCGAGCAGGCTCTGGTTGGCCAGTACGCGCTCGATGCGCAGCAGCCGGCCATCCAGCTCGGTGAGCTTCTGGACTACCGGATCTTCCTCCGGCGGCGTCGATGCGCAGCCTGCGAGTAAGGCGCAGGCGGCGGCAGCGATCACGAATCGAAGTGTCGTCATGGTTGCTCTATTCACGTGTGGCTAGCGGCCGTAGACCAGCTCGACGCGGCGATTCTTCGCGTACGCCGACTCGTCGCTCCCTTGCACTGCCGGCCGCTCCTCGCCGTAGCTCACCGTAGTGATCTGCGCCTCGGTCACACCTTGCAGCATCAGAGCGCGACGCACCGCTTGGGCGCGACGTTCGCCGAGGCCGATGTTGTACTCGCGCGAGCCGCGCTCGTCCGAGTGACCTTCGAGACGGATCTTGTTGGCGCTATTCGTGTTGAGGTACTTCGCGTGCGCAGTGACGATCGGCACGAACTCGGGCTTGATTTCGGCGCGGTCGTAGTCGAAGTAGATGATCGTGCCGGTCTGGATCGCCGCCTGCTTTGCCTGCTCGTTGGCGTCGCGGCCGCTCACGTCGGATTGGGTGCTGGGCCCGGTCTCCGCACCGGTCGTCTGCTCGGGCTGGTTGCTCGCATCAGGCAGTGTCGGGGGCTTCGACTTACAGGCTGCCAGCGCCAAGCCACTCATCACCACGATCAGCATCAGTTGCGTTACACGCATTCACCTCTCCTACGAACCGAAACGAAGGGTATGACCGCAAAAATCGCGCGAAATTCTGCCACAAAGCCCGCTCTCGCGCCTGCAAGCTGCCATGCAGACGCTCATTTCCCCGCCGGGAACGGCGACCACACGGGCTCGCGCACGTCACCAGTGCTCGCTGCGAGTCGCTGCTGCACCCGGCCGTCCACCGAGACCGTCGCCAGCACGCCACGTCCGCGATCCTGTGTCGCGTAAATGAGCGTCGCACCGTTCGGCGCGAAGCTCGGGCTTTCGTCCTGCCGGCCCGGCGACAGCACCTGCACGCCTTTCGATTGCAGGTCGACGATCGCGATCCGGAAGTTGCCGCGATCCAGATGCACCACCGCCAGCTGCTTGCCGTCGGGCGACAGACGCGGCCGTGCGTTGTAGGTACCCTCGAACGTCACACGCGTTGCACGGTTCGGCTGATCGACGTCGACTTCATAGATCTGGGGGCCTCCGGCGCGGTCGGACATGAAGTAGAGCTTCTTGCCATCGGCGGCCCACACCGGCTCGGTATCGATGCCGGGATCGAACGTCATGCGCGTCAGCGTCTGGCTCCCCAGCTTCAGTGTGTAGATGTCGACATCACCGTCCTTGCGCGACAGCGTCAGGGCCAAGGTGCCGCCGTCCGGCGACCAGGCCGGGGCACCGTTGATGCCGGCGCGCGCCGAGACGCGGCTGCGCTCACCGGTGCGCAGCGTCTGGACATAGATCGCAGACGCTTTGCTCTCGAACGACACGTACGCAAGGCTCTGGCCGTCCGGCGACCAGGCCGGCGACATGATCGGCTCGCTCGAGCTTGCGATCTTCTGCTGATTCTCGCCGTCGGCATCGGCCACGATGAGCGTGTACTGCTGCTTCGGCGGCGTCCCCTCTGCGCTGACGAAAGCGATGCGGGTCGAGAACGCCCCGCGAATCCCCGTGAGCTGCTCGAAGATGATGTCGGCGATCCGATGTGACATCGCACGCATCGAAGCAGCCGTCGCCGTCAGCTTTTGCCCGGTCAGACGCTGGCCGTTGAGCACGTTATAGAGCTCGAACTGCGCCGAATAGCGATCGCCGCCATCGGGCGTGAGCTTGCCGACCACGATGAAATCGCTCTTCAGATAGCGCCAATCCTGAAAGCGGATCTGCTCGCCGGCGGTCGGCCGGTCGATCATGTCCTTGCGATCCAGCGGCGCGAAACGGCCGCTGCGCTGCAGGTCGGCAGCGACGACTTCCGCGACATCGAACGGCGCCGCGTTGGCAGACTCCCAGCCGAACGGCACGACGGCGATCGGCACGGCGTTCTCCTGGCCGCGCGTGATCTCGATGACGAGTTGCGCGTTCGCGCTGGGCGCAACCAGCGCTGCAATAGCGATCAGTGCGAGCGACCGAACGAGGTTCAGCATTCGTCAATCCTCCAGGGGCTTGAACACAAGGACGAGGTTGCGTTCGAACAAACGCGGATCCGGCGGCGGCGGCAAGGGCGAAGACCGCATCACCGCCGCTTCGATCGACTGCTTCACCGCTGCGTCGCCGTTGCACTGGTCGATCTGCACCGACAGCACAGTACCACTCGGCGTCTGCGCGACCCGCACCCGGCACTCGAGCCCGGTGCGGGCCGACGGCGGGCGGTTCCAATTGCGCACGACACGCTGCTCGATCATTGCGATGTACTGGTTCAACAACCCGGCGTTCTCGGCCTGCGCCCGACCCTCTTCCTCTTCGATCTGATTCTTCAAATCCGCCTCGCGTTGCTGCTGCAGACGTGCGTCGTCGGCAGCTTTGCGGCGCTCGGCTTCTTCCTTCTGCTTGCGTTCGATGTCAGCGACGCGCTTGCGTTCCGCTTCGGCCTTACGTTGCCGGTCGGCCTCCGCCGCCGCCTTGCGCTCGGTTTCCTGGCGCTCGCGCGCTTGCTGCTCTTCGGCTTGGCGGCGCTGCTGTTCGTCCTCGCGCTGCTTCAGCTCTTGCTGACGCTCGCGCTCGGCCCGTTGTTCCGCTTCACGCTTTTCCTGCTGCTGGCGCTGCTCCGCCTGCTGGCGTTCTCGCTCCTGCGCACGGTCGCGCTGCTGCTTGCGTGCCGCGCGGTCGATGACGGATCGATCGACGACCACAGCCTGGATCGCCAGCGTCGGCTGCAATGGCTTGCTCCAGATGTTGATCATTGTCAGCCCGAAGACAGCCGCGAACACGGCGTGCAGCAGCACTGCCCCGATCAGGTAAGCCCAGTGTTTGCTGATGAACTCCGACATCGCCGCTCAGCGTGGGAGCCTGCGTTTGATTTCGACCGGGTCGGTGATGAAGCCGACTTTCTCGGCGCCCGCCTGCTGCAGCAACACCATGCCGGAGACCACGCGTCCGTATGGGACGTTCTGGTCTGCTTTCACGAGCACTGGAGTCTTCGGCTCGCGCCGCAGGACGGCGCCAACGCGCTGGAGGACTACGTCCTCAGTGACCGGCGAGTCCTCGTCCTTGCCCAGGTTCAGATAAAGATTGCCGCGGACGTCGACGCTCAGAATCAAAGGCTGCGTATCCTCCGACGGCAGCGGCTCCGCGCCGGCCTTCGGCAGATCGACCTTGATGCCCTGAGTGAGCAGCGGCGCCGTGATCATGAAAATGATCAGCAACACCAGCATCACGTCGATGTACGGCACGACGTTGATCTCGGCCATCAGCTTGCGGCCGCGCCGGTTCGGTGACTGCATCATGCGTGTGCCTCGGCGGCGGAAGCGTGCCCGGCCCGTGGCGCGCTCGCGTGCCGCTGCAGGATCGTCGTCAGCTCTTCGACGAACGTGTCGTAACGCAGCTCGATGCGGCTGACCTGGTCCGCATACCGGTTGTAGGCGATAACCGCCGGAATCGCCGCGAACAGACCCATCGCAGTGGCGATCAGCGCCTCAGCGATGCCCGGCGCGACCATCGCGAGCGTCGCCTGCTGCACGTTGCCGAGGCCGTGGAACGCATTCATGATTCCCCACACCGTGCCGAACAGGCCGACGTAGGGGCTGGTCGAGCCGACCGTCGCGAGCATCGACAGGCTGTGCTCCAGTCGGTCGCTCTCCTTCAGCAGCGCGACACGCATGCCGCGGCGTGCGCCTTCGATCAGCTGCGCCGACGGGAACCCGCCCTGCTGACGCATGCGCTGGAACTCGCGGAAGCCCTGCTCGAAGATCGCCTCCATGCCCTTGGTCACGCGCCGGCCCTGGTCGATGGCCCGGAACATCGCTGTCAGGTCGCCGCCCGACCAGAACACTTCCTCGAAGCGGTCGGCATCGGACTTGGCGCGACGCAGCTCCGCCCGTTTGCGCAGCATGATCGACCACGACACGATCGACGCCAGCAGCAGCAGCGCCATGACGATCTGCACGATGATGCTGGCGTTGAGCACCAGCTCCAGCGGATTCAGGCCCTGATTCATCATTCAGCGATCTCCTGCATTGATCTGCTTCCACAGCTCCTGCGGCAGCGGCCGCGGGCGATACGTCTGCGCATCGAGGCACGCGGCCCGCACGCGCCCGTCGAGCAGCAACTCGCCGGCCGCTCCAGCGCATCCTGCGCCCGCGGCATTCGCGCATCCCTGCGCAGCATCGACGCGAAAGACCTCCTGATCTAACGTCAGGCTGGCCCGCGAGGTCTGGTGGACCTTGCAGGTCACCTGCAGCTGATCGCCGTAGCGCGCCGGCCTGCGATAGTGCGCCTCGAGATCGACGACCACGAACATCAAGCCGTGATCTTCCTTGAGCCGCACCTGATCGACGCCGAGCGCGCGCAGCCATTCGGTGCGCGCGCGCTCCATGAACTTCATGTAGTTCGCGTAGTACACGATGCCCCCGGCGTCGGTGTCCTCCCAGTACACGCGGACAGGCCAGACGAAAGGAGCTGAATCCACCGCCATCACACGCCCCGTCACTCGCTCTTGAACAGCTCGAGCGTCGCGCTCGTGCGCTCCGGCACCTTCAGGCCGAAATGCTGGTAGGCGTTGCGCGTGGCGACGCGGCCGCGCGCGGTGCGCATGACGAACCCCTGCTGGATGAGGTAGGGCTCGATCACGTCCTCGATCGTGCCGCGTTCCTCGCCAAGCGCCGCCGCCAGGCTCTCGACGCCGACCGGGCCGCCGTCGAATTTCTCGATGATCGTCAGCAGGAGCTTGCGGTCCATTACGTCGAAGCCCAGCGGGTCGACGTCGAGCATGTCGAGCGCCGCCTGGGCCACTTCGTCGGTGATGCGGCCGCCGGCCTTCACTTCGGCATAGTCGCGCACGCGGCGTAGCAATCGATTGGCGATGCGCGGAGTTCCCCGCGAGCGTTGCGCTATGCGGGCGGCGCCGCCCGCGTCGGCCGGGACACCGAGGATGGCCGCCGAGCGCGTGACTATTCGCTGCAGCTCGGCGTGATCGTAGAACTCCAGTCGCTGCACGATGCCGAAGCGGTCGCGCAGCGGCGAGGTCAGCAACCCGGCGCGCGTCGTCGCGCCGATCAACGTGAACGGCTGCAGATCGAGCTTGATCGAGCGCGCGGCGGGCCCCTCGCCGATCATGATGTCGAGCTGGAAATCCTCCATCGCGGGATAGAGGATCTCCTCGACGATCGGGCTCAACCGATGGATCTCGTCGACGAACAGCACGTCGTTCGGCTGCAGATTCGTCAACAGCGCTGCGAGGTCGCCAGGACGCTCGATCACCGGTCCGGAGGTCTGCCGCAGGTTCACGCCCAGCTCGTTGGCGACGATGTGCGCCAACGTCGTCTTGCCGAGTCCGGGGGGGCCGAAGATCAGCACGTGATCCAGCGCTTCGCGCCGGTTGCGCGCCGCCTGGATGAAGATCTCCATCTGCGTCTTGACCGCCTGCTGGCCGACGTAGTCCGCGAGCTTTTTCGGGCGCACGGCACGGTCGAACGCAGCCTCGTCGCCCTGCGTGCCTGCCGATACGATGCGGTCCTGCTCGATCATTTCGCTGCTGCTGCCTGCAAGGCCTTGCGAATCAGTTCTTCAGTCGTTTGCACCGAGGCGTCGACGCCTTTCAGCAGGCGGGTGACCTCGGCAGGCTTGTAACCGAGCGCGACCAACGCGCTGAACGCCTCCGCTTGTGGACCGACAGCGGGTTGCTGGGTTCCGCTGCCCGCGGCGATCACAGCCGTCATCTCGCCGAATCCCTTGACCCGGTCGCGCATTTCGACGACCAGGCGCTCCGCGGTCTTGCGCCCGACGCCGGGGATACGCACCAACGTGTCGACGTCCTGGGACTCGATGCACAGGAGGAAGTTGTCCACGCTCATGCCCGACAACAACGCCAGCGCCAGCTTCGGCCCGACATTCGACACCTTGAGCAGCTCGCGGAACAGTCGGCGGTCACGTTCGGTGCGGAAGCCGAAGAGGATGTGGGCGTCCTCGCGGACGATGAGTTGCGTGAACAGCGTGATCTCGCTACCGGCCGGCGGCAGGTCGTAGAACACCGGCAGCGGGGCCTCCACTTCGTACCCGACCCCGCCGACGTCGATCACCAGTTGCGGCGGCTGTTTCGCGGTCAGTCGGCCGCGCAGGAAACCGATCATCGAACCGCGCCCACCGCCAGCGACACGAGCCCGTGCAGCCGCCGGGAATGCGCGTGACACAGGGCGATGGCCAACGCATCGGCGGCGTCTTCGGTCAGCGGGCCGGCGATGTTGAGCAGACGTTTCACCATCAGCTGTACCTGTTCCTTCTGCGCGCCGCCGGTACCGACCACCGCCAGCTTCACTTCGCGTGGCGCGTATTCGAACACCCGTGGCCGGACACCGAACGTGGCACTCAGCGCCGCTCCCCGCGCCTGCCCCAGCTTCAGCGCGCTGTCGGCGTTGCGACTCATGAACACCCGCTCGATGGCGACTTCGTCGGGACGGAACTCGCTGGTCAGCGACTCGACGCCGACGAAAATCTCCTGCAGCCGCTCGGCCAGCGACTCGCCGCGGGCACGGATCGCGCCGCTGACGATGTAGGCGATGCGCCCCGCCTGCGTCTCGACGATTGCGTAGCCGGTGCGCTGCGATCCGGGATCCAGGCCGAGGATCCGCACCTGGGCCGGCAACGCTCCCGGCCGCTGCGGCAGCGCCAGCTCGGCAAGACTCTGCGGGCGCCTGAGTCTGCGCAAGGATTCCTCCGCTACGACGTTATGTCGGTGCCGTATGATAGCGGCAACGGCTGCAAACCGACACGCTGATTGCAGGGTTTTTTGCAGCCGATTCAGTGGCATGTCATCCCTCGAAAGCATTCCTCAGTACGCGACTGACGCGCGCGCAGTCGCGAGCGGCCATGCCATCGTCGACATCGTTGCGGAGCTGACGGACGACGAGGACATCCGGCGCGGCGCGATGCTATTCGCGCTGCTGGAAGCGAACGCGCTGCCGTTGGAGCGAGCGGAAGCACTCGCTGGACCGGCGGCCACTCGCATCGCCACCGAATTGCTGAGGCTGGGCTCGCTGAACATCGCGCCGCCCGCGAGCGGCGGCCCATCGCTGTCCGCCAATCAATCGGAAGGCTTGCGCAAGATGCTGCTCGCGATCGTCACCGATCCGCGACTGGTGCTGATCAAGCTCGCCGCGCAGCTCCACAAGCTGCGCGCAAGCAAGGATGCGCCGGAGGCCGAGCGGCAGCGGCTGGCCTACGAGACGCGGCAGGTCTACGCGCCGCTCGCCAATCGCCTGGGCGTCTGGCAGATCAAATGGCAGCTCGAGGACTGGAGCTTCCGCTACCTCGAACCGGACAACTACAAGCGGGTCGCCGGCTGGCTCGCGGCGAAGCGCGGCGACCGCGAGCGCTACATCGAGGATGTCATTGCGATGCTGCGCACGGAGCTGACGAAGGCGCAGATCGACGCCGATATCGCCGGACGTCCGAAGCACATCTACAGCATCTGGCGGAAGAGCCAACGCAAAGGTCTGTCGTTCGATCAGGTGTTCGACGTGCGCGCCGTGCGCGTGCTCGTTGCAACGATCGCCGACTGCTATGCCGCACTCGGCGTCGTTCACGGGCTGTGGCCGTACATCCCGGGTGAGTTCGACGACTACATCGCGACACCCAAGGACAACGCCTATCGCTCGCTGCACACGGCGGTGATCGGCCCCGGCAAGCTGCCGCTGGAAATCCAGATCCGCACGCGGGAGATGCACGACCATGCGGAGCTCGGTGTCGCCGCGCACTGGCGCTACAAGGAAGGTGGCCGCGCGAACCCGGCGTACGAGCAGAAGATCGTCTGGCTACGTCAGCTGCTGGAGCCGGGCGAGCGGCAGGAAAGCGATGGCGATTTCCTCGAGCGCGTCCGCTCGGAGGTGTTCGAGGACCGTGTGTACGCGTTGTCGCCGCGCGGCGAGGTGATCGAGCTGCAACGAGGCGCTACTCCGCTCGACTTCGCGTACCACGTGCATACGGATCTCGGGCACCGGTGCCGCGGGGCGAAGGTCAACGGTCGCATGGTGCCGCTGAACACCGTGCTCGCGAACGGCGACCAGGTGGAGATCGTCACCGGCAAGCAACTGAACCCGAGCCGCGACTGGCTCGTACCTTCACTCGGCTATCTCGCCTCGCCGCGGAACCGCAGCAAGGTGCGCGCGTGGTTCCGCAAGCTCGACGAGGACCAGAATCGGCAACAGGGCAAGCAGATCCTGGAGCGCGAGCTGCAGCGGCTCGCGATTCACAGTGTCACGCTGCCGGAGCTGATCGGCCAGTTCAACGTCACGACCGCCGACCAGCTGTACCTCGCGATCGGCGAAGGCGAGATCAACGTCGCGCAGATCATCGGCGCGATCCAACGCAGCGCCAAGCCGCAGGAACTGCCCTCCCCCGTGCCACGCCGGCCGGTCGTGAGCCCGAAAGAGACGTCGGGCATCACGATCGAAGGCGTCGGCGATCTGCTATCGAGCTTCGCGCGCTGCTGCGGTCCGGTGCCGCCGGAGGGGATCGCGGGCTACATCACGATGGGGCGCGGCGTCAGCATCCATCGCGACGATTGTGCGAGCTTCCGCCGACTCCAGGCCGCACATCCCGAGCGTGTGATCGCTGTCGAATGGGGCAAGCAAGGCGAGCGCGCGTTCCCGATCGACGTGTCGGTGCGCGCCTTCGATCGCCGCGGGCTGGTGCGCGACATCAGCGCCGTGCTCGCTGATTCCAAGATCAACATCCAGGCGATGAACGTCGCGACGGACGAACGCGAAGGCATGGCCGAGATCGTCGTGCGCATGACCGTGCGCGACCTGGAAGAATTGTCGCGCGTGCTCGGCCGGATCCAGGGACTGCAGAACGTCGTCAGTGCTCGAAGGAAAGCTTAGAACGCTGTAGGTCGGGCTTTAGCCCGACTGCGCCAACGCCTCTTCAAACCTCGCCGCGCCCTGCTGGCGCATCGCTGCTATCTCGCTATCACTCCACTCGCGCACTACCCGCCCGTCGAGCAGCAACGCCGCCTTGTCCGCATAGTGCTCGACGATATCCAACGAATGCGTCGCCAGCATCACCGCGCACCGGTTCGCAGCCAGCCGCTCTTGCAGATGTCGCTTCACTACCAGCGCACTCGCCGGATCCAGCCCATTGAACGCTTCGTCCAGCACCACGAGGGCCGGTTCGCCAAGCAATGCCAGCAGCACGCAAAGCTTTTGCCGCGTACCGAGCGAATACGTGTCGACGAAGCGGTCGAGATAGCTGCTGAACTTCAACTGCCGCGTACCGAGCGAATACGTGTCGACGAAGCGGTCGAGATAGCTGCTGAACTTCAACGCCTCGGCGAGCTCGAGCACCTCCGGATCGATGCGCTCGAGGCCTTTCGCGTTCGCGTACACCTCCAGGCACTGCCGTCCCGTGAGCAGGCCGGGTAGCTGCTCTGGCGCGCATCCGAAGCCCAGCTTGCGCTTCGCATCGACGGTGTGCGTACGCACCGAGTGACCGCACACCAGAATGTCGCCGGCGCTCGGCACCAGCCGCGCGGCTACGCAATGAAGCAGCGTGCTCTTGCCAACCCCGTTCGGGCCCAGCAAGCAGAACCACTGCCCGGTGCGCACTTGCAGAGTGACTCCGCGCAAGACCTCGTGCTTGCCGTAACGGGCGTGCACATCGCGAACATCCAGCACGATCGACGTCATGTCTTCGCTCCTGCGCGCAAATGCCAAGCGGCGAATAGTGCCGCGAGCGGGATCGACCAGCCGTGCTCGCGTGCTTCGACGATCGCCAGCGTTGCAAACGACAGGATGAGCCTGACGAGCGGCTGACGCGAGCGGTAAGCATCCACGACGAAGATGCTGTAGGAGAGCAGCACGATCGCCAGCCACAGCGCACTGACGTACAACGTACTCGGCCACGGCGCGCCGAGACTGATCATTACCGCGGCAGCGACTGCGGTTCCGACGAGCTGATGCAGCAACGCCTTGCGCGTCATTGCCCACGCGAACTGCGCGAACGGAATCGGCGTCGAGCGCAGCCAGTCCGAAGCCGCACTGCCCGTCTGCCACACCGCTCGCAGGAGGCTGCCACACCGCTCGCAGGAGGCCGCTCAGATAGCCGCCGAGCACCCAGATCGCGAGCACGCTCAACCCGTGAACGGCCGAGGAGCCCGCTTGTACGGCGAACAGCGCCGGAATCAGCACCAGTATCCGCAAATTCTCGGGGCGTCCCCAGGCACGAACTTGCGCGATCGGCCATCCGGACAGCGCGGCGGCGGAAGGTACGGTTTCGGTGCGAGGCTTCGCCGCACCGACATAGCGCGAGCCCTCCAATGCGTCGGCACGGGAGCGCCGCGCTGACCACCAACCGGCGGTCGCGCCCATGATCGTCGCCACGGCAACCCAGAGCATTACTTTGCCGACAACCGCCGCATCGACGCTGCCCGCGATGCCCATCGTCGCGAGCAATACGCACACTGCGAACAACTGCGCCGTCAGCGGCAGCAGAGTTACGACGAGAATCGCGAGTGTGCGGCTGTACTGCCGGACCGGCGCAGCTGCGAGCCAGAACTGCGTGTAGCGGACCTCGGCCCGTTCGCGCTGCTTACCTACAGCGAACGCCGCATACAGCGCGACCGTTGCAATCGTCAGTACGCGATATTCGAGCAATCCCTCGAACACTGCGCGAAATCGCGGAGCGAAGGTCAGTAGGAAAACCGCGAGCGCAGCGAAAACGCCGAGCACTGCAGCCAGGACGGTCGGTACATGCGCCTGCGCACGTCGCAGCAGGTTGCAAGCTGCGAGCCACTCGGCGAACAGCAGCGGGTGGCGCCGTAGCATTCTATTTCGCGGGCGCCGGCTCCGCCCGGCTCTTCATGCGCCACGCACGCAGTCCGTACAGCACGAAGATGACGGCAAGCGCGATCAGCAGGCCGTAGAACTGTTTGCCGTCGCGCGCGGTTTCGAAGAACAACCAGGCGATCGCGAGGCATGCTGCGATCGGCACTGTAGGCCCACCCGGAATCACGAACGGTTGGCCGTCCATGCGCACGTCGCGCTTGCGCAAGACCAGCGTCGCAATCGCGCACAGGAAATACAGCGCCAGCGCCGCGAGATTCGCAAAGACCGTCAACCACTCGAAGTTGCCGAGCAGCGCGACGGCTGCAACCAGCCCGCCGTAAATGCCGATCGCAAAGTTGGGTGTGCGGAACTTCGGATGAACTGAGGTCAGCTGTCGCGGCAGGAAACCGTCGCGACTCATGGCGAACAGGCCGCGCGGCTCCGACAGCACGTTGGCGCTGAGATAGCCAAACATCGAAATGACGGCGGCGAGAATCATGACCGTGCGCGCCACAGGCCCCAGCGCCATGCCGGCGGCTTCAGCCAGTGGCGTGTTACCGGTATTCGCCAACGCGGGGCCCATGATGCCGAGCGCGACATACTGAATCGCGAGATACAGCACGGTGGCGGCGCCGAGCGCCAGCAAAATCGCTCGCGGCACGGTGCGCGCGGGATTCTTCACTTCGCCGCTCGGCACGGTCGCGCCTTCGATACCCGAGAACGCAAAAATGATGATGCCGGCGGTGCTCAGCACGGTGCTCGCGGCTGGCACGCTGGTCCACGCGAGATGATTGGTATCGATGAAGAACACGCCGATGCCGACGAACACCAGCAGCGGCACCAGCTTCACGACCGTGATCGTTTCGAGCAGGCGCGCCCCCGTGCGCACACCGCGCATATTGAGTGTCACGAGGATCGTCACGACGACAAGCTGCAAAACTTGCGTGAGCCAGCCCGGTGTGCCGGTCGTCAGCGCCAGGAGCGAGCGAACGACGGCCGTGATGACCGCTGCCGCTGCGAACCAGCCGGTCGTGAACACCAGACAGCCGGCGACGAACCCGATCATCGGACCGAGGGCAGTTTCGACGTACGCATAGGCGCCGCCCGTCGAGGACACGCGACTGCCGGATTCCGCGAAGCACAGCACGACCAGGCCGATCACGATCGCGCAGGCCACGTAGGCCAGCGGCGCAGCACTGCCCAGGCCGATTACCGCGAACGCCGGGAGCGAGAAGATTCCGCTGCCGACCGTGTAGTTGAAGATGTTGGCGGCGAAGGACCGAACGCCCAACTCGCGCGAGAGCAGTGCGTCCGGGTTGCCGCTGGCCGGACTGCCGGTGGGTTGGGCGCCGCTCATGACTTCTTCGGCGGCCGCGCGGCAGGACGCGAAACGCAGCGTGTGAGCCACTGCTGCACGTTCGGGTACGCGCCGAAGTCGAACTTCGCCGCGAGCCCCATCGACAGCACCGACGCGACGTTCAGGTCTGCGAGCGTGAAGCTATCGCCGAGCAAGTGCTGGCGACTCGCCAAGTGACCGTCGAGCACGGACAGCGGATGCTCCAATGCCTTGATCGCAGCTTGCTCGGTCGCCGGATCCTTCGGGCTGCGCTGACGAAAATACTTCTCGACCTCGCTGCCGGGCGGCAGCTCCGCACGCTGCATGAAAACCGTAAGCAGCGGTTTCTCGACTTCGGTCATCGCCCAGAACGACCATTGCAACATGCGCGCTTCGTCTTCGAGAGACTTCGGCGCGAGCTCGCCGCCGTGCTTCTTCGCGAGGTAGAAGTTGATCGCCATCGACTCGGCGAGGCGAAAGCCGTCGTCGTCGATCGCGGGGATGCGGCCGGCCGGGTTGATGGCCAGGAATTCGGGCGACTTCGTGCCGCCGTCGGCGAAATGTGTCGGAACGTGCTCGTACTGCAGGCCGAGCTCGCGACACACCCACAGCGGACGCGCCGCCCGCGATCCGGGATGACCATAGATCTTGAGCATGAAATGACTCGTGGCTAGTGATGAATGGGTCCGATCCCCGCGGGCGCCATTCTGACCACTCGCCCGGGCCGAGTCACTAGCCGTCCTCGCGGCCTGAGCGATTTGTTCTACTTATTGGGAAAGTCGATCGCGATCTTGTCCGCGTTGAGCGCCGCTTCGTGCAACGCCTCGGACAACGTCGGATGCGCATGCATGGTCCGCTGCAGATCCTCTGTGCTCGCCGAGTATTCCATCGCCAGCACCGCCTCGGCGATCAGCTCGCCGGCCATCGGGCCGATGATGTGCACGCCGAGAATCTCGTCGTCGTCGCTGGCCGAGACGATCTTGCAGAAGCCGGCGGTCGCCTCCATCGCGCGGGCGCGGCCGCTCGCCAGGAACGGGAACGAGCCGGTCTTGTACGGCCGCCCGCTCTTCTTGACCTCTTCCTCGGTGAGCCCGACCCAGGCGATCTCCGGCGCCGTGTAGATCACCGATGGAATGGCCTTGTAATTCACTTCCCCGAACTTGCCGGCGATCAGGTCCGCGACCATGACGCCTTCCTCTTTGCCCTTGTGGGCCAGCATCGGCCCGCGCACCAGGTCACCGACTGCCCAGACGTTCGCCGCCGCGGTTCGGCAATCGTGATCGACGGTGACGAAGCCACGCTCGTCGACCTGCACGCCCGTGCCTTCGCCGAGCAAGTCCTTCGAGTACGGCCGACGGCCGATTGCTACGACGACCTTGTCGACTTCGACGCTCTGCCCGCCCTTGGCATCGGTGTACTTCAGCTTCACGCCGCCTGCGCCCTTGTCCGCGCCCGTGACCTTCGCACCGAGGCGAATGTCGAGCCCGAGCTTCTTGAAGTGCTTCAGCGCTTCCTTGGACACCGCGCCATCCGCCGCAGGCAGGAAGGATTCGAGCGCTTCGAGCACGACCACTTCGGCGCCGAGACGCCGCCAGACGCTGCCGAGCTCGAGACCAATGATGCCCGCGCCGATCACGCCGAGGCGCTTCGGCACGGCATCGAATTCGAGCGCGCCCCACGAATCGACGATCTGTTTGCCGTCGAACGGCAGGCTCCTGAGCTCGATGGGTGCCGAGCCCGCAGCGAGCACGATGTGTTTCGCGGTCAGCTCCTCCTTCTTGCCGTCCTTGTTCGTGAACTCGACGCGGTTGCCGCTCAGCAGCTTGCCGTGACCTTGCAAGCCCGTGACACCAGCGCCCTTGAACAGGCCGGAGATGCCAAGGGTCGATTGCTTGACGATCGTGGCACGGCGCTTCTGCATGGCCGCGAGGTCGAGCTCGACGCTGCCGACCTTTACGCCGTGCACCGCGAATTCATGCTGCACGCGATGGAACAGCTCGGAAGACTCGAGCATCGCCTTGGAGGGAATGCAGCCCGCGTTGAGGCAGGTGCCGCCGAACGCGTAGGAGCCATCCTTGTTCTGCCACTCGTCGATGCACGCGACCTTGAGCTTGTTCTGGCCGGCGCGGATCGCGCAGGGATAACCGGCGGGGCCGCCGCCGATGACGATCACATCGTATTGGGACATGCAGACTCGCTTGTTCTTACAGTTGCAGCAGCAGGCGCGCGGGATCTTCCAGCGCTTCCTTGATCGCGACCAGGAATTGCACCGACTCGCGGCCGTCGACGATGCGGTGATCGTAGGTCAGCGCCAGGTACATCATCGGGCGCACCTTGATCTCGCCGTCGACGACCATCGGCCGCTCCTGGATCTTGTGCATGCCGAGGATCGCGAC
>Ga0209382_10003181_pt1 | contig 22938 bp, 25 predicted proteins | sample SoiMetdeltSBSDD5_FD_187599 | JGI IMG/M metagenome (GOLD analysis project Ga0209382, IMG submission 187599) | Bulk soil microbial communities from a Populus tree surrounding site in Tennessee, USA - Soil MetaG P. deltoides SBSDD5 (SPAdes) (version 2) | ecosystem: Environmental > Terrestrial >...
GCCGACGCGGAGGCGCGGGCGCTCGGTGCCGATGCCCTCGAGCAGCTCGGCTATCAGGCGGAGTCCGCGACCTGGCGCAACGCCTATCTCCTGGGGGCGCTCGAGCTGCGCGGCGGCACATCGGCGGCCGCGCGCGCGCCGGTGAGCCCCGACGTGGTGCGCGCGATGACGCTCGACCTCTTCTTCGACTATCTCGCGGTGCGCCTCGACGGGGAGCGCGCCGAGGGCCGCGCCCTCGCCATTAACTGGGTGCTGCCCGACACCGGCCAGCGCTACGCCCTCACCCTTGCCAACTGTGCGCTCACCTATCGCGCGGAGCGGCAGCACCGGCAGCCGGACGCCACGGTGACGTTGGAGCGGCCCGCCCTCGACCGGCTCGTGCTCCGCGAAGTGACCCTCGACGACGCCATCGCGGGCGGCGCGGTGCGCGTCGAGGGCGACCGCGCCAGGCTCACCGAGCTGTTCGCCCTCCTCGACGACTTCGTCCTGCTCTTCCCCGTGGTGGAGCCGCGCGGCCACGGGCGCGCGGCCCGCCTTGACTCCGCTTCGCCCCGCCCCTAGGGTTCTTCGAGGAGGACACCATGCTCGCGACCACGTTTGGGCTGACCCTGCCGAATCGCGCCGTCGTCTTGGGCGCCATCAAGAGCCGCGACCTCATCGAGCTGACGGTGGAGGCCGAGACCTCGCGCGCCTTCGACACCGTCTGGGTCGGGGACAGCATCCTCGCCAAGCCGCGGCTCGAGGCGGTGACGCTCCTGTCCGCCCTCGCCGCGGTCACGTCGCGGGTGCGGCTGGGGGTGGGGTGTCTGGCTACTTTCGTTCATCGACATCCGGTGCTGTTCGCCCAGCAATGGGCGAGCCTCGACGTGCTGTCCGGCGGCCGGGCGTGGCTCGTGGTGTGCCTGGGAGGCCCAGACGAGCAGAGCCCGGCGCAGGCCCTCGAGCATCGCGTGATGGGCATTCGCGCCGCCGAGCGCGTGGGACGGCTCGAGGAAGGCATCACCATCCTGCGCCGCCTCTTCGCCGACAAGAAGGCCTCGCACCAGGGGCGCTACTATCAGTTCGACGGCGTGACGGTGGAGCCGCCGCCCGTCCAGCAGCCCCATCCCATCTGGATCGCCAGCAATCCCACCGGGCTCACGTGGAAGGGCGGCGCGAGCGCGGTAGACGCGGTGGTGGAGCGGAGCTTCCGGAGGGTGGCGCGCTACGCCGACGGCTGGATGACCAACAAGGTCAACCCCGCTCAGTTCCGCGAGCAGTGGGGCCGCATCACCGCGATGGCGCGCGCGGAGGGCCGCGATCCCGCGCGCCTGGGCAGCGCGCTCTATCACAACATCAACATCAACGAGGATCGGCAGGCCGCGCTCGAGGAGAGCAAGACCTTCCTGGACGCCTACTACACGAGTAAGTTCACGCCCGCCTTCGTGGAGGGGTGGACGGTGGCGGGGAGCCCCGCCCAGTGCGTGGCCGAGCTGCGCGCGTACGCGGATGCCGGCCTCGGCCACATCGCGCTCCGGCTCACCTCGTGGGACCAGCGCGGCCAGCTCAAGCGCTTCCTGGGCGAGGTGGCGCCCGCGCTGACCTCACCGGCCGCGCACTGAGAGCGATCGATGATCCGCGGCATCGACCATCTCGTGATCGCGGTGTCCGAGCCCTTCGAGGCGGTGCTGCGCGCGCCGTGGGGGCGCTACGGCCCCCTCGACGCGCACCGCACCGGCGGCGCCCGCCTCGTGCTCCAGCCTACGTGAAGTAGCCGCGCGTCTCGAAAACGCCGGTCGCGAAGCGCCGCCCCCCCGCCACCAGTCGCCGCTTCAGCACGAAGTCGAAGAGCAGCGGGTTGTGGCGTCGGATCTCGATGATGGTCGGCACCTCCCGCGGGTCCAGCAGCCCCATGTCGGCAAGGGCGTGCACGCTGATCAGGGGCATGACGCCCGTCAGGGGATAGTCGGAGCCGAAGAGCAGCCGTCCGTGCCAGTCCTGGCGCGACAGGAGCGTGGACAGCGCCACCGACGCCCGGTTGCGCTGCACGAGGGCGGAGATGTCGCCGCGGAGCAGCGGAACGTAGCGCGGCTCCTCCATGAGCCGCGTGAACAGGGCGAAGTTGGACTGGGTGGGCCCGCTCGGCCCGGCGTCGAGATCCACCCCTTTCCCGAACGAGGCGCAGTGGGCCACGATCACGCGCACGCCGTGATCGAGCGGCCGGCGGAGGCGCAGCGGGTTGCCCAGGTCCTGCCCGCCCCCCCAGGCGTCCACCGTGCCCTCGTGGCCGGCGTGGGTGAGCAGCGGCAGGCCCGCGCGCACGAGCGCCGCGTAGAAGGCGTCGCAGCGCGGCGAGGCGGGGTCGATGCCCATGGAGTTCGGCAGCCACTTGACGGCGCGCGCCCCGCGCGTCCGAGCCGCGGCAAGGGCGTCCACCGCGTCGCGGCGGTAGGGATGGATGCTCGCCGCCCACTCGAAGCGATGGGGAAAGCGCTGCGCCACCACCGCGGTGTACTCGTCGGGCACGTAGAAGGACGAACGCTCGGGCACGCGGCGCCCCTCGGCGTCGTGATGGTAGTCGAAGGCGAGCAGCAGGCAGCGCGCGCCGGCAGGCAGGGCCTCGGCGAGCCCGAGCAACCGCTCGACATAGCTCCGGTCCACCGCCTGGGGGTTCACGCACGCGGCGTTCATCAGCGTGAGGCGACGGACGTAGGCCACCGGATGCAGCAGGCTCCACGCCTCGGGGGCGAGCCAGGGCCCCTGCTTGGAGTCGCCGTCGCCGACCAGGTGGACGTGCACGTCCCACACCCGGGCGGGGTCGATGCCGTCCCATGCGGCGCGGACGATCTCGTGCCGCGCCAGGGGCTCGGGGAGACGGCTTTCGAGGCAGGGATTGCGGAGACCGTCCTCGATGAGGGGTACCGCCTCGGCGCGCCGCCCGCCCCCGAGCGCGCCGAGCGCCGCCGTCGCCGCCGCGCCGGCCAGCAGCGCGCGTCGGCTCAGCACCCGAGGGCGTCCGCGATCACGCGCTTCATCCGGGTGGCCGTGTCGAGCTGGGCCATCGGGGCGGTGCCCTTCACCACGGCGTTGAGGCAGAGGTGGGTGGCGCCGAGCGCCTGCCAGCGGCGCGCGCCGGCCACCCAGTCCGCGGGCCCGCCCGCCGCCCGCAGGCGCGCGTCGAGACCGAAGCTGCCGGGGTCGCGGCCCTCTTCCTTCAGGACGGAGCGCAGGCGGCCGACGGCCGCCTCCGGATTCTCGCCGGCGGGAAGCAGCGGCATCCAGCCGTCGGCGAGGCGGGCCAGTCGGCGCAGCAGCACGTCGCCCACGCCGCCGCCGATCCAGATGGGGAGCGCTCGCGTGGGGCGCGGCGCGATGGCCATCCGGTCGAGCAGGTGGAAGCGCCCCTCGAAGGAGACCAGGGGTTCCGTCCACAGCCGGCGGATCACCAGCAGCTGCTCCTCCAGGCGCCGGCCGCGGCTGCCGAACTCCGCCCCGAGGGAGGCGTACTCCGCGAAGTTCCATCCCACGCCCACCACGAGGCGTAAGCGGCCTCCGCTCAGGATGTCCACCTCGGCCGCCTGCTTGGCGACGAGCGCGGTCTGCCGCTGCGGCAGCACGAGCACGCTCGACACGAGCTCGAGCCGGCGCGTGACGCCGGACAGGAATGCGAAGAGCGTGAAGATCTCGTGGAAGGGGCTGTCGTGCACGTAAGGCGGCGCGGCGAAGTTGGGAATGGTGACGCCGGCGAAGCGGTCGGGATGGGCGCCGGTCACGTGATCGTAGGCGATCAGGTAGTCGAAGCCCGCCGCCTCCACGGCCTGGGCGAAGTCGCGAATGGCCGCGGGATCGGTGCCGATGTCGGCGTGCGGGAACACGGTGCCGAGCTTCATCCCTCCTGCCTCCTAGACCCGGCGCGCGTCCGGCCGGCCGAATAGTCCATAGGGTCGCACGAACAGCACACCGAGCAGCAGCACGTACGGGGCCACGGTGCTGAAGCCCGCGCCGAGCACGGGGTCCACGTAACCGGCGGTGAGGCTCTCGAGCACGCCGATGGCCACCGCGCCCACGATGCTCCCGAGCAGGCTGTCGAGACCGCCGATGACGACGACGGGGAACACCTTGAGCCCGAGCAAGGCCAGGCCGAAGCCCACGCCCGTCACGAGCGTCCAGAGGGTGCCACCCACCACCGCGAGCACCGCCACCAGGCCCCACGCGATCGCGAGATGCCGGTGCACGTCGATCCCCACCGCGAGCGCGACCTGCTGATCGTCCGCGAGCGCCCGCAGGGCCACGCCGGTGCGGGTCCAGCGGAAGAAGGCGCTCACCGCCGCAATGGCCACGGCCGCCGCCACGAGGGCCACCACGCGACCGACGGGAATGCGCAAGTCGAAGAGGACGAGCGGCTCGGCGGGAATGGGCAGCGGCAGGGTGGCGGGGCGCCCCGCGAAGACGAGCGGGGCCATCCCGCGCATCAGCGCGCCCAGCCCCAGCGTCACCATGATCACGCCGATCAGCGGCTGGCCGACGAGCCGGCGCAGGACCACGCGGTTGAACACCCACGCGAAGGCCACCAGGGCGCCGGCGGCGACCGCGAGCGCGCCCGACACGCCGAGCGCGGGGCCGTGCGCCGCCGCGGCCAGGCGCGAGCCGACCATCACCCACTCGCCCAGCGCGAAGTTGATCATGCGCGCGGCCTTGTAGACCACCACGAAGGCCAGTGCGATCAGCGCGTAGACCGCGCCCGCCAGGATCCCATCCACGAGGAGCGAGACGAAGAACAGCACCGCGTCAGCCTATCACCTTGACTCCGTCCACGGCCTGGCGCAGCATCCCCCGAGAAGCCCACTGGGGGTGTCACATGATCTATCTCCTCCGTTTCGTCCTGGCGTTCACCGTGGTGGCGGCCGCCGGCCTTCCGCCCGCCCAGGCGCAGGACAAGCCGCGCAGCGGCGGCGAGCTCGTGGCCCTGGTTCCCTCCGAGCCGCCGTCGTACGACGGGCACGCCGAGGGCACGTTCGGGGTGGTGCACCCCCTGGCCCCGCACTACAACGGCCTCCTCCGCATCGATCCCTTCGACCGGACCGGCACGAAGGTGGTGTCCGACGTCGCCGAGTCGTGGACGATCTCGAAGGACGGGCTCACCTACACGCTGAAGCTCCGGCGGGGGGTCAAGTTCCACGATGGGTCCGAGATGACCTCGCGGGACGCGAAGGCCTCCTACGACAAGATCGTGTTCCCGCCCGAGGGCGTACGCTCGTACCGCAAGGGCGCCTACCGCGCGGTGGAGGCGGTGGAGGCGCCCGACGCCTACACCATCCGCTTCCGGCTGAAGTGGCCGCAGGCCTCCTTCCTCACCATCCTGGCCTCGCCCTACAGCTGGATCTACAAGGCCGACATCCTCGAGAAGGACCCGCGCTGGTACGAGAAGAACGTGATGGGCACGGGGCCCTTCAAGTTCGTGGAGCACGTGAAGGGCTCGCACTGGGTGGGGAAGAAGAATCCCGACTACTGGGACAAGGGCAAGCCCTACCTCGACGGCTACCGCATCCTCTTCATCACCGCCTCCTCCGCCCAGGTGGCGGCGGTGCGCGCGGAGCGTGCCCACATCCAGTTCCGCGGCTTCAGTCCCGCCGACCGCGACGGCCTCGTCGCCGCGCTCGGCCCCAAGATCACCGTCCAGGAGAGCCCCTGGGACTGCGTGCTCCTCGTCGCCATGAACCACGAGCGCAAGCCCTACGACGACAAGCGCGTGCGGAAGGCGCTCACCCTCGCCCTCGACCGCTGGGACGCCTCCAAGAACCTCTCCAAGATCGCCGTCGTGAAGGAGGTGGCGGGCATCCAGGTGCCCGGCACGCCCTGGGCCACGCCCCCCGCCGAGCTGGAGAAGCTCGCCGGCTACGGGCGCGATATCACCGCGGCGCGCGCGGAGGCGCGGCGGCTCCTGCGCGAGGCGGGCGTCCCCGACGGCTTCTCCTTCACCCTCAAGAACCGCGGCATCCCCCAGCCGTACGAGCCGGTCGGGATCTGGCTCGTCGACCAGTGGCGGCAGATCGGGCTGCAGGTCAAGCAGGAGATCATCGAGGCCTCCGCCTATCACCCCATGCTGGCCAAGGGCGGCTTCGACGTGGCCATGGACTTCCAGTGCAGCTTCGTCGTAGAGCCCGACGTCGACATCGTGAAGTTCCAGTCCTCGCACATCTCCGACAACAACTTCGGGCGCTACAAGGACCCCGTGCTTGACGATCTCTTCGTGCGCCAGGCGCAGGCGGTGGACGCGGACGAGCGCAAGCGCTATCTCCGCGCCTTCGAGAAGCGCCTCCTCGACGAGGAGGTCCACTACATCTACACGCTGCAGTGGCACCGCATCATCCCGCACAGCGCGAAGGTCCGGGGCTGGACCATCACCCCCGCGCACTTCCTCAACAATCAGCTCGACACCGTCTGGCTCGGGGAGTAACCCATGCGCGCACGTCATCGCCTCTCGCTCGGCCTCCTCGCGGCCGCGCTGCTCTTCCTCGCGGCGCCCTGGGCGCAGTCGCAGCAGCCGCCGGCGCCGACGCGGGAGATCACGCCGATCGCGGGCCAGGTCTACCGCGTCCGCAACGCCAACCACTACTCCGTCTTCGCGGTGACGCCGGCCGGGGTGATCGCGACCGACCCCATCAACGCCGACGCCGCCCGGTGGCTCAAGGCCGAGATCGCCCGGCGCTTCAACCAGCCGATCCGCTACGTGGTCTACAGCCACGATCACGCCGACCACATCTCGGGCGGCGAGGTGTTCGCCGACACCGCCATCGTGGTCGCGCACGATAACGCCAAGGCCGCCATCGTCGGCGAGAAGCGCCCCACCGCGGTCCCCCAGCTCACCTTCTCGGACCGGCTCACGCTCGAGCTGGGCGGAACGACGCTCGAGCTCGCCTACGTGGGGAAGAACCACTCCGACAACTCGATCGTGATGCGCTTTCCCCGCGAGCGCGTGCTCTTCGCGGTGGACTTCATCCCCGTGAACTCGTACTCCTTCCGCGACTTCCCCGACGCCTACATGCCCGACTGGATCGAGTCTCTGAAGCGCGTGGAGGCGATGGACTTCGACATCCTCGCGCCCGGACACGGGCCGCTCGGGAACAAGGCGAGCGTCACCATGTTCCGCGAGTACCTCCAGGATCTTCGCGGCGAGGTGATCCGCTACGCGCGGGAGGGCAAATCGGTGGACGAGATGAAGACCTTCATCACCCTGCCGAAGTACGCCGCGTGGGGCCCGAAGGAGTGGTTCCCCCTCAACATCGAGGGCATGTACCGGCTCGTCCAGGCGAACCGGCGAGGCAACTAGCGGAGGCGCGCGATGCCCAAGATCTTGACGGATGCCCAGGTGGCCACCTATGAGCGCGACGGCTGCCTCTCGCCGGTGCGCGCCATGAGCGCGGAGCGCGCCCGCGACTATCGCGAGAAGTTCGAGGCGCTCGAGGCGCGCGTGCCTGACATCAAGAAGATGAAGACGAAGTCGCATCTCCTCTGCCCGTGGGTGCTGGAGATCGCCGAGGATCCGCACATCCTGGACATCTTCGAGGACCTCATCGGCCCCGACATCCGCTGCTGGAGCATGGCGTGGCGCGTGAAGAAGGCCGACGGCGAGACCTTCGCGGGCTGGCACCAGGACTCGTCGTACGGGGCGGCGCTCCCGGTGGTGCTCGGGGGCCTCGCGCTGTCCGCGTGCGGGGTGCGGCAAGGGTGCCTGCGCGGCATCCCCGGCTCGCACCGGGGCGGCATCCTCAAGCACGAGGAGAGCGCCGACCCCCGGAGCATTCTCGCGCGCGGCCAGTACATCACCGACCCCTTCGACGAGTCGAAAGTCGTCGACTTCGCGCTCGAGCCCGGGGAGATGGTGCTCTTCGATAACTCCCTCATCCACAGCTCGGGCCCGAACGCCGGCCCCGATCGCCGCTTCCTGCTACTGGTGGAGATGCACCCCACCTGGGCCAAGCCGCCCGCCCGGCGGCAGTCGACCATGCTCGTCCGGGGCGTCGACACCTACGGGAACTTCGACGACGAGCCGCGGCCGGACGCCGAGTGGAGCGCTCGGGCGCTCGCCAACTGGGCAAACGTCACCGAGCGGCGCGCGAAGCTGATCTTCGCCGACAGCGTGATCGGGCCCAGCGAGGCCTACGGGGGGACCCGCCCGGCGACATGAGACGCGCGGCGGCCCGGCGCGCGGCCGTCAGCGCAAGCTCCAGATCGTGAGCCAGAGGCCGAGCAGGGCGAGGAAGCCCAGCACTGCGCGGTTGAACGCGCGCGCGTCCAGGCGGTCCTGCACGCGCAGGCCCACCGCGAAGCCTCCCAGGCCCACGAGGGTGAGCGCCAGCGACCAGCCCACCAGCTCCCACGTGAGCAGCCCGAAGTAGATCACCGCGCCGAGCTGCACCGCCTTGTAAACGATGAAGGTAAAGGCGACGGCCGCCACGAATTCGGGCTTGGCGAGCCCGAGCGCGTTGAAGTACATGACCAGCGGCGTGCCCGGCACGTTGGTCACGCCGCCGATCACGCCGGCCACGAAGCCGACCAGGGGCGACACCGAGCGCTCCCAGCGGGGCGCCACCCGCGGGGCCGCGCCCAGCATGCTCAGCGCCACGTAGAGCAGGACTACCGCGCCCAGCACGACGGTGGCCACGCGCGGCGAGAGGCCCACCAGCAGCCGCGTCCCCAGCAGCGTCCCCACCGCGCCGGCCACGAGGAGGGTCGTGAAGCGCCGCATCACCGCGCCGGGGGCACCGAGCCGCGCGAACTGGAGGCCGTCCATCGCGATGTTGGGGACGATGAGGAGCACCACCGCCGTCCGCACATCGGTGACGAGGCTCAGCAGCGGGGTGCCCAGGGTCGGAAAGCCGAACCCGATCGATCCCTTGACGAACGCGGCGAGGACAACCGCGACACCGCCGAAGGCGAGCAGCACGCGCCGCTCAGGGCCGGTCGAGACGCCCGAGGGCGGCCACCGCCTGGTCCAGCAGCGCCCGGCCCCGATCCAGCACGGAGCGCCGCCAAGCGTCGTCGTCGGGCGAGAACGCGACCACCAGCCCGCGCTTGGTGCGATGCTGAAGGCTGCCCCCGCCGTGATGATGCCACCGATTCTCCTCGCGGAGGGCGTACACGACGTGGAGGGGGCTGTACGTCCCAAACTCCTGGACGACGAAGTGCACGGAGGCGCGCGGGAATACCCGGGCGAGCATCCGCTCGTAGCCGCCGCGCACGCGATAGGCGGCGCTCGAGTCGGGGTCGGCGAGCGTGACGCGATCGCCGAACGCGCGACGGGCCGCCTCGAGCTCCGCCTGCTCGGCCAGGAGCAGGTCCTCGCCATACTCCCCCACTCCGGTGTGCACGTCGATGGCGATCACGCGACCCGCCCGGCCAAGACGCTCGCGCAGGAACCCCTCGTACCGCTCCGGTCCCTGCTGCAGCCGCTTGCCGCCGAAGAAGAGCCCGCGCGGATACTCGTATTGCCCGCCCGCCACGGCCTGCTTCAGCGTGGTCATGCCGTGGCGCGCGATCTGCCAGACCACCTGCCCGTAGAAGAAGTCCCAGGTGGGCGGGGCCGGCGGATTCAGCAGGGGATCCAGTGCTCCGTAGCCGGCGGGCGCGCCCGCGTAGCCCTCACCAGGCGCGAGGAAGTTGCGGTTGAGATCCACGTTCTCCTCGTTCACGCGCCGGAGCCACGCGCCTCCGTACGGATTGAGGAAGTGGACCAGCACGATGGCGCCGTCCTCTCCGAGCGTCGGGACGGCGTCGAGGAGCCGGAGCTGTATGGCCGAGCCCGCGAAGCCTTCGACGCCGTGGATACCGGAGGAGTGCAGGAGCACCCGCCGGGGGCGCTCGGCGCCGAACCATCCGATGTCGATGGTCAACGGCGCGCCATCCGGGCCGCGCGCGTCGATCGTGAGGGCTTCGAGCCGGCCTCCGGCGGCCCCGACCTTGTCCCGGAAGCGCGACCGCGCGGTGTAGTAGTCCCCCGAGAAGTACGCCACGGTGGCGTCGGACATCGGTGTCCCCTTCGCCCAGCCGGGCGGCAGTCCCGCCACCGCGACGAAGCCCGCCGCCGCGCCCACCGTCAGCAGCGCGACGAGCACGAGCAGACCATACCCCGGATGCCGGCCGAGCCAGCGGAGCGGCCGGAGGAGCCGGCGGGTCACCAGGCCATCGGCGCGCTAGCGCGCGAGACGCACCATCCGGAGCTCGCTCTGCACGAGATCGGGTACGACCACCAGGAAGCCGCCGGCCTCGGGCACCACGCAGAAGTCCGCGGGACCCTTGAAGCCCTTGGCCAGGGTCTCCGTTCCCTTCGCGCTCCAGCGGAGAAGCGAGCCGGAGTTCCAGTCCGTGACCAGCAGGCTCCCGTCGTCCATCTGATACACGCCGTCGATGCGGCCGAGATTCGGGACCAGGGTCTTCACCTCGCCCGTAGGGCTCACGGAGTAGATGCCCCGCGGCTGGTCCGCCGCCAGGAAGCCCCCCACAAGGATGGAGCCGTCGCGTACGGGATAGACCCCGTTGGGGTTCATCGCCTTCCCCCCCACGTGGCGCGTGATCTTGGGCGCGGCGCTCGCCTCCAGGAAGTCGGCCGGCTCCACCCGGAACACCTGGTCGGCCCGATTGTCCGTCACGTAGAGCACGCCGCCGCCGACGGCGACGTCATTGGCGAACTGGGCGCCGGGCAGCGGCAGCTTCTTGCCGCGTCGGGTGGTCAGATCGAACACCCACACGACGTCGATGTCGCTGACCCAGAGCCGGTTGCCCTGCACCCACAGGCCCTTGGGTTTGTTGAAGGCTTCTCCGCCGGGGCCGGGCAGGAACTGCCGGTCGAGGATCTGCCCCGTGAGGGAGACCCGGCTGATCCGCCCCTTGCCGTCCTTCTCGAGGGGCTTCAGCTCGGACCCGAACTCGCTCACGTAGAGCACCTTGCCCCGCGGGTCGTAGGCCACCGACTCGGGGAACGTGAACCCCTTGGCGGTTTCGTCTGACACGACCCGCAGCGGCTTCACCTCCGGCGGGGTCCCGGACGTGGTGCCCGCGCAGCCGGCGGCGATCGAAGTCACGAACCCTGCCACGAGTGTCAACGCGACCACGCATCGTCTTGTCATGAGCCCACCTTTCCACGGCAAATGTGCCGGGCCGTGAGCACTGTACCACTGTCCCCGTCCGGGGGTATGCTCCCCGATCGTGCGGACTCTCCGCCTGACATTGGCCGCCATCGCCCTGGCGGCCTGTACGACCCTGACTCCCGCGGACCGAGAGTCGGCGGAGGACGCTCAGAGCTTCCTCGATCGGGTCTCGCGCGCCTACGACGTGCAGAAGGTCACGCTGATGCTAGGCTCGGCGGGACGCGGCGACGCGGCGACGATCCGGCCGGGCGGGCTGATCACCATGGACCATCAGTTTCTCGCCCAACCCGACGTCCGGGACACCGTCCTGGCGCATGAGATGGCCCATCTCATCCTCGGACACATGGACCGACCCCCCGACTCGCGCGATGCCCGCGAGCAGCGTGAGATCGATGCGGACGTCAAGTCGGTGGAGATCCTGCGACGCGTCCGGGGGATGTCGGAGGCCCGCGCGTTTTCGCTCGTTGCCACCTATGTGCTGACCTTGAAGAAGAGCCTCGACCAGGGGGGCCGCGTCCACACCATGGGCCACGGACACCCGTGCCGCAAGGTCGAGGCGCTCATCAAGGCGTATCCGCGCCAGCAGGCGGTGCTGGACCGGCTGCAGGCGGACATCACCCTGGGGAGGTGCCGGTGACTAGGCGGACGCCGTGACGTCGATGAGGGCGAGGCCGGACTCCGGGTCGCTCCGGCGCCGCAGATGACGGGGCGACTCGGTCAGGATGAGCTCCAGGGTGGGCCACACGTGGGCCTCCATCAGGTGCCCGCCGTGCGCGGCGCCGTCCGACTTGCCGACCACCACGTGCGCGTGCACCTTGGGCGTCTCGCCGTCGACCGCGATGTCGCCCAGGAGCGAGAGCACTTCGACCTGCTCGGGAACGGGGATCTTCCGATACTGCTTCGCGGCGGCGTCGAAATACCCGAGCGTCACGTCGCGAAAGGCGCCGATGGCGGTGAAGTGCGCGGCGGAGATCTTCCGCTCCCGCGCGAACGCCGTCAGCGTGGCGACGACCTCGTCCCCCTTGTCGAAGATGAGCGCGAGCGTCCTGTCACTGCCCTCCTGGAGCACCTTGGCTTTCATGGCGATCCCTCCCTGCTCGAAACCGTTGCAAGGCCGGTGCCGCCCGGGGGCGGACGGCCGGCGGGCTCGAGAGCACTGGGCAAACTTTACCCCGCCGCTTGACCATGGCCGGCGTCCGCCGCACCATGGCCCATGCTCGGAGCCCGACCGAGGAGCCGCCGGCCGGCGGCGGCGCCGGCAGCGTCAGGCCCGCCCGCCTCCGGGGCGTGGCTCTATTCCCCGCGCGCGGACTTCTGGGTCGTCGCGGGAGGCGGGGGCGTCCTCCTGGTCGTGCTGGCGCTGGTGCTCCAGTGGCGCGGTGATCGCGAGCTGAGCGCGGCCGACGTGCTCCTGGGCGAGCTCCATCTCGGCGCCACCTACGGCGCCATCGTCCGGCGCCGCCTGTGGCGCTGGATGCCGCTCGACGTCCTCGCGATTCCGCTCGCGATCCTCGCCGCCACCTACCTTCTGATGGGGAACGGCGCATCACTACTGGTGACCACCGCCGTCCTTTGCCTCGGCGCGTGGCATCGCGGCCGGCAAAATCTGGGCATCGCGCTCCACTATCACCGGCGCGCGGGAGGCCCCGCGTCCCCCCTGCACCACTGGCTGCTCCGCGCGGCTTTCTATCTCCCGATGGCGGCTGCGGTCGCCTACTACGCGAGCACCGCGCCGACGCACGAGGGCGACGAGTTCCACAATCTCTCGCTCGGCCCGGCGCTCTTGTGGGGTCTTGGGAGCGCGGCGGCGATCGGGGTCCTGGCCTACCTGATCTGGACGGTCGGGCGAACCGCGTCCCCCGATGAACGCGCGACCGCCGCCGTTCATCCCTGCGAGCGATGGCTCGTCCTCGCTAACGCCGTGGGCTTCGCCAGCGCCTACGTGCTCGGAGCGTGGACGTCGTCGTTCGTGCTCGTGCTCGCCCTCCACCACGAGGTGCAATACCTCTGCTTCACCTATGCCGCGGCGCGACGCGCAGAGGCGCTCGGCCAGGCGCCGGCGGCGGAGGCGCGCCGGCTCGTTCGGTTCGCGCTATGGCCGGCGATCGGGCTCACGTCGTGGGCGTTCTGCTGGTGGGCGGACCTTGCCGCGCTCGACCCATTCCTGACCGCGGGGCTACTCGGCCACTACTGGCTGGATGGCCGCATCTGGACCGCGCGAGCCCGCCGCCTGGGCGCGGTAGGCGACTAGAGGTCCAGCAGCGCCTCGACGTTTCGCCAGAGGATGCGCTCCTTTTCGTCGGCGGTGATGGTGGCGAGGCCCTGCACCCACGCCACCGGCGAGGGATGCCAGGGCACGAAGGGCCAGTCGCTGCCGAGGACGACGCGGTCCGCGCCCACCTGGTCGAGGAGAAAGCGGAGCGCTTCCTCGCTGCCCACCACGCTGTCGTAGTAGAGCCGGCGTTGATAGGCGCTGGGCGGCTGGGGAATCCGCTGGGGCCCCTCGAAGCGCGTCTGCCAGGCGCGATCCAGTCGGCCCATCGCGTAGCACGCCGGACCACCGCCGTGGGCCACGCAGACCTTCAGCCGCGGGCACGCCTCCAGTACGCCGCCGAGGATCAGGACGGCCACGACGATCGCGTCCTCCACGATGACGCCCAGGCTGTTGTTGAGCCGGTAGCGGGGCGCGCGCTCCACCATGAAGTTGTGAAAGGGCTGCGGGTGATAGAAGAGCACCGCCCCCATCGCCTCCGCCGCCTTGAAGAACGGCTGGAACTTGGGCTCATCCCAGTTCTCGCCGTTCACCGCCGTGTCCAGCTCCGCGCCCTTGAGCCCGAGCACGGTCACCGCGCGCTCCAGCTCGGCGATGGCGGCGCCGACGTCCTGCATGGGTAGGGTGGCGAGGCCCGCGAACCGCTGCGGCCACTGGCGGACCATGGCGGCGATCTCGTCGTTGACGTCCCGGGCCAGCGCCAGCCCCTTGGCGGCGTCGAGGTGATAACCGAAGAGCGGCGTGTGGATGGAGACGACCTGGACGTCCACCTTCTGCGCGTCCATGTCCAGCAGCCGCTCTTCCGGCGTGAAGCGCACCATGGGCGACACGAACCCGTGGCGCTTGCCGCCTCCCACGATGACGCCGACGCCCTCGCCGGGCTCGTGCCGGTAACCGTGCCACTCCTTGCCGGCGTCCGCCGCGCGCCAGAGTGACTGCGGCACCAGGTGGGCGTGGATATCGATCGAGCGCGGGGGCACTACTGAATCTCAGCGGCTCGGACCTTCATGGCTCGCACCTCCCGGGACAGTGTGGGGACGGCGCTGTCGGATCGAGGCGGTGGACGGAGGTTACCTGCGGATCGTAGGCGCGGCGCGTCGGGGCGTCAAGGAGGAACCCTCCGCGCCTTGACTTCGTCATGGCGGCGGCGTACTCGTAAGGGCACTTTCGAGTGGGAGGTGGGCGGCCTACACGGGAGGGAGGTACCCTGCCATGCCAACCTTTGTGACGCTGGCCAAATGGACCGACGAGGGGATCCGGAACGTCAAAGATTCCCCCAAGCGCCGTCAGGCCTTCGAGGACCGGATCACGACGATGGGAGGAAAGGTGAAGGACGCCTATCTCGTGCTCGGGGAGTACGACCTCGTGGTCGTGACCGAGCTTCCCGACGACGAGATGGCGGCGAAGCTGGCCTTGGGCACGGCCATGCAGGGAAACGTACGGACGGTGACGATGCGAGCATTCGGTCGGGAGGAAATGGACAAGATCATCGGAAGCCTGATGTAGGTCGAAGGTCCCGCGACGCCGGAGTTGCGTAACACGACGAGCCGCCCACCTCTCCGGCCCGGCACACACCTATGAGACCGCATCGTCTAGAAGGGGATTGACAGGGCCTGACGCCTTGCCCATACTGCCCCCGCCCTAGAGTACGTCCGGTGCCGCGGGGGGAACGATGTCCCTGGTTCGGGCCTTCGGACAACTCTTCGCCGTCCGCAGCGACCATCCCGATGGCCGGGGCGCCCGTCTGCCTCGCCATGTCCCCACGCGTCGCGTCCCTCGCCCCTGTCCGCTTCCCTGATGGATCTCCACACCTGCGACGTGCTCGTGGTCGGGGGCGGCGGAGCCGGGCTGCGCGCGGCCATCGCGGTGGCCGAGACGCATCCGAGGCTTCGCGTCGCGGTGATCTCCAAGGTGTATCCCATGCGGAGTCATACCGTCTCCGCGGAGGGCGGCGCCGCCGCAGTGATCAAGGCGTCGGACAGCTTCGACGCGCACGCTTACGACACCATCTCCGGAGGGGACTGGCTCTGCGACCAGGACGCGGTGGAGGCCTTCGTGCGAGAGGCGCCCGAGGAGATGCTCCGGCTCGAGCACTGGGGGTGCCCGTGGAGCCGGGAGCCGGACGGCCACGTCGCGGTGCGCCCCTTCGGCGGGATGAAGATCGAGCGCACGTGGTTCGCCGCCGACAAGACCGGCTTCCACCTGCTCCATACGCTGTTCCAGACCACCCTCAAGTACGACGTCATCGAGCGATACGACGAGTTCTTCGTCACCAAGCTGCTTGTGGACGACGGGCGGTGTCAGGGGGTGGTGGCGGTCGAGCTGGCCACCGGGCAGGTCCGGGCCATCACCGCGAAGGCCGTCATCCTCTGCACGGGGGGCTGCGGCAAGATCTTCCCCTTCACCACCAACGCCAACATCAAGAACGGCGACGGGATGGCCCTGGCCTATCGCGCGGGCGCGCCGCTGAAGGACATGGAGTTCGTCCAGTACCATCCGACCGGCCTCCCCTTCACGGGGATCCTGATTACCGAGGCGGCACGGGCGGAGGGAGGCTGGCTCCTGAACAAGGACGGCTACCGCTACCTCCAGGACTACGACCTGGGTACGCCCACGCCCAAGCCAGTGCTGCGCTCGATGGAGCTGGGGCCGCGCGACCGCCTCTCGCAGTGCTTTGTGAAGGAACAGGAAAAGGGCCGCACCCTCGAAGGCCCCTACGGGCACTACGTCCACCTCGACATCCGCCACCTGGGGGCGAAGGTCATCGACAGGAAGATTCCCTTCGTCCGCGAGCTCTGCCTCAAGTACGTGGGGATCGATCCGGTCAAGGAGATGATCCCGGTCCGGCCAGTCGTGCACTACATGATGGGCGGGATTCACACCGACATTCACGGGGCCACCCCAGTCGCGGGCCTCTACGCGGCGGGCGAGGCGGCCTGCGTCAGCATCAACGGCGCCAACCGGCTGGGCTCCAACTCCCTCACCGAGATCCTGGTCTTCGGCGCGCGGGCCGGCAAGGCCGCCGCGGCTTTCGCTGCGGATCAGGCCGCGCCCCACCCGTCCCTCGTCGCTCAGGCCCACGACGAGCACCGGCGGCTGGAGGAGCAATTCCTGCGCAAGACGGACGGCAAGGAGCGGATCGCCACCCTGCGCGCCGAGATGCACCAGATCATGGAGGAGAGCGCGGGCATCTATCGGACGGAGACGACGCTCAAGGAGGGGTCGGGCAAGCTGAAGCGCCTTCAGGAGCGGTTCCAGGGCCTCGCCTTCGACGACCGGAGCTACACCTTCAACACCGAGCTGACCACCGCGTTCGAGCTGTCCTACATGCTGGATGGCGCCCAGGCCATCGTGCAGTCAGCCCTTGAACGACGGGAGTCGCGGGGCTCGCACCAGCGCAGCGACTACCCCGAGCGCGACGACGAGCGCTTCCTGGCGCACTCCCTGGCCTATCGCACGGAAGACGGAGCACCCCGGATCGAGTACCGACCGGTCACCGTCACCCGCTGGCCGCCGGGCAAGCGGGTCTACGGGAGGTAGGGAAAGGAGGCGAGGATGCCGTCCACCGTCGCGCTCGCCGTGGCACGCTATCGGCCGGAGCAGGAGTCCGAGCCCACCTTCCAGTCCTACGAGGTCCCCTATCGGAAGGACTGGGTGATCCTGGACGCGCTCAACCACGTCAAGGATCAGTTGGACGGGTCCCTCTCCTTCCGGTGGTCGTGCCGGATGGGCGTGTGCGGCAGCTGCGGCATGAAGGTGAACGGCACGCCGAAGCTGACGTGCGCGACCTTCCTGTCGGACTACCTGCCGGGGCCGATTCGCGTGGAGCCGCTCGACTACTTTCCAGTGGTGCGCGACCTGGTCGTCGATCTCACCGATTTCGTGCGAAAGCTCAAGCAGGTGAAGCCCTGGATCATTCGCAAGGAGGACAAGCCCCTGGCGGAGGGCGAGTACCTGCAGACCCCCGATCAGCTCGATACCTACAAGCAGTTCAGCATGTGCATCAACTGCGCGCTGTGCTACTCCGCCTGCCCGATCTACGCGCTCGAGCCGAGCTTCATCGGGCCCGCCGCGATCGCCCTCGCTCAGCGCTACAACATGGACTCCCGCGACGAGGGAGCGGCGGCGCGCCTGAAGATCCTCTCCGAGCACGACGGGATCTGGCAGTGCACCTTCGTGGGCGAGTGCACGAAGGTGTGCCCCAAGCACGTGGATCCCGCGGGCGCCATCCAGCAGTACAAGCTCACCGCGGCGACCCACTGGGTCAAGTCACTGCTGCTCCCGTGGGGCGCGCGATGAGCGCCGAGCCCCACTACACGCTCTACCATCCTCGGTGGTATCGCCATCGCGTGTCCGTCTGGTGGTGGCTCAAGAAGGGATCCTACGCGCTGTTCGTGCTGCGCGAGCTCACCAGCGTCTTCGTCGCCTTCGTCGCGGTGGTGTATCTCTGGCAGCTGCGTGCCATCGGCCAGGGCCCGGAGGCGTACGGGCAGTTCCTTGCTCGGATGAAGACGCCGCCCTTCCTCCTGCTCAACGCCATCACCTTTCTCCTCGTGCTCTTCCATGCCATCACCTGGTTGAACCTGACGCCCGCGGCCATGGTCGTGCGGCTGCGGGGCAAGCGGGTGCCCGATTGGGCCATCCTCGCCGGGAACTATGCGGCCTGGCTCGTCCTCTCGGCGGCGGTGGCCTTCGTGCTGCTGCGCGGGTAGGCGATGGCACGGATCACGCCGCTCTTGTGGCTCCTGTTCAGCGCGGGGGGCACCGTCGCCGCGTTCCTCTTCCCCATCCATCTCCTGCTGACGGGTCTGGCCTTCCCTCTGGGATGGCTCGACCCGCCTCGCTACGACTACGTCCAGCGCCTCGTGGCGCATCCGGTGACCCGGCTCTATCTCCTCGTGCTCATCTCACTGCCCCTCTTCCACTGGGCTCATCGCTTCCGGTACACGCTCTACGACGGGCTGCAGCTCAAGCATCTGACCGCGCTCATCGCCGTCCTGTGCTATGGCGCCGCCCTCGTGGGCACGGCGGCGGCGGCCTATCTGCTGTGGAGTATCGCCTAGCATCGACGACCGAGGTTCATGACGGAGGTGGACCATGGCGAAGTATCTGGTCGTCACGCATCAGACCGCGCTGAGCCCGGCCCTCCAGCAAACCGTGCGCGCGCTGGCCGCGAAGGACCCTGCCGCGGAATTTGCCGTGCTCGTGCCGGAAGCGCCCCAGGGCGCGACGACGTGGGAGGGCGAGACGGTGGACGGCGCCAAGCAGCGAGGCGAAGCGGCCAAGACGCTGTTCGAGGAGGCGGCGCAGGCGCGAGTCTTCCGGACGGCGGTGGGGCCGCCCGATCCCATGCAGGCGATCGGCGAGGAGCTGGCCGCGCAGCCCGGGTACGAGACCCTCGTCATCTGCACCTTGCCGCCGGGCATCTCCCGCTGGCTGAAGCTGGACCTGGTGCACCGGGTCGAGCGGAGGTTCGGCCGGCGCGTCATCCACGTCGTCGCGGAGGCGCCCGTGAAGGCGCACTCATGAGGCGGAGGCGAGCCGGCCGCCCATAGTCGCGGCCCGCTACGTTCTTCCCGTACGGCGGGCCTAGTCGGGGAAGCTGTGCAGGAGATACATGGCGCGGAGCGCGGTGCCCGGCGTCCCCATGTCCCCGAACCACTTCTGATAGATCTCCACGATGTCGCCCGAGCGATACAGCGTCGCGAGGGTGCGGTTGGCGATGAACCGAAATCGGGAGTCGCCGCGGCGGACCATGAAGCCGTGGGGCTCGTACGAGAACATCTCGTCCGCCAGCGCGTAACGCTCGGGCTTGGAAGCCCGGCGCCCCACGCCGATGAGGATGGTGCGGTCGGAGGCATAGGCATCCGCGGCGCCGCTCTCCAGCGCGGCGAGCCCCTCCTCGTGCGTCTTGACCGGGACGATCGTGGCCTGGGTGCGCGCGCGCTGGAGAGATGCCTCCAGGGCGGGCGCGGTGGTGGTGCTCGGAATGACGGCGACACGCTTGTCGCGGAGGTCGGGAACGGTGCGGATCCCGAGGCCGTCCACCACGAGGAGGCTTCCGCCGTCCACGAAGGTCATGTGCGTGAAGTCGACCTGCTCCTGGCGGGACAGGCTCATCGTGGTCGATCCGCACTCGATGTCGACGGTGCCCTTGGTGACGGCCTCGACCCGCGTCGCTGCCGTGACCGGCACGAAGCGCAGGGTCAGCCGCGGGAGGCCCAGGCTCTTCTCGACGGCGGTGGCGATGCGGCGGCAAAGATCCACCGAGTAGCCGTCGGGCTGGCCCTGCTCGTTCTTGAAGGAGAACGGGCGCGCGGTGTCCCGGTAGCCGATGGTCAGGGTGCCCGACTTCTTGATCCGGTCGAGGGTTCCGTCCTGCGCTTGGGCCGGCAGGGTCATCGTGAGGGTTAGCAGTAGCCCGAAGACCACCGCGGCTTTCAGCAGATCGTTGCGCATGCCTGCCTCCTTGGAATAGAGCCTGCCAACCGCGCCCGACTATACCACCCGCGCGAGACGCTGCCGGCTCCAATGCGCCCCGGGGCCAGACGGGAATTGGCTGAGCACAAATCATGGGGCATCCCCGATACTGGACCTCGCCCGTCATGGTCGAGCCCGCCCGCGAAGTCGGGAACACCGCCGCGTCCGCCTCGCGCGGCGTGCCGGAGTCCAGGTACGCGTGGACCCGCCTCGTCGCCGCGCTGCTGCTGTCGGGAATCGGGGGCGTGGGCATGTGGTCGGTGATCGTGGCCCTGCCCGCGATCGAGGCCGAGTTCGGCGTCGCGCGCTCGGCCGCGTCCCTCCCCTACACCGTCACGATGATCTGCTTTGGCCTCGGCGGCATCGTGATGGGGCGCCTCTCCGATCGCCTCGGCATCATGACTCCCGTCGCGGGCGGAGCCGTCTTCCTCGGCCTCGGCTATGCGCTGGCCAGTCAGGCGACGAGCCTCTGGCAGTTCGTCCTCGCCCAGGGTCTGCTGGTCGGCGTCGCCAGCTCGGCCACCTTCGCGCCCATCATCGCCGACACCTCGCTCTGGTTCACGCGCCATCGCGGCATGGCGGTGGCGATCATCGCGAGCGGCAGCTATCTCGCGGGCACGGTGTGGCCGCCGGTGGTGCAGCACTTCATCCAGAGCGTGGGCTGGCGGCGCGCGCACCTGGGCATCGCCGTCTTCTGCGTGGCGACGATGCTGCCGCTCGCGCTGGCCCTGCGCCGGCGCTCGCCGCTCGTCGCGACTTCCTCCGGGGCGCCGCATCTCGCGGCACGGACCTCGCAGCCCCTCGGCATGTCGCCGGGCGCGCTCCAGACGGTACTGATCATCGCGGGACTCAGCTGCTGCGTCGCGATGTCGATGCCCCAGGTCCACATCGTGGCCTACTGCGCCGATCTGGGCCACGGCGCGGCGCGGGGCGCGCAGATGCTGTCGCTCATGCTGGGCTTCGGCATCGTGAGCCGCCTGGCCTCGGGCTGGGTGTGTGACCAGATCGGCGGCCGCCGCACGCTCCTGGCGAGCTCGAGCCTGCAGGCCCTGGCCCTCGCTCTCTTCCTGCCCTTCGACAACCTTCCCGCCCTCTACACGCTGTCCGCCCTCTTCGGCCTCGTCCAGGGCGGGCTCGTGCCCTCCTATGCCGTCATCGTGCGCGAGTTCTTTCCTCCCGAGGAGGCCGGCGTGCGCGTGGCCACCGTGATCATGGCCACCGTGTTCGGCATGGCGCTGGGCGGCTGGATGTCCGGCGTGATCTACGACCTCACGGGCTCGTACCACACCGCGTTCGTCAACGGCATCCTGTGGAACCTGCTGAACGTCGGCATCGCCGTCGGCCTGCTCCGGCGCCCGGGACGGCCGCTGGAGCAGGCCTGGCGATAGCCGTCGGCGGCCCTCGGCACGGGCCGGCGGGCCGCCGGCAGGCGCTCAGCTCTTCCGGGAGGTCCTGGCGGAGAACATTGTCATCTGCGGCGTGACCACTCGACTGCCGCATCCGGGGCATGCCACATTCCCGGCGTCCCGCTCCGTCGCCGTCAGGATCACCTCGAAGCGCTTCCCGCACTTCCCGCACATGAACTCGTATCTGGGCATCAGCGGCCTCCCCTCGTGGCAACTTCGCAGATCTCCGGCGCCTCCAGCCGCGCACGCCGGGCGATCGCAGCCTCGTCGGGCAGCAGCGGAGTCGTGGGCGGCGCGAGTCGCAGCTTGAACCCCACGAGGTCGACGAGGCCGACCTTGGTCCCGCTGGGGAGCTCGAAGCGATCCCCGAAGAAGAACGAGCGCGAGTAGCGAATGATCTGCCCGGGCAGGAGCCGGTTCACCTCGCGGTGCGCCGACTCGCGGGCGGCCACGAGCTCGAGCAGGCACCCCTTGTGGGGGATGCAGGCGACTTCCTCCTTGTCGCCGATCAGAACCGCCTCGTGATAGGGGGAGAGGCGCCGGACCTCGAGGGTCTCCCCGAGCCCGGCGTCGTGATGACGAACGCGTGTGAGCGTGCAGTAGGCTCCCATGGCCATCCTCCAGCTGATGGTGTCGATCGCGCAGTCGAGATGCCGGCGAATCGCGTGAGGAGGGGCGCGGACACGCGAACCCGCCCCCCGGTGCCCGGGTGCGCCGACCGCGGTGTCGAAGCCCTGTGGGGGAACCCGGATCAGGGGCATAGCCACCCGCCTGAGATCGCTTGAAGACCGCTTGATTCGCCCGCAACGAGTCAACTCAAGCGTAACGCGCTTGACAAGTCCCCCGCGGCGAGGCGGCGCGCGGCAGGCCCCGGCCGGCCGTGGCGCTCAGCCCGCCGCGCGCAGGTTCTTGTTCAGGAAGTCGAGGGTCCGCTGCCACGCCAGCGTGGCGGCGGCCCGGTCGTACCGCGGCGTGGTGTCGTTGTTGAACCCGTGCTGGGTGCCCGCGTACTGGTGCATCGTGTAGGGAACATTGCTCGCCTTCAGCGCGGCCTCGTAGGCGGGCCAACCCGAATTCACCCGGTCGTCGTTCTCCGCGTAGTGGATGAGGAGCGGCGCCTTGATGTTCGTCACGTCGGCGGCCGCGGGCTGGGTGCCGTAGAAGGGCACCGCCGCTGCGAGGTCGGGGATCCGCGTCGCCAGCATGTTGGCGATGGCCCCGCCGTAGCAGAAGCCCACGACGCCGACCTTCCCCGTGCAGTCCGGCCGGCGCTTGAGGACGCCGGCAGCGGCCACGAAGTCCTCGCGCGCCTTCGCCTGGTCGAGCTTGGCGAAGGCCTCGCGAGCCTTGTCCTCGTCGCCCGGGTAGCCCCCCAGCGGCGTGAGGGCATCGGGCGACAGCACGAGGAAGTTGTCGAGGGCCAGGCGCCGCGCGATGTCCTCGATGTGTGGGTTGAGGCCGCGGTTCTCGTGCACCACGAGCACGCCCGGGAGCTTCGGCGCTGCCGTCTCCGGCCGGACGAGATAGGCGCGGACCCTGCCGGTGCCTTGGGGCGACTCGTAGTCGAGCCACTGGGACCGCAGCCGCTTGTCGTCGCGCGGGACCAGCTGTGCCTCCGCGAAGCGCGGGCTCAGGGCGTCGAGGAGCGTCGCCA
>Ga0209382_10003182_pt1 | contig 22937 bp, 17 predicted proteins | sample SoiMetdeltSBSDD5_FD_187599 | JGI IMG/M metagenome (GOLD analysis project Ga0209382, IMG submission 187599) | Bulk soil microbial communities from a Populus tree surrounding site in Tennessee, USA - Soil MetaG P. deltoides SBSDD5 (SPAdes) (version 2) | ecosystem: Environmental > Terrestrial >...
CGTCACCGGCCGCCGCGGCGCCGGCGAGCACGTCGGCATGCAGCGCCCGGTACACGCCGCGGCGGCGCGCCTCGGGCGCCACGTAGACGCTCTGGATCCAGAGGAACCAGCCGTTGCGCCAGTCGCTCCATTCGCGCGTCAGCAGGAGCGCGCCGGCCGGCCGGCCGCCGAGCTCGGCCACGCGGTAGACCCCGCGCTGCGGGTCGGCGAGGGCCGCCGCCACGCCGGCCTGCAGGCGCGCCGGCTGCAGGCGCAGGTCCTCGGTCTCGAGCGCCATGGCCGCATTGAAGGCCACGAGCAGGGGCAGGTCGGCGCGGGTGGCGGGTCGGACCACGAAGCTCATGGCGGCCTCCGGGCGGGTGGGCCGAGGGTAGCAGGCCGCCCCGGCGCGGGACTTGCTGCGCTCTCCCCCATGCCCGTCATCTTCGAGCCCTTCCGCATCAAGGTCGTCGAGCCCATCCCGCTGCCCTCGCCCGGGGAGCGCCGCGCGCGCCTGCAGGAGGCCGGCTTCAACCTCTTCGCGCTGCGCGCCGAGGACGTCACCTTCGACCTGCTCACGGACAGCGGCGCCTCGGCCATGTCGGCCGCGCAGTGGGCGGCGCTCGTGCAGGGCGACGAGTCGTACGCCGGCTCGCGCTCGTTCTTCGAGCTGCAGTCCGTGGTGCGCGACCTCACCGGCTACCGGCACCTCATCCCCACCCACCAGGGCCGCGCGGCCGAGCGCATCGTGTTCACGCTCACCATCCGGCCCGGCTCCGTGGTGCCCAGCAACGCGCACTTCGACACGACGCGCGCCAACATCGAGTTCGGCGGCGGCGAGGCGCTGGACCTGGTCATCCCCGAGGGCAGGGATCCCGCCTCGCGCCACCCCTTCAAGGGCAACATCGACCTGCAGCGCCTGGACGAGGCCTGCCGCACCCACGCCGGGAAGATCCCGCTCGGCATGCTCACGCTGACCAACAACTCCGGCGGCGGGCAGCCCGTGAGCCTGGCCAACGTCCGCGCGGCGGCCGAGATTCTGCACAGCCACGGCATCCCGCTCATCCTCGACGCCTGCCGCATCGCGGAGAACGGCTGGTTCATCCGCGAGCGCGAGCCGGGCCAGGCCGGACGCAGCGTGCGGCAGATCGTGCAGGAGCTCCATCGCTGCGCCGACGGCTGCACCTTCAGCGCCAAGAAGGACGGCCTCGTGAACATCGGCGGCTTCCTCGCGCTGAACGACGACGAGCTGGCCGAGCGCGCGCGGCAGCTGCTGATCCTCACCGAGGGCTTCCCCACTTACGGCGGCATGGCGGGGCGCGACCTCTCGGCCATGGCCGTGGGGATCGAGGAGGCGCTCGATCACCGCTACCTGGAGTACCGCGTGGCCACGTCGCGCTACCTGGCCGAGGGCCTGAACCGCGCCGGCATCCCCACCGTGCAGCCGCCGGGAGGGCACGCGGTCTACATCGACGCGAAGAGCCTGCTGCCGCACATCCCGCCCGAGCGCTTCCCGGGCCAGTCGCTGGCCTGCGAGCTGTATCTCGAAGGGGGCATCCGGAGCTGCGAGATCGGCACCGCGATGCAGGGCCGGACGGACGGCCAGGGCTGCTGCGTGCCGGCCGCCATGGAGCTGGTGCGCCTCGCGCTGCCGCGCCGCGTGTACACGCAGAGCCACGTGGACCGCATCCTCGAGATCTGCGCCGCGGTGGCCGCGCGGCGCGACGAGCTGCCGGGCTACCGCATGGTCGCGGCGCCGCGCTTCCTGCGGCACTTCACGGCGCGCTTCGAGCCCGTCCTGCGGCTGGAGGTGCTGCAGGCGCGCTGACGCGCCGAGCCCTTTCCGCGCGGCACGCTCCGCCTACAATGCCGCGCCAGGCGAGGATGGCGGAACTGGCAGACGCGCAGGACTTAGGATCCTGTGGAGCAATCCGTGGGGGTTCGACTCCCCCTCCTCGCACCAGACTCAGTGCGGCGCCTCCTGCACCAGGTTCCTGTTCCACTCCGGGATGCGCACCCGCATCGGCACCTTGCCGTTCGGGATGCACTGGCACCCCAGGCGCGACTTGTCGGTCACGCCGGCTGCGAGGTCGAGCATGTCCTCCTCGGCCTCGAGCACCTCGCTGCAGGTCTCGCCGCCCTCCTCCACGATGACGTGGCAGGTGCTGCACGCGGCGACGCCGCCGCAGGCGTGGTCCAGGTGCACGCCGGAGCCCAGCGCGATGTCGAGCACCGAGCCGGGCAGGCCGTCGTGGCCGTAGGGCAGCTTGTCGGGCTCCACGGTCACCTCGCGCGTCTCGCCCGAGTCGCCGAGCACGAAGGTCATGCGGTAAGGCTGGCGCGGGAGGTCGGCCTTGACCTGCTCGATGTAGGGATTGACGCCGCCCATGCTGCACCGGTGTCCGAGGGGTGGTGTCGTCCTAGCACGCCGCGTTCGCGCGCACCAGCCGCGGCGCCGCCGCGCGCGGACGTGTTCCGCGGGCGGCCGCCGGCCTGAGGGTCAGCCTCCCGGCTCGTCCGCGGCCGGTGCGGGCGCCCCGGCGGGCTGCACCATGATCCAGCTCGCACGCTCCTTCGCCAGCCAGCGCTGCGCCATGTCCGACAGCATCTCCGGGGTCATCGACTTGTAGTCGGATTCCACGTGGCGGATCTCGTCCAGCGCGGCCGCGCGCGTCTGGTTGTCGTCCAGCACCGAGAGCCAGAAGCCGTTGTTGCGCATCTGGTCGCGCAGCGTGGCCAGCGTCGGCGCGCGCGCGCGCTCCAGCTCCTCGGCGGTGACGCCCCCGCTGGCCAGCGCGCCGGCGACGCCGAGGCAGGCGTCGAGTACTTCCTGCGCGCGCGCGGGCTCGGCGGCGGCGTTCATGAGCATGAAGCCGACGCCGGGATAGACGTCGCTGGCCTGGCTGCCCGCGGACGGCGAGTAGGCCACGCCCAGCTTCTCGCGCACCTCCACGCGCAGCCGGTCGGACACGATGCGACCCAGCAGGTTGAGCTGGCGACGCACGAGCGCATCGCGGCCGTCCGTGGTGGGCAGGGCGATGAAGAGCAGCGCCTGCGGCACCTCGGTCTGCACGGTGGCCGACTCGTGCAGGCCCGTGGCCACCTTGACGGCCAGCCGGCCGGCCACGTCTTGTTGCGCGCTGCGCGGCGGCAGCACACCGAAGGTGCGCGCGACGGCCGCGACCACGGCCTCGACGTCCACCTGGCCGACGACCGTCAGCTCGATGGGCCCGGACTTCAGCTGCGGGTCCAGCCACTCGCGCATCTCCTCGCGCGTGACCGCCAGCAGCCGCTCGAGCGGCGGCAGGCCGAAGCGCGGGTCGCCCGAGTGCAGCTTGCCGAGGAACGAGAGCTGCACGGGACCGTCGGGCCGGTGCGCCAGGGCCTCGAACTGCGGCGGCAGGTTCTTGCGCGCCTGCTCCAAGGCCTCCACGCGCCAGCCCGGATCCTGCGTGTAGGCCGCCATGAGCTCGAGCTGCAGCAGGAGGTCGTCCGGCGTGGTGGTGCCGTTGAGCACGAAGGCGTCCTCGCCCACGGAAAAGCCCACCGCCACCTGCCGCCCGGCTGTCAGGCGGCGCAGCTCGTCCTCGCTGTGCTTCCCGAGGCCGCCCGCCTCGAACACCTGGTCGGCCATGAAGGCCACCGCAGCGCGCTCGGGCGGCAGCGTCAGCAGGCCCTGCCCGAGCCGCAGCAGGAGCAGCACCTGGCGCTCGCGGAAGTCCGTGGGCTTCACGGTGAGCTTCACGCCGTTGGCGAAGCGCACGCGCGTGAGGCCCAGGTCGTCCACCGTCTCGCGCGACGCGATCTCGCCCTTGTCCTCCTCGCGGCTCGCGTAGGCGAAGGCCAGCTCCGAGATCTCGGGCGGCGCCGCCACCTCCACGGCCTGGCTCGCGGCCCACGCGGCGGACAGCTGGGCCGCGCCGTCGGCGCCGAGGTCGAGCCCGCCCACGGCGGAGAGCCGCAGGTGACCCTCGTTCCAGGCCTTGCGCAGCGCGTCGCGGCAACCCTCCACGGTGAGGGCCTCGATGGCGGGACGCAGGATCTGGCGGTCGGTGGCGGCGGTCGTAACCACCACGCGCGCCTCGGCCGCGGCCAGGATCTCGTTCACGTAGCTGCTGCTGGTGCGCGTGGGCTCGCGCTCGACGGCCTCGTCCAGCGCCCGCAGCGCGTCCTTGCGCACCTCGTCCAGCTCCGGCGCGCGGAAGCCGTGCTGCAGCGCGCGGCGCAGCTCCTGCTCGCCGGCCGCCAGGGCCTCCTTCCACTTCTCCGGCTTGGCCACCACCGAGAGCTCGTCGCCCTCGGCCACGCGCAGGCCGCCCGTGGGCCCGAGCGCGGCCTGCAGGAATGGCGCGTCGGGCGCCTTGGCCAGCTCGCGGAACCGCAGGTTGACCATGCGCCGAGCGTACTCCAGCGGCACGTCCTCGACCATCTCGGCCTTCGTCTGCGGCTCGTCCTCCCACGGCTTCCAGCGGGAGGCCGTGAGCGTCACCACCGGGATCTCGGAGCTGAAGTACGTGAAGACGTCGTCACGCGCGGGCGGCGTGCCCGGCGGCGGCTCGGCGGCCGGCGCCTCCTCCGGCGCGGGCAGGTCGTCGAAGAGTTCCTTGACGATCGGCGAGGGATCCAGCGCGCCAAGGTCGCCCACGATGACCACCGTCAGGTTCTCGGGGCGGTACCAGCGGCTCCAGAAGGCGCGCACGGAGTCGGCCGTGAAGGCCGCTCGCACGTCCTTGATGCCGATCGGGATGCGGGCGGCGACGCGCGTGCCCTCGAAGGCGTCCTTGAGGTCGGCGATGGCCGCGCGGAAGCCGGCGCTGTCGCGCTCGCGCTCCTCGCCATCGATGACGCCGATCTCCGCCGCCACCTCGTCGGGCTTCAGCAGCAGGCCGCCGGCGACGTCGCTGAGGAAGGTCAGCCCCTCGCGCAGCGTGGCCGCGTCGCTGGTGGGCAGGTCGAGCATGTACACCGTCTCGCTGAAGTCGGTGCTCGCGTTGCTGTCCGCGCCGAAGGCCATGCCGTGATTCTGGAACCACTCGACCAGCGTGCCCGGCTCCCAGTGCTCGCTGCCGTTGAAGGACATGTGCTCGAGGAAGTGCGCCAGGCCCTGCTCGCGGTCCTCCTCGGAGAGGCTGCCGACGTCCACGTGCAGCCGCACGTAGCAGCGCTGGCGCGGCTCGCTGTTGGCCATCCACACGTAGCGCAGCCCGTTCTCCAGCTCGCCGAAGTGGATGCGCGGGTTGGAAGGCACGTCGGACGACGCATGCTCCCAGGCGCGCGCCGCGCCGGCCACGCGCTGTGCGGTCGCCGGGACGACGAGGAGCAGCAGGACCAGCAGCAGGCGGCGGGCGGACATGTGAGCGATCTCGCGAACGGGAATCGGGACGGCGGCGCGAAGAGGCGAACCGTAGCACGCCGGCGCCGGCGGCGGCGAGCCGCCGTCGTGGCGATGCCGCGACGCTCCCGCGGGCAGCCGCGAGCCGGAACGGAGCGGACGCGCGGCCGGCGCCTCAGCCGAAGACGGCCCGGCAGGCCGACACGGCGCCGTCCAGCGCGTCGTCCCCGGCGTCGCGGTGGAACACGAAGCGCACGCGCCGCCCATCCAGCGCGAACGTCAGGACGCCGTGCTCGCGCAGCGCCGCCTCCGCCGCGCGCGCGTCGCCGCGCGTGCCGACGAAGACGATGTTGGTCTGCACGTCGCGCGGCTCGAGCTGCAGGCCCGGCAGGCCGGACACGGCCTCGGCGAAGGCGCGCGCCCGGCGGTGGTCGGCCGCGAGCAGCGCCGGGCCCTCCTCCAGCGCGATGAGACCGGCGGCGGCCAGCACGCCCGCCTGCCGCATGCCTCCGCCCAGCGCCTTGCGCAGCCGGCGCGCCGCCGCGATGCGCTCGCGCGTCCCCGCGACCAGCGAGCCCACGGGCGCCCCGAGGCCCTTGGACAGGCAGATGGACACCATGTCCATGTCGCGCACGATGCGCGCGGCCGGCAGGCCGCTGGCCACCGCGGCGTTGAAGAGGCGCGCGCCGTCCATGTGCAGCCGCAGGCCGTGGCGGCGCGCCTGCTCGGCCAGCTCGTCCACGCGCGGCTGCGGAAGCACCGCGCCGCCCGCGTAGTTGTGCGTGTTCTCGAGCGACAGCACGGCCGTGCGCGGGTGGTGGATGTCGGGGCTGCGGACGACGCGCTCCACGTCCTGCGGGCGCGGGCAGCCGCGGTCGCCGCGCACCGTGGCCACCTGCACGCCCCACCAGCGCGCCGCGGCGCCGCCCTCATTGAGCAGCACGTGCGCCTGCTCGTCGGCCACGACCTCGTCGCCGGGCGACGTGAGCGCGCCGAGACAGACCTGGTTGGCCATTGTCCCCGAGGGCACGAACAGGGCCTCCTCCTTGCCCAGCACCGCCGCGGCTCGCTGCTGCAGGCGGTTGACCGTCGGATCCTCGCCGAACACGTCGTCCCCGACCTCGGCCGCCTGCATGGCGGCGCGCATGGCCGGCGTGGGCCGCGTCACGGTGTCGCTGCGCAGGTCGAACATGGGGCCTCCGGACGGATCGGACAGGGCGCCCAGCGTAGCGGCCGCGACACGCTCCGACCGCATCGGTTGATGTCCGCCGGCCATTTTCGGGGCCACCGCACCGGGCCGATTGGCCGGGTGCGCGCACAGCCGATAGACTGCATCTTCCCACTGTTCGGCCGGCTTCCTCCCGCCGGCCGGACCATCCGTCGGACACCGCATGCCCAGCCCCGCCCGACTCCTCGCCGCGATCCTCGTCGTCGCCACGCCGGTCTTCGCGCAGGTCTCCGCCCAGAAGGCGCCGGCCGAGCGTCTCGATGCGGCCGACCACGCCATCCGCATGGCCCGCATCGCCGTCACCGGCGACCTCGGCCTGCCTCCCCTGCTGCCCGTCCTGCCCGACAGCCCGCGGGACGCGATGTACTTCGCCGACCGCCTCTCCGTCGCGCCGGACCAGGTCGCTTCGAGCGCCGCGAGCTCCGTGGGCGACGGCGGGGCGCCGCAGATGGTGGACGGCTTCATTCCGCCCGGCCCGGGCGGCACGGGCACCGACATCGGCGAGGTCTTCAAGTACCAGATCCCCGGCAACTACGACCCGCTGAACGACCCGGTGCCCATGGTCATCGGCTACCACGGCTTCGGCAACTCGGCCAACTCCGTGGCCCTCGTGAGCACGCTCGACGAGGAGGCCAACGCGCGCGGCTGGTTCTACATGTCGCCCACGGGCATCGACGACGTGCTCTTCGGCTCGCCCGTCTGCCAGCAGAACGTCGAGGCCGCGATGCAGTTCATGCTGGACAGCTTCAACATCGACCCGGACCGGCTGTACATGGTCGGCTTCTCGATGGGCGGCGGCGTGAGCGCCAACTTCGCGGCGCGCCACCGCGACCCGGACGGCATCATGATCGCCGCGCTCGGGATCGTCTCCGGCACTTTCGACTGGACGCTGAACTGGAACATCAGCACGCCGGCCGGCAAGGACATCCTCGAGAACGAATACAACTTCGGCGGCACGCCGTTCGAGTTCCCGTGGGCCTACCAGCGCTCGAGCAGCCTGTACTTCGAGCAGGGCACGTATCCCCCGCTGCCGGGCGTGCTGGACTCCGAGAACTCCATGGCCATCAACCTCGGCAGCATCCCCACGTACGTGACGTGGGACCTCGCCGACCCGCTGCCCGAGGTCGTGAGCGAGGAACCCGTCCTGGTGGGCTACCTCGCGAGCCTCGGCGGAACCCTGGTGAGCAAGCCGAAGACCGGCACGCCCCTGCCGATCCACAGCTGGATCGTCCTCGACGAGCCCGACCTCTTCAGCTTCCTCGATGGCAAGACGGTCAACCGCACGCCGGCCGTGTTCGAGGCGCTGCTGGACGGCAGCACGCAGGTGTCGTGGGCACAGGCGACGCAGCAGGTGTCGGAGGCCTTCTCGCGCGTGAGCGGCGTGGCGGTCACGTCCTCGCGCACGCTGACGGTCACGGGCGTGGAGAACGCCGACGTGCTGGCCACCCAGGTCGAGCTGGCCGGCATCCTCGGTCCCGCCGACGTGCACGTTTCGGCCAGCTCCGGCGACACCGAGGGCTTCGCACTGCAGATCAACGACCTCTCGGCGCCACCGGCGTGGCTGGAGGACCCGGGCACGGGCGCGCTGCTGCCCGGCACCGAGTCCGACCCGTTCGCGGAGGGCCTCCTCCAGGTCGTCCCGGACGGCGGCTCGCTGGCGGTGGACCTCGTCACCGATGCGGACTACACCGCCGACCTGAGCACCTCGCCCGAGCCGGCCCTGATCGGCGAGACCGTGAACCTGACCGTCGCCGCGCCCGGCGCGGCCATGACCTACCTGCTCCTCGGCTTCAACCAGGCGCTGTCCACCTTCAAGGGCGGCCACCACCTGCTCGTGCAGCTCGGTCCGACGACGCTGGTGATCGGCTTCCACCTCGGCCTGGACGGCACGATCACCCTGCCGGGCGAGATCCCGAACGACCCGCAGCTCGCGGGCATCGAGGTGCTGCTGCAGGGCATCATGGCCGCCGGCAGCAGCGTCCACTCGATCAGCAACCTGTGGGTCATGGACATCGGCTGACGGCCGGAGGGGTTCTCGCCCGCAGCCCCGGCTGCGTATCTTGGCGGCGTGAAGCGCCTGCCCCGCATCGCCGTGCCCGCCGCCATCCTGCTGGCCGGGGCCTGTGACGACGCCTCGCGGCCGCTCCTGGAGCACGCGACCTGCGGCGCGGAGCTCACGCTGCTGTGCGGCGAGCCGGGCGTGAAGGACACCATCCTCGACGTGAACGGCAACGGCCTGGCGCTGTTCGACGTGGACCTCGACGGCGACCTCGACCTGCTGCTCGTGGACGGCAGCACGCGCGCGCGCATGGCCGCGGGCAGGACCGTGACGCACCTGCTGCTGATCAACACCGGCGTGCGCGACGGCGCGCCGCGCTTCGAGCTCGCGGGCCCGGAGCACGACCTGCGCATGAACGGCTGGCCCACCGGCGTGGCCGTGGGCGACGTGGACCGCGACGGGCGGCCGGACCTGCTCATCGGCGGCGTGGGCGAGGACGCGCTGTTCCTGAACCGCACGCCGCCCGGCGGACCCGTGAGCTTCCAGCGCCGCGAGCTGCCCGGGCGCGCCTCGCCGCGCGACTGGACCTCGAGCGTGGCGCTGGCCGACGCCGACGGCGACGGCGACCTGGATGCCTGCCTCGGACGCTACCTCGACATCGATCCGGCGCGGCCGCCGCTCGGCCAGGTGGGCGACCTGCCCTGCGTGTGGCGCGGCCATCCCGTGATGTGCGGTCCGCACGGCCTGCCTCCGCTGCCCACGGTGCTCCTGCTGGGCGACGGCAAGGGCGGCTTCACCGACGCCAGCCTGTCCAGCGGCGTGCGGGCCGCGCCGGCCTCGTTCACGCTGGGCGTGCTGTTCGCCGACCTCGACGACGACGGCCACCCCGACCTCTACTTCGCCAACGACTCGATGCCCAACACGCTGCTGCACAACCGCGGCGACGGCACCTTCGAGGACCGCACCTCGCTGTCCGGCGCGTCGACCGACTACGCCGGCCGGCCGCAAGCCGGCATGGGCGTCGACCTCGGCGACTACGATCGTGACGGCGACCAGGACCTCGTCGTGACCAACTTCTCGGACGAGTCCATCGCGCTGTACCGCTGCGACGGCGGGCTCCTCTACCGCGAGGTGTCGGCCGCCGCGGGCATCGCCGAGGCCTCGCGCCCCACGCTCGGCTGGGGCGTGCACCTGGCGGACTTCGACTCCGACGGCTGGCTGGATCTCTATGCCAGCAACGGCCACGTGTACGTCCAGGCCGACGAGCCGGGCACCGGCACGAGCTACCGGCAGCGCCAGCACCTGTTCCGCGGCGGGCCCGGAGGCCGCTTCGGCCCCGACGGCTTCCCGGACGCCGGGGCCTGGGCCGGCCGTGGCTCGGCGCGCGGCGACCTCGACGACGACGGCGACCTGGACCTGGTGACGCTCACCATGGACGGAGCGCCGCGCGTGTACCTCAACCGCACCGACGCGCCCGAGCGCCAGCTGCTCGTGACGCTCGAGGATCCCGCCGGCACGGCCATCGGCGCCACGCTCAAGCTGCGCCTCGGCGACGGCCCGCGCGTCCAGCAGGTGCTGTCGGCGCGCGGCTTCCAGAGCTCCTCCGACGTGCGGCTGCACATCGCCGGCAGCGGCCCGATCCTCTCCGCCGAGGTGCGCTGGAACGGCGGTGCCGGCCAGCAGCTCGACCCCGCGGCGCTCGCCTTCGGCCAGCGCGTCGTGGTGCGCCGCGGCGTCGGCGTGGTGTCCCGCCAGCCCCTGGCCGGCCCGACGGAGCCCTGAGCCATGCGCCGAGCCATCCTGCTGCTCCTGCTGCTCCCGGCCTGCGGCGGCGAGGCCGCTCCGCTGGTCCCCTTCGACCCCGCCGTGGCCGAGCCACTGCTCGCGGACGTCGTGGACGCGCTGCACGCCGGCGACGGCCCGCGCGCGCTCGCCGAGCTGGACCTGCTGGCCTCGCGCGGCCCGCTGCCGGACGGGTCGCTGCACTACCGCGCGCTGGCGCTGGAGGCGGCCGACCGGAACGAGGAGGCCGAGAAGGTGTGGCGCCGCGAACTCCTGGCGCACCCGGGCAACGCCCGCGCCCATGCCGCGCTCGGGAGGCGGCTCATGGCCACCGGCCGGCTGGAGGAAGCCGCCACGCACCTCGACCTCGCGGCGAAACTGGCGCCCGGCGACGCGGTGGTGCGCCTGCTCTCCGGCCGCCTCGCCCTGCTGCGCAACGAGGACGAGCTCGCGCTGCGCGCCTTCAACGACGTGCTGCAGGTGGACCCGTGGGGCGAGGCCGCCGTGGAGGCGCACACGGGCCTGGCGCAGATCCTCGCGCGCCGCGGCGGCGACGAGGCGCAGCTCGCCGAGCGCCACGCCGCCACGGCCCGCAAGCTGCAGCAGCTGGGCGCCTACATGCAGAGCTTCCAGCTCCGCCTGCAGCGCGACCCCAGGGACGCCGAGGCCGCCTACGGCGTGGCGACCGCCTACCTGAGCCTCTACACCGACTACGGCGACCCGCGCCTGCGCGACCAGGCCGAGAAGGCGCTCGATTACGTGCTGTCGCTGCGGCCCGAGGACGCGCGCGCCCTCTACAACCTGGGCTTCGTGCGGGCCGAGCAGGGCCGGCTGGACGAGGCCCTGGAGATCTCGCGCCGCGCGGTGCAGGCCGACCCCGCGCTCACGGCGGCGCGCCTCAATCTCGCGCTGCTGTGCCTGCGGCAGGGCCGCAGCGACGAGGCCCGCGAGCAGCTCGAGCAGGTGGCCGCCGAGGCGGACGCGCCCGCCGACCGCGTGCGCGCACACGCCAGCCTGGCCCGCATGCTCGCGGAGGACACCGACCCAGCGCAGCGCGCCGCCGCCCTCGGCCACGCGGAAACCGCCCTGCAGCTCGACCCGCAGGATCCCTGCGGCCTCCTGCCGCTGGCCGAGAAGCTGCGGCACGAGGCGGCCGTCGGCGAGCCGGACACGGAAGCGCCGCCCGCGCCGGACACCGACTCTCCGTCGGACCCTTGAGCCCCATGCCCTCGACGCCCGACGAGCCGTTCCGCGAGCACGTGTACGAGGTGGACCGCGAGCACAAGGGCCTGTCGCTCTTCGACTTCCTCGACGCGATGGCCGGGCCGCTGGACCGCAAGCTGCTGGTCTCCGCGGCGCGCTCGGGGCAGGTGCTGCTCAACGGCGCGCCGGCCCAGGCCGGCAGCACGCTGCGCGAGGGCGACCTGGTGGAGCTCGAGCTGCCGCGCGAGAAGCTGCGGCGCGCGCCGCCCGCGCAGCTGCCCGTCCTCCACCGCGACGAGGAGCTGATCGTGGTCGACAAGCCGGCGGGCCTGCCCTTCGCCGAGAGCCGCCGCGGCGGGGCGTCGGCCGTCGAGCGCCTCGCGGAGCGCGTGCCGGGCGCGCGGCCCCTGCACCGCCTGGACAAGGAGACCTCGGGCGCCTTCCTGGCCGCGCTGTCGCGCGCGGCCGAGGAGCGCCTGCACGGCGAGCTCCTCGATGGCCGGCTGCGCGTCGAGTACCTGGCCGTCGCGCGCGGCGCGCCGCCGCAGGACGAAGGCCGCGTGGACGTGCCGCTGGCCAAGCGCCGCCGCTCGGACACGCGGCTGCTGCCCGACAAGGACCACGGCGACCCCGCCGCCACGCGCTGGACGGCGCTCGAGCGGCTGCGCGGCTTCGTGGTGCTGCTCGCCGTGCCCGAGGCGGGCGGCCGCAGCCACCAAGTGCGCGCGCACCTGGCCGCCGCGGGCCTGACCGTGCTGTGCGACGCGGTGTACGGCGAAGACGACCGGCTGCTCCTCTCGCAGCTCAAGCTCGACTACAGGGGCAAGCGCGGCCGGCCCGAACGGCCGCTGCTGCAGCGGCCGGCGCTGCACGCCCTGCGCGTCGTGCGCGCCAAGCAGGTCATCGAGGCGCCTCTGCCCGGCGACCTTTCCGTGCTGCTGGCCCAGTTGCGGCGGTTGCGACCGCTCGCGTAAACTGACCGCACACGCCGACCGCTCCGGACGCCGCCATGCACATCAAGATCCGTAACAGCAACACCAAGCGCCGCCGCAAGACCGGCTTCCGCACGCGCATGAAGACGGCCGGTGGTCGCAAGGTGATCCGGAGGCGCCGTGCGCGCGGCCGGATCCTCGGCAGGCGCTGACCGGCCCAAGCCGGCGTCCGTTCCCGCCGCGCGCGGGCTGCACATGACGACGCCGACTTCAGCTCCACTCCCCATGACGCGGGCCGAGATCTCGGCCCTGGGCTGGGACCAGGCGGACGTGGTGCTCGTCTCGGGCGACGCCTACGTCGACCACCCGTCCTTCGCGGCCGCGCTCATCGGGCGCACGCTGCAGGCGGCGGGCTTCCACGTAGCCATCCTGCCGCAGCCCGACTGGCGATCGGCCGAGCCGTTCCTGGCGCTGGGCGCGCCGCGCCTCTTCTGGGGCGTGTCGGCCGGGAACATGGACTCGATGATCAACCACTACACGGCCAACCGGCTGCCGCGCAGCGACGACGCGTACACGCCCGGCGGCAAGGCCGGCGCGCGACCGGACCGCGCGACCAACGTGTACGCGCAGCGCTGCCGCGAGGCGGCGCCGGGCGTGCCCGTGATCGCGGGCGGCGTCGAGGCCAGCCTGCGGCGGCTGGCGCACTTCGACTACTGGTCCGAGACGGTGCGGCCCTCGATGCTCGTGTCCAGCAAGGCCGACCTGCTGGTCTTCGGCATGGGCGAGCGGGCCGTGGTCGAGATCGCGCGCCGACTCGCGGCGGGCGAGCCGCTCTCCGCGCTGCGCGACATCCGCGGCACGGCCTACCTGCTCGGGCGCGGGGAGGCGCTGCCGGCCTTCGCGCCGCGCATGCTGGCCGAGGGCACGCCCGACCCGCGCGTGCTGCCGGCGGACGCCCCCGGCGGCCCCGTGCCCGACGGCCCCGACGCCGCGACCGTGCGCCTGCCCTCCCTGCAGGAGGTCGAGGCCGACAAGCTCGCCTTCTCGCTCGCCACGCGCCTCATTCATCGCGAGAGCAACCCGTTCAATGCGCGCCGGCTGGTGCAGGCGCACGGCGACCGGCTCGTGGTGCAGAATCCGCCCGGGATGCCGCTGTCCGAGGCCGAAATGGACGCGGCCTACGATGCGCCCTTCACGCGACGGGCCCATCCCGCCTACCGGCAGGCGGTGCCCGCGGAGCGCATGATCAAGGACAGCGTCACCATCCTGCGCGGCTGCTTCGCGGGCTGCTCGTTCTGCTCGATCACCACGCATCAGGGCCGCGTGATCCAGAGCCGCAGCCAGGCGTCCGTGCTGCACGAAATCGACACGCTGGCGGAGCAGCCGGGCTGGAAGGGCCACGTGTCCGACCTCGGCGGCCCCACCGCCAACATGTACCGCATGCGCTGCACGTCGCCGGACACCGAGGCGAAGTGCCGGCGGCTGTCGTGCATCCACCCGTCCATCTGCCGGCACCTGGGCACGGACCACGGTCCGCTCATCGACCTCATGCGCGCGGCGCGCGGTCGCGCCGGCGTGAAGCGCGTCTTCATCGCCAGCGGCGTGCGCATGGACCTGGCGGCGAAGAGTCCCGAGTACCTGCGCGAGCTCGCGGAGCACCACGTGAGCGGGCACCTCAAGGTGGCGCCCGAGCACGTGAGCGACCGCGTGCTGGCCGCGATGAAGAAGCCGCCGCAGAAGAGCTTCGAGGAGTTCGCCGAGCGCTTCGAGGAGGCCAGCGCGGCGGTGGGCAAGGAGCAGTACCTCGTGCCCTACTTCATCGCCTCGCACCCTGGCTGCGACCTCCCGGACATGATCGAGCTGGCGCTGTTCCTCAAGCAGGCCGGCTACCGCCCGCAGCAGGTGCAGGACTTCATCCCGGCTCCCATGGACTTGGCCACCTCGGCCTGGTACACGGGGCTCGACCCGCACACGCTGGCCCCGCTGCCGGTGCGCCGCAAGCTGACCGACCGGAAGATGCAGCGCGCGCTGATGCAGTTCTTCAAGCCGGAGAACTGGCTGCTCGTGCGGCAGGCGCTGGAGGAGGCCGGGCGCACCGACCTCATCGGCGACGGGCCGCAGTGCCTGATCCGCGCCGAGCCGCCCGCCACGGCGCTCGGCGATCGCGCGCGCCGCCGCGGCCGCGAGCTGTCGAGCTACGTGCACGAGCGCGGCCTGCTCGATCCGCGCAAGAGCGGCCGGCCACAGTCCGGGCGCGCGCGGCGCAAGCCCGGCGGGCCGCGCCCTGGCCGCGCGCGGTGAGCCTGCGGCCGCCGCGCTGGCTCCTCCGGCCGCTGCTGGCCGGGCTCGCGCTGCGACTCGCGGCGCTGTTCCTCGCGCCGAGTGTGCCCATCCTCGGCGACTCGATGGCCTACGTCTTCCTCGGCCGCGAGCTGCGCGACCAGGGCCGGTTCTCCGATCCCGAGGGTGGCGTCCGGCCGCCGCTGGAACCGGCGCTCGTCGCCCTGGGGCTCGGCGAGGCCACGGCCGGCGACCCGATCGAGCCCGGCGTCTGCGGCGCCTTCCCGGGCGTCTACCTGGTGCAGATCGTGGCCGACCTGCTCGCGCTCGTGCTGCTGGCCCGGCTGGCCATGCGCCTGTTCGGCGAGCGCGCCGGGGCGGCCACCGGCTGGCTGCATGCGCTGCTGCCCTCCGCCGTGCTCTACGCGAGCACGGTCGTCATGGCGGAGTCAGTCGCGCTCCTGTGCGGGGCCGCGGCTGTCGAGCGCCTGCAGGCCCTCGACCGCGCGCTCTCCCTGCGCACGCGCGCCTGGCTGCCGGCGGCGCTGGGCCTCGGCGCCGCGCTTGGCGCGGGCCTCCTGGCCAAGGAGCTGGGCATGCTCGTCGCGCTGGCCGGCCTGCTCGCCGTGCTGCTGCGCCCGGGCGTGAGCGTGGCCCGGCGCGCCGCCGGCTGCGGGCTGGCCTGCCTCACCCTGCTGGCGGTCACCGCGCCGTGGGCGGTGCGCAACCTGGAGCGGCACGGACTGCTGCTCCCCACCGGCAGCTTCGGACACGTCTCGGTTGTGGTCGACAATGCCCCGCCCGGCGAGTCGGGCTGGCTGCTCCTGCAGCAGGACAAGTCGCTGGCCGCGCGCATCGCGCTGTCCCACGACATCCTGCGCCGCGAGCTCTTCGAGTACCCGGCACTCACCGCGCAGCGCGCGCTGGCCCGCCTGCGCATGCTTCTGGGACCCGAGGCCGCGCTGCCCGCGTGGCTGGCGAGCGGGTTCGACGGCTACCAGGCCGACGCGCGCAGCAACTTGCTCATGGTGCGCGACGCCTGGCACCTGCGACCGGGCGTGGGCCGGACCGCCCAGCTCCTCGCCAGCGTGACCTCCGTGCTTCTCTTCGCCTGCGCCGCCGCCGGGCTGCTCCTCGCGGGCCCGGGTTCCCTGCGTCGCGCCACGCTCCTGCTCGCAGTGGGTCTCGTCATCAGCAGCGCGCTCACCGTGGCCGAGGCCCGCTACCGCCTGGCTCTCCTGCCCTTCGCTCTCCCCTTCGCCGGCCTGGCCGTGGCGACCCTGCTGGACCCGGCCGCGCGCGCTGCCGCCGACCCGCGGCGGATGCGCTCGGCACGCCGCGCCGGCCTGATCACTGGAGCATTGCTCGCTGTGACGATCCTGACCCTGCCACCGCCGTGAATCTCGCGGCGCGCACCGCCGTGCCGATCAGGGACTGGTAGCCCTCATGCCATTGCTCAGCGCGACGCCTTGCGGTGCGCCGACATCGGCGAGCGCAGCCTGCACCGTGACTTCGATGCCGCCCGGGAAGCTCGCGAGCGCATACGGCATCATCAGCTTGCCACGTCCGTCCGCAACGACGGGCAGTCCAACCAAAGGAGGGAAGGCCTTGAGCACGCCCCCCTTGAACGGCGCTGAGACCGCGTCGAGCGCGACGAACAGGAAGCCCGCGGCGAAAGGAGCCGCCTTCTCCAAGCTCAGCGCACCGCTCGCTCCGGAAGCCAAGAATCCGATGCCCGACAGCTGTGGCTCCGATGCGCCCGTGAGCGCGCAGCCGACCGTGGCCCACGCGCCAGGCGCGACGAGTCGATTGCGGAATACGAACGTGTCGGGCTCGGTGTCCGTGGCCGTGATGATGTCCGGCCGGCCATCTCCTTGGAGGTCGACCACGGCGAGCTGGTTCGGCCAGGGAGCGGGGAAGCGCAATGACGGCAGAGGCCCACTCGGAGCACCGCGCGCGACGCGGAACTCGTCCGAGCCGTAGTTGTTCACCCAGACCAGGTCCGGCACGCCGTCGGCATCGAGGTCCCGCGCCGTCAGCGATTGGAAACCGTCCCAGTACAAGGGATTCGACTCGATCTCCGTCACGGGCCCCAGATTGCCGAGGCCGTCGTTCTCCACCACCACCAGAATCTGGTTGTACTCGAGGAGCGCGACGTCGACGTCACCGTCGTCATCGAAGTCTCCCAGCGCAGGATCGGAGACGATGGCGTTCGTCGTGAAAAGGGTTGCTGCGCCGAACGAGCCGGTGCCGTTGTTGAGCAGGCGCCACACGTCGCCTTCGTCGGAGGACAGCCCCGGCTTGTTGTCGACGGCGATTGCATCCGGCGCGCCGTCGCCGTTTAGATCGCCCGCGACGATCTCGGGTGCTTCGACTTGAGGGTCGATCGTCGTCAACTGGGCTGGCCCGAACGATCCATTCCCTTGCGACAGCGCACGCACGAGGCTGCCCGGTATGGTCACGAGCAGGTCGTCCAAGCCGTCCGCGTCGACGTCCGCGAGTACGTGGCGCTTCTTCGAGGTCGTGGGCAGCGCGTACACGGGAGCACTGTCGAAGGCGCCACCGCCAGTGGAGACGAGCACGCGCACACCCTCGGTCTTCGAAAGCGGCACGAGGTCGTCGAGTCCGTCGCCGTTCACATCTCCGACGGCAAAGTCCCCGGGCGTCGCGAGGCCCGCGGAGACGACGAAAGGAGTACCAAGCTGAGTGGCGTCGTCGGCAAGCGCGATGTGGAATTGCTTCGCTTCGCCCGATTCGGACGCCAGCGCGACGATGTCCTCGCGTCCGTCGCCCGTAATGTCCGCTGCCCTGATGATTCGTCCCCCGGCCGGCAATGTCAGCACTTCGTCGCCATCGATGAGGCTACCGGGTCCGGAGTGGCGCAGCGGGCCCATGAGCAAGTCCGGAAGGCAATCGCCGTCGATGTCCGCTGTCTGCAGCGGGGGCGTCCACCAGAAGCTGGCGGGCAATGGCAATGCCTCGTGCAGTGCACCGGTTCCGTCGCCCATGAAGAGCTTCACGACCTCGCCGATCGCTCCGACGATCACATCCTCGTGGCCATCGGCGTCGGCGTCCACCGCACCGACGAAATACAGATAAGACCAGTCGCGAATAGGGATCATATCCGCTGGCATGAAGCCCCGATTCCATCAGCCTCTGCCCGGTACAACGACCCCACCGTGGAGCCCACGGGCGGGTCCGACTCCACGGTCAGCAGCTCCGGCAGGCCGCTCTCGTCCAGGTCCGCGAGCGTCATCGAGTCCGCAGTGCCCGCCTGCACGGTGTACCCGGCAGTGCCAAGGTAGCCGTCTGGCTGCGCGAGCATCACCGCAACGAGATTGGGCGCCGGCTGGGACACGGCGACATCGAGATCCCCGTCCAGATCCAGATCCGCAATTTCGAGGACACTGATGTGTGTGTCGAGCGGAACCAGGACGGGCACGCCGAATGCTCCTGGCCCGGTGCCCTTGATCAGAATCACGCCTTGCCCAAGGTTGCCGGCGATGATGTCCTGCCAGCCGTCACCGTCGAGGTCAGCCAGCGCCATCTTGGACAACGGAGTGCTGCCCACGCCGACGGGCAGTTCGGGACCGAGGACTCCCCCGCCCAAGTTGATCCGGCGCAAGAACCCATTCAGCTTGGCCGCCACGAGATCCGGCCAGCCGTCCGCGTCGAGATCGGCCACGTCGAGATCCAGGTACTCGACCGATGCCAGCACATCGAGGTATGGATCGAACGATCCCTGTTCATTGGCGAGTGCCACGCGCACGATGGAGTCGGGGTAACCCGCCCACATCCACGCGACCAGGTCCGCGAGGCCGTCCTGGTTCATGTCCCCGAATCGGCGGGCAGGTCCCGCAAGGTCCATCAGGTTCTCGCTCGGGAAGAGCGCCGGACCTTGGGCGGCCACGTCCAGGGTCGTGATCAGGAGCAGCACAAGCGTGACCGCAGCGCCGAGACGAAGAGCTCCGCGTGACATTGTCCCCTCCCGTCGAGGCGACTTTCCGGTCGAGATGACAGGCTCATCGTACACGCTCGGTACGCATCGCGAGGGCCGCCAGGATCTCCATCGTCTCCGGGAGCAGCCTTCGCCTGACCGACCTGCCCCGCGAATGCCGCCCGCAGGGTTGGGAGCGCGGCACCGCCGCGGCCCCGGCCCAAGACCATGGCGGGGCAGGTCGTCAGGCCGACGGCTTGCGCCACGCCTCGCGCAGCTTGGCGTACTTCAGGAACACGTAGAACGCCCCCATCCCCGAGACGACCAGCCCCCGCCAGCCATCGAGGAACCCAGCGCGCAGCACGTACATGCGCACGAAGCGCCCTGGCGGCCGCAGCAGCAGCGCGAGCGGCGGCGCGCGCACGCCCGCCTCGCGGCGGCGGCGGGCCATGACGTCGGTGTAGGCGTTCACCTTGGCCACGTGCTCGGCGAGGTCGCGGTAGGGGCGGTGCCCGAGGCGCCCGGGCAGCCGTGCTGTGCGGCCGGACACGCGCAGGTGGTCGTGCGGGTCCATACCGCTCCACTGTCCCTTGCCGCGGCGCACGAGGCGCAGGCGCCACTGGGGCGCCCAGCCGCAATGCTCGATCCAGGCGCCCAGGTACAGGCTGCGCCGGTCGAGCTCGTAGCCCTCGACGTCCGGCGCGCCGCCGCCGCCCGCGATGCGCGCGATCTCCGGGCGCAGCGTCTCGTCCAGCCACTCGTCGGCGTCGAGGCACAGCACCCAGTCACCCTGCGCCTGCTCGAGCGCGAACTGCTTCTGGTCCACGTGGCCGCGGAACTCGCGCGTGAGCACCTGCGCCCCGGCGGCGGCGGCGAGCGCTTGCGTGCCGTCGGTCGAGCCGCTGTCCACCACCACCGTCTGCGTGGCGAGGCCGGCCACGCTGGCGAGGCAGCGCGGCAGGTCGTCCGCCTCGTTCAGCGTGATGATGCAGACCGAGAGCGACACGGGCGCATGATCGGCGCGCGCACGGCGCGATGCAAGCCGCCGCCCGGTCGCCGCGCGCTTGCTAGGATGTCGCCCCGCGACTCCCCGGAGCCTCATGTCCGCAGGCGATCACAGTTCCAAGGACGAACCGGTCCTGCGCTGGACCGTGCACCCGGCCGCACACGACCGCGCGCGGGCCGTGCTGGTGCTGGCCGTGGTCGCGCTGGCCGGGCTCCTGGCCTTCGTGCTGTCGCAGTCGGCCCTGCTCGCGGCCGCGGGCACCTTCCTGCTGCTGGCCAGCCTGCGGGCCTTCTTCCTGCCGCGCACCTACGTGCTCGACGCGCGCGGCGCGCGGGAAGAGGGGCCGCTCGCGACCGCGCGCACGCTGCCCTGGAGCGATGTCCGGGTGGTGACGCGCGTGCGGAACGGCGTGCACCTGGCGCCGCTGTACGTCGAGCCCCGCTGGCGCGCCGACCGCGGCCTGTTCCTGCGCACCCACGGCAACGCCGAGCGCGTCGCAGCCTTCGCGCTCGCGCGCACCCCGCCGCAGGGGCCGGCATGAGCTCCTTCTCGGACGACGAGCGTGCGCTCATGGACGAGGCCGCGCGCCGCCTCGTCGCGGCGCGCGTGGCGCTGCCGGCGCTCATGTTCCTCGAGTGCCTCGCGCCGATGAACCTGGTCACGGCCACGCTGCTGCACTCGCTGACGCCCATCCTGGGCGTGGCGCTGCCGGCCGCGCGCGTCGAGCGCCTGGCGCGCCTGCTCGAGCGGCGCGACGCCATTCCCGAGTTCATCCGCGTGCTCGACGCCGCCGAGGAGGCGCGGCGGCGCGCGGCCACCGCGCCGCCAGCCGGCTGAGCGCAAGGCGACCCGATGCCCGACGCTCCCATCCGTTCCATCCTGGCCACCGACTGCGGCAGCACCACCACCAAGGCCATTCTCGTCGAGCTCGGCCCCGAGGGCTACCGGCTCGTGACGCGCGGCGAGGCGCCTACCACGGTCGAGGCGCCCTTCGACGACGTGACGGTGGGCGTGATCAACGCCGTGACCGAGGTGCAGGAGCTGCGCGGCCGGCGGCTGGTGGACGACGACGGAAAGCTCATCGTGCCGCAGCGCGGCGACGAGGGCGTGGACCTGTACCTCTCCACCAGCTCCGCCGGCGGCGGGCTGCAGATGCTCGTGGCGGGCGTGGTGCGCAAGATGACGGCCGAGTCGGCCGAGCGCGCGGCGCTGGGCGCGGGCGCCATCGTGATGGACGTCCTGTGCAGCAACGATCCCCGCAAGCCGCACGAGCAGATCGCGCGCATCCGCCACCTGCGGCCGGACATGATCCTGCTCTCGGGCGGCGTGGACGGCGGCACGACCAGCCACGTGGCCGAGCTGGCCGAGCTGGTGGCCGCGGCCGACCCCAAGCCGCGGCTGGGCGCCGGCTTCCAGCTGCCCGTAGTCTTCGCCGGCAACAAGGAAGCGCGGCAGGCGGTGCACGACGCGCTGGCCGGCAAGACGTCGCTCGAGACGGTGGAGAACCTGCGCCCGACGCTCGAGCGCGAGAACCTGGCTCCGGCGCGCGACGCGATCCACGACCTGTTCATGGAGCACGTCATGCAGCAGGCGCCCGGCTACGACAAGCTGCGCAGCTGGACGTCGGCGCCGGTGATGCCCACGCCGGGCGCGGTGGGCCTGCTCATCGAGACCGTGGCGCGCGAGCAGCGCCTCTCGGTCATGGGCGTGGACATCGGCGGCGCCACCACCGACGTGTTCTCGGTCTTCAAGGGCGTCTTCAACCGCACCGTCTCGGCCAACCTGGGCATGAGCTACTCGATCAGCAACGTCATGGCCAGCGCCGGCTACGAGAACGTGCTGCGCTGGGTGCCCTTCGAGATCGAGGAGTCGGAGCTGCGCAACCGCATCAAGAACAAGATGGTGCGGCCCACCACCATCCCGTCGCTGCTGCGCGACCTGCAGGTGGAGCAGGCCCTGGCGCGCGAGGCGCTGCGGCTCTCGCTCGTGCAGCACCGCGACTTCGCCACCGAGCTCAAGGGCGTGCAGCAGGAGCGCGACATCGCCGACGTGTTCGACCAGACGGCCGGGGGCAGGAGCCTCGTGGACATGCTGGCGCTCGACCTGCTCATCGGCAGCGGCGGCGTGCTCTCGCACGCGCCGCGGCGCGTGCAGGCGGCGCTCATGCTGGTGGACAGCTTCGAGCCGCGCGGCGTGACGCGCCTGGCGGTGGACAGCATCTTCATGATGCCGCAGCTCGGCGTGCTCTCGACCGTGCACAAGGAGGCAGCCGCGCAGGTCTTCCAGCGCGACTGCCTCGTGCCGCTGGGCACGGTGGTGGCGCCGGTCGGCGCGGCCAAGGGCGGCGCGGCGCTGTGCACGCTGGAGCTCGAGCTGCCCGATGGCCACCGGCACGTGTCGCTGGCGCGCGGCGACCTCGTGCGCCTGCCGCTGGCCATGGGCAGGACGGCCCGGGCGAAGCTCACGCCGGCGCGCGGCGTGGACGTGGGCGCCGGCCCCGGCCAGCCGCTCGCGTGCGAGCTCCAGGGCGGCGAGGCGGGCCTGATCCTCGACGGCCGCGGCCGCCCCATCGAGCTGCCTGCCGACGCGCGCGAGCGCGTGGCCGCGCTCGAGCGCTGGGCGGCCGCCCTCGACCTGTACCCGCGAGCCTGACGCCATGGGCCACGCCTACACGCCCGGCCTCAAGGTGTCCGCCGCCGCGGAGGTGAAGCGGCCGCGGCTGCTGCCCATCGCGGGCGAGGTGCTGGTGGCCGTGGGCGACGCGGTGCGGCCCGACACGGTCGTGGCGCGGGCCCTGCTGCCGGGCAACGTGGTGACGCTGCACCTCTCGCGGCTGCTCTCGGTGGCGCCCGCCGACGTGCACGACCTGCTGCTCGTGAAGGAGGGCGGCGCCGTCCGCAAGGACGAGCCCGTGGCGCGCAGCAGGGGCCTGTTCGGCCTGATGAAGCAGACGGTGGCCGCGCCCACGACCGGCACGCTCGAGTCCGTGAGCCGGGTCTCGGGCCAGGCCATCTTCCGCGAGGCGCCCCAGCCCGTGGAGGTGCGCGCCTACGTGGCCGGCACGGTCAGCGCGGTGACGCCGCCGTTCGGCTGCGAGATCACGGCGCGCGGCACGCTCGTGCAGGGCATCTTCGGCATCGGGCCCGAGACCAGCGGGCCGGTCGTGGTGCTGTCGGACGACCCCGCGCGCCGCCTCGCACCGGACGACATCCGGCCCGAGCACAAGGGCGCCGTGCTCGTAGGCGGCTCGCTCACGGAC
>Ga0209382_10003183_pt1 | contig 22931 bp, 15 predicted proteins | sample SoiMetdeltSBSDD5_FD_187599 | JGI IMG/M metagenome (GOLD analysis project Ga0209382, IMG submission 187599) | Bulk soil microbial communities from a Populus tree surrounding site in Tennessee, USA - Soil MetaG P. deltoides SBSDD5 (SPAdes) (version 2) | ecosystem: Environmental > Terrestrial >...
TCATCGTACCGACCGGGCCCGCAGTGGACGGAAATGCGCAACTCGAGTGGAAAGTGCAGTCTACTCGTCAGGCGGCCAATCTGATCAAATGGTTTCTCGAAGTGAAGAACGTCACCAATGTCGACGTGCAGTTCGAAGCCCGCTACGCAATCCTGAATTGATCGTATGGCGGGCAGCGTTATCAGTGGGCAACTGATATTCGACGATAGTGGGCCCTTCGAAAACGCAACGATATGGGTCGTCCTTGAGGACGTCACTCAGGCGGATGCGTCGTCGCGCGAGGTCAGTCGACTGAAGATTTCCAGTTATACGCATGCACCCGGGGGCCCTCCACTAGAGTTCTCTCTAACCCCAGGCCCACTCGATCCCAACCGTCGATACCAGGTCCGCGCCCACGTGGACCGCACGTCGAGTGGTCGGTTGAAGGCGGGCGATCAGACGACGACGCAAAGCTATCCCGTCGCGACGCAGGGTTACCCCAGCTGGGTTCATGCGCAGTTGCGGCGGATCGAGTGACGGGAAGGTACGTAGCTTCAATAGACGCAACGCGTACGGTGCGCGAAATCGCTCCGGTCGCCCCAGTCGATCGGCACGACTGTCACATCAAACGTCAGGCGTTGTCTGCCCCTGTGGAGGTCATGACTGTCGACCATGCGGAACGGCGTCCGGAGAGTTCAGATCGAAGCCGACGCGCACGACTGCTTCCTCCCCAGTTTCAAGAATGACGCCCACGCCGATCGTGAGCCGTGACGCAACACCCGCTTCCGGTCGAGGAGGGTCATTGTCGTGAGGATGCCCCCGAACGTGCGTTTCTAAAAACTCGGTTACTCAGTGCGGACGTTCTCCGCCCGCGGACCCTTCGGCCCCTGGCCAATCGTGAAAGTCACTGTCTGGCCCGGCGACAAATCCTCGAACCGTGTCCCGCTGCAGGCGGAGCGGTGGAAGAAATATTCGGTGCCCTCCGGTGTGGATATGAATCCGTACCCCTTGTCAGTCGTTCGCTTGATCGTGCCGCGGTTGTTCGTCATGTCAGGTCCTCTCGTGGCACCTTTTCGACCCGAGACTGGAAAGAAGGGATTTCGTACCAGCCACTTTGATGAGGCTGGCGGCCGGTGCCGGCCTGAGGCTCAGGAAAGAACCCCAATCATAACATGCTCGAACCGCGCTGAATTTCGCCGCGCAGCGAGTGACTGATTCACAGGCGTCTGCACTCTCAGCGAGGCGCCGCGCCGGACCACGAATCCGTTGAGCGCATCGATCTCGGTCGACACGAAAGCGCTGCATTTTGCTGGGGGCGCTCACCGCTGAGCCCTGAGGCGCCGTGCGAGGGTGGCAACCGACGCGGCGAGTTCCGCTGGATCCGCAGGTTTCGCGAGATGCATCTCGAATCCACTCTGAAGTGCCTTGGTTCGATCCTCCGACCTGGCGAAAGCCGTGAGCGCTGCAGCCGGTATGTTGCGAACTGCGGGATTGGAAGAGGTTCTGATCTTCTTGATCAGCTCAAATCCGTCCAGTTCCGCCATTCCGAGATCAACCACCAGCACATCTGGCTGAACGTCCGCCACCATGTTCAATGCCGCGAACGGTGATGTAAACGTGGTGACCTTTGCGCCCGCAGTCTCAAGAACCACGCGCAGCAACGTAAGCGCGTCTTCTTCGTCATCGACAGCAAGGACGTGGATGCCGGCCAGATCTACCAAGGCGGAGAGCGCATCTTGACGGACCGTTTTCGGATGCTCTCGGTGTCGCTCCCGCTCGCCGGGGTGGACGATCATGAGGGGCAGGCGGACCCGGAAGGTGGCACCTTGTCCTTCTCCCGCGCTTGACGCTTCGACGCTGCCGCCGTGCATCTCAACGATGTGCCGAACGATGGCAAGCCCTAGCCCAAGGCCTCCGGCTTTTCGGGTAATGCCGCCGTCAGCCTGCCGAAAGCGCTCGAATACGTACGGTAAAAAATGGGGCGGGATGCCTATGCCTGTGTCGCTGACGACGATTTCGACGTGGGAGTTGACAAGTTCGAGTCGGATCTGGACGCGGCCTTGTTTCGGAGTGAACTTCACCGCATTCGAAACGAGATTCCACACGACTTGTTGCAGACGGCCGGGATCTCCTGACACCGGTCCGACCCGCGGATCGATGGTCGTTTGCAGCCTCACGCCTTTCGCATCAGCGGCGTGCTGCATCGTCGACACGGCATTGTCAAGGATCACCGGGAGGAGCACCGGTTGCACATCTAACCGAATCTTCCCTGAGATGATGCGCGACACATCGAGCACATCCTCGACGATCTGCGTCAGCCATGCGGCGTTCCGCTCCAACGTTTCGAGGCCACGTGTGGCTTTGTCCGGCGAGAGCAAGCCTCCGCGTAGCAGACGTGAGTAGCCCACGATTGCGTTGAGCGGCGTGCGGAGTTCGTGAGACAGCACTGCGATGAATTCGTCCTTAGCCCGGTTGGCACGTTGCGCCTCGTCATAGAGACGCGCGTTCTCGAGAGAGACCGACGCCCACGTCGCCACCCCGAGCGCCATCCGCTCGTGGTGCGCGGTGAAAACGCCTACGTCTGCGTGCCCAAAGAACAATCCACCCAACACACCGCCTTTGCCGTCTTTCACAGGCACCGCCAGGTAGCTGCGAATTGGAAGATGTCCAGGGGGCATTCCGTAGTACGGCGCGGTCTGACCGTATCGAGGATCGGCGGTGACATCGTCGAGACGGACCGGACCGGTGCCATGAAACGTTGACGCAAATACCGCCGTAGCGCGAGGGTGAGGAAACTCCTTGAAGGCGTCGCGGGACGCGCCCGCGAGGGTGTACACCATGTACGTGTCGCCAGTCACAGGGTCACTTACGTTATAGAAAAACGCCCCGAACTGGGCTCCGGTGAGATCCGTCGCGACGTCGGTCACCTTTTGAACAATCACCTCTCGGTCGAGCGTGGATGCAACGACGCTCCCAATTTCATTGAGCTTTTCTGTGACCCTGGCGTGCTCCCCGGCGACAGCCAGCAAGCGCGAGCGCTCGGTGATGTCGCGTGCGATCTTGGATGCGCCGACAATCTCGCCACGATTGTTGCGAATCGGAGAAACCGTCAATGAAATCGTGAGCTGAGTGCCGTCCTTCCGCTGGCGGACGGTTTCGAAGTGATCGATCTTGTCGCCGGCGCGAATCTTCCCAAGAACGAAGTCCTCTTCGTCCTGGAGGTCGGCCGGAATCAGCATGCGAATGGATTGCCCGATGGCCTCGTGCGCTGCGTATCCAAACATCCGTTCGGCGGCCGGATTCCATGAGGTGATGATGCTGTCCAAACCCTTCGTGATAATCGCATCATCTGATGACTCGACGACTGCCGCCAGGTGATTTGCGGCGGCAGAGCTCCTGTACCGTTCGCTGATGTCGCGAGCGATCTTCGAAGCTCCGATGACGCGTCCGGTATCGTCATATATAGGCCACACCGTTAAGGAAATCGGGACGTACGTTCCGTTTTTCCGTTGTCGGATGGTCTCGAAATGTTCAATGGCTTCGCCCGCGCTGAGTCGGGCGAGAATCGTGTCTTCCTCGCTTTGACGGTCCGCCGGGATGATGATGCGAATGGATTGGCCGACGACCTCCTCGGCGCTGTAGCCGAACAGCCGTTCTGCAGCGCGGTTCCACGATGTGATGATCCCGGTTAAGTCCTTACTGATGATGGCATCGTCCGACGACTCAACAACTCTGAGGAGGTGGCGAAACTGAAGTTCATCAGGGAGCGAATACATGTGTGATCGTCGTTGAAAGTGTCGGCAGTCTACATGCAAGCGGAACGCCTGAGCACGAATGGTTTCACGCCACGCGGCGGCACGATCGAGGTCGTGCTCCTCGCCGCCCAGCTGCATGCCGAGCTTCGTATTACCGACACTCCCACTAGAAAGCCGCACACGCGGGCAATGGCGGGCAATGCGCCACGGCAACGCCGGCGTTTACGGCAGCCCTGCCACTGTCGATTCTGCAACTTGCAGAATCAAAAGGACGCGCAAGAGTTCGAATCCCACGCGAGAAGCCAGCTGAGAAGCCAGCTGAGTCTTGACGTGGTGATGGGAGTTCGCATAACCTAGCGCGCCGTCGGAAAGCGCTCGGCGCGGACAAAGACACGAGGAGGACTACAGATGCGTAATTGGTGTCTTCGGACCTCGGCGGGTATATGTCTGGCGGCCGCGCTCGCGGTTCTTGCCACGCCCAGGCCTGCAAATGCGTTCATCCACGAGATCATCGCCGCGATGTGCAGGGCAGGTGGCGAAGAGGTCGAGCCGCCCGGCCAGGCGAGCCCAGATTCCAAGGCGTTCACGAAAGCGCTTCTGGCGACAGGGTTCATCGTGGGGACTGAGTTCGTTGACAACCCGCCTGGCACGAACGACCAGTTCATCATCCATCTCGATCCAACAATCCCCAACTCGAAGTTCAGGTCGACAGGGGGCGACGTGACCATTCCGAACGGGTCCGGTCCCGGTGTCGACCTCGTGCTCAGCCCGGGGGTCGAGCCAGACCCGGACTTCGCGGCTCACGCCCACTGTAACAATCTGAGGTGAGCGGCCGTTGCCCGTCAGTCGTCAGGACCATCATGGTCCCGACGGCTGATCGGCCGTAAGCGCGACGTGAGAGCAATTGCCCTCATCGCGGTGGCGGCACTCTGGCAGTCGCCCTTCACCCCGGCCCGCCCGCAGGACCCGAGACCTGCCATCGAAGGTGTCGTGGTGAAAGCCGGAACTAGCGATCCGCTTCCGAACGTTCAAGTAACGTTGATCAGAGCCGTCGCCAGCGAGAGTCCAGCTCAGGCCGCGGCAGCCCGTACAACTTCAAGCACAGCGGAGGCGATCACCGACCGCAACGGCAAGTTCACGTTCAGGAACGTCGAGCCCGGTTCGTATCGAATCGCGGCCGCGCGTAACGGATACGCGCGGCAGGAATACGGGCAGCGCGTGTTCGGCGGGCAAGGGAGACTGCTGGCCCTTACCGCCGGTCAAGCTGTCGAGGCCATTACCATCAGCCTGACCCCGGCGGGCACAGTGACGGGAGTGGTAAGGGATCCCTCAGGAGAGGCAATCGCCGGTCTCCAGGTTCAGCTCTTGCGGCAGGTCTACAATGCATTCGGTCAGCGAACGCTCGTGACCGAGGGCACCGATCGGTCGGACGATCGCGGGGAATACCGTGTGTTTTGGGTCACGCCGGGCCGCTATTACCTGGTCGTCATTCCGTCAGCGTCTGCGCGTGTTGCGATCGCACCGGCGAGCCCGAACGAGATTCCCGATAACCGTTTTCCGCCCACCTATTACCCTGGGACGATCGATTTCTCCCAGGCATCGTTGATCGACGTGCGACCGGGAGAGGAACTGAATGGCGTCGACCTGTCGGTCACGCGCCAGGATCTTTTTCGCGTCGCGGGCAGAGTGATGGACGCCACCACCGGACAACCACCCCGAGCCGCATCGGTGACGCTCGTTCGACGCGGGTCAGTGGCAACTCCGGTCGCGCTCTTCGGCCCGTCGTCTCCATACAACCCCGCGGACGGAACTTTCGAGCTTCGCGACGTGGCACCTGGCACGTACTGGGTCCGCGCCACCGTGACGGCCGCATCAGCCGATTCCGTCCTCACCGCCAACGCCGCCGGCCGTACGCTCGCAGACATCTTCACCGAAAGCGTCATGGCGGGCCGGCGGGTCGCACAGGTCGCGGCAGACGTCGCTGGCGCGGACGTCAACGGACTGGTCGTGACAGTCGGTGCGGGCGCATCCATACGAGGACGTTTGCGTGTCGAGGGCCAGGCGCCGGCCGGTGTTGGCAACCTCGATGGACTGCAGGTGACATTGCGGCCAGCAACGACGGGAACGACATCGAACCGGCATCCTCCCGTGACGGCGGATGGCACCTTCAGACTCGACAACGTTTCGCCAGGCGACTATTCCATCACCGTTCAGCCGATGCCACCGGGTTATTACCTGAAGGCGGCCCGGCTCGATCAGATGGATGCGCTAGAACAGCCATTGGTCATTTCGGGAACGGTGTCGGGTACGCTCGACGTTCTCCTCAGTCGCGCCGCCGGCCGCGTCGACGGCACCGTCGTTGACGGCCGCGGGCAGGGCGTACCCGGTGTCCAAGCGGTGCTCGTGCCGCCGCCGCGGCTGCGGTGGCGATCCGACTTGTTCAGAGTCGCAACCACCGATAGTACGGGGCGATTCTCACTGGCTGCGATACCGCCAGGCGACTACTCGCTCTTCTCCTGGGAAGCGCTCGAGTCGTTTGCGTATTTCGACGAAGACGTCCTCAGTCAATCCGCGGCGGCGGGTGCATCAGTCCGAGTCGCAGAGTCGTCGACCGCGACGGTCCAGGTCAAGATCATCCCCGCGTCGCCCTGATACTCACACGCCAGACAACGGCAGTGGCCGGGATTCTGGCTCGTAAATCAAATTGCGCTGAAGTGTTGTGCGGTCTCTCGGTACCAACAGTACCAGCGCGGCAACGACGTTCTCATGAGCGTTCTCCTGTGGATGCCCACGCGTCGACGGCCAATGCAGGAAACCGCGCTGGCACCGCGCAGGGTGAGCAGAAGTATTGCGCGCGAGTCTGTCTCGCCGAAGCACGCGGCTGCGGAAGGCGGCCTTTGCCCTACTTCGCGCGATCGAACCGGTAATCGCCCGAGACGTGTTTGTCGAACAGATGCGTCGGCACGCCCTGGCCGTCCAACACGAACTCGATCGCGAGTCCGCTGTTGATGAAGACGGTCTCTGACTGAGGCGTCAGCCGCGTCGCGCCGAGGAACAGCGCTCCGTCTGCGAGCTTGATCTCGAAGACTCGTGCGACCGGCGCGTCCTGCCAGTGCGGCCGCAGCTCGGTGTAGGTGCCCGCATAACGCGCAAGCTTCTCCAGCGAGAGCGCCACTTCGGATCGCTGGTCATCGGAGCGCGTACCGACCCAGTGCTCGTGGAACTTCTGGTTCTCGTTGCAGACGTATTCGAGCAGTTCAGTATCCGCTGCGAACTCCGCTTCGATCTTCGCCGTCCAGGGAGCTGCATACATTTTGGGATCGCGAAGCTCCACCTCGATCGACAGATGCCCGAAGTCGGATCGCCGATAGCGCTCGACGGCGCGCAGCCCTTCCGTGTGTGGGTAGGCTCCGAGGAGCCACGTGCGATCGTTGAACCCCGCGCTCTCGACGACCAGCGTGTCTCCCTCCCAATGCCCGACCGAGTAGCCCATCCAACTCGGATTCGGGTCGGCCTCGAGCGCACGCCCGTCCATGAAGACCTGCCGGTACGTGAGATCCGGGCTCAAGACGACGATCAGCCCAGGCGTCTGGATCATTTTGGTCATCGCGAAGTTCTGGTCGGGGCCGTTCGCGAACAGGTATCCAGGGCCGAGCGGTAGACACAACGCCTGCCCGCTCTCCTTGGCGAAGTTCTCGTTGCGCTTTCGAACCACGGCGTCAACCGACGCAGGGTCGACAGGCTTGTAGCCCGAGTTCGTGCGCGACCTTCTTGTCCAGAGGCCCGAGAGATCGGGCTTACCGTCAGCGGTACGCGGCGCAGGTGCCGCGAGATTCGGCTTGCCGTCGGCCGTGCGCGGAATAGTCGGGGTCGGCTGGTTGAGCCACTGCGCATCGGCCGTCGTGATGGAGAGGAGCGCCAGAACAACAACTGCGAGCACGCCCTCACTGCGTCGCGACGAGACGCCTCCGGCTCCATCCTTTCGCCTCCGCGCGGACGTAGGGCCGAAAATGTTTCTCAGCATCCAGCGCATAGATACCCCCACCGTAGGAACCGCCCGAACGTCTTGGGCGCCAGTGCGACCACTGTCGCGTTTTTCACCAGCCGCCGATCGGCGACATCCAGCGTGAAGTCTTCGAATGCATATCTTTCTGGCACTTCCCGCGGCATGGGCGCATCGTAGCGCAGGAGGAGACAACAAGGAGCCGCAAACAGAAGCAAGCGTCGGCACAACGCGAAGGTCGCAAGTCGACTTCGACGTTTGCTCGCTCGCATCCACAATGCAACTGGACTGGATTTGCGGCGAGGGTTATGTTTGCTCGGCCCGGTCAACTCACGGAAGACGGCAGGGCCTCAGAAGCCCCATGACAGGTTTAGGGAGGTCTTATGCGTCAGATCAGTACGTTGATGCTGCTCGGTGCAGCGATCGGGATTATGGCACCGCTCGGCGCTGCGGGACGCGTGGAACCCATTCAGGCTCAGAATCAGGCGCCGCCGCCGCCCGGAGGGTTCCGCATCATCGGCAACATTTATTGGGTGGGCGGCGAGTATGGCTCCTATTTGATCACGACTCCGCAGGGCCACATACTCCACGACACGGGCACCAATGAGATGCACGACGTCATCGTGTCAAACGTCAAGAAGCTGGGGTTCGACGTCAAGGACATCAAAGTGATCATATCGAGCCACGCGCATTTTGATCACGTCCAGGGACATGCGGCGATGAAAAAATTGACCGGAGCGCAGGTCATCGCTCTCGGCGGCGATGCCGCGGCGCTTGAAGCCGGTCAGGACAACTCCGCTGGGGGATTCCGCGGCATGGTGGCGGTCCACGTCGATCGCGTAATCAAGGACGGGGATACGATTTCCCTGGGCGGCGTGACCTTGCGCGCCCTCTGGGTGCCGGGGCATACGCAGGGGGCCACGGTGTGGATAACCACCGTCTCAGAAGGCGAGAAAAACTATTCGGTCGCATTCCGCGGCGGTGAAACTCCTAACGCGGGGGTTCAACTCATCGGCAATCCCAGGCACCCCAAGGTTATCGAAGATACCAAGATGACACTTCAAAGGATGAAGGCGCTCCAGCCTCCAGACCTCTTCCTTCACAATCACCGGCAGAACCTCGGTCGTCCGTTGAACCCCGCGCTCCCCGTCAATCCGCTCTGCGTCACGTGCATGGACACCGAGGCGTTCAAGGCGATGGTTGCGAACGCCGAAAAGTCGTTCGCAGAGAGAGTCCGCGAAGCGGAGGCGCAACAGAAAAAATAGGTTCTTTCACCTCGATGTACTCCACAGGAGGATACGCAGCTTTAGCAAGGGTGAAGGTTCACCGAACACTCGTTATGCAACAGTCCCTCCGAGCGGCAGGACACAGCGTCGAACGCTCCGAAGAGTTTCTTGAGCAGTCACGTCGACTAATCGAGCAGCTTGAGGAATGCCACGATGTCCTTCTGGTCGTCCGGCGTCAGTACGATCAGCCCGCCGCTCACAAAGGCGAAGAACTCGGCGTAATGTGACGCCACCTCCTCAAGCGTCCTGGCGGAGTTGTCGTGGAAGTACGGAGCCGTGTGTCTGATACCTCGCAGCGGCAGGATCTTGAACGCATTGATATGTTCGAGCGTCGGATCATCGAGAACGCCCGTTACCATCGCGCGCCCGAGATCGGGGCTGGGGATTCGAACCTCCTGTGGAGTACCGGCATTGAAGACGAACACCCGGACTGGGTTCTGCGCCCTGTTAATCTCTGATACTCCTACGCTCAGGAACCGCTGGCCCGCCGGAATGGGAAATGGAAATATGAAATCGTCGGCGAACTCGTTTGTTTGGTTCAGGAGCGGTCCGCTGTGGCAGTGTGAACAAAGTCCTGGCTTGAAACCAGCGCTCGGATCCGGCGCCACATCCTCAAAGAAGTGACGGCCCCGCTTTTCCGACGGAGTGTTCCCGGCCGGTAGCGTCGGCGGGGGACCGCCACGCGAGAAGGCCTCCAGCGCCGGTGACGTGAAGAACCGGTTGGATTTCTGGAACTTCGCGATCAAGTCCAATTGGGCGGGCGACACCCCCGTTCCCTGCGCATGATCGGTGATTGCGCCCAGCGCCTGCGACTGCAGGCTCTGTTGCCGGCCGTCGAGCATCAGTATTGGATCGAGTGCAGGAGTGTTGAGCGTAGTTGGAATTCCACGCCTCACGGTCACGTGCGTCGCCTGCGGATCGTCGAGCAGCGTGACGTTCGGGTGAAGCGGAATGCTCATCAGAATCGTGGCGCTCTCGAGCATCCGCGTCACGCCGTTGCCGGCTCCATCGTCGCTTCCGTCATGAACGAATAACGGGTCATCGGGGTCACTCGTGAATCTCCGTTGAGCGTCCCGCGGCGACACAGTACCGGTGTCTTTGCCATGACAGGTGGAGCACGTGCGGCCGTTGCCGCCGAACGTCTCGCGCTCGAACAGGCGGCGCCCTTCCTGGAAATCCGGCGCTTCCCCCGGTCCGGGGAACTGGCCCGCCGCCGCCGCGACGGGAGGTTGCATTCCCAGCTGCCGGAGTTCCGGAACGACGGTGGACTGTTTTTCGGACCACGCCTGGTACACGACGGTCCCCGACGAGCGTCCCTGCGGATCGTTATGGGCCGACACGTTTGCCAGCGCCGCAGACAACACCGCCACAAACAGGAATCCACACGTAGGAATCGTTGAACGTGTCATGCTTCACCTCCACGTACAACGAGATCAACGTTGGGGCAATGCAGATCGAACGATGCCTGGGAAAAGAGATGGCCAATTAGAAAACGGCACCGCGCCGCGTGAGGCAGCGATCGAACTCCGCGCTCTCCTTTTGATACTGAGGCTCGCGACTGCCGTGCGGAACAAATAAGAGAATCAGGAGACCCGCGAGCATCTCGAGTCCGGCTACGACATAAAGGCCCGATGACGTCGTACCGGTCACATCTCTGAGCCACCCGATCGCAAACGGTGCCACCCAGCCGGAGAAACTGCCAATCGAGTTAATCAATGCGATACCGCCGGCGGCTGCGCTGCCTGCTAACAACATCGGCGGGAACTGCCAGAAAGATGCGCCAGCGGTCACCGGTCCGAACACCATGCTTGGAACGGCGGCACTCGCGTTCGGCTTCGACGTCCTTGGAATCTGAACTATCTCAAGCCAGGCTTCTTTCCAGCAGCCAGCAGTGAGATCGATTCACGAATGCGCCTGGCGCGCGTGTCCGCTCGCTTCGCGGTACGAATCCACACGACGAAGTCACGGCGGTAGGTGGGCGCCAGCTCCGGGTCGCGGCGCGCCTCGCAAACCATGTCTTCGTAGAACAAAGACCCGCGCCAGATCAAGCAGGCCGATCGGGCAATGACCGCAGACACGATGTGAACGGGTCGCCGAAGCGCTAGCGCGACGGTGGAAGCGCGAAGGTGGACAGTCTGTCCCCGTTCTCCTATTGACATCGCAAAGGAGCGTACGGATACTCCTATGTCGTGGCCAAAGGAGAGGGCGGGGCGATGTCGCGGGTCGACGTACTGCAGGGCACGCTCGACCTGATGGTCTTGCAGACGCTTGACACTCTCGGCCCGCAGCACGGCTACGGCATCGCCCGTCGCATCGAACAGATCAGCGAAGACGCGTTGAAGTTGAACGAAGGCACGGTGTACGCGTCGCTGATGCGCCTCCTCCATCGCCGCTGGATCTCAGCGAGCTGGGGCAACTCCGAGAACAACCGAAAGGCGCGCTTCTATGCCATCACGAAGGCCGGCCGCCGACAGCTCACGGCCGAGACCGAGAACTGGGAGCGAATCTCCTCTGTGATGGCGCGCCTCCTCCAGCGGGCGGGTCAGCACTGATGTGGAGTGCCATCGTCGCGTTCGTCTCGCGCCTGCGGTTCGTCTTCGTGCGCACGCGTGTAGACGACGAGACGCAGCTGGAGTTCGAGACACATCTCGAGCTGCTGACCGAGAGATACATTCGCTCTGGCATGACGCCGGACGACGCACGGCGTGTCGCCAGGCGGCAGTTCGGAAACCGGTTACTGGTCCGCGAGGAGATTCATCACATGAACGGCCTCGGGTGGGTAGAACAACTGGCAGTCGACGTGCGTCACAGCCTCAGGCTGCTCATGCGGGCTCGCGGATTCACGATCGTCTCGATCCTGACCCTTGCGCTCGGTGTCGGTGCCAATGCGGCTGTATTCAGCGTCGTCAACGCAACGCTCATCGAACCGCTGCCGTTCAAGGAGCCGCAGCGTCTGGTCGCGATCTTCGAGACGGCGCGACGAGCATCAGTGGAGCGGCGCGCGGTTTCGTACCCGAACTTTCGCGACTGGCAGCGCGAGGCGCGCAGCTTGGAGGCGATGTCGGTGGTTCTCCGTGGCCAATTCACGATGGCAATCGGCGACGTGCCGGAGCGTCTCTACGGCGAGCTGGTATCTGGTGGCTACTTCGACGTGCTCGGGATTCGCCCGATGCTCGGGCGTGGCCTCACCGCGCGGGACGACGCGCCTGGCGTTCCGCCTGTAGCGGTCATCAGCGACGCGCTCTGGATGCGTGCTTTCGGACGCGACCCACGGATCATCGGCCGCGGCGTCAGGATGGACGGCGAGCTGTACACCGTCGTTGGCGTCATGCCGCCCGGGTTCGGCGGCATCATTGACGACGCCGTCGTTTGGGCGCCGATCGAGCGGTCCGCCAGGGCCAGCCTCGTGACCTCTCGTGGAGAGCGAGTGATCGATCGAGTCGTCGGACGGCTCGCGTCCGGGGTGACTATCGAGCAGGCGCGTGTGGATATGGACGCTCTGGCGGCTCGGCTCGACAGACTGTATCCGAGCCCCGAGGGTGAGCGCGGCATCGGGATCACTCCGCTTCGCGACGAGTTCTTCGGCGAGGTAACCCCTATGCTGCTCGTACTGCTTGCAGCCGTTGGCTTCGTCCTCCTCATCGCGTGCGTGAATGTGGCAAACCTGTTGTTTGCACGCGGCAGCGTGCGGCAGGGTGAGCTGGCGGTCCGCCGCGCCCTCGGCGCGGGCCGCGGGCGCCTGGTGGCGCAGCTCCTGACGGAGAGCGCCGTTCTGGCGATCCTCGGTGGTGCGGCCGGTCTGCTCGCGGCCTTCTGGGGTATCGGCCTGCTGGTCGCGCTGAGCCCCGTCACCTTTCCCGATTTCGTGCGCATCGGCATCGACCTTCGTGTGGTCGCGTTCACGCTCGCCGCGTGCTTGACTGCAGGTCTGCTCGCGGGGGCCGTCCCGGCGCTCGCCGCAACTTGCGCTGAACCGCTCGCTGTGTTGAACACGATCGGGCGCGATCGCGGCGGCTCGTCTGTGACGCTCCGCCGCGGTCTCATTACCGCGCAAATCGCGCTCGCCCTGGTGCTGCTTACCGGCGCCGGGTTGATGCTGCGGACGATGGACCGACTGCGGGCGTTCAATCCGGGGTTCCAGCCCCAGGGACTCGTGACGCTGCGCTTGGCGATCCCTCAGACCTCCACGGCCGATGAAGCAGGGTTGGAGCGGCTCGAGGCATTTTCGCGAGGGTTGCTGGCGGAGGTTCGCGCCGTACCGGGAGTGGTCGCCGCATCGCTTTCTTCGGACGTACCGCTCGGCCCCGATGGGTGGGCGAGGATCGCGCGGAAAGAGGGTGATAACACTCCGATTCGCGTGTACTGGCACGCCGTCTCGCCGGGGCATTTCCGGACGATCGGCGCGCCGCTGCTACAAGGGCGCGACTTCACGGACGCCGACGCACGAATGGCTGGAAGCGTCGTCATCGTGAGTCAGGCGATGGCAAACCGGCACTGGCCGGCAGGCGACGCGCTACACAAGCGATTCCGCGTGGGACAAGGGCTCTACGAGATCGTTGGGATAGTCAGCGATGTGAAGCACCGTGCGCTACTCGAGCCCGACTCTGCGGATCCCGACATTTACGCCCCGCTGTACCAGATGCCGTCGACCGCGTTCGCCGTGGTGGCGCGGACGACGGGCGATCCGCAACCACTCGTGACGGGAATCCGCCAAAGCATCGCCAGGCTCGATCCGACGGTTCCGGTGTTTCAGATCGAAACCGGAGAGCAGCTCGTGAGCGAGCAGACATCGGGTACGCAGTTCAGCGGCGTGCTCCTCGCCGTGTTCGCGCTCGTCGCGCTCGTTCTGACCATCGTCGGAATCTACGGCGTGACGGCGTACACCGTGAGCCGCCAGACACGGCAGATGGGCATTCGAATGGCGCTGGGCGCCACGCCTGGTGACGTGCTCCGACTCGTGCTCTCCAGCGAAATGCTTTTCATAGCTGCCGGTCTGGTGCTCGGCACGCTGGCAGCATTGAGCCTCACGCGGTTGCTCGGCTCGCTGATTTACGGAATCAGCGCGACAGATCCCCTCACGTTTGTGAGTGTCATTGGCCTCCTTGCGTTTGCCGCGGTTTTCGCCTGTCTTGTTCCTGCAGCCAGGGTCAGTCGGATCGATCCCCTTGTCGCCCTTCGCATTGAATAGCACGAGGCTAGAATGCGCGGTGCCACACCTCTTTGACACACACCTCTTTGGTGTTTGACGTGGAGCGGGTCTCCGGTTACTTCTGCGGCTGCCGTGTGTATCGCCAATCTCCGGACACGTGCCGTTCCACCATGAACGCGGCTGGATTTCCGTCCGGATCGAAGTCGAACGAGAGGCCGTCGGTCCCGCTGAATGAGGTCTCGGAGTGAGGAATAAGGCGGACCTTCTCGCCGAGCAATCCGTTGGCGTACAACGTTCCGCCTTCGAGCTGAATCCGAACGGTCCGCGGCCGCGTGACCCACAGCCCGCTATATACGCCCACGTACTTCGCCAACGTTTCGGGAGAAACCGCGACCGCGCTCTGCTCAACATCGGATAAACGGCCGATCCATCGGCTCCGTTCCTCGCAGACGCTTTCGATCATCTCAGTGTCCGGCTGGAACTCCAAGGTATAGGTCATCGTCCAGGGGTTGGCGAACGCGACGGGATCGGTCACGGTGAGTTCGACCTGCAACTGTCCGAAATTGCGCCGCACGTAGCGTTCCGTGGTCCGGAGTGCGTCCGTGTGGGGCAGACCACGACCGTCCAACCACGTGCGATCGTTGAACCCGAAGCTGTCAACGACCAGCGTGTCGCCTTCCCACCGTCCGACGGAGTAGCCCATCCACGTGCGTTCGGGATTGGCTTCGAGCGTGCGGCCGTCCATGAAAATGAGGTGGTACGTGAGATTCTCGTAGGCGATCGCGATGAGCGAAGGCGTCTGGATGATGCGTCTCCAGCCGAGCATCGGCTCTGGCCCGCTGGGCTGACAATTGAACGCGGGCCGGTCTCTGAAATAGTTCTCCTCTCGCTCGCGGACGAGAGTCTTCGACGTTGCTGTGAGCGCCTCGTCGGGCACGCCGATGACGCCTGGTCGCCCGGTCCAAGGGCCTGACAGATCAATACGGCCGTCCGCGCCGCGCGGGGCGGGTGCAGCGAGGTTGGGCTTACCGTCGGATGTGCGAGGAATATTCGGCGTGGGATAGTTGAGCCACTGCGCATCGACCGCAGGAGCAACGGCAGCCAATGACACGACGATGGCGACGGTCGGCGCGCCCTTCATATTCACCTCCAAAGGCCCGCAGCGGAGTGATCACGACCTGCCGAATTGTACAGGTGCGGCAACCGGGACGTTCGCCGTTCTCCATCGCATTCCCAAGAACACTCGCGAGGTTGGACCATGGGCGTTGCGTTGACGCCGATTAGCGTCAAGCAGGCCATCGAGCTGGAGCAGCTGCGCGGGAAACGGCTCGCCATCGACGGGAACGGCGAGTTGTATCAATTTCTCGCGCTCATCAGATTGCCGGACGGCACACCACTGCGCGATGCATCCGGCCGGGTGACCTCGCACCTCTCGGGGCTGTTTTATCGCACCACACGCCTCATTGCCGATTACGGACTCGAGCCGGTCTTCGTCTTCGATGGTGTGCCGCCGGTGTTGAAGTCGGCAGAGTTGCAGCGCCGCCGCGCCATTCGAGAACGGTACGAAGAGGAAGTTGTCGTTGCGCGCGCCGCTGGCGATCTGGCGCGCGCCTATTCGAAAGCGACGATGACGTCGCGACTCACGCGCGACATGGTTGGTGAAGCCATGCATCTGCTGCGGCTGATGGGTATTCCCGCATTGCGCGCCCCGTCAGAGGCCGAGGCCCAGGCCGCCCACATGGCTCGATCGCACGCGGTATGGGCGGCTGCGAGCAAGGACTTCGACTCACTTCTTTTCGGAACCCCGCGCCTCGTGAGATTTCTGACCATTTCAGGCAAGGAGTATCTGCCGAGTCAGGGCGCCTTCCGCGCCATCAAACCCGAGCTCATCGATCTCGATCACATGCTTGCGACGCTCGGCATCACCCGCGAGCAACTCGTGGACATCGCGATCCTCGTCGGCAACGACTTCAACGCCGGTATCAAAGGGATCGGGCCGAAGACGGCGCTGAAGCTGGTTCGCGATCACGGATCGATCGAACAAATGCCGGCAAGCGTCCGGGACGCGGTCGAGCCGATGGTCGCGCAGGTTCGCAAACTGTTTCTCGTGCCAGAGGTGTCGGACGAGTACGGCCTCGACACGGAGCGCCGCGATCCGGAGGGCGTCATTCAATATCTGTGCGGCGAACGGTCGTTCTCAGAGGAGCGCGTCAGGGCGGCACTGCGACGGGCCTTTCCGACTTGAGCGGTAGGGCACTCAGCCAACGCAAAACTCGTCCAAAACGCCTTGCGTTCAGCTGGAAGCCCCCCCGATTTGGGTAGCGTTCACCAACAATAAGGTCAACGGTTACACGGTTATGCATTGATCTTGCTCGCCCGCGAGTCCCCGGCTAGACTTCGACTGGAGTCTTGCGCCGGACGATATGAGACGAGCAACCAGAACCGGACTCGTGACGGTAGCGGTGTTGGTGTATCTCGCTGTTGCAGCCGATCGCTGGTCGGAGGGGCAGGCACAATCGGCACCGCCTACGCAGACGCCCGCCCCGAGCGCGGCACCGGTCAACACCCAGAACCCTGGTGCGACGCCGGCTTCCCCGAGACGTGCCTTGGGCGCTGAAGCCTCGGCGAAGGCGGCGCTCATCGATCAGTACTGCATGGGCTGTCATAGCGATCGGGTCAAATCGGGCGGTCTGGCGCTGTCTCAATTGAATCTGGACGATGTGGATCAGAGCGCCGAGATTGCCGAGAAAGTGATCCGCAAGCTGCGCGGTGGACTCATGCCGCCGGCTGGCGCCCGGCGCCCGGATAGTCACGCGGCGGCTGAATTCGTTTCGTGGCTCGAGACCAAGATCGATGCCGCTGCGACCGAAAGCAAACCCGGACGAGTGGCACTGCGCCGTCTCAATCGCCGAGAGTACGCGTACGCCATACGCGACCTGCTCGGGCTCAACATCGATGCGACAGCCTGGCTGCCGGACGATAACGTCAAGGGCAACTTCGATAACAACGCGGCTGCCTTGCAGGTCTCGCCCAATTTCGTCGACCAATACATCTACGCCGCCCGCGCGGTCGCCCTTGAAGCGATCGGCAACCCCAAAGCGGTTGCCGAGACGACGACCTACGGCGACGTCGCCAACATGGTGATCTCACTGCCGCCCGACGGCGCTCCCGGCACCGGCAGGCAGCAGCACCACATTGAAGGCATGCCCTTCGGCACTCGCGGCGGCTTCATCGTCGAACACAATTTCCCGGCTGACGGCGAGTATGAGCTGACGATCGGCGACATGGCGCTCGCGCGCGAAGTGCCGAGGATGGAGTTCGAGAACACCGTGATCGTCCTGATGGACGGCAAGGAGTTCTATCGCACGAACATTGGCGGCGAGGCCGACCACAAGGCGATCGATCAGAAACTGGATCCGGCGGTCGAAGAGATCAATGGACGGCTGCGCAAGCTCCGCTTCAAGGCCACGGCAGGGCAGCACAAGCTGGCCGTCACGTTCCTGCATCGCAGCTTCGCCGAAAGCGACGAGCGCACTCGTACCATCGCGCTCGAGGGTGGCCAGGAGCGCATCCAGGCCGCGCATGCATTGCAGATCCGTGGGCCGCTCTCGGTCACCGGCGTCAGCCAGTCGCCGAGCCGAGCGAAAATCTTCATCTGCGCGCCCAAGGCGTCACGGGAAGAGATCGCGTGCGCCAACAAGATCGTCGAGAGTCTCGCGCGACGCGCGTTCCGGCGTCCGGTGACGGCCGAGGATGTCAATCCGTTGATGGCTTTTTACAAGGCGGGGTACGCGACGGGCGGATTCGACGGCGGTGTGCGTGATGCCCTCAGCGCGATCCTGGCAAGCCCGCACTTCCTCTATCGCGCGGAGTCCGGAGAAGTGGCGGGCGGGGTTCGCACGCTGAGCGATCTGGAGCTAGCGTCGCGCCTCTCCTTCTTCCTCTGGAGCAGCCTGCCGGATGAAGAACTTCTGAAGGTTGCGTCGGACAAGCGCCTCAGTAATCCCGACGTGCTGGCTGCGCAAGTAAGCCGGATGCTCGCCGACCGACGAGCCGAATCTCTGAGCGACGACTTCGCGTTCCAGTGGCTCCATCTGTCCAAGCTTGACGAGATCACGCCGGACCGAGCCCAGTTCCCACACGCGAGCGGACTGCTGGATCCGCGCGGGATGTTCAAGGAAGAACTGCGGCTGTTCGTCGACAGCGTGCTGCGCAGCGATCAGAGCGTGCGCGATCTGCTGACCGCGAACTACACCTTCCTCAACGAGCGCCTGGCGATGCACTACGGCATCGAGACGGTCAAGGGCAGCCACTTCCGTCGAGTGACGCTGGACAACCCGGCGCGCTACGGCTTGTTAGGCAAGGGCGCCATCCTGATGTTGACGGCGTATCCGAATCGGACGTCGCCCGTCGTGCGCGGCGCGTGGATACTCGATCGCCTGCTCGGCACGCCACCTTCCGATCCTCCGCTCGAGGTTCCGTCGCTGCCGGAGAACAAACGCGGTCAGCCGGCGCGAACGCTGCGGGCGCGGCTCGAACAGCACCGGGAGAAGCCAACCTGTTTCGCGTGTCACGGTGTGATGGATCCGCTCGGGTTCGCGCTCGAGAATTTCAACGCAGTGGGGCAGTTCCGCGCCAACGATCCCGACACGCTGACGCCAATCGATACTGCCGGCCAACTACCCGACGGCACCGCGATCAAGGGCCCGGAAGATCTGCGCCGCGCGCTGGTCGATCGGCCCGATCATCAGTTCATGCAGGCCTTCACCGAGAATTTGATGACCTATGCGCTCGGTCGAGGCCTCGACTACCGCGACATGCCCACCGTTCGCCGCATCGTACGGCAGTCTGTGGCCGACGACTATCGTTTCAAGTCCATTGTCCTTGGCGTGGTTTCAAGCGATGCGTTCCGCAAGCGCGAAGCTGACAGCCCCGCCCAAGCGCCGGCAAAGACGAGATCAACCGAGACCGGAGGAGCCCAGTGATGTTTTTGACGAAGAAGCATCTGTCACGACGCACCGTCCTCAAGGGCGCAGGTGCGACGATCGCTCTCCCATTACTGGACGCCATGATCCCGGCAGGAACGCTGCTGGCGCAGACCGTCGCGGCGGCGAGTCCGCGCCTCGGCTTCATATACTTCCCGCATGGCGCGCTTCAGGACGAATGGACGCCGACGCAGACCGGTCGCGATTTCGACTTCCCGTTCATTCTCAAGCCGCTCGAACCCGTGCGCGAGCACGTGACCGTCATCAGCGGTCTGCGCAACAAGGGAGGGGAGAGCTCCAGCCCGCACGGCATCATCGAAGAGACCTGGCTCAACTGCGTCAACCCGCGCCTGCGCAGTGTGAAGACAGGCGTTGGCATCACGGTCGACCAGATCGCCGCTCGTCATCTCGGCAAAGAGACGTCGCTGCCATCGCTGGAATTGTGTGCCGAGCCGGGCGGCATGATCTCGTTCCGCACTCCAGATCAGCCGCTGCCGATGGAAAACAATCCGCGCAAGGTCTTCTTCGGCATGTTCGGTCAAGGCGATACCCAGGAAGAACGTCAGGCCATTCTCAAGACGACAGACAGCCTGCTCGACTACGTGAGGGAATCGACCACCAGCCTGAATCGCCGGCTCGATGTGGCCGACCGTGCCCGCGTGAGCGATTATCTGGATTCAGTGCGCGAGATCGAGCTCCGTGTCCAGAAACTCGAGCAAAGCGCCCATTCGTTGGACGAGCTGCCCGGCGCGCCGCTCGGTCCGCCGGAGGATTTCGGTGAGCTCCTCGGCGTGCAGTTCGAAATGCTGGCGCTGGCTTGGCAGACCAATCGGACCAAAGTGGCGACCATGAAGATGGTCGAGGAAGCCAGCATGCGGACGTACCCGAACCTGGACGTCCACGAGGCGTTCCATCCGACCTCGCACTGGGGCGGATTCCCGGATCGCGTCGCCAACCTGCGCAAGATCCAGAACTACCACACCGCGGTCTTCGCGAAGTTCGTGCAGCGCCTCAAGGAGATGCGCGAAGGCACCGGGTCGGTGCTCGACAACTCGATCATCCTGTTCGGCAGCAACATGGCGAACAGCGACGCGCACAACAACGATCCGCTGCCGCAGGCGTTGATCGGTCGTGGCGGCGGCATCAAAGGAAACCAGCACCTCCACTACAAGCAGGACACGCCGCACGCAAACATCCTGGTCACGATGCTGCATCGCGCAGGCATCCCGGCGCAGGAGATCGAGAAGTTCGCCGACACCACCGGCGCGTTCTCGGAGGTGTAATTCAGCCGGGACTCGGGACTCGGGATCCGGGACTCGGGTTCGTGATTCGCGACCATGAGGAACTGCTCGATGTTCTCTCGAACGATTGTTGCGGCCGCGGCGCTGCTGGCGGCCGCTTCACCCGCGCTCGCGCAGGCCAAGAAGGGCGAGCCTTCTCGCGGCGGCTTGACCCGGACCGCATCGAAAGAAGATGTCAATCGACGCAATGCGGATGGCAGCACGCCGCTGCAGTGGGCGGTCTATAACGGTGACGTCGCAGAGACGCGCCGTCTTCTGCGCGCCGGCTCTAACGTGTCGCTCGCGAACAACTACGGCGCGACGCCGATGAGCCTTGCCGCCGAGGTCGGCAACACTGACATCCTGAAGGTGCTGCTCGAAGCTGGCGCGAATGCCGACTCCCCCAATCAAGATGGACAGACTGCGCTGATGGCGGTTGCGCGAACGGGCAACGTGGAAGCCGCAAAACTGTTGCTCGACCACGGCGCCACCGTCGATGCGAAAGAAAAGTTCGGTGGACAGACGGCGCTGATGTGGGCCTCGGCGCGGCGGCATCCGGAGATGATGCAATTGCTGATCGCCAAGGGCGCCGACGTCAATGCGCGCTCCACCGAGCGCAACTATCAGCGCCACGTGCAGGCGGAAGGGCGTCCCAAGAACCTGGACAGCGGTGGACTCACGCCGCTGCTTTATGCCGCACGTGAGAACTGTTCGGCGTGTGTCGATGTGCTCGTCAGGAACAAGGTGGATATCGACCTGCCCGATCCCGATGGTGTCTCGCCGCTGGTCGTGGCGATCATGAATGCCAACTGGGACCTGGCCAAGCAATTGATCCTCGCCGGCGCGGATGTCAATCAATGGGACGTTTTCGGAGAAGCGCCGCTCTACATGGCGGTCGATCTGCGAAGCCGGATCGACGGTGGACGCGCGTCGATCGATGCGCCGAACACGACCAATGGACTGGCGATCGTCAAGCTGCTGCTCGAGCACGGCGCCGACCCGAACATGCAGCTGTTCTTCAAGCCGGCCAACGCACGCGGCACGACGGCTACGCGCGGTGCCACGCCACTGATTCGAGCTGCCAACAACGCCGATCTCGAGGTCGTGAAGATCCTGCTCGAACATACCGCCGACGCCACTGTCTACATGGCCGACCGGCAGACGCCAATCCACGCGGTGCTCTCGGGCCGCGCGACGGAGCAGCAGTCGCTGGAGATGATTCGCATCCTGCAGAAGGCCGGAACGGACGTCAACGTCATCGCCCTCATCAATCACCGCGAGGAGATTCGAGGCGGAACGGCGCTGCACTACGCCGTCCGCAAGCGCTTCAAAGAGGTCATCAAGCTTCTCGCCTCGTACAACATCGACATGAACGCCATCGATCAGGACGGCCTCACCGCGTTGGACTACACGCAGTCGCGAGGGTTCATGCCGTTCATGGCGCTGCAGACTCCTGCGTACAAGGAGGAGGCGACGCTGCTGCGCGAGCTGGGCGCGACCAGGCTGATGGACAAGAGTCCCGTGTGGCCGGTGCTGGGTCCACCGCAGGGCGTGTGGGCAGACATTCCGCCCCTGGGTGAACCGCAAGTTCATGAGCCGATCTACAAACCTTCGACCGACTGACCGCGTGCTGAAAGACGGATCAACTCCCAACTTCCAACTCCCGACTCCCAAACCAAACCTTGAACCCTTGGGCGTGGGGAATTGGGAATTGGGAGTTGACGCCTGCCTCGTGTCGCGAAGACGTTTCATGGGCATCGGCGCCGCTGCACTCGGGAGTGCTTTGCTCCCTGCGTCTCTTGCGACCGCGCAGACGCGCATTACGACCACCGATCTGAGTGGCGTCACGTTGGTCCAGGGTGCTGGATGCAACGTGATCGCAATGCCCGGCCAGGACGGGGCGCTCATGATCGATGGCGGCCTCGCGGCGAATGCCGACGCGGTGCTCGCCGCCGTCAAGAGCGCGACCCGTAACACTCGTGTCCACACCCTGATCAACACGCACGGGCATCCCGAGCAGGTCGGCGCCAACGAAGTGGTTGGGAAGGATGGCGGGATCATCTTCGCGCACGAGAAGACGCTGAAGTATCTGAGCAACAGCGTCGACTCGGTGACGTTCAAGGGCCGCCGGCCGGCGCTGCCCACAGCGGCGCGACCGACTCGGACCACGCGCGGCGACGGCTCGATGGAGTTCGCAGGCCAGCAGATCGACTACGGCTACCTGCCCGCCGCGCATACCGACGGCGATCTATTCCTTCGTTTTCCGAAGATGAATGTGTTGATCGTCGGAGGAGTCGTGTCAGCGGACGGATGGCCGTTGCTCGACTACCGAAACGGCGCGTGGCTCGGAGGCCGCGTCCGCGCACTTGAACGACTCGCCGGAATCGTCAAGCCTGACACTCGCGTCGTCCCAGCCGACGGACGCGTGATGACGGGCACCGAGATCGTGCGTCACCGCGACATGTATCAGATGCTGTTCGCGACGATGATCGAG
>Ga0209382_10003184_pt1 | contig 22930 bp, 15 predicted proteins | sample SoiMetdeltSBSDD5_FD_187599 | JGI IMG/M metagenome (GOLD analysis project Ga0209382, IMG submission 187599) | Bulk soil microbial communities from a Populus tree surrounding site in Tennessee, USA - Soil MetaG P. deltoides SBSDD5 (SPAdes) (version 2) | ecosystem: Environmental > Terrestrial >...
TGTGTATGGCGTGCGTGAGCCGGCCCAGCACGGATTTCGGGTTGAACAGTCCGCGCCGCACGAGCCAGCCCCAGATAGCGCGGATCGGATGCAACAGCCGCTCCGTTTCTTTCGATCGCGTATCGACCCGGTCGAGGATATCTTCACCGCGAATCGTTTGTCCGGCCTGCTTCGATGCCCACGTCGCAAACGTGCACCAGTTCGCGTTCTGCCCGGTCCGCCGCGCCATCGCCACGGAGAGCCGGTGATAGCACTCCGTGATTCGAAGATTACGCAGCACCGGATCGGTCATCGAAGCGATCTGCATCACCTCGGCCGTGAGAGGTGATGCAGGTGAGGGAGCAACTGAACTCATGACCCAATGCGACCCTTTGGAAATCCGAAACACGCGGGCATGAAGCCCGCGGCTACGGGGTTTCCGCGACATTCCGACGCGTAGCCGCGGGCTTTATGCCCGCGTGTTTCGGATTCGCGGAATGCCCAGTTATTTACCTAGCGCCTGAATGGCTTTCACCGTCATGTCTGTACGAAACGCCATGATCTTTTTGCCGTCTTCAACCGCTTTCGGTCCCGCCAGTTCGGCGCCATTGATCGTCGTTTTCTTGGCCTTGATGCGCTGGGGCATACGGGCGGATACCGGGTCGGTCGCGACCGTGACTGCCGCGGTGAAGTAATCGTCGTGGTAGCCTTCCTGTTTCTCTTCGACCTTCAGGACATCTCTTACGTACTGATTGATCGCCGCGTTGTTGTAGTACTCCTTGATGTAAGCAACCCTGACTCCGGAGTCCTTCCACTGATCGCCGATCGTCTTGGAAATGTCTGTCATGGGAGCCTGGGCGCTGCCGTGATCGACCATGGTGTAGATGTTTTTGAAACCCTGCGATTTCAGGCTGGTAATTACGTTGGCGACGACGCTCTTGAAGACATCGGCTGTCAGCACAATCGTTCCCGGACTGCCGCGTTCCGGATCGCCCGGCGCGATCTGCAATACCGGCGCGCACAGCGCGTTCCCGAGCTTGCGGGCGATCTGTTCGCATTGTGCGCGAACGATGTCGCCATGCTGGTCCACGACGATGTACGGTCCGTTATCTTCCATGCCGCCGGCGAACAACAGCGCCGTCGTTTTGCCGGCCTTCAGCGCATCACGGATCTCGACCAGGGTCATGGCCTCGATCCAAACGGAGTCATAAGGCTCGATAGGATTGACCAGCGTCATCATGTCAACTCGGGGATTGCCGCCACCGGCTCCACCCCGTCGTTGACCTGTCGGCTGTGCCGGATTCTGCGCGTATGCACTCAACGCGGCGATCAACACCGCCAAAACCACCGTTATCACCTTCTTCATGTGTCGCTCCTTTGGGCAGAAACCTGGAGTGTTGCACAAAAACCGCCTGGCAGGCTAAAAACTAGGCATGAAAAAACTTGTCTATGTCCTGAGTGTTCTGCTGTTGACGATTGCTCCGGCTGCCGCCCAGCAACTTCAGAAGATCAACCCGCCCGGCCTGTCGAAGCCCAATCCCGGCACGTACACACACATTGTGAGATCGGGAAAGATGCTGTTTATCGCGGGACAGACGCCGATCAATGCCTCAGGTCAGGTGATCGGATCGACGATGAAGGATCAGTTGGAGCAGGTCATGGCCAACCTGCTTGTCGCCTTGAAATCGCAGGGTGCCGACTTCAGCCATGTCACGAAAACGACGACGTTCGTTACCAGCGTTTCGGAATTCCGAACACCGGAGGTTGCGGCCGTCCGCACCAAGTATGTCGGGATGAATCCTCCCGCAAACACGCTGGTGCAGATCCAGCAGCTGGCCGATCCAGCTTATAAAGTCGAAATCGAGGCGATCGCGATTCTGCCGTAGTTTACGAACCCGGCAGGTTTCGGCTCACGCTGGCGTAGCCTGGCTTCAGGACATCATAGATAAAAGCGACGCGCTGCTTGTATGGCATGAACGCGCTCTTCATGGCGTTGATCGTGATGCGTTCAAGGTCCGGCAAGCCAAGCCCGAAGATTTCCACGGCCGTGCGATATTCGTCGGTCAGCGTGATGCCGCTCATCAGTCGATTATCGGTATTCAGTGTCACGCGGAATCGATACCTGTAGAAGATCCCGAACGGGTGTTCGTCGAGGCTTGGCACCGCGCCGGTGTGCACGTTGCTCGTCAGACAAATTTCAAGTGGAATGCGTTTGTCGAGAACGTACTGAGCCAGAGTCCCCATGCTCAAGACAGTTCCGTCTTTGATGCGCATGTCTTCGAGCAGTCTGGTTGCATGACCTATCCGATGAGCGCCGCACCATTGAATTGCCTGCCAGATCGATTCTTTGCCGAAGCCTTCGCCCGCATGAATCGTGATGTTGAAATTCTCGCGCTGAATGTAATGAAACGCGTCCACGTGTTTCTTTGCCGGATAACCGCCTTCTTCACCGGCGAGGTCGAAACCAACCACGCCATGCGGCCTGAAATCCACAGATAGCTCCGCCACTTCCTGCGAGACTTCAGGGGGCATGCTTCTTAGCGCACAAAGGATCAGGCCGTAGTGCACGCCAAAGTCTTTCTTACCGCGATCGAGCCCACGGATTACCGCACGTACGATACTTTCGGGATGCAGTCCCTTCTGCATGTGAAGAACCGGCGCAAACCGCGTTTCGACGTATACGACGCCGTCGTTCTTCATATCCTCGAGCGTTTCGTAAGCCACGCGTTCGAGCGCTTCCTCCGTCTGCATCACACCGCATGTGTGCTCGAAGCCCTGCAGGTACAGGGGCAGACTGCCGCGATTGGCATTGTTGCGAAACCACTCGGCGAGTTTCCCGGGATCAGTCGTGGGAAGCCGATCGTATCCGGTTTCTCTCGCCAGTTCGACGATTGTTGCCGGACGCAATCCTCCGTCCAGATGTTCGTGGAGCAGGACCTTGGGAAACCTTCGAAGGAGATCCGTGGTGAGTTGCATATCCTAAAAATTATAATGCAAGCGTGTTTCACGACTTCGTCTGCACAGTTCGACACTTCCGCCGGAATGCAGGTTTGACTGCCACCGTCGTCATTTGCCTGGCGATCGGCATCGGCGCGACAACGGCCGCGTTCAGCGTTATCGATGCCGTTCTTTTGCGGCCCTTGCCATATCCGAATGCGCAAGGGCTTGTCGTTTTGCGGCCGGTGAACGTTAAAGCGTTGGAGGAGCAGGGACGCGTTTCCGAGCGAGAGCTTCGAGAGTGGCAGTTGACGGCGAAGTCCTTCAATGAGATTGCCGGGTATCGCACCATGCGAGTCGATCTGATCGATGCCGACCACAGTGAGAGGCTCGACGGGCTATCGGTGACTCCGGAGTTTCTGTCTACCTTCAGCGTGACTGCTTCGGCAGGTCAACTCTTCACTTCAGATCCAGCCACGGCCGGTATGGTCCTGGGCCGTGGTCTTTGGGAGCGGCGCTTCGGTCGCGACGCGAATATTGTCGGTCGTCCGGTTCCGCTCGGGATTTGTTGTCCGCAAGAACCACGAACGTCTTACGTTCCCGTCGGCGCGGTGATCGATCGTGATTTACCGTTTCCTCCGACACTCTCCGGACTTCGAGACCGGGGCCACGGCGTTGACGAGTTCATCGACTATTTGGCTCCCATTTACCTCAACCGCCCGCAGCCCCGCTTAGAGAGCGGCCGGAGCCTCGAAGCAGTGGCGAGGTTGAAAAATGGAATCCCTCTCCGGGAGGCCCAGGCGGAGATGGACGCGATTGCAGCGCGGATGGCCGAACGTTTTCCGGAAACGAACAAAGACTGGACGATCCGCGTCGTTCCGCTCGGCGATGAGTTGTTCGGAGCGGTGCGTCCGTCGTTGCTGGTATTAAGTGGCGGTGCCGTATTCGTTCTTCTGATCGCGTGCGCCAATGTAGCGGTACTGCTGACGTTCAATGCGATCAAAAGATTTCACGAGATCGCTGTTCGCGCTGCCTTAGGTGCCGGGATCTATCGATTGGCTCGCCAACTGATCCTCGAGAGTGTGCTGCTGAGTTTAGCGGGTGGTATCGCCGGTCTGTTGCTTGCGGTTCCGGTCAGCACGTACTTCATCCGGCTCGCGCCATCCCGGTTACCGCGGCTCAGTGAAGTCGCAATAGACGGGCGGGCACTCGGGTTCGCGATTGCCGTTACGCTTCTTTGTGGTGCATGCGTTGGGTTGATACCCGCATTGCGTCTGCTGAAATTTAATCTCGAGGCAACGCTTCGGGCGGATCAGTCTCGAAACGCAACATCCCACAAGCGCGCGAAAACGTTCGAACCTCTGGTCGTTCTCCAGGTTGCTTTGACGTTGAGCCTCTTGATTGGGTCCGGCCTCATGATCCGGAGTCTTCAACGCGTCCTGTCGATGGAGCCGGGATTCAACACAGCAAACGTCATCACGACGACCTTGTCTCTTCCCAGCGCCAAACATGCCTGGAAGTACAATGCCACTTTCAGCGAACAAGTTGTCCAGCGTGTCCGTGCCGTTTCCGGTATCGAGGCGGTTGGAGCTATTCGCGGGCTGCCGATGAACGAGGCGCGTTTTAACATCCCCCTTTATAGATGGGATCTGCCCAAGCCAGCCACCGCGAGTATTCCGACGCTGCGCATTCGTGTGATCGGGGGAGGTTACTTCGACGCGATGGGGATTCCGATCCTTTCGGGCCGTGATTTCGTACAACAGGACGGTGTCGGCACGGTCGGCATCACGAAAGTCATAGTGATTAACGAGGCTGCTGGCCGTTTGTATTGGCAGGACCGGCGCGAGCAAAACGTTGTCGGTGAAAAACTGATCACGGACGGAGGCCTGGTGATGGAAGTCGTCGGCGTTGTCGGCGACGTGCGGTATACGTCTCTCGAAACCGATCCCGTTCCAGAGGTTTACTATCCGATGGGCGTGTTTCCTCAGGATGAGGTCTCGCTTGTCATTCGCACGCGGAGCGATGCTCGGGCGCTAACCGATGCGATTCAAGGCGCGATACACGACGTCGAAAAGGACGTGTTCAGCTCACCATTTCAGACCATGGACGAAGTGCTTGCAGTTTCGGTCGGCAAGCGGCGCTTTCTGATGACCCTTCTCACCTTTTGTTCCGCGATCGGTCTTGTCCTGGCCGTGACAGGCATCGCTGCAATAGTTGCGTACTCTTTATCGCTGCGAATTCGCGAAGTAGGTATTCGTATGGCTATCGGCGCCGGTCCTCGCGATGTGCTCCTGTTGATAGCAAGGCAAGGGCTGGTGCCGGCCTTCGGCGGTCTCGGACTAGGAGTTGTCTTGTCCGCAGGTTTGACGCAGCTCTTGCAGCAGATGCTTTACGGAGTCACTCCTTATGATCCATTCGTGTTCGGTTCGTCGATTATTGGGGTCGGGCTAGTCGCGACGCTTGTGGCGGCGGCTTCGGCGTATCGGGCTTGCCGAATCGATGCCAGCCGCATTCTGAAGTAGGTCAGCCCTCGTCTTCGGCGACGAGCGAATCGAAATCTCGGATCATTCGCGGTGTCAGCCAATATGCGGCAAATGCGCCAGCGATCAAACCTCCGACATGCGCGGCGTTATCGACAAAGGGCATGAACCAGGCTGTGACGATGGAATACGCAGCCCACATCAGCAGTACGTTGCCAACGCGTTTGTCGCGCATATGGAACCACTCGTGGTACTTGGCAAAGAAGATGATCATCGCGCCGAGCAGACCGAAGATCGCGCCCGATGCGCCGACGCCCGGTCCCGGATTCACGACGATGCTGAAGGCCGATCCGAGCAGGCCGGACACAAAATAAATGCCCGCCATTTCCAGCTTTCCAAAGGCGTGTTCTGCAGCCATGCCCAGAATGAACAGGCCGACGCCATTTCCGAAAAGGTGCTCGATACCGCCGTGCAGAAACATGGCGCTCAGCAGCCTCCAGACCTCACCGTGCAGGACGAGATCTCGCGAGAGGGCTCCGGCGGCAAGAATTGCTGCTTCGCTTTGCAGAGAACCGCGGCTGACCGTTATGAAGAAGATCACGGCATTGACAACGATCAGCGCGATAGTGACGACGGGAGTGCTGGACATCCCGCGTTCGAAATCTAACGTGGCCGCGGGCTGGCTGCCTTCAGCGGCGCTCACCGGTATCCAGCATGACGCCGAGCGCGAGGGCGATGCGGCGGTCGACCGTTCGTTGAGTATCAGCTGTGAGATCGAGGACGTAACGATCCAGCAACGTGAGTTTGCGATTGAATTCGCCGATCACGCGGTTGCCGCGAAGGAATATGAAGTTCGTGCGCAGAAACAGGAATATCGGAATCCCGGTCCTTCTCAGCAATGACAGGATGATGGAATCTTCCTTTGCAGTGCAGACGTCGAGCCCGTATGCATTCTTAACCTGCCAGCGCCGCCGGACATAATCGAACAGCACATTCTTGCGCAGGCTGCCGATCATATTTCCGGCCGTGTCAAGAATGCTGAAGTTCGCATACGGAAACTCAATTTTGTTGAGCTGCTTGATCTCGAGCAGAGGTTCGGTCTTGGTGTCGTCTTTGTAAAACGTGATGTGTCTCTTCGGAACCAGCAACACAAAGACGACTGCGGTCGCGGCCAGCACGGCAAGAACGCCGGCAGCCGAAATGGCCTGATTGGCTCTTGCTCCAAGCGTTGTTCCGATAAAGCCGGAGATGAATGCCATCACAAACGTTCCGCCGAAGAATGTCGCGGCCACCGCGCCCAACATGATGAGCTGTTGCGTCAACAGAGCCGGTCGCTCGACGAACATCAATGGAATGCCCTGATCGTCAGTGACGTAATACTTTTCTTTGATGGCCAGCGCCTTCTGCCGCAACAGGAACTTGTCCCGGTTGAACACTGGGTCGATTTCAGGTTCCGTAGGTGGAGGGAAATCGGTATCGGAAAGTTGCTCTATTTCGGGCTCCGCGACCATTGTGGCGGTGGTGGCCATAGCGGCGGTGCTGGTCATTGTCGCCCTGCTGGTCGCGGCTGCGGCCTTCGCGGGAACACTTGTCGGTCGGGTGGTTTTGGTGGTGGTGGCGACGGGGAGTGTGATCTTGACTGACGAGGCTTGAAAACTCGAGTGGCCCGATTGTTTGAGATCCGCTCCACAGGTGCCGCAGGCCAGCGTTCCGTCGCTGGAGTATCGTCCGCATTTTCTGCAAAAGATCATCGGTTTCCTTCCTTTAAAGGCGTTATAGGGTGGAGGCAACGCTATGTCAACCAAGGTATGGGATTACTTCAATCACAGGGTCGGATCAGCACTTAGCGATACGCAATCGGCAACTTCCACTATCCTTATAAATTTTCCCTATCGATAGCGTTGAACTCTGGTTCAAGACTGTTCCCAAATGCCAAGGCTATCGATAGGGAAAATTTATAAGGATAGTGGAAGTTGCCGATTGCGTATCGCTGAGTGCTGATCCGAGGTTACTGCACGACGTAGCCGGATCTTGACTGCACAACGTGCAGGCGGTTGTCTGTCGTGCGGACTTCGATGTCACGGAATCCGTGGACAGATAAAGGAAGGTTGGAGACGTAACCGATACTGTAAGCAGAGCCCAGTTCGCGGCTGATCTGGCTGTAGAGCGGCACGATGTCGTCGAGCCGTTTCGGAAAGAGAACTCGCCCGCCGGTCACTTCCGCCAGTTGTTCCATGCGTACCGCGACAGCGTCCAGGTACTGGTTCGCCACCGCTTCGGAGTATCGATTTCGCAGGGTGGCGACTTCGTTCGCGGAGTTGCTGACGGTGACGATGTAGATTGGAACGCGTTCGCGTTTGGCAAGATCGATCATTTGCTGAAATGCAGATTCCTGCTGCGGGCGTGGAAGCTCGCCCTGGCGCAGCAGCGGCAGGTACAAACCGTTATCGCGACCATCGGTGAGTACGATCAGGGCGCGGCGGCGTCCTGCAATGGGCAATAGTTCTGCGGCGAGAGAAACCTCGACTGCGCGATAAAACGCCGTGCCGCCCGGACGCTTTCCGTCGGTCAGTCCTGCGACGGCGGCAGCGATCTGCTGCCGGCTATCCGACCATCGGGTCTCCATTCTGAAACTGGTATCAAAGTTGGCTATCCCGGCACGATCCTGCTGCCGCAGTCCTTTGATAAAGCCGTCGGCGGCGCGTTGCATGAATTTCCAGTCGTGTTGCGTGCTGCCGCTGCGATCGAAAAGCAGCAGGACGTCGTAGGGCGTACTTACCGGACTGAAGTTCGTGATCGTTTGCGCCGTTTTGTTTTCGAAGATCCGGAAGTTGGACGCTTTCAAATCCGTGACGGCAGTGCCGCTCGTGCTCGTCACCCATGCTTCGACATTCACCACCCGGACGTCCACTTTCATCGAATAGGACTCCGCCGAATCGCGGGACAATCCTGGTTCTTCGCGGGGGCCGTCATCATCCGTTACCGAAGGATCGAGCCGGACGTCGCTGTTGAATCGGCGGAAGCTCGCGTAATCCGCGTGCCCTTCCACTTCATGACGGAGTCCGTCATCCCGATAGAATTCATCCATGGCCTGGGGGACCAGGACGCCTAGCGTGGGTTCGATTCGGTAGCGGACGTCCATTCGCATTTCGAGTTCATCGTTAAACGGACTTTCAAAATTCATTACGGCTCGGAAGACCTGTCCTGTCGAGGGTTCGATCCAGAAAGTGCCGGAAATCGAGAAACGCTCGGGCCGTCCGATGCCGGTTGTCATGAGGAGCGTCCGGCGGGAGCGGTCGTTGAAATCAAATTTCCACGTCCTTACCGTTCCGATTCTTTCTTCGCCCTGCTTCGAAAAATTGAAAAGGTCGAGGTTTTCGGAGTCGAGAATCTCGAGCGGAAATGTCGGGAGGTTGGTCGAGCGCCTGAAATCGCCGATGTTGTACCGCGTGCTCTCGAAATTGAAAGCCTGCTGCAGCTTTTCGCGGCCGTCCGCTGTGGATTCGTCAAAGGTTTCACGCCAGAAGCCGCGATATTGCGGATCAAGAGTGATGCCGTCCACCTCTCGCACGTGCCGGATACCGATCCATTCTTTGCCGACGGGGACCGTCAATATATCGGAGACGAGCTGGCGGCCGCGTCGCGAGCGGAGTCGTTTGCGATCCATGTCACGGTCTTCCCAGCGCGCCTCCTGGTAATACCGTTCCTCGCCGACGATCGACCCCAGGTCCTTCATGTAGCCGTCGACGTACACCGACGCACGCTTCACCACCGCGTCCGGTTGATTCCGAGCGCCTTGCAGCATGAATAGCAAGACGGCCACACCGAGGAGTCTCATGGTTTTGATAGGGATTATAGGAGATCGATAGTTTTAGGTCACGAAAAGCCAATCCAAATTGTCGAGGAAAGTGATTTGTGATTCTCGGGAAAGTGAGCCACGGATTACACGGAGGGGATTGTTGGAGCCGCTCCGTGTAATCCGTGTAATCCGTGGCTCACTTTCCCTGACGCGCTCTGCGCGACGACTTTTTAAGCCCGCGGAGGTGTTCGCAGAGCTCGGAGAGATTCCGTTCGAGCTTACTCAGAACGGCGGCTGCTTCGTCCAGTCCGCTGGACTTGCCGATGTGTTCGAGCTCTTTCGCCGTTTCAAACGTGGAATTGGGTCCAAAGTTTCCGGAGGCGCCTTTGAGCGCGTGAGATGTCGATGCCACTGCTGCCGCGTCGCGATTCCGAACAGCCTTACGGATTGCCGCTATCATCCGGGTAGAGTCTTTCAGGAAGATGGTGACGAGCTTACGCAGAATCGCCGGATTGCCGCCCACGCCGTCTAGCAGGGATGCTTCGTCGATGCGCACAGGTGGGGTGCTGTCAGGCGTGAGATTTTGAATCGTCTCGTATAGATCAATTGCGCGGATCGGCTTGACCAGATACGCATCCATCCCGGCTTTTATCGCCGCCTCACGGTCGGTCACCATGGCGTGCGCGCTTGTAGCGATGATCGGAATGTGTCCACCGGACTCGCCTTCGGCTTTTCGAATCGCGGCGGTCGCGTCGAGGCCGCCCATCACCGGCATCTGGATGTCCATGAGCACAACATCGAACTTTTCCTTAGCTAATGCCTGAACGGCTACCTTGCCGTTCTGGGCCACCTTTGCCGTGTATCCGCGTCTGCGAAGAAGCTGGACCATGAGTTCCTGGTTCACGGGATTGTCTTCAGCCACCAGAATATTCAATCGCCTGGACTGTCGGTTAGACCGAGCCGATACCTTCACGCCTTTCGGCACGCGCATTCGCCTGGCGAAGATGGTCACGATGGCGTCGAGAAGTTCCGATTGCTTGACGGGTTTGTTTAGATGGGCGGCAACCCGCAGCTTGCGACAGCGGTCAAAATCGCTTCGATTGACGGCTGAGGTCAGCATGATGATTTTCGTTTTGGCTAGCGCAGGATTGCGTTTGACGCGACCGGCTAGTGTGAACCCATCGGCCTCGGGCATGTGACCGTCGAGAATTGCGAGAGAAAACGGCACCTTCTGCTTTACCGCGCGTTTCATGCTTTCGATTGCCGCAGCGGCGCTGTTTGCAACCGTGGGTTCCATCCGCCAGTTCTGCAGCATTTCCTGAAGGATTTGCCGATTCGTCGCGTTGTCGTCTACAGCCAGTACGCGCAATCCTTCGATGTTGGGCATATTGCCTGGCGACGCGGACCGCTTCGGTTTTGTCGGAAGGCTGAATGGAACGGTAAAGCTGAACGTGCTGCCTTTACCCATCTCGCTCCGGAGCCAGATCTTTCCGCCCATCAGCTTGACGAGCTCTGAAGAGATAGCGAGCCCCAATCCGGTTCCACCGTACCGACGTGTGGTGGACGTGTCGGCCTGCGAGAATGCTTCGAAGATCATCTCGCGTTTCTCTTCGGGTATCCCAATCCCGGTGTCGCACACGTCAAAGCGGATCACGGTTCCATCCGTCCGAATCTCTTCCATCTCGGCGCGAACCAGTACTTCTCCGCGATCGGTAAATTTGATTGCGTTGCCGGCGAGGTTAACGAGGATCTGGTGCAATCGCGTCGGATCGCCAACGACGCGTTCCGGTGCATCGACAGATACGTGGCATGCGAGTTCGATTGCCTTCTCTCCCGCACGTACCGCCAAAAGATTCACCGTGTCGTCGAGCGCGTCGCGAAGATTGAATTCGACGTTCTCGAGCCGAAGCTTGCGTGCCTCGATCTTGGAAAGGTCGAGAATATCGTTCAGCAGAGTCATCAGCGAATCGGCGGCAAGTTTTACCGTCTGCAGGTGCTGCTGCTGCGAACGGGTGAGCTTTGACATCAACACCAGTTCGGTCATCCCGATGATGGCGTTCATCGGTGTGCGGATTTCGTGGCTCATGTTGGCGAGGAACTCGCTCTTGGCCTTCGTGGCATCTTCAGCCTGGCGTCGGGCAACTTCGAGGTCGCGTGCATAAACCAGTAGTTTCTCCTCCGCTTCACGCCGTTCGATGAAAAGACCAATCTGGCTGCCGATCGCATCGAAGAGGTCAAGAATGTCGGAGTCCGGTTCGCGGATCTCCGGACTGAAGAACTCGATCACCCCCATTACGCCGCGAGTACCTCGAATGGGAAAGCCGAACGCGCTGTGCAGTCCTTCACGCAGCGCCATCGGCGCGCGCGGAAAGTTCTGTTCCTTCGCCAGATTTGGCAGCCACACGGGTTCGTCACTTTCCCAGACGCGTCCCGGTAGACCGATGCCCGGCAGGAATTCCGTTTGCTTCGTTAGTGTCGCAAACGCCGTGATGTTGATCTCCGGCGGGTTCCACAATTCAATGCAACGAATAACATGATTCTCGTGATCGACGCTCCAGATAGCCCCCGCGCTCCAGTTCAGGCTTTCGCAGACAACGCGAACAATCTCGGGCGCGGCGGCTTTCAGCGAGGTCGAAGTGGCGAGTACCCGCGTGACCGCATAAGCTGCGGACTGGCGGTCTTCGCGACGTTTGATGTCGGTGATGTCTCGCGCTACCGCATAAATCAATTGCTGGTCCGGAAAGGGAACGGCGTTCCACGAAAACCACCGGTAGGTGCCTTCCTTCGTCAGGTATCGATTACGAAACTTTATGAGCTTCACGCCGGCCTCAACCTGGGACGCGGCCGCGAGCGTAGAGTGGCGGTCGTCAGGATGAATGAAGTCGACGTACGGCTTCGCCATCAACTCGGCTTCGGTAAAACCGAGGACACGCCAGGAAGGGCTGAGTCGTTTGAAATACCCGTCGAATCCCGCAACGCAGAGCATTTCAAGCGACAGATTGAAGAAGCGTTCGAGATCGCTAGCGGGAGCAACGGTGGCCATGCGCGCCAGTGTAGTGCAATTTGACCGATTTGCGTTACCATGGCGAACAATCATGCCCACTACAAAAGCAGCTCGAAGGCGAGTTCTCGTCGTGGACGACGACCGTGGATTGAACGGCGTCCTGATACACATGCTTCGCGACAGCGGTGTCGATGCGGACGGAGTCGGCGATGGATTAGCCGCGATTCGCCGCGTGACGTCTGAAAAGTTTCATCTCGTGCTGCTCGACATCGGCTTGCCCAAGATGAACGGGCTCGACGTGCTGAAAAAGATTCGCGATATGAAGAACCCGCCGCGTGTGGTTGTGATGACGGCCGACGATACGCCCGCGACTGTGATCGAGGCGGTGAAGGACCAGGCCTACCGGTACATTGCTAAGCCGGCTCCGCCGAAAACGATTGTCGAGATCGCCAACGAAGTGCTTTCCGAAAAACCGTCATTGCCGATTGAGGTCGTATCTTCAAAGCCGGACTGGATTGAACTTCTTGTTCCGTGCCAGTTCGAAATGGCGGATCGGATTCAAAGTTTTCTGGCGCCTCTTGACGCGAGCCTGCCGGAGAGCGTCCGCGAATCCGTAGGCCGGGCCTTCCGCGAGTTGCTGATGAACGCGATCGAATGGGGCGGGGGATTGAACCCGAAACGCAAAGTCCGCATCGCCTGCCTGCGTGCCAGACGGATGCTGTTGTACCGAATTCAGGATCCTGGCCCGGGCTTCCGTCCGGAGAATCTTCCGCACGCCGCAATAGCTAACGCGCCCGACCAGCCCTTCGCGCATGCCGATATTCGCGCTGAAAAGAATTTGCGACCCGGTGGATTCGGGTTGCTCATGACTCAAGCTCTCGTAGACGAACTCGTCTACAACGAAGCGCACAACGAAGTCGTATTTGTGAAGTATCTCTAGCACCCCCTCTCCCTCTGGGAGAGGTCGGCGCGAAGCGCCGGGTGAGGGTTTGATATTGTCGCAGTGTCGAACCCTCTCCCGCCCTTCGGGCGACCTCTCCCGGAGGGAGAGGGGGCTCATTGCAACGCGATGCTGAAACCTGTCGGTACGCTGCCTCGTTGTGTGTCGCGAGAGAACTGTATGGATAGCGTTCGGCGCTGCTGCGGAAGGAATGTTTCCGTGAGCTCCTGCGGCGGTCCTAACGGTGTTCCGGCCACCAGCACACTCACTTGTATTTTGTGCTGGCCCGGAGGAATAAAACGTTCCTCCTCAAGTGCTCCACGTCGTGATCCTCTCTGTCCCGGTAAGACGGGTTCGTGCCGAAACAGCGGTTCATCGTCTACCGTTACAACCAGCGTCATCAACTCAGCGACGGGCGGACTTTTGATCGATAGTCGAACAGCAATCGGTGACTGCGCCAGTTGAAGCTGCCGCGACGTCGTACCGATATTCCTGCTGCCCCGACCGGCACTCTTGTCGCCGCCAGAGCGCGGAAGCCCGGACGCGGAGCTTCGCGTCGAATCGACTCCTTCCGGAGTGATGATGAACATCCCTCCCCCGTCGGTTCCAAACGACAGCAGCTTTCCATTGAGTTTTGCTTCGAGTGCACCGGCCTTCGAAACGGTGAGCGTGGCTTCCTTCTGTCCGTGCAGCGTTATCGAGTCTCCCGGCTGCATCGTCAACGATTGTGTCGGTTGACCCTCCGTCCGGAAAACAACGCCCGTCCGTTCTCGAGCCGTGAGCTCCAAAGAAAGCGCGTCCGCAGGTGCCCGTGCCGCACCTGCATTGTTTTTTGTTTCCTGGCTCGGTGTTTCACTGCGGGGCGGAGCTTGCGCTGCTTTCTTTTCGGGCGGCGCTTTTTTCGGCTCCGGCACAGCCGGTGGTTGTGGCGGAATGTTGGACTGCGCAGGCGCGACAATCGTTGTCTGCTGCGGTTCCCTTTGCTTCAGGATCAGGAGAATTCTTGCGGCGCTTATCACGCTCAGAATAGCGATCAACGCAGTAAGAGCCATTCGCAGCTTTTTGCGTGGTCTGTCAGGCAGCGGCGATGCCGGCGCGGCCATGAGGGTCGCGTCCTCGGGTTTCAGTACAGTACCCGCCGCAATGTGTGTGCGACCAGTGCGCACGGTGCGGAGATCGTTCGCAAGATCCATTCCGGACTGGTACCGTTGCGCTGGATCCTTTGCGAGGCTTTTGAGAATGACGTTTTCGAGACCTTGGGAAACGGCAGGATTCAGTTTTCGTGGCGGCACCGGATCGGTGTGCACGACCTTATATTGAACGGCCAAAATGCTGTCGCCGGCGAATGGCTTATCTCCGGTGACCATCCAATAAAGGACGACGCCGGCGGCAAAAAGATCGGCGCGGCCATCGATCTGACCGCCGACGAACTGTTCCGGGGCCATGAAAGCCGGCGTGCCGAGAAGCTGGCCAGTCGCTGTCACCTGCGCGTCCGACAGACGCGCGACGCCGAAATCCGCGATCTTGGCGCGGCCTTCGGACGTCAGCAGGACATTGGCGGGTTTGATATCGCGGTGAATCACGCCGTTCTGGTGTGCGTAATGCAAGCCTTCAGCGATTTGAATACCGATGTTGCAGGCGCGATCGATGTCGACTCGCGCGCCGCTTTCGAGCACCGACTGCAGGGTCTGACCTTCGACGAATTCCATGACCAGAAACGGCGTGCCCCCATCACTCGACACGTCGTACATCGTAACGATCGATGGATGCGCCAGACGCCCCGCGGCCTGCGCTTCGCGAACGAATCGTTCGCGGAATTCCGCCGCCTGTGGTCCATCCATCGCGTGCGCGAGAATCGTCTTGATCGCAACCGTGCGACCCATCATTGGATCTTTGGCTCGGTAAACCGCGCCCATTGCGCCTGCGCCAATTTGATCGATGATTTGATAGCGGCCTAGATTCTGCATTGGATCGGGTTCACTCTAGCATGTGTGCTTTGGATTCTCGTATTCCGCGTCGACTCCCAAGCTACCGGCGCCGGCGGCAGCACGGGCAAGCGCGTCGCAGCGTTCGTTTCCTTCGTTCCCGCTGTGGCCGCGGATCCATTTAAACTGCACGCTGTGTTTGTCGCAGAGTTCGAGCATTTGAATCCACAGGTCCTTGTTGAGCGCATCCTTCGTTTCGCCGCTGGCGTCTTTGCGCTTCCATTCGTTCTTTTTCCAGCGAATGGCCCACGACTTCGTCATGGTGTTAACGACATATCGGGAGTCTGAATAGATCGTCACGTTGCACGGTTCTTTCAGAGCAGAGAGCCCGGCGATGCATCCTAGAATCTCCATGCGATTGTTAGTCGTCAGCCGGTAGCCTGCGGACAGTTCCCTCTGCCGTTCGCCGTATGTGATGATCACTCCGTATCCGCCAGGTCCCGGATTTCCCATGCAAGCGCCGTCTGCATAAATCGTGACTTCCTTTCGCCCCAATTCATCCCGCCGCGACACCGTGAGGTTCATCTGCACAGGATTAGACGCTTTGGGCCGCACATCGCCTGTTAAATATTGTTGAGCCTCATCCGGACTTGTAAACCGCTTGTATTCGGCGTTTGAGTATCCCTCAACCTGTTGCCGGCATTCTTCCCATGAGCGGTAAATGCCGGGCTTGTGGCCGCTCTTGACTGCATAGTACGCACTCTTGCTGCTCTTCATCGTCATCACACCTTCTCCATGATATTCTCCGCCGATGAAACGCACTCTCGCTCTTTTTTCTTGGTTCGCCGTTTTGTCGGTTGTCGCGATAGCGCAGTCCGGTTTGCAGCCGGAGGACATCTATCAGCTCAAGTCGATCGGTGAAGCGGAAATCTCTCCAGATGGCGCCCACATCGTGTACACGATCACGCACAACGATCGGCCGGGCGTGCCATATTCGGTGGCGTGGATCTTCGATGTAGCAACAGGGAAGTCCACGAGGCTGGGCGACGAAAAGGGTTCGGCCGGCGGCGCTTTGTGGTCTCCGGATGGGAAGTCGATCGCCTATTTCGGAAGCGTTGCCGACAAAGCCGGAGTTGTAGTGGCGAAGGCGGACGGCACGTCGCCTGTGGTCGTCGCATCAAATCAAGGTACCAATCATCCGATGCCGTCTACCGGCGAGCGGATGAGCTGGTCCCCCGATGGAAAAAAGATCGCGTTCGTGTCGGCGACACCGGGTCCGGAAACGGACGATCCGGCCGGTGATCCTGTCGTTGTCACGCGTTACCTGTACAAGCCCACGGCTTCAAACGGCGCGTCACGTTTCAATGACAACCGGCGGTCTCACGTCTTCGTGGTGGATCTGGAAACGAAACAGGTCCGACAGCTTACCGATGGTTCGTTTCATGAGCACTCCATCGACTGGTCTCCAAAAGGCGACGAGATTCTGTTTGTCTCAAACCGAGAGGCTGATCCCGATCGGTTTTTCAATTACGACGTCTTTGCAGTGCGGGTCTCGGACTCTTCGATCCGCCGGCTGACGAGCACCGAGAGCGTGGAATACCGGCCCGTGTGGTCACCGGACGGTCGAACCATCGCGTATCAAGGAACTAAACGCGGCCTGACGTCTTCCGAAACCACGATGGAGGACACCCACATCTGGATCATGAACGCTGACGGAACAAACCGGCGTGAGATCGGATTGCCGATCGACAATCGGCAGGGAACGCCGCAGTGGTCGGCGGACGGCGCGAACCTTTACTTCACCGTGCAGGAACGCGGCGTGTCGCGCCTCTATCGGCTGCCGGTCGCGACCGCAAAGCCGGAAGTAGTGCTCGGCGACGATAGTTCCTCGATCGGTTCATGGTCGATGTCCAGGAACGGCGCGATTGCGTACACGCTGACGACGATGCGGGACCAGGCGGAGCTCTACTTGCGCGCAAACGGCAGCGCCAAACGCTTGACGGATGTGAATGCCACTGTCCTCGCGAACAAGAAAATTGCCGATGTCGAGCGTATGACCTTCCTGAGCTTTGACGGCAAAGAAGTAGAGGCGATGCTGACAAAACCGCTGGGATTGGAAGGTACAACGAAGCACGCGATGATCGTCCTGATTCACGGCGGACCGCACGGCCAGCAGGGTCCGACGTTCAACCGGCAAGCGCAGGTCTATGCGGCGCACGGCTGGGCTACGTTGATGATTAATTATCGCGGTTCGACCGGATACGGACAGAAGTTCGCGGATGCGATATTTCGAGATCAGGACGGCGGCGAAGCGAAAGACGTAATTGCCGGCATGGACGCCGCGATTCGCCGGAACCCGTGGATCGATCCACAGCGGTTAGGTGTCGAAGGGGTTAGTTACGGCGGCCAGCTTACGAACTGGCTGATTACGCAAACCGACCGTTTTAAGGCGGCGATTCCGACCGCGGGAATCTCAAATCTGATCAGCTTCAACTACATGGCGTATTACCACGATTATCTCGCCGTGGAGTTCGGCGCGTTTCCGCATCAGGATGACTTGATGGATGTGCTGTGGGAGCGGTCCGCGCTGAAGCACGTGGCGAAGGTGAAGACGCCGACGTTATTTATTCACGGCGAGAACGACAACGACGTCCCGATAGCAGAAGCGGAACAGTTCTTCATTGCGCTGAAAGATGTCGGAGTGGAGACCGTGATGGCCCGCTATCCCCGCGAAGGCCACGGATTACGCGAAACCAAACACGTCATCGATTCGTACGAGCGCAGCATGGCGTGGTACGAGCGGTTTTTTGGCAGGGAGCGGAAGTAGTCGGGTGGCGCGAATGCGGACACGATTCGGGCGAGGCTACACCCCTCCTTCGCGAAGGAGGGGTGGCTGCGCAATAAAGAAAAAGGGCCCGTTCCTTTGATGGCGCAGACGGGGTGGTTGTTTCAAGCCACCGATTAAGCGGATGCTTGAAACAACCACCCCGTCCGCTCCTTTCAAAGGATGCTTCGCAGCTTTTCTTTAGGTCGCGTCCACCCCTCCTTCGCGAAGGAGGGGTATGCGGGTGACTCAACGATCACATGCAAACGAAACTTAGCGGACCCTCGAAACCGTTGAGGTGAAACGCGTTCCTGCTGCTCGGCTCAATTGGGGCGCAACTGCGCGCGGAGTTCGCCGCGGGGGAATTTCTTCGTTGCGATACTGATGTAGAGTTCGCCGGCCGTAAGATTTTTGCGATCGGTCTCCGAGAGTGTCACGGATCCCGTCGCCGAAAATCCGCCGTGCACCAACGTCGTTGCCACCGGACCATTCTTACCGCCCGCCGCACGATGAAGCGTCACGTACAGAATCTCGTTTTCGTTGCCCGACGCGACATTCAGCGAGTAGCGGAGTTCGTTCGTCGCCACATCGAAAACTAATGTATCGGGATCCGCAACGAAGACACTACCGGCGGTACCACCTCGGCGCCCACGGCGACTGCATCCCACGTCAACCGCGGGGCCGCGCCGCCAGATCCCAGGGCAGGCGTCAACGGCGGCGCCTGCCGGTGCGGAGTCGATTGCTCGAAGGCATATGCGAACGCCACGAGTTTGCCGTCTTGCATCGGAGCACCCAGCAGTTCCACTCCAACTGGCAGGCCTGAGGTTGTGAATCCGGCAGGAACGCTGATGGCCGGGAATCCCGTAGACGCGCTGAGCTGGCAGGTGCTGCCGTCCTGAGCTTCACCAATTATCGCAGCCCTCCGGCGGATGGTTGGGTAAACAAACGCGTCGAGTTTCTCGTCTCTCATGACCTTCAGCACCGTTTGTTGCAGTGCTGTGCGTTTCGCCATCGCTGTCTGATAGTCCTCGGACTCGCGGCCTTTGGACGCAAGTTTTCGTCGCATCGTGCCTTCGATCACGTTGTGAAGCAGTCCCTGATCCAGCAAATCCTGAAGCGAGCGCACCGGCGCTCCGGGAAATTCACGCAGGTAGTTCTCAAAGTCTTCGCGAAACTCGAGGTCAATGACACTGGTGTTCGCCAGCATACCGGTCAGTTCGGAGAAAGTGATATCCACCGGCACTGCACCTTGCGCCTTCATCGCGTTCACTGCGGCCTGCACGATTCGTGCGACCTCCTGATCCTCGGGCGCGTCACCGAACAGTGGTTTCAGAACGCCGAGCTTCGCGTCTTTCAATGCATCGGTTCGAAGCATTTTTACGAAGTTCGGCCGCTGCTGATTACTCGCCAGTTTAGTCGCAGGATCGGCCGGGTCTTCGCCGATCGTCACGTCCAGCGTGATCGCAAGGTCCATGACGTTTCGAGCAAGCGGTCCACCGACATCCTGTGAAACGGATAACGGAATAATTCCGTGAATGCTGGAAAGTCCCTTTGTGGGGCGCAGGCCGACCAGATTGTTGTGTGATGAAGGGATGCGGATCGACCCGCAGGTATCGCTGCCCATGCCGACCGCCGCAAAGCTCGCAGCGATTGCCGCGCCAGTGCCGCCGCTCGAACCTCCTGGATTCCGCAGCAGATCGTAGGGATTCTTAGTCTGGCCTCCGAGCGAACTGATCGTGGTAATGCCGGAAGCGAGTTCATGCATGTTCGATTTCGCGATAATCACGGCGCCGGCTTCGCGCAGCTTTCGAACCTGGTATGCGTCTTCCCGAGGGATAAAGCCGGCCAATGCGATCGAGCTGGCTGTGGTCGGCATGTCCGTAGTGTTGTAGTTGTCTTTCACAATAACCGGAATGCCGTGCAGCGGACCGCGCGGACCCTTTTGAGCGCGCTCTCGATCGAGCATCTCTGCGTCTTTAACTGCATTCGGATTGACGGCAATGATGGCGTTCAACCTCGGACCCGCACTGTCGTACGCTTTGATGCGAGCGAGGTAACCTTCGACCAGACTTTTCGAGGTAACTTTGCCGGAGGAGAGTGCATCCTGAAGCTGAGAGATCGTGGCTTCGAAGACCTCAAAGCGTGTGGCTTGTTGAGCCATTGAATCTGCGTGTAAGCAGATCAGCAGGAATATGCCCGCCAGGCCACACACAGCTCTTCTCATTGTTCCTCCCTCCGGCTATTTCAGTTTCAGGCTAAGCGCATCCCCGCCTTGTGAAAAGAATCGAAGATTGCCGCTGATCGGCAAGCTCGATCCTCCCGCAAACAGGATGAACTGCGTCGTGTAGCCGCCCGCGTCCACGAAGTGCGGGAAGAACAGGTCTGTCGGATTGGACGAGGCGTTTTCAGCCACAGGCGGCGTTGCTGCCAGCAGAAAGTCTCCGCGCTCGTTGTTGCGACCACGCAGGCCGGTCACGACGATCGGTGTAGGGCTGGAAAGCCTTAGCTGACCTTTGAACGGCAGGCGAAGTAGTTGGAATCCTGGTATCTGATTTAAGAAACCGGCGCTGTGCGATTCGGGGCCGACGATTACCGAGGAACTGGCGACGGTGGCGCCGTTCATATCGATCAGATCGAGCCGAACGGTTGCGGCAGTTGAGGTTGGATTCGCGATCGCAATTCCCGATTGCACATCCGCAGATGCTTCCAGATAAAGTCGAAAAGACGTTGCAGCCGGAGCCAGTGAAATGCCGGCTTCGGTCACACGTACGCCGCCTTTGCGATACGTGAAAACGAGCGATCCTGCCGGCGTTGCGGAACCTGGGCCCGGACTGACGAGCACCGAGCCAACATTGGTGTCGACTCCTGTTCCGTCCGTACTGATCGGTCGCGCGGATTTCGGCGACAGTGCGTAGTCGATTGCCGGGCCCATCTGCTGCCCCAACGGATTGCGGAACTTTAAGGTGCCTGTGATCGCCGCCGACGTCGGATTCACCAGCGTGATTTGCGTCGTCCAACCGCCGCCATCGGCAAAGTGTGCAAACAATGCCGGTCCGGATGCTGGTGGCACCGAGAGGTTTACAACCGGTAGCGTCGTCAGAAGGAACTCTCCACGTTCATTGCTCGCGCCTCGCAGTGCGGTAACGCTTATCGGAGTGCTGGACGTGAAACTGAAAGAACCCGCAAACGAAGTTGGACCCATAAAAGGACTCTCGTCGAGGAACGCCGCGATCTGCCCGTTCGCCGGCACGGTTGCGGAACGCGTGACGACTTCTCGGCCGTCGACATCGGTGAAATAGAAGGACAACGTTGCCGGCGTGGAGTTCGGATTGGCGATAGCCAGACCGGTTCGCGCGGCACTTCCTGCTTCCGCGGCAATCCGGCCTTGCACGATCAGCGGAGATGCAGGGACTCCGGCTTCGCTGATCAAAATGCCGTTTTGGCGATAACCAAAAATTGCGAGTCCCGAAGTGGTCGTGCCGGAACTGCCGCCAACACGCGCATAACCGATCTGTGGTCCGCCCGTGCCTCCAGTTGTCACGACAGAACTTGTGCCTCGATCGGACACCGAGAAGGGAACCGTGCTGATCGCTGGCGTTCCGATGGGTTTGACGCTGATGAATGTGAGACACATTTCATCAATCGTTCGTTCGCCCCAGCGAACATCTACCGGAGGATTCGTCGGATTTCTCGGGTTGTTCGTCGAGTTGTCGTAGTGCGCGACCATTTCCAGGATCGTTCCCGCAGGAAGCACGATCGGTTCGCGGAATGTGTAGATTCCTTGCCAGTGAAAATCCCAGTCGTCGATTTCGATAAGGTCGCGGGTCTGTCCGTTGGGAAAGCGCGCTGTCACGCTCGCGTCACGGCCGAGCAGATGCATGTGCGGAGCAACGCTTACCAATTCGACATCTGTCGGTATCGGCAGAAACGCATGCACCTCGTGATTGCTCGCTCCCTTTGGAATCAGGAACAAAAAATTCACGATCGGGAGGATGGTGACCCGGGTCAGCGGAACCGGCGACAGATATAAACCGAGGCTCGTACGATCCGGTGTGAGCGGGGCGCCGGAGGCAGACGCGTCGAGAGTGCTGTAGTGAACCTGCATGACGATGCGCGATCCCTTCGCCACCCGAATGCCGGTTCCCAACGGAAACATCAGTGGTGATGCGCCGGGAGCCCAGGCGCCAAGTCCGCCGATTCCCAAGGTAAAGCCAGCGCCTCCGAAGCACGAATAGCCCGGTTCAGGGTCTGCGTTGTCCAGTGCCAACGATTCGCCGTTCTCATCCGTAAATAAGATGATGTGGTGCACGACGGAGCGGTTGCCGGGAATGATTTCATATCCGCGGACGTAAAGATCGGCCGTGGGATCGGCGGGCAGGCTGAAGCAGCGATAGATGTCGGCCGAGTCCGGCTGCAACGGATACGCTTCGGGCGGACGCAGCACCATATCCGGCTGACCGGCATTCCAGGTATCGGGGAAAGTCACGGGCGCGGGAAGATCGTTGGCCGCGCCTTCAGGAGCGCCTGCATCGGCCCATTTCACGATTGTGTCGATCTCTTCGGCAGACAGCAATCGCTCGGCTTCAAACGTCCCCGGTGGGTTTACCGGCTTCCATGGTGGCATCTCACGGGATTCCACGGCCCGGCGAATTTGCGTCACCCGTGTGCGGACCTCCGCATACGTCAGCAATGAGAACGGCGCGATGTTGCCCGGCCGATGGCAGGTCTGACAATGCTGCTGGAATATCCGAACGACTTGATTGTTAAAGGTGATCGTATCCGCGGCTGTCGATGGTCTGGCGGCGCCGAGAATGATCGCCGCCGCGAGGGACGCTTTTAGGAATGCACGGCTCATAGGCGCATAGGATACTACCGCATTAGATTTTCAAATCGCAGATAGCGACGTTATGTTGCCAGGGGGTCCCTCTCCCTCTGGGAGAGGTCGCCCGAAGGGCGGGAGAGGGTTCGAAACCTGACGCATTTCGAACCCTCTCCCGGCGCTTCGCGCCGTCCTCTCCCTGTGGGAGAGGGACCCCCGCGCA
>Ga0209382_10003186_pt1 | contig 22926 bp, 27 predicted proteins | sample SoiMetdeltSBSDD5_FD_187599 | JGI IMG/M metagenome (GOLD analysis project Ga0209382, IMG submission 187599) | Bulk soil microbial communities from a Populus tree surrounding site in Tennessee, USA - Soil MetaG P. deltoides SBSDD5 (SPAdes) (version 2) | ecosystem: Environmental > Terrestrial >...
CGACATGGTCGACGTGAAGGAGATTCATGTCCAGGTCGAAGACAACACCACGGCAGCTGCCCAGGTGGCCTACATCGATCCGGGCAACACGTACACCCTGCCGGCGCTCACAGGCGAGGGCACCTACGACATCACCTACTACGCAGTCGATGCACTGGGCAACACCGAGAAGCCGCAGACACTCCAGGTGAGACTCGATCTCACCGATCCGGTGGTTACCTGCCAGCCCGAACCGGCCTTCGTGCTCGGCCAGACCGGACAGGTCTCCGCAACCGTTGCCGACGCCGAGTCCGGGCCGGCGGCACCGCTCGTGACCGCCGAGGCCGACACATCCTCGGTGGGGCCCGCGGCCGCAGCCGTGACCGGCGCCGACGTCGCCGGACGGACCGCGACCGCCAGCTGCGGATATCAGGTCCACTACGGCTTCACCGGATTCCAGACACCGGTCGACAACGACGTGGTCAACGTCGCCAAGGCCGGCACCGCGATTCCCCTGAAGTGGCGGCTCACCGACCACGCCGGTAACCCGGTCCTCGACCTGGCCTCGGTCCGGATCACCTCGGCCGGCCACACCTGCGACGGCGGCGCCTCCGAGGACGCGATCGAAGAGGTCGCCGCAGGCGCCTCCGGGCTGCAGAACCTCGGCGACGGGGACTACCAGCTCAACTGGAAATCGCCGAAGACCTACGCCGGCACCTGCCGAACCCTCCAACTCGACCTCGGCGAAGGCCAGCCGCGCACCGCCGAATTCCGGTTCAAGACCTGATCACAGACAGCGGACCGCGGCTCCCAAGTCCCGCTGAGATCCCCTGCGCGACGATCGGCGCGGTGATGCCTAGGTCCTTTGAACGCCTACGTCCCCTCGCCTCAAGGACACCAGGCGATGGACCTCCTCCTGGCAGGCGTACGGACCGACTCCAATCTCGGTCGTTGACACTGATTCATTCCACAAGTCATTCCACCGAGTCCATCTTCGCAGGGTCCGAACCTAGGGGCGTCGGCACAGTATTCGTCAGCCGTTGGCGACGAAGAGTGGGTGTTCTGCGGGTGGTTAGAAGATCCCAAAGGGTCGGAAACAGCTTTGTGGGCCCCGCATCGATAGCGCCGGTGCGAAGTCGACCGTCTGTTGAGCTACGTCGGCGCTGGCGGTCTCGTCTGACAGGTCTGGGCGGGGGCGCCCAGCGCCGGCTCTTGCCGATCCGGGCCGCGCCGGACTCATAAGTGACCGCCCCGACTGACTAAGTCGATCCAGGGTGCAGATAAGAGGTTCGCCCGATTCCATGGCAGCGCCTTAGCCCGAGCGTGGTGGTGTCGGCGATCGCCGGCACCGACCAAGGAGACAGAAATGACCACAAACTCGCGTACTTTCGGCAGGCTCGCCGCCGGCTCCCTCGCCGCCGCCGCCGTTGCGGTCCTCGCTGCAACCAATCCTGCGGCCGGCACGGGCCACCCGGCCAGCGACCCCGTGCTCTCCTTCCAACCGGCGTCCCTGCCGCAGACGGCCGACGCCGTCGAGGGCTGGTACACCCAACCCCAGACGGAGCACGAGGCAACCACTACGTCCAATACGTCCCAGACGCCGCCCGCCGTCGGGGGCTGGTTCATCCAACGCCGGACGGGGCAGCGCTTCGTAATCAACGCTGGCGCACCGAGTTCTGAGCCGACCGAGACCGCGACTGCGACTGCGACTGCGACTGCGGATCCTGCCGCAAACTGGCGGCGCATCATGGTCGAGGTTCCATAGTCGCCACAGCTGCTGGGACCTCCGGCACCTAACCGACACCGAGCCCAACGGGTTATGCGGTCAATTGCCGTTCGTGAGAAGGCGTTCTTCGTGGGCGATGGCGTTGGCTTTGGCCGAGATCGCCAACCTTCGGAGGTCTGGGTCGCAACGTCGCGAAGAACCGCCACCTCAGCTGTGCTGGCCCGGCCCACGTACTTAGTGCGTGTGCAAGGTCTGCCTCGAGTTCGGCGGCAAGAATGAATGGTCGCCACATGTCGGGCACTCACTCAAACCCAGGCCGCGCCAACCGGTGCCGCCACCATCCGGGGCTCCGCGATCACGCTCATCCGCACCCGCCTTCCTTCGATGAGGTTTCCGCTGGCCAGCAGACGATGAGACCCGGCGGAACAACGTCCGATACCCGCTCCGTGCAACCTCCCGAATCAGCGCTGACTTCGGAAAGGCCACCATGGATGGAGAGAGACCGACGGCCGAACAGTGGACCCAGGACTCGCACGAACCGATCTGTCCCAACCATCCGCTCGGGCATCCGCCGAACGAGACGTCCTCGAGCTCCTGACGTCCTAGCCGTAGGGCGTTCACGGCATTCAGTCCGTCTACGTGACTGGTGGTGGGGTCGCATTGCCGAACCGGCGCGGCGCACTGTGGATACGTGGGGCGTTAGCGCCGAGCGGACGCTGGTCTTTAGCGGCTGACGCGTCGGTGCGCCCTCCCGCCGTAGTGGAGGTACGACGGTTCGGCGCCGGGCCGGTCGGGGTTGAAGAACACTGCCAGCAGGTCGGCGTCTGCGATCGGCAGCTTCAGCATGAAGGAGTCCTCGCGTGCGACCGGCTGGAGCGGCAGGTTCGCCATGGGCGGCCAGCCCTGGCTCTCGGCGACGGCGTGGGTCGGCTCCACCGTCGCGCGGAGAGTGGCGCCGTCATCAGCGTTGACGTCGATGATGAGGCCCTCCCGCTCGTACCGATCCACGTAGCGGCCGGGGTGGTCGACCGAAGCGTGCGGCAAGGCGGCCGGATCGGGGCGGGGCCCGACGCCGAGCCGCTTCCCGAACAGCCAGGCGGCGAGCTCGCGATACAGGTTCAGCGCGCTCTCCACGTTGGTCTGCAGGCAGAACCCGAAGCCCTCCGCGGGCGCCAGCCGCATGAAGGCGTTCTGGCCGAGGGAGTTGCCGTCGTGTCCGATGATTGCGATGTCGCCCCAGTGGTCGAGGATCCACCCCAGCCCCCACGCCTCGCCGAGGAGGGAGTCGTCGACGAGCCTGACCTGCTCCCGTTGCATCGCCTCGACGAGGGAGGCGTCGAGCAGCCGCGGCTTCCCATTGTCGAGGTGTTCGAGGTGTGCGCCGGTGAATCTCAGCACGTCGCTTGCACTCGCGATCACCGCGATACCCATGGGGCCGAAGGCACGGGCCATCGTCCAGGTCGGGCTGACGATCAGCGTCGACGGGTCCTTCGGGTCGGGTATGTGGCCGACGGAGACCGGATGCACGATGGCCTCGTCCGCGAACGAGACCGTGTGCTGCAGCTCCAGGGGCTCGAAGATCCGCTCGCGCAAGACGTCTTCGAATGCTTGCCCGGTGAGTACCTCCACGATTCGGCCCAAGATGGCGTACCCGCTGTTGCTGTAGCTCCAGATCTTGCCCGGAGCGGCGATCTGCGGCAGGTCGGCGCACCCTGAGACGTAGCGCCACAACGCGTCGGCTCCCCGGCCGGTATCGGTGAAGCGGTCGCCGTCGAAGCCGCTGACATGACTGAGCAGGTGCCGAGCGGTGACGACGTCGCGCGCGTGCGCGTCGCGCACCCGGAATCCGGGCAGATAACGGCGGATCGGCACGTCGAGGTCTAGCTCGCCGGTGCCGACGAGCATCATGGCCAGCGTCGCCGTGTAGAGCTTCCCGATCGACCCCGGAAGAAACAGCGCATCGGTCGTCACCGGCCATCGGGTGCGCAGGCTCAGAACGCCCGCCGCCGCCTCGACCAGCTCGCCACCGTCCAGCACCGCCAGTTGAGCGCCCGGCACGTCGTGCTTCTCGATCAGGTCCTGCAGCGTCTCCTCGAGCTCTGCTGATGTGAACACGACGCCTCCGCATCTCCTTAACCTACACTGTAGGTCGCAGCATACCTACACTGTAGGTACACGCGTCAAGCGATTGATATGATCGCCCGATGGCGAGGCTGACACGGGAGCGGATCCTTCGCACGGCCGTCGAAATCGCCGACCGAGACGGCTTCGACGCGGTGACCCTGCGTCGGATCGCCACCGAACTGCAGGTGCACGTGACCTCGCTGTACAACCATGTGCCCGCCCGAGACGCGGTCATCGACGGAATCGTCGAACTGCTCATCGAGGAGGCGAAACTCCCGGCGACCGCCGTGGGTTGGGAGCAATGGGTCCGCCACTTCTTCCACGCGATCGGCTCGGTAGCCACCACCCACCCGGGCGCGTTCACCGCTCTCCAACGCCGCCCCGTCCAGGGACCGGACGCGATCGCGTCGTTCGAAGTCGCCCTCGAGGCCTTCGTTCGCGCCGGGTTCAACACCCAGGATGCCTACAACGCGATCAAAGCAGCATCTCTCCTTGGGATGGCGGTGGGGATGGAGAAGGCCGCGTCGATCCAAGGCCCGACCGTGGAAACCACTCTCGACACGTTGCCCCCCGCCCAGTTCCCGCAGATGCACCAGCTACGCGACCTCGCAGACCCCGAGACCTCCTGGTCATTCAGCCTCGAGACGCTGGTCTCGGGCCTGAGGTCGCAGTTGCGCCGACGACGGACCAAGCGGTAGGCGGCAGAGGCACCGATGGAACCGAGCCCGCCCCGGCCCGAGCAGGCATTCGTGGACGCGCTGCGGCGACAACGCGCCGAGCTGCGCGAGTCGATGAGCGCGTTGGAACTGGCCTTGGCCAGCCCAGCGCCCGCAGGTCAGGCACGTTGGTCTGAACGCCTCCACGTGGCGCTCGTCGAGCTCTGCGCCGACTTCCGTGAGCATGTCGCGATCACCGAAGGCTTCGGCGGGCTGTACCACGAGCTCCTTGAGACGGCCCCGCGCCTGTCCAGTGCCGTCGCCCACCTAACCCGCGATCACACAGGGATTACCCAACAGCTCGACGACCTGCTCGGCCACGCGAGCGCACCGATAGCCAACCAGGATGTGGACAACGTTCGTGACCTTGGCACGGCCTTGCTCGGTGCACTCGTCCGCCATCGCCAGCGCGGCTCGGATGTGGTCTACGAGGCCTTCCACCTCGACATCGGAGGGGAGACCTGACCGCGCGCCGCGGCCCTCACACCGGCCGTCACGGCGGCCGCACGAACGCACTCAAAGCGGCTGGGGTTCTGACCCACGACAGGCTCGACCAGCTGTGATTTGGTCGTGGACCGTGGCGGCAGCCGAGCCGCTCTCGCACCGCCCGTAGGTCCCCTCGTGAAGAGTCCTCAGCGGGTTCGGCAGGTTGCCGAATGCTGGTCAGTCGACGTGGAGTATGGCTTTGCCGCCGATGCGGCGGGCTAGTAGTGCCTCGAAGGCTGGGGTGGGCTCGCGCCAGGAGTTCTCGAGTTCGATCTGGCCGTCGAGCAGTCCCTCGGCGGCAAGTGCGCACAGACGGCTGAGGTCGCTGGTTCCGCTGCAGGACGACGAGAGCTCATCGAAGAGATTGAGTGTGTAGATCCTCGCGCCGGCTGCTCGGTCGAACCGTGCCGCGCGGAAGGCGACGACCTCTTCCGGGCTCTGGGTTGCGATGTTGACCACGAGGCCGCGTTTGGCGACATGCTCGATGGCTTGCCCGAACAGGGCACCTCCGACGCCGTCGAGGATCAAGTCGAAGTCGCCGTCAGGCTGCTCAACGACATCGCGGGCGCCCAGGCCGCGCAACAGCTCGCGCGACGCCGCGGCATCGCGGACGAGGGCGCTGACATGAGCGCCACTGGCATGGGCAAGCTGAACTGCGATCCTCCCGAATCCCCCGTTTGCGCCGATGATCAGCACCCGTTTGGCCAGGACCAATCCGGCGGCCTCCAGCGCCCGAAGAGCCGTCATCCCGGCCGTGGGCAGCGCGGCGGCCTGAGCATCCGATACCTCGTCCGGGATCGGCGCCAACCTGGCGGTGTGAATGGCGGCGAGCTGCGCCCAGGCGCCGGCGCTGACCAAACCCACCACACGCGTTCCCACCGGCGGCCCGCTTCCATCGGCCGCGGCCCGTTCGACGACGCCGGCCGCATCCCAGCCAGTGGTTGACCCTTCCGGCAGCTCCGCCAAGCCAGCGACCTCGCCGCGGTTGAGCGAGAACGCCCGCACTCGGACAAGGGCCTGATCGGGTAACGGCACCGGATCCGCGACAGCGGTCAGAGCGACATGCGGTGCAATCGAGGTCGAGGTCAAAGCCAGCACTCCACCACCGTAGGTGTCCGCTGCTGGGGTTCGTGGAGCCGTCGATCAGCCCAAGGTCCCGGCCCGACCTGGTCGCACACTCCGCTGATCCTGACCTGCGCGAAGCCGCTGTTGTTCTGGAAGGCCCAGCGACCGCATCAGTGACAGCTCACCCTGCGTGCCACCCTCTGCGGCCGGAATCTCATTTCCCGAGCCGCTGCCACGAACAGCCTACCCAGCACCAAGCACCAAGCACCAGGACGGTGTCGAGATACCGAGCTCGCGTCACGCGGCCTGCCGAATTCGTACGCACCCGGCTTCGAGGTGCTGCGGTCGTCAGCTCTGGAACTAAGATCTCGGGCTCCGGCGTTGACAGTGGACATGAGTGATTACCCGGCGGCGATCGTGCCGTCCAATCACGTCGAGCCGGTTCCGCGGCGGATCCGCGCCGTTCTGGCCGGCGAACCGATCATCGATACCACCCGCGCGTTGTACGTGTGGGAGACCCCCAGGTATCCGCAGTACTACATTCCGCTCTCCGATCTACGGGCCGATGCCCTGATCGATGAAGAGCAGATCCAGCAAACCCGTCGGGGCAAGGCCCAGGTCCACGGGATCCGAATCGGCGACACCTATCGCCGCGGCGGCGCGCGGGTGTTGACGGAGTCGACCGTGGACGGGCTAGCGGACACGGTCCGGTTCGTATGGGACGCCCTGGACGCCTGGTTCGAGGAGGACGAGCAGGTCTTCGTCCATCCCCGCGATCCGTACGTGCGGGTGGACGCGCTCCGGTCGACGCGGAGGATACGCGTCGCGCTGGATGGGGTGGTGCTCGCCGAGTCCGACTCACCGGTGCTGCTGTTCGAGACCGGGCTGCCCACCCGCTACTACCTGAACCGGACCGACGTCAACTTCGCCCACCTCATCCCGAGCGACACGGTCACCGCGTGCCCGTACAAGGGCACGACCAGCGGCTACTGGTCGGTCAAGGTCGGCGACGCGGTCCACACTGACATGGCGTGGGCGTACGACTTCCCGACCGCTCAACTGCAGTCGATCGCGGGCCTGGTCGCCTTCTACAACGAGAACGTCGACATCTACCTCGACGGCCAACTGCTCGATCGACCAAAGACCCACTTCACCAAATAGAGCCCTTCCCGCGTCGCGCGGCGGCCGGTGCCTTCGCAGTTCTCCCGACCCGGAAGACATTCGCACAGGTGCGCGTCAACAGTCCCAAAGCGCATGATCCGGCGTTTGAGCTGCAGCGTGCTCCGCCGAACAGATCGTCGTGACCTGTATCTGTGGCGGAGTGTTTGGAGATCGTGATCTCGGTCAGGCCCGGCGCCGGAGGCGGGACTTCCGACCCTACGCCAGGATCGGGTCAGCAGCGTAGAACATGGCCAAGCCTCGCCTAGTGCCTGCGGTTGTCGCCTGGCCGGTCTGGCAGGATGTCGAGGTTCGCTGACTGGAGGCCGAGTCCCATGGCGACTGTCATACATCCCCGTGATCTGCTGCCTGACGACATGAAGTCTGAGCTGCCGGCCGGCGTTTCGCCTGCCGCCGCCACGTCGAAGGTTCCTGGAACGCTTCGTATCGTCGTCGGCCTAGTCGCAATCGGCGTAACCTTCATTGCGGCTTTGATTGCGGACGGAGTTTTCGACGACGATTCCTTCGTTGCCGGAGCTGGAAACACACCAGTTGACGGTATGACGATCTTTGCGGTGTTCTTCGTAGCTGCCACCGCTATCGAGCGGCTCTTGGAGCCATTTGCTGGCGCGCTCTTTCCAAAGGGCGACTTGGTTGAGGACGCCACCAAGAAGGAGAAGATTGCGCGCGAGGTCTGTCGCGATGCTGCCGATCCCAACAAGCCAACAGACGAGGAGGAAGCCAACACGAGAGTCCAGACGGCTGCAGAAGGCTGGCAGGCGGTGAGTGATCGAGAGTGGTGGCGCAAGGTCACATTCTGGTTCATTGCCACCTTGGTCGCAATCTTTTCCGCCGCCGCTTTGAAACTGTACTTTCTGGGAACGGTTGGCATTGCCAGCGCCAACCGTTGGGAAGAGATTCTGGCCACCGGACTTATCATGGAGCCGGCACCAAGCCGCTGCACGATCTTACGGAACTGATCTCGGCAAAGAAATCTGACGCAAAGATGTAAGCCCGCAACACGATCGGCGCGCTGGTCGAGCAGATGATGCGGCGATGATCTCCTCGTCGTAATCCAAGAACGGCACGATCTCGCTCCATGCTGAGCGCCACGGTTTGATGATCGCCGGAAATGGGCCGTCGCCCGCTCTCGGTCTACACGGTGCGAACCATGGGTGAAGGAAGCCGGGCCCGCTCCGAACCCCGGATCCCTTCTTCATCGAAGCTTCAGCTTGGGTGAGGAGGATGGGAGGTAGCGAGTCGGACAGAGGCTGGGTGGTTCTTGTGCTCGTTGCGGACTGGGTGGTGGAGGCTGATGGTCTGACCGTACGCTATGGCCGGGTGACGGCGGTCGATGGCATCTCGCTGAGCGCGAGGTCCGGTGAGATTCTCGGGCTGCTCGGGCCGAACGGGGCGGGGAAGACTTCGGTGATCCGGGCGCTCGCCACCATCGTCCCTGTCAGCGCAGGGTCGGTGCGGGTGGGCGGGCACGGGCTTTCCGACCCGATGGGCATCCGGTCCAGCATCGGGGTGTTGCCCGAGTCCAACGGCTACCCAGGTGCGCAGACGGCCAGGGCCTATCTGCGGTTTTTCGCCGAGCTCTTCGGGCTGTCCCCGATCGAGGCGCGGTCGCGAGCCGAACATAAGCTGCGTCAGCTGGGTTTGCGTGACAACGCCCAGGACAGGATCGGCACATTCTCGCGGGGCATGCGTCAACGGCTCGGACTCGCGAGAGCCTTGATCAACGACCCGGCGGTCCTCTTGCTCGACGAGCCGACGCTGGGCCTGGATCCTTCCGGGCAGGAGGAGCTGCTGGGACATCTGGCCCATGCCGCGGCCCAAGACAGCGTGTGTGTGGTCCTGTGCAGTCATCAGCTCGACGAGGTTGAGCGGGTCTGCGACCGGGTCGCGATCATGCACGAGGGGCGCATCGTGGCAGAAGGCACCGTGGACAAGGTCATCGACGCGTCGGGAGTCGCGGGGATCGCCAGGCTGCGGATCGCGCCGGACGACGTCGCCACCGCACGTCGGGTGCTGCTTGCCTCATCCGCCGTACGGTCGGTGGCCGTCGACAACGCCCGTCCTGGGGACCTGGACCTGGATTTGGACGCCGTCGACGGTGCGCGAGGCGAGGTGTTGTCTCGCCTGCTCGACAAGGGAATCGAGCCCCGCTCGTTCGACTTCGAAGGCGCCCGTCTCAGCGACGCATACCGGGCCCTCACCTTTGCGGATCGGGAGGCCAGCCAGTGAGCGCGGCAGAGACACCGGCCGTCGGCCGGTCGCAGTCCCGGCCGAAGTGGATCGTCATCGTCCAGCGAGAGACGACCGATCTGTGGTTCAGCTCCAGAGGGTTGGGTGTGCTTCTGGCGTTCTCCGTGGCCCTCGGGGTGCTGGCGTACCTGGCATCCTCCGACGCGTCCATCAACCTCCTCGACGCGCGCGAGTCCGTCGGGGTGGTGGTGAAGGTGGCGATCGGTCTGGGCGCCCTCACCGCCCTGGTCGTGAGCGCTGACGCCATCTCGGGCGAACGGGAGCGAGGGACGCTCGAAGCGCTGCTGGTGACTCCCGTCGAGCGCCGGGACATCGTGGTCGGCAAGTTGCTGGCCGCAACGACCATGTGGGTCGCGTCGCTGTTGGTCGCGTTCCCACTCGTGCTTGCAATGGCCGACGGACCCGGCGTGGTCGCCGACGCCGCGGCGGTCCTCATCGTCGCCGGAGGGCTGGTCGCGGCCGCCCTCACCGCGCTTGGGCTGGCCGTCAGCTCGCTGCTCATGTCCAACCGAGCGAGTCTCGCCGTGTCGGTCACGATCCTGCTGCTGCTCGCCGCACCAAGTCAGCTCCCCGCCGTCACCGCCTCGGGCACCCTGAACTCGGTCCTGGTCAAGGCCAACCCGGTCAGTGCCGGCCTCACACTGGCGGACAACGTGCTCGTGAAGCAGCAAGCCTGGTCCGACCAGGTGCCCTATCTCGTCTCGCCGATCGTGGCCACCGTCGCGCTCACCGCCCTGGCCATCGCCTTGTCCGGCCGGCTCGAGCTTGGGGACGCCCGATGAGGGCCTTCGTCCTGACGATCGTCGCCGCCCTGCTCGGCCTGACCGCCCTGACCGGGGCCGGAACCTCCGCCGCCATGGCCGACCCGCTCCGCGACACCCTGACCGTTCGGATCGAGCCGACCACGGCCTCGCTCAAGCTGGGCGATCACCTCGACCTCCACATCACCGTCTCCAACCACGGCCCAAACCCCAGTCCGCCGCTGGTGATGCATCTCGACGTCACGGACCCGAACCGCACGACGTCGGTCGACCCGGAAGACTGGACATCCACGCTGTCGAAGCCCGTTGGAGTCGTCGCGCCGGGCGGCGTCAAGCGGATCGACTGGAACGTCCAGCCCTTCAGCGGCGGCACCTTCGCGGCGTACGCCGTGGCGCTGTCACCTGGACTCGACAGCCTGGCGAGCTCCAACGTGGTCCAGGTCCAAGTGGCCGAGCAGCGTGCCCTCAACCCAGGCGGAATACTCGCAGCCGCCATCGGAATGCCGGCCCTGGTCGGGTCGCTCCTGATCCTGCAACGGCGCGCCGCACAACGCACCCGGGTCCGCCCGACGGCGCCGAACGGCTAGGAATGCGCGAACGCTGGACGTCAGCCATCACACCGGACCGATGCACTTCGACGCAGCCTGCAACCATCGCGCCGAGGCCGACGTGGCTCGGGGCGAGCGTCGTTGTTGGCTATCCCTCTGGCGAGGGTCCGAAGGTGATGAACGTCGGCTCGGACAGGCCGCCGCTGGCCGAGGCGACGAACTTGCCGACGAATGCGCCAGTGCGTTTGTATTCCAGCACGGCGTTGCCCAGTTCGCTGGCGACGAAGAGGTGGCGGTCCGGGCCGAAGGCCAGGCCCTCGGCCTCGTTGAGACCGCCGCGGTGGGCGGGAATGAAGACGCCTTTGAAGGCGCCGGTCGTCCCGTTATAGCGCTTGACCTGGCTGGTCGCGGCGCTGCTGACGAACAAGTCGCCGTGGGGGCCGAAGACCATGCCGCTCGGATCCCGGATGTGGCTTCGCGCTGCGCTGACGAGCTTCTTGACGAACGAATTGTTCACCGGGTTGTAGACCAAGACCTCGCCGGGTCCGCGTTCCGGTGTGCTGGTGACATAGAGCAGACCATGCCGTCCGAAGACCATCGCTTCGGGATCGTCGAGCCCTGCTTTGTTGGCACTATTGACAACGGCCTCGAACGCGCCGGTGGCGCCGTCGAAGCGGAGGATCTGGTTGCCGCGACCGTCGTCGGTGAGGCCGGAGGCGACGAATAGGTCATTGTCTGGTCCGCCGAAGGCGATACCAGCCGGATCGACCAGGCCGTGGCCGCTGGCGAAGACATCGATGAACCTGCCCGTCGCCCCGTCGTAACGAAGCACTTGATCGCTGCGGCTGCTCACATACAGGTTCCCGTCGGGACCGAAGGCGATGCCCTCGGGTTCGGTGAGGCCGCCACAATGCGCGAACGTGCGCTGGAGGGCGCCGGTCTCACCGTCGTACGCCAAGACGCTGTTCGTGCCACCGCTGCTGACGTACAGCGAAACGTCGTCGTCCTCATGGCCGACGGACGAGGCGGGACCCGGAGTCAAGGCCACCGCGCTGCCGGCAAGGCCGATCAACGCAGCCGGAAGGATGAGCAATTGGCGTCGCATGATTGCTCCCTCATCGAGGCACATCCGGATCGCACGCCGCCCTTATACCGCACCCAGGCTGAACTCCCGCTGAATCGACGGGATGTGAACACGCCTCGTGGTCTGTCACACGGGTCGGGCTTCCCCTCTGACGCGACCTCCCCGCCGCGCTCCTCATCGTCTTGCCATGCAGGGCGGGGAACGCTGAATGGCGGGTCGGGAGCGCCGATGACGGCGTCTTCGGTTACCCGAGATCAAGGAGTTGTTCGCGATGAAGACAGCAGCGTGGGCGGCGGCCGGTGCGGCGGCAGTGACGCTCGGTGTGGCGATTGGATCGCTCGGAGCCGGCGGCGAAGCCAATGCGCCCGCCGACACGCTCCACTCGTCCCACTTCAACCACCCTCGGGCCAACCCGTACTTCCCACTCCGGCCCGGGCTGGTGCTGCGCTACCGCGGCACCGACGGCGGCAACAAGTTCCGGGAACGGGTCACTGTCACTCACAAGACCAAGATGATCGACGGAGTCAATGCCACCGTCGTGCACGACGTCCTGCGACGAGACGACGGCACCATCGCCGAAAACACCCACGACTGGTACGCCGACGACAACAACGCAAACGTGTGGTACGTCGGTGAGGCAACCGCTACCTACAACCACAGCGGCCAAGTCCAAAGCCGAGAAGGGTCATGGCAGGCCGGTGTGAAGGGGGCCGTAGCCGGCCTGATCATGCCGGCCGGGCCGAGCCCGACCGACGCCTACCGGCAGGAATACTGGCGCGGCAAGGCCGAAGACCAAGCCTGGATCGTGCAGAACAACGAGACCCTTCGAGTCCCACTCGGCACCTACCGCCGCGTCGTGCGAACCTACGAATGGAGTCGCCTCGAGAAGCACAACGTCTCCGTGAAGTTCTACGCCCGGGGCGTCGGCATCGTCAGCGAGCACGACATCGTCGGCGGCACCGAGAACTTCAAGCTTGTCAGCGTCACCCACCCTTAGCGTTCCGTACTCAGAGCACTGCATCGACTGATCGCAGTCGGAGGATCAACGGGGTGCATGGCCACTAGTGGCAGGTAGCGGTGCCGAGCCGGCTGCATCGTTCGTCTCAGATCGTGCGTACGCGCTCGGCCTGCTGGCCGCGGTCGCGGCGCGTGACGTCCAACTCAACGTGCCGGATCTCCTCGAGCCTGTGGGAGCCGGCGCTAGGAGACCCGCAACCATGCGCGCAGGTAGCTCCTCGATCTCCCAGTCGCATCGAGCCGCCAAGTTGTGTGGTTCGATCAGGACATGCACTATGCCGTCACCGGTGCGACTGGCTTCGTCGGAGGCGCCCTGGCCCGCAGGCTGCGAGCCGACGGCCACGATGTCGTGGCCTTGGTCCGGGACCGGATACGAGCCGCGGACCTCTCCGATCTCGGTGTGACCCTCTTGCCTGGCGATCTCGACGACGAAGCCGCACTCGACCGGCTGTGCCATGAGGTGGATGCGCTGTTCCACGTCGCCGGCTGGTACAAGCTGGGCCAGCGCGACTCGTCCGTGGGCCAGAGGGTCAATGTCGACGGGACGCGGAACGTCCTGGCCGCGGCTCAGCGATCAGGGCTGCCGAAGGTGATCTACACCAGCACGCTCGCGGTCAACTCCGACACCCACGGCGCGGTGCGTGACGAGACCTATCGCTACACCGGCCGTTTCGTCAGCACCTATGACTGCACCAAGGCGGCGGCCCACCAGATCGCCGAACGCTTCGCCGCCGACGGGCTCCCGATCGTCATCGTCCAGCCCGGCCTCGTCTACGGACCAAGCGATACGTCACAGACCGGAGCCCTCATTGCCCGGGTCGTCCGCGGTGAGCGGCCGCAGGTCCCCGCGGGTGGAGGAGTCTGCTGGGCGCACATCGATGACATCGCCACCGGCCACCTGCTAGCGGTGGAGCGCGGCAGAGTCGGCGAGTCCTACATGCTGGCCGAGCCACGACTGTCGCTCGCGGACGGTCTACGCCTAGTGGCGGCGATCGCGGAGACGCCAGGGCCTGTGATCGTGCCATCCGCATTCGTCCGCATGGCCGCGGCGGCGATGGATGCTGTCGGCCGAGTGGTGTCGCCGCCGCCGACCCTGGCTGCGGAGACCATGCGGGCCGGCCTCGCGACCTACTACGGAACCGCCGCCAAGGCCGAGCACGAGCTCGGCTGGACCGCCCGACCCCTCGAGCAGGGCCTCCGACAGACGGTGACCGCGCTGCGTGGATGACTACCACTGTCAGCGGTCGGACCGGGATTGGCCGTCATCGGATGGCACGCTTGGAGGGCCTCGAACCCCAAACCCTTGATCCGTCGCGCACCCCATCCGCACCGAATCTGGTCGATTTCAAGCAGCAGGAGCCCACTAGCCTCGCGCCGGTGCCCGAATAGTCCCGCACACGATGTCGTGCATCGGGTCTGTCGCATCGAAGCCCGGCACATATCATCGCCGCTACGCTGGGCGTACCTGCCGTTCGGGAATCCAAACGCACGGCTCGACTCTTGGTCAGCTCGCCATCGGCCACACATCCGTACCCTCGCCGGTCTCAGTGGGTGAGGGTGTCGCGCAGCGCCCGCGCCGCCTGTACCGCCTGGCCGAGGTTGTGGTCGGGGGCGGCCACCTGAAGGGCGCCGAGTTGGTGGTTGTACGCCGAGGTCTGCGCCGGAGTGAGGGAGGAGACGACCCGATCGCGTAGGTAGAACAGCGTGAACACGTCGCCGCTCACGTTCGCGGTGTCCCTGGCGGCGGCGTCGAGCAGCAGCTGGTCGCACCATAAGGCGACCCGGTCGCGGTCGACCTCGACCGGCTCGCGATACCGCAACTGCTGGTCGAGGGCTCGCAGCGCGAGATTGACGGCGGCTTGGCGGGCCTCGCGCGGGCTGTGGGCGTGGGCGACGTCGTCGACGGCGCGGGCGGTTACCGGGATCATGCGGCGAGGGACGTCGGAGCGCGGGATGGACGCCCAATCCGCGCGCAGCCGCCCGACGGTACCCGAACTGGGTCCGTGGTGGACGACGTCCACGGCGTCGGCGTACAGACGGCGGAGCCCGGACGGCATGGGTGCGTCGGCGTTGTCGGTCGGGACGGCCAGGGCCAGCGCCTCGACGTCTTCCCCGTCGCCGGTGTAGTACTCGCCGTAGCCGGACGCGAACTGCTTGAGCTCGGTCGAGCCGTCCTCGTGGAGCTCCCGGCCGATCATGCCGGTCACCGGGCCAAACGGGCCGACCAGCTGCCGGTCCATCGACTTGACGGTGACCTGCTCGAAGGCGATGCCGGGGATGTTCTCGGTGCGGTACACGTCACCGGGCGTCGGCTCGCCGGGCATGATCATCTGCGCCTGCCCGTCCTTGCCGGCCAGCCACGTGCCCTCCTTGGTGGCGATGACGCCGTGCCCGAGGTCGGCGACGTCCTCACCGAAGTACCACACCGACCCGTCGTCGGCCTGGGCGTACAGGTCGTAGGCCACCTCCTGCAGCCGACCACCCAGGTAGGCGGCGTACTGGCTGACCAGCGTCTCGATGCGCTGGCCGCCCCAATCGATGACACGGGTGTCGGGCAACAGCGTGACCTCGGTACGGAACGGCTTGCCGTCGACGTGGCCGACGAAGACGACCGATGCTTGCCGGGAGACCGGGAAGAACGGATTCGTGACCTCGGTCGGGTTCGAGAACCGCGGCACCGTCAGATCCACCCGGGCGCTGTCCGGCGCCAGCGACACCCCCGGCGGCACGAGCGGCTGTGGTATCGCCGCGCCCACCCCACCAGACCCGCCGGACACACCCGACGACGGCGTCGGAGAGGAGCCCGAAGAACAACCGGTCTGCGCGACGCAGGCCACGATGGTGGTAGTAACAACCATGGCGAGCGTGCGCATGCCTGCACCCTTCCAGGCCCGGCCTGAACTGGGCCTGAACTGGGCCTGAACTAGACCGCTGGTTCGGCCTAGCCCGGGAGCCGGGCTGTGGGGGTCTGCCCTGCGACCTGTCGGGCGCTGCACTTCACGGTGCGAATCATGGGTGAAGGTGGGCCCCTTGCGCTTCAAGGTGGACGACGTGACCTGGCCGCTGGTGCGCTGGAGCCCGGAGATGGCTTGCGCCACGAGGACGGCGCGGCCGTCGAGATCGCGGGATTTCTGGGCGCGGCGGCAGGGGTCGCTGACGCCGCGACGAACGCCGTGCCGGTCCGGGCTCGAATGCCCTCGATGTCGTCGTAGTGGAGAAACTCATCGCACGCCGGTGGAAGGAGCGCCGACGTCGATGCCCGAGTGCCGACTCCGGTCGGCGAAGCTTGTGACCTGCTCATCAAGGTCGGCGCAGATCCGCGACACCTCGGACTTGGAGATCCCCGAATCGGCGCCGAGGGCTTTGACCAGGTCATCGACCTTCCGGACACTGGTGCCGGTCACGTAAGCCTCCATCACCACCGCGAACAACGCCTGGTCGATCCGGCGGCGACGCTCCAGCAGCGAGGGGAAGAACGACCCCTGCCGCAGCTTGGTGATGGACAGATCGACGTCACCGGCCGCGGTGGTGAGCGTCTTGGACCGGCCGCCGTTGCGCTGGTTGGTGCGCGCACCGGTGCGGTCATGCGGCTCGGCGCCTATGAACGCCGTCGTCTCGGCGTCGATCAGCTGCTGCAAGATCACCTGCAACGCCTGCCGGACCACATCAGCAGAGTCCGACGCCTTCAGCGCATCAAGCACTTCGACCAGGGCAGACTGAGACAGAGCCATCGTGTGAATCTCCTTCGCAAGTACCTTGGCGGGTTCTTACGAAGCCTCACACGATGGCTCCTCAACACTCAGGAACCGGGCCGACACTTACACCACCCCAAGGGACGCCACCTGCAGGCGGATCGCTCACATGCTGACTGGCCGCGGGCGGTTATCGACGTGCGGAAGGTTGGCTAGGTCTTGGTGCTCTTTCGGGTTCGGCTGGAGCGTTTGGCCGTGGCGGCTGTCGTCTTCCTGGGTGCTGCCGTCTTCTTGCTGGGGGCCGTCTTCTTGCTGGCCCGGCCGCGCCCAGTGTCTTCTTCCTCCTGGTCGTCGTCGTTGTCGCCGAGGAAGTCGGAGACCTTCTCGGTTGCGGCCTCGATCGCTCCCCTGCCCTTGCCCTTCTGATCCGACTCGGTGAGACCCTCCATGAGTTCTGGAATCCCGCTGACCTGGGTCTCGGTGAGGTCAAGCCGATTCACAGCCTCGGCGAACCTCAGATAGGTGTCGACACTTGCCACCACAATCCGCGCATCTATCGTCAGCAGCTCGATTCCCACCAGGGACACCCGGACATAGATGTCGATCACCAGCCCCTTGTCAAGGATGGTGTCGATCACATCGGCCAGGCTGCTCGGAGCCGGCCGGTCGAGATAACGGTTCGTGGCGTGCGATGCGACAGTCATGGTCTCTCAGCTCTTCGGTCGTTTCCACCAGCGCCACTGCTCTGGACGCGGCATCAAACCTGGATGAAGAACCGACCACCCGCGCGGACCCTTTCGAAGTGGCCACTTTCTTCGCATCCGTGAAGGAGCCTGTACCCAGACCGGCCGCCAGCACGCCCCGTACAGGACGGAAAATGCGCAGCCCCGCATCAAGCAACAGCGAAGCCCACCAGGGCGGGCGGGGGATCTGGTGACTGACCGCCACCTGCCATCCACGCCATGTGTGGGAAACGAGCCTGCCGGCAGGCCGCCAGCCCAGACGCCTTCAGATGGCCTGCATGTTCGCCTTCGGGAGGGGTACACGGCGGGCCTATGGATCTCGGGCCGTCGGTGACAAGCGGCCCTCATACAACAAGGGAGGGACTCCATGGAGCAACTGTCAAAGCCCATCCGGGCCGTGGCGGTGCTGGTCGCAGCCGTCATGTTGGCTGGCCTGACCGGCGCCGCAGCATCATCGGCGGCGGCGACATCAACGTCATCGTCGAGCGCGGTCCAGGGCGCGGCCCAAGCCGAACAGGTCAGGGCCGGAACCATCACGTCGCGGGTACGAGGCGAGTTCGGCAGGAACGGCACCGTACACGGAACCTTCAAGCCCGATCGGTGGATTCACCGGGGCGGAAAGGTCCTCGCCGTCGGACACCTGCACGCGGTCTTGCGGCGTGGCAACGGGACACTCGTCGGGACCGCCGACCGCCAGGTCACGCTGCCGCTCCGGAACGGATCGGTACCCGGCGCGCGGCTCGCACCCTGCGACATCCTGAATCTCGTCCTCGGACCGCTGGACCTGAACCTCCTCGGCCTGCATGTCACCCTGAACCGGGTACACCTCCACATCGAGGCGATCCCCGGCGCCGGCGCCCTTCTCGGCAACCTGCTGTGCGCCGTGGCCGGCCTCCTGGACGGAAGCTCACCGCTCCGCCTGACCAACATCCTCAACCGCATCCTGGGTCTGGTGCGATAGACAACCCGTGAGTGCGGGGTCCGCGACCGCCAGCGGACCCCCACCCACACCATCCCGACCTGCCACACGCACTCCGACCTCGGAGCGGGCGGCTGGCAGACGCAGCCGTAGGCATGGACGTTGGAGCCCTGGGTACAGAGATCGACGGCGCGCCCGACTCGTGACCTGCCTCATCGCTTCAGAAGGCAGACCCGGTACCTCACGGGTCGGGCCGCCTTCACTCTTGCCGTCGCTGGGACCTCGGCTCCTAAGTCCGCCCGCCGCGCGGTTGCACCTTCGTGAGGTGGCGACCGGCTATTACCGCATGAACAGCATCGATGCGATCGAACACCGAGTCCTCGGCTACGCCAACCGGCACATCCCTCCGCGTCGACCATGGACCAGGAGACATCTTCGATCAGATCGTCCGCGAGATTGACCTGGCGGCGCGGCGAAACCCAACGCCACCAATCGAGAACCATTCGGTCCTCTGCGAACGTGGAAGATACGGACACCGCCAAGCGGGGCCTCCTAATCCCCTCCCAGCGCGCGAAAGAACCGAATCAGACTTTCAGCCGCGTCTGCGAGAAACCCGCCGATTCCCTCCAGCGTGTTCGCTAGCTGAACCGGCGCAGTCACCAAGAAGAACAGCAGGAACAAGGCGAAGAGGATGAGCAGAAACGTCTGAAGGTTCATCTCGCTCCCGCGTTCATTCCCGCAGCTCTCCGCTTCACCGAGAACCGCCAGGCCACCATCCTCGATGTTCGAAAAACATCCGGATCCATGTCCGATTCTGTACCCATCAAGATCGTTCTAAAGCCGAACTCGTCGCCGGTCGGCGATCAGCTTTTCTCGGCGAGCGTCGACGCCGACTTCGCTGCCTTGCTCCATGAAGCCGTCGGGTCGAACGGGTATAGCCATGACGACAATGGCGACCACATGCTCGGTGCCGGATTGAGGGCGGAGCAGGTGGGTACCAGGTGAGGCGGCATGGAGGTCTCAATGGACACAGTCGCTGTTGTCGTCATCGTCATCGTCGTCGTGTTGGCCGTCGTCGGGGTTGTCGCCCTGTTCTCTCGACGGAGACGCTCGGACCAGCTGAAGCAGAGGTTCGGACCGGAGTATGAACGCACCCTCGAGGAGTCCGACGGCCGCCGGGCGGCGGAGCGGGAGCTACGGGAACGGGAGAGGCGCCGCGCCGAGTTCGAGGTCGCGCCGGTGCCCGAACAGGATGCCGCCCGGTACCGCGAGGAATGGGCCGACATCCAGCACCGGTTCGTCGACCAGCCCGCGGAGGCAGTCGAGCGCGCGGACCAGCTCGTCGTCCAGATCATGCGCGACAGCGGCTACCCGGTCGACGATTTCGAGCACCGGGTAGACGACATCTCCGTGGACCACCCGGAGGCGGCGCAGCGCTACCGCGAGGCGCATTCGGTGGCGATGGCCCAGGCCGCCGGCTCCGCCGACACCGAGCGACTCCGCCAGGCCGTCACCTCCTACCGCCAACTCGTCGACGCACTGCTGCACAACAGCGGAAACGGACTGGAGCCAGACCGAGGATCGACCGACGATCGGGAGCACGCATGACCACAGCCGACAACGACCCGAAGTTCGACCCGGCCACCGACGCCACTCCGGCCTCGACGGGAAGGACCGCGGGTGAAGCCGGAACGACGAGCGGCGACCACCTGGTCTCCGACGACGCGCTCGTGCATTTCAGGTCCCATTGGCAGGTGATCCAGCAGGGCTTCGTCGACGACCCATGGAACGCGGTCAAGGAGGCCGACAGCCTCGTCGGCGACATGCTGGAGCAGCTCGCCGCCATCTTCGAGGAACAACGCCAGCACCTTGCGGGGCAGTGGGGCGACGGTGAGCCCGACACCGAACAGCTGCGGTTGACCCTGCGGCGGTACCGCGACGTCCTCGACCGTCTGCTGACAATCTAGTCGGCCATTGTTGCCCCTTTCGGCCGCGAGGCACTGTCGCTGGGTAAAACCCAGCCAGCGCTGCCCATCCCCGTTGAGCCCACGCCACCTACGGGCTTCGCTGGCGTCTGCGGGCGCAGTCGGACGGAGTAGCTCTGTTGCCACCGGCCGTTTCAGGTGAGTGAGCGTTGTGGGGTCTTACTGGCGCCCGGGCGAAGTTCGATGGTCACGAGGAATCGTGGGTCAGCGACTGCCTCGCGGAGGTGCGCCACCACCTCGTTCTCGAGCCGGGTGCGCACCCCGTCGATGTCGGCGGAATCGGCCAGCTCCACGCGAAGGAAGACGTGATTTCCGCGGTGTTCACGCACGTTCGCCGACGCGCTGGTCACGCTGGGGATGCCGAGCGCCTCATCCTCGACGGCGTTGGTGAGGGCGTTGGCGTGCAGTGTGGTGTAGCCGTCCCTCGCATCCGTGGTCAGGTCCAACCGGGTCGTCCGATCTGTCCTAAGCTGGGCGAGCAGCCACAGCAACGCGAGCACTGCTATCAGGACGAGGCCCCCGGCTACCGCCCACCAGAACCAGGGACGCCCATCGGGGAAGGTCCTCACCTGCTCCGGCAGCACCGGATTGTCCGCGCGAGACTCTCCGAAGGCGCCGGCGCTGAGGGCGAGTCCGAAACCCCCAGCGGTGAGAAGGAGCAGGCCGAGCACGGTCAGCACGACTCGGTTGACGACATTGGCACGGCTGCTCATCGCGTGTCCTTCGTGGTGAGTGCAACCCGAGTGCGGATGCGGCGCTCGGTGCCGAGTGAGTCCAGCCGCCCTCTCACGGCGGACTCGACCTCGTCACGGATCCCGGGGTCAGACGGGGCGACCGTTCGCGCCTCCACGCGCGCGGTACGACGGCTCACAGAAGCGCTCGCGCCGGCGACGCCGGACGTGCGGGCGGCAACAGCCGCCAGCGACTTCTCCACGCTGCGCCGGGAGGCGGTGACGTCCACGCCATCGGTGCGATTCCTGAGGGTGAGCGCTGCCGGCTTGCCGCGACGAAGGGCGAGCAGCAAAAATAGCAGCCCGACGACGACGAGCCCGCCGAGCAGCGCCTGCACGATCCGGTCGTTCCAGCTGTGCGTGCGCAGCCAATCGGTCCAGTCCGGGTAGTGAACCAGCACCGGCTCACGACCCAGCGCCGCGGCCGCAATCTCCACGACGGCCAGCAGTGAGCAAAAAAGCAGCGCCAACGCCAGCAGGGCGGAGACACCTCGAGTCACCCAGGTCGTGGCCGTCATCTGACCCTCGGTTCCGCCGACGGCATGGTCATCAAGACCACTTCAACGTCGACATGGTCCACGCGCACACCGGTGATGTCGGCGACCTCCGAGCGGATGCGTTGCCGCGCCTCGTCCGCAACCCGTTGGACCGACCTTGGCCAGCGCACCGCAATGGCAGCCTGGACGCTGGCGATGTCGCCTTGGACCCGCGCCTGAACGCTCGCCGCGGCCTGAGGCCTGGCCTCCCCTATCCTCAGCCCGAGCATGCGGCGTGGCGCGGCGGCGGCGTCTGTCACCAGCGTGACGGCATGGCCGGCAACCTTCTCGACGACGCGGTCGTTGATCGTCAACTGCCCGCGCTCGTCCGGCGGGACCACGGTGGGATGCTCGTCGCTAGCCACACTGTTCCTGCCCGGTGCGGACTCACCGAATGTGGCGGTGTTCATCGCGGTGAGCGGCCGGATCCGCCGAAGTACTGATTAAGGTCGACGTCACCGGCGATCACCTTGCCGACGACGAAGCCGATGATGCCCAGTGCGGCGGTGACGACGAGGCCTTCGAATCCACCCGCCGCCCAGGCGACCCCTAAGAACAGGCCGCATAAGAGCCCGATCATAGTGGGATGCATGACAACCTCCAGTAAGAAACGGGCCGCGACGGACTCACGCCCAGCCCAGTCAGACGACGCGTTTCGGGCGCCGTGAAGTAGGTCGGAACAGTCGAATCGACGCCGTCGCGTGCCACCAGCGGCGTCGGCGGATGAACCTCATCTCCGAATAGCACTCGCTCAGCGGGGGCTCTTGGTCGAAGTAGGCGAGGAGTCGAATGAACTCGGCAGCGTCCCCACCCCTGTCGGGATGGTTGGCGCGGATCAGCGCACGTCGCCGCCGGCGGCGCTCGTCTTCCGTCTCGTTCTGCGCGGGCATACCCATCAGGCTCTCTACGAGACGTCCGCGGCTGTCTGTACGTCGGCGACGTACACGTCGACCTCACGGCCTCCGACGTGCGGCGCCAACGCGCTGCGGACCTGTGCGTCCAGCAACCGCACCGAAAACCTAGAGGCCAGTAGGACCGATACAACCACTCGGCGGTCGTCGACTCGCACACCGACCACCCGGCGTCCCGGAAGATAGGTCGCCACCGCGTGAGTCCCGCCCTCATCCAGCCCGGCGACCGCAGGACACGCCAGTGTCGCCGCCGCGATGGCGTCGACATCGCAGGCGCCTTGCACTGGCCCAGTACCGATCACTGGACCCGAGGTTCCTGGGCATCCTGGTCATCGGTGGGCAGATGGATGTCGTTCACGGCGACATTCACCTCCGTCACCTCCAGACCGGTCATCCCCTCAACCGCCGAGATCACGTTGCGCCGAACAGCGCGGCTGAGCTCGACGATGGAGACGCCGTAGTCGGCCACCACCT
>Ga0209382_10003187_pt1 | contig 22922 bp, 22 predicted proteins | sample SoiMetdeltSBSDD5_FD_187599 | JGI IMG/M metagenome (GOLD analysis project Ga0209382, IMG submission 187599) | Bulk soil microbial communities from a Populus tree surrounding site in Tennessee, USA - Soil MetaG P. deltoides SBSDD5 (SPAdes) (version 2) | ecosystem: Environmental > Terrestrial >...
CCTGCCGCTCCGGCGTTCCGCTGGGGCAACCAGACTCGCCTCACACAACCTGCCTTGTGGGTGCAGGGAGCGTCTGAACGGACCTCCCTGTCTCGCCTTTTCTGAGTGCTCATTCATGCTTTGGAGTGTTCCGCATGTGTCCATGCGGTCCGCCTTCGCGCGCGTATTCATCACGCGCTTCAGCGAGATCGTCACGCGTGGCGAACTTCGCTGGACAACGCGTGACGACCTGAAAGTGCCAGACGCGGTCCACTGTGTAGCAGCTGACGCACACTCTTACCCGCGGTTCCAACGCTGAGGCTCTCTCACGCGGAAAATCTAGTCTGGATGCCCCAAAAGCATGCGCGTCACGTCGCAGACCTGGCCAAAGCGCGCTCGAAAGCGTGCGCGACACGTCGAAGACCTGGCCGTAGCGCGGCAGAGAACAGACGCGCGAAGGCTGGCACTTCCGTTGCTCTTAACACGAGCAACACACCGCTCCGGTGTTCCGCTGGAGCAACCGACCCACCATGACATCCTGCCTTATGGGTGCAGGGAGCGTCTTTCGAGACCTCCCTGTCCGCCTTCTCCGCCTCCCACATGATTCGTCGATGCGCTGCGGCGGGACTTCGGCCTGTATTTCGCGCGACGGCGAAACCGTCGGCGTGCGCTGACACGGACGCGACGATTCATTTCGACGACATCGACCGCGCGGGCGGTGTCAACCGGACCGCGCGGGCCTTTGCGTTCCTGAACGCAGCGCTGTCGCGACGGCCGGTGCTCCGCGAGCCAAGCGATCGCCGCAGCGCTGCGGCGCGCTCCGCGGGTGCGGGATGCGACGACAGGAAGATCTCGACCGATCCAGGATCGCGGCCCTGCTCGCGACGAAGGGTCTCCATGAACTCCGCCATGCCGCGCGGGTCCCAGCCGGCCCGCTGCATGATTTGCAGGCCGATCGCGTCCGCTTCGCGCTCGTCGTCGCGGCTGAACTTCAGCATGTAGCCGCCGGCCAGGAGACGAGCGCCGGCCTGGGCGGTTCGGGCTGCGCCGGGATCGTTGCCGAGCACCGCGCCGAGCAGGCCGAGAAAACCGTTCGCGACCAGCTGTTTGGTGATCTGATCGGCGGCGTGCCGCTCGGCAATGTGCGCAATTTCGTGGGCCAGAACTCCCGCGAGCTGCGCCTCGTTGGCGGCCGCGTGCAGGATGCCCCGGTTGATCCACACCGGCCCGCCCGGCAAGGCGAACGCGTTCAGCTCGCGATAGTTGGCGATCGAGAAACTATAGGGATATCGCGGGCCACGGGCCCGAGCTGCGAGTTGTCTTCCGACCTGCACGACATACGTGTTCAGTGCGGAGTCGGAGACGGCCGGGACGGATTGTTTCACCTGCGTCTGCGCGTCGCGGCCCATCGCGATTTCGTCATTCACGGAAATCAACGGCAGCCCCAGAGAGCCTGCCCCGCCTCCGCCGGAACCGTCAACAACCGGCAAAGGCGGGAGCGCCTCGATGGTGAACGCGAACGCGAGGAGTACCAGGGGCAGGCGCCGGACGAAAAGAGACGGCATTCAGATGCGGGGCGCCGGCGCAGCAGGGATCTGCTCAGGCCGCCGGCGCCGAAGCCGCGCATTCGCCGCGGTCACTTCGACACCGTACAGCAAGATCACCGCGGAGGTGTAAATCCAGATCAGGAAGACGACGACGGCACCGACCGAGCCGTGGATCTGATCGAAGCGCGTCAGATCGCGGACGTACCATGAGAATCCCGCGAGCGCTCCCCGCCAGGCGAGGCCAGTCACGACTGCCCCCACCCAGACGTCTCGAAACCTCACCTGCGCGTTCGGCACGAAATAGAAGATCAACCCGACGACAAAGATGAACGCGAACGTGCTGGCCCACTTCGCCACGAATCCCTGCAGCGTCTGCAGTGACGCGTGGCGTTCGAGAACCGCAGCGAACCAGCTGGCCCCCACCACGTTGATCGCGCTCACCAGCGCGAGCGCTGCCAGCAGGAGCAGGCTCGCCATCGCCAGCATGACGAACGAGATCATCTTGTGCTTGAAGTAGCTTGGCTGCTTCTCGACGCCCCATGCGTGATTGACCGCGGAGGTGACTGCGCCGAACACGCCCATCGCGGCCCAGACCATCAGGATGCTGCCGGCCACGCCCAGCTTCCCGCGCGCCCCCTGCATGGCGTTCAGCTGCAAGGTGACAAAGTCGAACTGGCGCGGGAAATAGCGCAGCACGAACCCGAGCACCTCCTGGCGATCGGCCTCGCTGCTGGTCACCCCGGCGATGACCGACAGCAACAGCAGGAAAAACGGAAAGAGCGAAAGGAGTGAGTAGTAGGCGATCGATGCCGCGAAGGTGAGATCGTCGCTCTGGTAGACGCCGACGATCCCGCGCCACACGGCCAGCGCAGTCAGGCGGACTTCGGCAAGGGCGCGAAGGTACGCCCGATGGTAAAACGGCGCGCGGGACCGTGGCTGGTGCTCGGGGGCCTGGGAGGTCCGCTGGTCGTCCGGCCGCCGTCTCGCTCGCGCAGGCGGCGCAGTCACCCGCCGATCATATCCCGGCCTGTCGTGATGTCTGAGCAGCCCCCGCGTCCCACCCGCGCCTCGTTTCAGCGATCAGCCACGCCGGCCCACTGCCTGCGACGGCGGTGCGGAGAAGTCCCCACGCGATCCGCCGGAGCTGCGGCGTTTTGAGAATGTAGTACGCAGCACCCGCCACGGCGAGCCCCAGGACGACGTTCGCGACGCGCTCTGCCTGCCGCTCAGTCATGGTGAAACCAGCACATTGCCAACATTGTCCGCCAATGTTGGCAATGTGAAAGCCTTTAGCCCCTGTTGTCGGAGCCGTAGCCGCTGGTTCCGGTGCCCGTGCCGTAGCCGCTGGTACCGGTGCCAGTCCCGTAGTTACCGGTGCCGACGCCCGTCGTCGTGCCCACGTCGGTGCCGGTCGTGGACCCACCTGGCTGGCGCGCGCGATCGTAGGCTTCGCGTCCGCGATCCACTATCTGGCCAACCTTCTCCGACATCTGGCTGACTTTTTCCGACGCCTGTGTGTACGCATCGTTGGCGGTCGACTTCAATCGGCCCGTCTGCTCGGAGAGCTGGTTGCGCAGTTCGTTGCCGGCCTTCGGTGCGAACAGCATTCCGAGACCCGCGCCCAGCACCGTTCCTGCCAGCAGCCCCATCAGAAACGAGCCGCCTCCTTCTTCGCGTTCCAGACGATCGTATTCGTAAGCCATGAAAACCCTCCTTCAGGTTCCTGTTCGGCCGTCGCTGCCTCGTGCTACAGCCGTCCCGCGGCCGTTGCGGGCGGCTTCGGCCTGTGATCCGTCTGCAGCACCGAGACGATCGCGGCTCGAATGCCGCGAATCACTCCTGCTGCGTCGTTGACTTTCTCCTTGACCGTACTCTTCACGTGTTCAGCGGTGTTGTCCACGCGATTGATGGTCCCGTGAATCGCCTGATCGACGCGCTCGGCCTCCGAGTTCACCCGCGCGGTCAAGGACTTCACGTCCCCGAGAATCGCGTCCACCTTCTCGCGAACCGGCGCTATCTGCCTGGCTTCGAGATCGTTCACGAGCTGCATGGCCCGGCGATAGACCAGCCACCCGCCAATACCGATCCCAATCAGCACCAGGGCTTCGAGCACGCTGACGGCCGCCATGATGAACAGGGCGACGTTCGTGTCGTGCAGATCTCCCATCGTTCCCCCTTTTGTCCCAGGTTAGGCGGACCAGCGACCCTGCGCGCCCCCGGTGATATCGCTCAGTGAACGCCAGCCTTCATTCGCTGCGGACCTGGCCTTCTCAACGGTCCCTCGCACTCGAGTGATCTCGTTCATGAAGTCATCCAGCTTGGGCTCGATCTGATCGCGAACCCTCCGCCCGGATTCCGTCATGTAGAGCCATCCCCATACGCCACCGACAACAGCTCCCAGGAAGGTTGCCATCAAGACTCGTGATCGCTCGTCCACGTCCGCCTCCTTCGTCGCGGCTGGATCTTGGTACATTCCTCCACCTGCTGGCTGGAGGTTCAAAGGGCGTGCCACGCCGCGATCACGCACCTCCTCGACAATCTCCAATAGTGTCAGGACCGGGCCGTTTTGGCCACGACTGCAACCACGGGTCAATGGCTCAGTACGGTCTTCTCCACAAACAGGGCAAGCGCCACGCCATTCCATTCCTTTCCCGATGGGCTCCCGGGCGCTTCACTGCCCATCGGCATGATCGCTACATAGCTGGGATCGAGCTTGAATTTCCCGACGACATAATCCCGCACCAGCTGGGCGCGCGCCCGACTGCTGAGATAGCGCTCGTCGCCGGTCGCATCCTGTGCGTACCCTTCCACCACGAGTGGGCTCTTGTGCGGATACCGCACGAACTGCGACATCGCCGACTCCAGCCGGGCCTTCCCTCCATCGGTGAGCGCCTCGGCCCCCTTCGCATCTTTCTCGAACATCACGGTCGCGTCCAGCCAGATCCGCAGGACCCGGCGATCCTTCGTCTCGAGGGCCCCCTGCCGGTACTGTGCGACGCTCACGTCGTCCAGATCGAAGTATCCCCGGCGGTTGAAGAATCCACGAAAGAAGAAATTCCGCTTGAGCGCCTCGGTCGTGTCAGCCAGATCGGCCATCGCCTCCCGCGCCGACTGCAGGGTCTGCTGCACGTCACCGGTGAGCCCCTTGACCGGACCGTTCATTCCGCGGAGATCGGCAATCGCCGCACGCGCCTCTTCGCTCGCCTGCCGGACGATCGCCACGGCCTTCGCGGCGTCTTCCGACATCGACTTGACGCTCGTATAGAGGGCTTCGTCGTTCAACAGCTTTCCGAACGATCCTCGTCCGGCGCGAACGCTGCCGATGATGGTCTGGAGATCGGTGCTGACCTGGCCCGTGGACTTGAGGATGCCACGCACGTCGCCGCCCACGTCGTTCATGAGTGTCTGCGCATCGATCGCCGTTCCGGTGACGGCGCCGAGTGCTTCGTCCACACCGCCCTTGACCTGGACCAGCATGGCGTTGACGGTCGCGAGGGTGTCGCTCATCGCCAGCATGAGGTCTCCGATGTCAAATGGTTCCCGGCTTTGAATCGTTCCGCCCTCGGCGACGGCCGCGGCGGCATCGGTGCCCGCCTGGATCTGGACGAACTTGTTTCCGACCAGGCCATCGTTCTGGATCAGCGCGATCGAATCCGCCCTGATCAACGGCCCCAGATCGCTGCGAACGCGCATTCGGACTCGGAACCGTCCCGACGGCCCCTGGGGCACGCGAATCTCCTCCACCTCGCCGGCGCCGATGCCCGCCACGCGGACTTTTGCACCGATATCGAGCGCCGCGACCTGCCTGAACTCGGCGTACACGCGAAACGTGTCGGTGAACAGCAGGCGGCGATCGCCAATCAGGAAGAGGCCCGCCGCGAACAGCACCAGGCCGCCAATGACGAACGCGCCGACAGCCGCCAGTCTCTCTCGTTTCATCTGCGGCCCTTACCCCGAATGCTGAGAAGACATGAACGATCGCACCAGGGGATCGGAGCTCCGTTCGAGATCCGCTGAAGTGCCTTGGGCGACAATGCGCCCCTCGTGCAGCATGAGCAGCGTGTCGCCGAGACGGCGTGCGCTGGCAAGGTCGTGAGTCACCAGGATGAGCGTCGTGCCGCCGCGTTCCTTCAGGCCGAGCAGGAGCTCGTCGATCTCATCGGCCGTGATGGGATCCAGTCCCGCCGAAGGTTCGTCGACTAACAGAATCGGAGGATCGAGCGCGAGCGCCCGCGCGAGGCCCGCGCGCTTGCGCATGCCGCCGGAGAGCGCGGCCGGCATCGTGTCGTACTCGCTTCCGAGGCCGACGGCTTCGAGCTTTGCGGTCGCACGTTCCCGCACCTCACGATCCGACAGCGGCGTGTGCCGGCGCAGTGGAAACGCCACGTTTTCGCCCACGCTGATCGAATCGAACAGGGCAGCGTTCTGAAAGAGGAACCCGATCGTCCGCCGCACCCGCGACAGCTCTGCACCCGACAGCCCGCTGATCTCGTCCGCCCCGACGAACACCCGGCCACGATCGGGGGTCATCAGACGAACGATGTGGCGCAGCGTCACACTCTTTCCGGTGCCGCTCCTCCCGAGGATGACGAACCCGGACCCCGCGGGCACCTCGAACGAGACATCGTCCAGTACGCATCGTGTGCCGAAGGCCTTGCTGACGCGATCGAGCCTCACCGCAGGTTCGCTCGCGCGTGCGATCCTCATCCGCCCGCCGCCTTCGGAAAGATGAAGAAGATCAGCCGGACAAGGATGACGTTCGCGACGATGATGCCGACCGATGAGAAGACCACCGCCCGGGTCGAAGCCCGGCCGACGCCCTCTGTGCCTGACTCGGTCTTGACGCCCAGGTAGGCGGAGATCGTCGCGATGATGAACCCGAAGACCATCGTCTTGATCGTGGCCGGAACGTAGTCGACGAGATCGATGATGGAGAACGCGCGGTTGAAGTACAGCCTCAAGGACATCCCGGTGGCGATCGTTTCCGCAATGAAGCCGCCGAGCATGCCGGAGAAGTTCATCAGCGTGGTGAGGATCGGCAGGGCGATGACGCAGGCCACGACGCGGGTGACCACGAGATAGCGGAACGAATCGACGGCGGTGGCCTCGAGCGCATCGATTTGCTCGGTGACCTTCATCGCCCCGAGCTCGGCGCCGATGCCGGCGCCAATCCGGCCCGAGAGCAGCAGCCCGGCCGTGAGCGGCCCGGTTTCACGGACCAGCGCGATCGCGAGGCCCGCAGGAATCATCGATTCCGCGCCGAAGCGTTCGAGCGACGCGCGCGTATGCATCGACAGCACGACACCGACAGCCAGGCCCGACACCAGGATGAGCGGCGCCGACCGCAGCCCAAGCTCGTAGATCTGCCGGACGGTCTCCCTGAATTCGAACGGCGGGATGAACGCCTCTCGAGCGGCGCGGAAGGCAAAGACGGCAAGGTCCCCCGCCGCAGTGAGCAGCCCGATTGCGGAGTCGTAGAGATGCCCGGCCATACGACCGGCAGAGGTGCAAGGGGCGATCCGAAAACCGCGGCCCGCAGTCCGCAGCCCGCAGTCCGTGGGCCAGATGCCAGTGCCCCCGGGCGGCGGACCGCGGGCCGCGGGCCGGGTTCTAGACCGATGCCGCTCGCCTGGCTCCCTTGGCCCCGTCCTGAATGTCGTGCTTTTTCATCTTGCTGTAGAGCGTGGGACGGTAGAGGCCCAGAATCTGGGCCGCTTCCTGTTTGTTCCAGTTGGTGCGCTGGAGCGTCTGCACGATCGCCATCTTCTCGATCTCGGCCAGCGTGCGGTGGGGCGGGATGACGAACTCAGTGGTCGTGGACGACTCGGTCCGCAGCGACTCAGGCAGGTCGTTCACCGTGATTTCGGTGCCCTTGGCCACGAGCACGCCGCGCTCGATGACGTTCTCGAGCTCACGAACGTTGCCCGGCCACCGGTGCCGGATCAGGACGTGATAGGCCGCGGGCGCAATCGACTTGACGTTCCGTTGATGCCGTTGACGGTATTTCTCGAGGAAGTGCTCGCAGAGCAGCGGAATGTCTTCCGTGCGCTCCCGAAGCGGCGACACCCGCAGCGTGATGGTGTTGATCCGGAAATAGAGATCCTCGCGAAGCTTTCCCTCGCGGAGCGCCATGTCGAGGTCGATGTTGGTCGCGCAAATCAGCCGGAAGTCCACGCGTACGATCCGGTCGCTGCCGATCGGGCGGTATTCCCGTTCCTGGAGCACGCGCAGCAGCTTGGTCTGCAGGTACGGCGGCATCTCGCCGATCTCGTCGAGGAGGAGCGAGCCCCCCTCTGCCATCTCGAACAACCCTTCCTTGTCGCCCTGCGCGCCGGTGAACGCCCCCTTCTTGTAACCGAACAGCTCCGACTCGATGAGGTCCTTCGGAATGGCGGCGCAGTTGATCTTGATGAACGGACCCTTCGCCCGCTTGCTGTTGTAGTGGAGGGCGTTGGCGATCAGCTCCTTGCCGGTGCCGTTCTCGCCCTGAATCAGGATGTTCGCGTCGCTGCCGGCGACACTCTCGACCAGCTCGAGCACTTCGTGCATCTTCTTGCTCTTGCCGATGATGTTGCCGAACCGGAACTGCCCCTCCAGCTTCTGCTTGAGCAGCAGGTTTTCGCCGACCAGGTCGCGCCGCTCGATGGCGCGCTCGAGCATCGCGAGCAGCGTGTCCGGCTCGATCGGCTTCTCGACGAAGCTGTGGGCGCCGGCCTTCATCGCTTCCACGGCCTTGGGAACACTGCCGTGCCCGGTGATCACGATCACTTCCGTATCGGCGAACGTCTGCTTGAACTTCCGGAGCAGCTCCAGGCCGTCGGCGTCCGGCAGCATCATGTCGGTGACGACCACGTCCGGCTTCCAGGTCTTGAAGATCTCCTCCCCGCGGGTGCCGATCATCGCGGTCCGGACCTCATACCCCTCGTGCTCCAGCAGGATTTTGAGCCACTCAATCATGGCGGGCTCATCATCTATTGCGAGCACCCGGTTCTTCTTCTTGGCTGTCGTCATAGCGAGAACATCCGTCAGACACCGGAACGATACACGCGCGGCCAATCTTTACGCGCAAGAATTATACACATCGCGCGGCTACTGTCGGTCTATTGACGTTTGTCGCGATGTCATACAGTCTCTGATGCCCGAGGGCCCCCCGCATCCGCCCGCCTTCGGCGGGCTATGGCGAGGCAGGCTTCGTCTCAGCGAGGTCTCAGCCTGCCTCGCCGGAGCCGCCTCATGACTGAGGAGGCGGCAGAGGCGGGAACGCTATAATTCGCGGTTCTGAATGGATCTCATCGAGAGTCACATCGATCCGGCCTCCGAGCAGTTCCGGGTCAACGAGCAGCGGATGACCTCGCTCGTGGCCGAGCTTAGGGCCCGGACAGACGCCGTCAAGGAAGGCGGCGGTCCCAAGTACCTGCAACGGCACCGCGACCAGGGCAAGCTCCCGGTCCGCGAACGGATCGACAAGCTCCTCGACCCGGGCTCGCCTTTTCTCGAGCTCTCTCCTCTGGCGGCGTGGGACCTCTATGAAAATGACGCTCCCGGGGCCGGCATCGTCACCGGGATCGGGCGGGTGTCGGGCCGGGAGGTGCTGATCGTCGCCAACGATGCCACCGTCAAGGGGGGCACCTACTATCCGGTGACCGTGAAGAAGCACGTACGGGCCCAGCACATCGCATTGGAGAACCGGCTGCCGTGCATCTACCTGGTCGACTCGGGCGGCGCCTTTCTGCCCCTTCAGGCCGACGTGTTCCCGGACCGCGACCATTTCGGCCGCATCTTCTTCAATCAGGCGCGGATGTCGGCCGAGGGCATTCCGCAGATCGCCGTGGTGATGGGCTCCTGTACAGCCGGGGGCGCGTACGTGCCCGCGATGTCCGACGAAACGATCATCGTCAAGGGGACGGGAACGATCTTTCTTGGCGGTCCTCCGCTCGTGAAAGCGGCGACGGGAGAGGAAGTCACCGCCGAGGAGCTCGGTGGCGCGGACGTGCACACCCGCCTGTCGGGCGTGGCCGACTATCTCGCCGAAGACGATGAGCACGCGTTGCACCTGGCGCGGACGATCGTCGAGACCCTCAACGCCCGCAAGCAGGCCCCGGGCGACATCACATCGCCGGAAGAGCCGGCGTACGATCCGCGCGAAATCTATGGGATCGTCAATGCCGACACCCGGCATCCGTACGAGGTTCGCGAAGTCATCGCCCGGCTGGTCGACGGCTCCCGGTTCGACGAATTCAAGGAACGCTACGGCACCACGCTCGTCACGGGATTCGCCCGGCTTCATGGCTTTCTGATCGGGATCGTCGCGAACAACGGCGTGCTGTTCTCCGAGTCGGCGTTGAAGGCGACGCACTTCATCGAGCTGTGCGGCAGCCGCGGCATTCCACTCGTGTTCCTCCAGAACATCACCGGGTTCATGGTCGGCCGGCAGTACGAACGCATGGGGATCGCGAAGGACGGCGCGAAGATGGTCCACGCCGTCTCGAACTGCGGCGTGCCTCGCTTCACGGTGATCGTTGGTGGATCGTTCGGCGCGGGAAACTACGGCATGTGCGGGCGCGCGTACGAGCCGCGGCTGCTCTGGATGTGGCCGAATGCCCGGATCTCGGTCATGGGCGGTGAGCAGGCGGCCGGCGTCCTGACCACGGTGAAACGCGATCAACTCGCCCGTGAGGGGCGCGAACTGACACCCGACGAGGAGGAAGCGATTCGAGCGCCGATTCTCGAAAAATACGAGCGCGAAGGTTCCCCCTATTACTCGACGGCGCGCCTCTGGGACGACGGGATCCTGGACCCGGCGGAGACGCGTCAGGCGCTCGCGCTGGGAGTGTCAGCGGCGTTCAATGCGCCGATCTCACGGGCCAGGTTCGGTGTCTTCAGGATGTGAGCTCCCGATGGCCACGCTGACGATCTCGACGGCCGGTCCGGTTGTGACCGTCTCGCTCAACCGGCCCGAAGCGCGGAACGCCTTCGACGAGCACCTGGTCGCCGAGCTGGCGGCGTGGGCTGCGGACCCGCTTCCGCCACACGTGCGCGTGGCCGTGCTTCGCGGTGAAGGGAAAGTCTTTTCGGCGGGCGCGGATGTGACCTGGATGTCCAGGATGGTGACCTACTCGCGCGAGGAGAACGTGCGCGATGCGCGGGCAGTGTCGGCGATGTTCCTCGCGCTCGACGCGCTGCCGGTGCCGCTCGTCGGCCGCGTCCACGGCGCGGCGCTGGGTGGGGGCGCCGGGCTCGCCTCGGTATGCGACATCGTGGTTGCCGCCGACAATGCCGTCTTCGGCTTCACCGAAGCGAAGCTCGGCATTCTTCCGGCCGTAATTTCCCCGTTCGCGCTCGCAAAGATTGGTCGGTCTGCGGCGCGTGAGCTCTTTCTCACCGCCGCCAGGTTCTCCGCACAACGGGCCAGGGAGATCGGACTGGTTCACGCGGTGGTTCCGGAGAGCGAGCTCGATGCGACGATCGAGGGCTACGTTCGCGAGCTCACGAGCTCCGCTCCGGGCGCGGTGGGCGCAGCCAAGAAGCTCATCGCGAGCGTGGCGGGCCGGCCGCCCTCCGATGTGTCCGATCTGACTGCTGAAACGATCGCCGCGCATCGCGTGTCGGCCGAAGGCCAGGCAGGGATGCGGGCGTTCATGGAGAAACGGCGCGCGCCCTGGCTGCCCGATGGCGACTAGGCCGTCAGGGTCCTTCTCACGGGTTCTGGTCGCGAATCGCGGCGAGATCGCCGTCCGCCTGATTCGCGGCTGCCGCGAGGCCGGCCTGGAGAGCGTAGCCGTCTACTCCGACGCTGACGAGCGGACGTTGCACGTCAGGCTCGCCGACCTGTCAGAGCGGCTGGGACCGGCCGCGCCCTCGGAAAGCTATCTCAACATCGAGGCGCTGATAGCCGCGGCACACCGCAGCGGTGCGCAGGCGATCCATCCGGGCTACGGGTTCCTCTCGGAACGCAGCGCATTTGCCCGCGCGGTCGAATCCGCCGGCCTGACCTTCATCGGTCCACCATCTGACGTCATCGAGCGCATGGGATCGAAGATCGGTGCCCGCGAGTTGATGAGCGGCGCGGGTGTGCCGATCGTCCCGGGCGAAACGCCCGCCGATCAGAGTGATGACGGCATTGCGGCCACCGCCCTGCGGCTCGGATATCCGGTCCTCATCAAGGCGTCCGCTGGCGGTGGTGGCAAAGGCATGCGCACGGTCGAGGCCGGCGACGATCCGCTGCCGCTCATCCGCGCCGCGCGCCGCGAAGCCACCGCGGCGTTTGGTGATGGCACCCTCTACGTGGAACGGCTCATCGAAAAACCCCGCCACGTCGAGGTCCAGATCTTCGGCGACCATCACGGTGAAATCGTGCACGTCTTCGAGCGCGAATGCTCGCTTCAACGCCGGCACCAGAAAATCATCGAAGAGAGCCCCTCGCCGGCGTTGACGGCCGGCCTGCGGGAACGAATGGGCGCGGCGGGAGTGGCGGCCGCGCGTGCCGCCGGCTATCGCAATGCGGGGACCGTCGAGTTCCTGGTCGAAGGCGAGGGCGACGACGCCCGCTTCTACTTCCTTGAAATGAATACGCGCCTGCAAGTGGAGCACGCCGTGACCGAAATGGTCGCGGGCGTCGATCTCGTGCAGGCGCAGTTTCGGGTTGCGGCCGGGGAGAGATTGCCATGGACCCAGGAGCAGCTGGTCCAGCGCGGCCACGCCATCGAGTGCCGCGTCTATGCCGAAGATCCCGCGGAGGCCTTCCTGCCGCAGGCCGGAAAACTGCTGCTCTACCGGGAACCGGCAGGGCCCGGCATCCGCGTGGACTCCGGTGTGGTCGAGGGGGACGAGGTCGGGGTCAACTACGATCCCTTGATCGCGAAGCTGGTTGCGTTCGCCGAGAATCGCGACGCGGCGCTCGCGCGTGCCGCGTCTGCACTGCGGTCCTTCCCCGTTCTCGGCATCCGCACCAACATCCCGTTCATGCTTCGGCTCCTCGAGCACCCCGGCGTGAGGCGCGGCGCGGTCCACACCGGCTTCATCGCCGACCACTACGCCGAGCTCACAGCAGTCGCTCCCGCGCCGCCCGAGGCCGTGGCGGCGGCGGCCCTGGCACAGCAGCGAGCTTCATCGCCCGCCGGCGGCACGCGGGATGGGGCCCTGACCGCCACCGAGCCGGCGGCCGCTGGTGATCCGTGGAGCAGCCTCCGGGGCTGGGGCCGCTGAGCGATGGCCGACACCATCCGCGTTCGCGACGCGCAGGGCACCGAGTACCGGATCGCCATCTCCGGCGGACGCGTCACAGTAAATGACGTCGAGGTGCGCGCCGAGCAGATCGACGATGCAACCGTGCGCGTCCAGGCTCCTGGAACAGATAGCGGCCACCAGATGCGGACGCGTCAGACCCTCGCCTATGCGGTTGCCGCTGCCGGCATCCAGTGGGTCTTTTTGAACGGAGAGGTCTATCGGTTCGAGGCGGATCAGCCGGTGCCCGCTCGAAGAAGGCGCAGCGCTTTGGCGACCGGTTCCCTGACGGCGCCCATGCCCGCAACCGTCCGCCGCATCGAGGTGAAGCCTGGTCAGGCGGTGCGTCGCGGCGACGTGCTGATCGTGCTCGAAGCGATGAAGATGGAGCTCCCCGTGCGGGCAACAGCCGACGGGACGGTCGCACGCCTCAACTGTCGCGAAGGCGAGCTCGTCCAGCCAGGCCAGGAACTGGCGGAGCTCCAGCCATGATGCCCTCTCGCGTCACCGTCGTCGAAGTCGGACCTCGCGACGGCTTGCAGAACGAAGCGGCGAGGATCGCGACAGCCGACAAGATCGCATTCGTCGATCTGCTGTCGAAGGCGGGATTGCCGGTGATCGAGACCGGGGCCTTCGTCAGCCCGAAATGGGTGCCGCAGATGGCGGACTCGGGCGAGGTCTTTGCCGGGATCGAGCGCCGCCCCGGCGCGCGATACACCGCGCTCGTGCCGAACCTCGCCGGTCTCGAGCGGGCCCATCAGGCCGGGGTCAGCGAAATCGCGGTGTTCGCCGCGGCGTCCGAGTCCTTCAGTCAGAAGAACATCAATCAGAGCATCGACGCTTCGCTCGACACCTACCGCGCCGTCTGCATGCGCGCGACCGAGCTCCGGCTGCGGGTCCGCGGGTATGTCTCGACGGCTTTCGGCTGTCCATTCGAGGGTGCGATCGCGCCGTCTCGTGTGGCATCGGTCGCCGCCGCGCTCGTCGGGATGGGCGCCTTCGAGGTTGCGGTCAGCGACACGATCGGCATCGCCCATCCCGGCCAGGTTCGCCCCGTCGTCGAGGCCGTCGCTGAGCGGATCCCGCTCTCGCAGATCGCGCTCCACTTTCACGACACCCGCGGTACCGCACTCGCCAATGTACTGACCGCACTCCAGATTGGTATTGCGACGTTTGATGCGTCGTGCGGCGGCCTTGGCGGATGTCCCTACGCACCTGGTGCGACCGGCAACCTGGCGACCGAGGATCTCATCTACATGCTCGACGGCCTGGGTCTCGAGACCGGCGTCGACCTCAGCGCTCTCAGGGAGGCCTCCGGATTCATCGAGCCGCGCGTCGGTCATCCCCTCCCGTCGCGGTATTACCGAGCTTCGCGAGCGTAGACCCGCAGCCCGCGGTTCGTTGTCCGTGGCCCGCTTGAGCCATTCGCGCCAGCGGGGCAAAAAAGGTGCGTTGGATCTTGCGGATTGCGGACCGCGGGCTGCGGCCTGCGGGATGGCGGCACGCCCATTGCGCCCGAATGAGATGTTATGTCGCGGGAATGCATCCGCCTCATCGGTGCGATGACTCTGCTGTGCGCGGCGAGCCTGAGCTTGCGAGCTGCTCCGGCTGACGTCCAGATCGAGATGAAGAACGTGCGCCTGCATCCGGCCGAAGGGATCGTGCTCGACATCGCGTATCTCCGCGGGACGATGGTCAGCCGCAAGACCGGGACACCGCCCGTCTTCGACGATCAACAGTCATACGTGCTCCGCGTCCGTCGTGCGCACGTCTCGCTCGACCTGGTCAGCCTCCAGAACCTTCTCAATCAGCAGGTCTTCGCGTACGAGGGCGCGCCGGTGAAGAACCTCACCGTCACAATCGAGCAAGGCCAGCTCGCGATGAAGGGCAAGCTCCACAAAGGAGTCGATGTCCCCTTCTCAATGAGGGCGAGCGTCTCAACGACGCCGGACGGCCGCATGCGGCTGCACAGCGAGTCGATGAAAGCCGTGGGCATCCCCGCCAAGGGACTGCTCGAGTTCTTCGGTCTGAAGCTCGACGACGTGATGAACGTGAAAGCGCGCAAAGGCATCGAGATCCAGGACAACGACATCGTCATCTCGGCCGGACAGGTCCTTCCTCCACCCGAGATCGCCGGCCGCCTCTCGCGCGCGGCCGTCGAGGGCAACCGCATCGTGCAGGTGTTCGACGATGGGGCCGCCACGCCGGAGAACCTGAGGCGGCCCTCACCCACGGCACGCAACTACGTGTATTTCGGGGGTGGCGACGTCCGCTTTGGCAAGCTGACGATGCACGATGCGGATCTGCAGCTGATCGACAGTGACCCGAAGGATCCCTTCGACTTCTATCCGGCCCGGTACAACGCGCAGCTCGTTGCCGGATATTCGAAGAACACGCCTCAGAGGGGTCTCAAGACCTACATGCCGGACTACGACGACATTCAGGCCGGCGCAAAACGCCAGGCGTCGCGCTGAAGGGCAGCGGTCCGGGATCCGGACCGCGATTCCGGCAACGGGCCGGTTCGAGAACTTACTCGCGGATCCGATCGCTGGTAAGTCAACAGGAGGGCCAAGAGTTCGGGAGGTTCTTGGCTTGAACCAAGCGCTCCTGAACTCATGGCCCTCCTGTTTATTAACTACGCCGCGAATCAGCTCAATACCACACCAGGCACCTCGGGCTCCCGGACTACCCGCCTCGCCGTTCTGCCATCCACTCCTCGAGCTGTGCATCGCTCCAGCAGTTGATCACGCGCTCGGCCGGCACGCCCGCCAGTCGTGCGTGCGCGATCGAATAGTCCGTGAATCGCAGCTCGCCGATCGAATGTGCGTCGCTGTCGAGCGCGAACAGGCACCCGGCGTCAAGGGCTTGCCGGGCCAGAACGTGCGGAACGTCCTGGCGATGCCAGTTTCCATCGATCTCGATTGCGACGCGCCGTTTCGCCGCCTCGGCAAAGATCCGCGGCCAGTCTGCCGTGACGCCTTTCCTCGTGTTGTACACGCGCCCCTGCGGGTGCCCGAGAATCGCGACGCCAGGCTGCTTCACGGCGCCGAGCATCCGTGAGGTCTGATCGTGTTCGCGGCGGAGCTCCGAGTGCGGCGACGCCACCACGAACTCGAAGACGCGGCGCTCGTCCGGCTTCAGGTCGAGCGCGCCATCGGCGAGGATGTTGGCCTCGATCCCCTTGAATATCCGGAACCGCCCGGCCAACTGCGTATTGAGACGATCGATCTCGCGGTGCTGCCGCGTGACCGCCGCCATTGTCATCCCGCGTGCGATTGGCAGGCCGTAGGAATGGTCGGTGAGGCCCATGCAGGTGTGACCGAGGGCGATGCAGCCTTGCGCCATCGCGTCGATCGACTCGCCGCCGTCGCTCCACGTGGAGTGCATCTGGAAATCGCCGCGGAACGCCGTCTTCGAGACCACCTTTGCTCCGGCGGGCGAGCCGAGCGCCTGCTCCATCGCGAACTGACTGAGGAAATCAGACCGCAGCTTTCGGAGCGCCAGCACCTTGCTGCCCTGGGCCGACGCTGCTACAGCAGCATCAACGGTTCTTGACGCCGAGATCTCGACAAGCTCGATGATGATTCGTGCGCTCGATGGTCCGATGAAAGGCACATCGGCGAGGGTGCCCGCCTGGACGAGATCGGAGACGGGCATCGGCAACCCAATCACCGCCTTCGCAGCGCGCTTGTAGGCCCTTTCCGCATGCTGATTGCTTTGCAGTGCGGCCATGTCGTGCAGCAGGCCGGCCGCGATCATGTTCACATCCGGCCGGGGCGCAGCGTCCGGGTCGATCTGCTTTTTTCGCCCTCCACTGCCGGTTCTGGAGTGTGTAGGCAACGTCACACTCCCCTGGCCAGTACGGCCAAACGGCTGTAAATCACCGCAAAACACGGGTTTGAACGGCCGGCGCGGACGGCACCTCCTTTGCTCCTGCTGAAGGTTGCACGTGACGCCGTGTGACGCCCGCGGCCTTGGGGGAGCTGAATGGAGAAGAGATCTGCGTGCTGCACGATCGCTTTGACGCTCGCTGCCGCCATGGCTGCAGGCGGCTGCGGCGAGAGCACCGCACGCCAATCCGAAGTCAGGACGTCGCTCGAGCGGACACTGGGACAGCCGCGTCCACCATACGTGACGGGTGATGCGGAAGGCCGAAAGCTCTGGAAGCTCACACAGCAATTCTACGAGCGGCGGCACCGTGAACCGGCATGGATCAAAGGGACCGCGCCACGGTCTCGCGTGGCCGAGCTGATCGCGGCTCTCAACAGCGCATCAGCAGAAGGGCTCGACCCGCAGCTGTACAACGTGGCTCTGCTCGAGCAGAAGCGTCAGACCGCATCGAGCGGGTTCCTGTCGAAGAAGGGATTCGAGCCTTCCGAAGCTGGCGAGCTCGATGTGTGGTTGACCTACCTTTATCTGAATTACGCGTCGGACCTTGCCGACGGCCTCTCGGATCTCGCGCGCGCCGATGAACAATGGCAGATCCGTCCTGAAAAGTTCGATCCCACAGCCCGGCTCGAAGATGCGCTCGAAAAAGATCGGGTCGAGGCATCACTACGGGAACTGCCCCCCGAAAACCCGCAGTACCAGGCGCTGCGTCGAATGCTGGCCGAGTATCGCTCTCAGGAGGTGAAAGGCGCCTGGCCGGTCGTGCCGGAGAAGCTAAGGCTCGCGCCGGGCCAGAGGACTCGAGCGGTAGCGCTCATCGCGCAGCGGTTGTCCGCCTCCGGCGACTACAAGGGTCCTGCGAACGCCAACGGTGGTTCGAGCTACTCCGCCGATCTGCAGGAGGCCGTGAAACACTTCCAGCGGCGTCATGGCCTGATCGACGACGGCATCATTTCCGCCCAGGTCGTCGCCGAGATGAACGTGCCGATCCAGCAGCGGATCAGCCAGATCGCGCTGAATCTCGAACGCTGGCGCTGGCTGCCGCGCGACCTCGGCGAGCGGCACATCCTCGTCAACATCCCGGAGTACCGGCTGGAGGTGTGGGACCGGAACCAGGTCCCCCTCACGATGCGAGTCGTCGTGGGCAAACAGGATACGCAGACGCCAATCTTCAACGACGTGATGACCCACGTCGTGTTCAGCCCGTACTGGAACGTGCCTCCCAACATCGCGCAGGGAGAGACACTTCCCGAGATCGTGAAAGACCCGGGCTTCCTGGATCGTAACAACATGGAAGTGCTGGACACGGACGGCAATCCAATCGATCCACGAACGATCGACCTCGCCGATCCGGCCAGGTACCGGTTCCGGCAGCGGCCCGGGCAGGAGAATTCGCTCGGGCTCGTGAAGTTCATGTTCCCCAATCAGTACAACGTCTACCTTCACGACACGCCCGCGGACTCGCTGTTTGCGAGAGCCAGCCGTTCGTTCAGCCACGGATGCGTTCGCATCGAGAATCCGCAGGCGCTCGCCCAGTACGTGCTCAAGGATCAGCCCGAATGGACGCCCGATCGCATCCAGCAGGCGATGCACGCCGGGCAGGAGCGGACGGTGAAGCTGCGTTCTGCGATTCCGGTGTATCTCGGCTACTGGACGGCGCGGGCATCAGCGGACGGCGTGCTGCAGTTCCGGCGGGATGTCTATGGCATCGACGGACGCCAGAGCAGCCTCCTCGCGGATCGGCTCTCCCGCCTGCGCAAGAGCGCTGCGGCCGCGGCGGCGAGCGCTGCGAATCGTGTTGGAACTAGCGCGCCGAACAGTATTGAGTGACTTGAGCGAGGAGTTGCTCGAGATCGACGGGCTTGGAGAGATAGGCGTTCGCTTCGATGTCGGCCATCCGTTCCTTCCCCGCGGCCGACACGACGATCACCGGGATCGATGCGAGCGCGGCATCCCGTATCTGCTGCGATCGAAACTGCCAGCCGTCCATGACCGGCATCATCAGGTCGAGCAAGATGACGCATGGATGCACTCCGGCATTCAGTCTCTCGAGCGCCTGCTTGCCGTTGGCAGCAACCTCGACGGCGAATCCTTCGAGCTCGAGAAACCGCCCCATCATGTCGCGGGTATCAACGTCGTCTTCGACGACGAAAACGGTACATGGGGCCACGTAGAAGCTCCTCAACGCAGCCTCGCAGCGGCTGACCCTGGGTAACGTCGTCGGACGCGGCCACCGCGCTGGTCTGCCGGCCGGGCACGCCTGCCCGCCGTTGCGGTGGTTGGGCCGGTTCCCGACTGTGCTGTAGCTGACAGAGTATAGACGCACGGAGCGGCCCACCCAAATGCGGACCGCTCCGGCGGCCGATCTGAAAACCGGCTCTACCTTGACGATTACGCCGGGATCTTGAGCACCTGACCTGGCTTGATCTTGTCCGGATCGCTCAACTGATCGCGATTGGCTTCGAAGATCTTCATGTAGTCGCCCGCACTGCCCAGCTGCGACTTCGCGATCGCGCCGAGCGTGTCGCCGGACTTGACCGTGTAGGTTTTGGCAGCCGGCGCGGCTGCGGGTGCGGGACCACCGACGACCTTGATGTCTGCGACGATGTCCTCGCGCCACTCGGGAATCGTCTTGATCGCCATCCAGATCTCGTTCTTTTCTTCCTCGGTCTTTACAGTACCGGTCCAGTAGAGCTTTCCGTCGCGTTCCTCCGCCTTGCCGTCGAATTTGCCCTTCGCCTGTGAAATGGCCCAGGCGTACTTATCTCTCAGTCCCATACATCTGCCTCCGGCTTCTGATCTGCAACTCCGGATCCCTCTGAAGGAGAGATGCGGGACGCTTACGAGCCGAAGACTTTGAGCTCAGCGATCGTCCAGTAATACGTTCGATCGGCACCGGTCTGCCGCATGCGGACATACTGCGCGCGCCGGTTGCCGAGCGGAATTCTCAGGGGCACCGTCCGCGGCATTTCGAGGGCGGCCACATACGTCATCAGGGCCGTCTCGCCCTCCCACACGTTCGACCACGCCACACCGTCCTCGGACAACTCGACGACGAGGCGTCGTGGGAAGTCGGCGAGATACCCGGCGATCTGAGTCTCGACCCCTTCGACCTGCTTTGGCCCGCCGAGATCGACGGTGACGACGTTGGTTGGATCCTGCGGGCCGGCAGTATCCCATCGAGTGATGAGATCGCCGTCGGTCATCCGGCTGACCCGATCTTCGGCGGTCGACGCGCGGATCCGCGCGATGGTGAGCGCGGGCGCCGAGAACTGCGGCACTCCCAGACGTTCAGGGTTCTGCGGCACACGGTAAACCGTGTAGTCCGTCTCCTCGCTCACGAGCTGGACGTTTGGCTGGGAGCTCAGAAAGGTACGGAAAAACCGATCGCCGTCGCGATCGTGATTCACGATCACTTCGAGCTCACCAAAAGACGCGAGGTGGCTCAGCACAGCGGGGTTCTGCCGGCCCAGCAACTCCTGCTGCGCCCCGTAATGCGGCGCGAAGTAGCCGCTGTAGCCGTTTGCCAGCGGGCGGCGGTGCTGCGTTGCACGGTAGAGCGCGATCAGATCCGGGACCGATCCCGTGGGCAGCTCGAGCCGCGAGACGGCCGACGTGTGCGATGGCCGCCAGGCCGGGGCCTCGATGAGCGCCATCGGCGTCGGCCAGGCCTCGAGCAGCAGGAACACCGCAATCACGGCGACAGCCGGACGCCGGAGCGCGGGCCATCTCTCGACGACGTATCCGAGAGCGAGCGCGCACGCGACCGCAAGGCACAACGTCGCAAGCACCCAGAATCGCGCGGGCACCCGCACTCCCTCGACGCCTGGAACCAGCATCAACCAGGCATACGGCGCTTTATAGAGCAGCGGCTTGTTCATCAGCGTCGGCGCCGGGCCGAGGCTGAACAGCCACATCGCGACCCCACCAAGCGTGTAGAACGCCAGTGCCGAGCGCCGTGCCCACCCGGCACGGATCGACGGATGGAACGCGAACGCGACAACGGCCAGCAGCACGGCCACCGAGAACGGCTTCTGCGGCGTCCGCACCGACAGGAGCCTGATTCCGAACAAGTCCAGCTTCCACGGGCCAAACAGGAGAGGTATGGAAGCGACGATGCCGAACAGGAGCGCGGCGGCCAGCAGCACGCGGGTCGCACGCAGCCGGCGCATGTGTCCGTGTGCCGCAGCAGTCCAGGCCAGCACGACACCAACGATGATCACGGCGATGAGGGCGAGCCCTGGAAACAGCGCCGATTCTGGTCGATCGACGACGTTCAGCCAGCCCCAGAGCCTCAGATTGCCGGAAGCTTTGAGCACGCTGGCGATGTCGGCACTGAATGCCTGGATCTCGTCCGGCCAGCGGCGCAGACCGTACGTTTGCTGATACTTCAGGTACCCAAGCGCGATGGGCAGGAATGCCAGCGTGGCGACGGCCCAGGCAACGATCAATCGTCCGAAATCGGCCCACCGGATCCGTCCGACCGCGAACCAGAGGAGCCACAATCCGACGAGGACCGACAGATAAAACAGGTAGTAGCCGCACGCGAGCGCCTGGAAGTACCACGACACGGCGAAGAGCCCGAGCCATGGCCAGCGCGGAGTCTCGATGAACTTATGGAGGCCCAGCAACGCGAAGGGCATCCAGTAGCTGGACAGCACCTGGACATGCGCGAACTGCGCCATCCGATACGGCGCGAAGCCATATGCGAGACCGGCCACCAGCGCCAGGTCGTGCCGCTTCGTGATCTGGTACGTGAGCAGGTGGGCACCGATCGCGCAGAGCGGGAACGACAGAAAGAAAGCGGCGTTGTACGCGAGCAGCACGTTGCCGGTCGTCCAGATCACCGGCGCGGCAATCAACGCGAGGCCGAGAAGGTGCTCGGAGAAGGCCATCGCGCCCGGGATCGGGAAGAACTGCGGCAGGTTCCACCAGTGCGGCGTAAACGGCACCTCGCGCGCATCCCACGCAATGATGAACATGTTCAGCAGCGAGTCGCCCAGATCGTTCGGCACACGGCTGCCCGGGTGAAGGACCAGCGGCCAGGTGAGCGCAATGGTGAGAAGGAGATAGAGCCCGGCGGCAAGGCCGAACGCCACGCGAGATCGCATCAGAGGACGGCCATTGTAACGTTTTGGGCTATCGTCTGACCATGACCGGGACACCGGCCCAGGATCTCGGTGCGCTGACGGCGGCGCTTGCCAGGATCACTTCGGCTGGCCCGGTGTCGGCCTCCCTGTTCGACTACCAGGACGGGCGGTCATGGGCCTTCGACGGCGACCGCTGGTTCCATGCCGCCAGCACCATCAAGATCGCGGTCCTCGCCGCGATCTATCCGACCCTGAGCGCTCGCGGCCTGGACGCGCGCCATCGCCTGGAGATTCAGAACCAGTTCGTCAGCGTGGCTGACGGGAGCTCCTATCGCGTGCCGGCGTCGCGCGATACCGACGCCGGCATCCATGCGTCGATCGATCAAACGATGAGCGTCAGCGAGCTTGCCCACCGCATGATTGCGGTCAGCAGCAATCTCGCGACGAACCTGCTCCTCGACTTCATCGGGACCGAACACGCCCAACGGCTTCTCGCGGAAGCCGGCATCACCGGGGTGCAGCTCGTGAGAGGAGTCGAGGACGATCGGGCCTTCGATGCGGGGATTTCGAATCGGGTTACTGCAAACGGCCTGGTCTCCCTGCTGCGTGCAATCCTGGAAGGGAGGTTCGGGTCGCAGGAAGATACACAGGCGATGATCGCGACGCTGTGCGCACAGACGTTCTCGCGCGGCATTCCGGCGGGGCTGCCCGCAGCGGAGCGCGCTTCCGCCCGGATCGCCCACAAGACCGGCGAGATCTCCACGGCCACCCACGACGCCGGCATCGTGTTTCTGGAGGGGCGTGCGCCGTACGTGTTGGCCGTGTTGACGGGAGCGTCCGGGCCGCCGGAGGAACGCCACGCGCCGATCGCGCGCATATCAGAAATGGTGTTCGAGGTATTGCGGGGTTGATCTGGGTCGCGCGATGTTCACCCCTCATGCGCGCCTGCGGCGCGGCACGGCCTTCGGCCTCCACGACGACACGACGACACGACGATCACGACGGCGCGCCTTCGGCGCGCAATCACGAAGAGCCACAAAGAGACTATGAGAGCGGGCCAATGCGAGGAGGCTCCTTCCTAGGTGCTGAAGCCAGGAGGTGGCCGGTGTTCGCAGCAGTCCGCTCTGAGGTGAGTGTAAATGAGTGCGTGCTCTATGTAGCGTTCGAGTTGGCGAAGAAGGACTGGAAGTTGGCG